>JGI12635J15846_10005343_pt1 | contig 11095 bp, 11 predicted proteins | sample BlaSpr_A8_OM2_M2_FD_15846 | JGI IMG/M metagenome (IMG submission 15846) | reverse complement strand
TTGGGCCTACCGGTGGTGCCGGACGAGTAGAGCATCTCCGAGCCGTCCGATGCCTGCGGCGCGTCACCGGCACGAGACACTGCGTCGTCGTACGAGCGCCAGCCGGGCAGGCTGCCTCCGACACCGATGTGGACGTCGACGCCGGGGTTCGCGTCCAGCATTCGCGACCCGAGGTCGGCCATCGACGCGTCGACGAACACCGCCCTTGCCTCGCAGTCGTCGACGACGTAGGCCACCTCGTCGGGGGTGAAGTGGATGTTCACCGCGCTGTAGTAGAGCCCGGAAAGCTGGCAGCCCCAGGTGATTTCGAGGAACTCCGGACGGTTCGGGAGCACCAGCGCGACTCCGTCGCCGCGCCGCAGCCCCGCTTCGTACAGCAGGGCGGCAACCCGCTGGCTCCTTGCGTAGAGCTGACCGTACGAGATCGTGTCACTGTCCGCGACGATCAGGGCCGGTGACTGGGGATCCCTGATCGCGTGGTCAGCAATGTTCACGCGCGGACCTACGTGGCCGCAACGCCATCGGTGGACGCTGCCGCCGCGGCCTGGCGCTGGGCCATCTCCGAAGGCATCATCTTGCCCTGGAGTACCTGCTGAACCAGGGCCTGCACGTCGGCACTCATCGACGCCAGCGCCACCAGGTCGTTGGAGCTCTGCCAGTGCACCCGCATGCCCATCAGCTCCCAGGCTCGCTTGAGATTGGCCTTGGTCGCCAACAGGGTCGTCAGCGGGGCCTGGGCAATGTGGCGGGCGACCGCCTCAACGCGTGCGTCCAGGTCCGCGCGCGGGACCACCTCGTTGACGAGACCAACGGAAAGCGCCTTCTGCGCGTCGATGACCTCGTTCATGTAGAGGTAATAGGCCGCCCGGCGCCAGTTCATGAAGACCCATGGCTCGATCGAACACTCGCCCGACGGCATGCCGAACCCCTGCAGCGGTGGGTACTGGAAGTAGGCATCATCGGATGCGATCACGATGTCAGTGGTCAGCCCGTAATGGGTGCCGCCTCCGACGCAATAGCCGTGAACCTGCGCGATGGTGGGCTTGGAGAACTCCCACAGGTTGAGGATCGGCTTGACGAACAGGTCGGTCTGCGGCTTCCACGGCGTGCCAGTGTGTTTGAAGCCCTCGACAAACTCCGGATAGTCGTGCGCGTTGTTGCCGATCGCGTGTCCTGAGCAGAAGCCCTTGCCGTTGGCCTTGAGGATCACGACCTTGATGTCGTAGTCACGGTCGGCGTCGGCGAGTGCGGCGTCGACCTCCTCGACAAGCTTCTGATCCTGCGCGTTGGCCTTCTCGGGCCAGTTGAGCGTGATTTTCGCTATGGTGCCTTGCTTTTCGTAGATGATCCGTTCGCGTGTCTCTGCCAGATCCATTTGCTCTCCTATGACGTGATGACGCCGATCCCGACGCCGATGTCGTACACGGTGCCGACTTCGCCGGTCCATTGGACGGTGCCCGATGCACCGGCCTCGATCTCCTGTTCCACCTTTTCCGTTGCGATCACGTAGATCGGCGTGCCCTCCTCGACGTGCTGGCCGTTCTCCACGAGCAACTCGATGAGCTCGGCTTCGGATACGGCCACCGAGACTCGCGGGATGCGAATGAGGAAGTCACCCATGCGCGCCCGCCGCGGACTCGTGCAGCGTTCGTTGCGCGGCCGCGACGACGCGCGCCGGAGATGGGTAGACCTGCGCCTCCAGCGCCGCAGCGGCGGGGGTCGGGACGAACCGCGCGCCAACGCGTTCGACGGGTGCCGCGAGCTCACCGAACAACTCCGACTGCAGGATTGCCGCGATCTCGGCTCCCGGCCCCGCGAATTGGACGGCGTCGTGCACGACCACGGCCCTGCGGGTGCGACGGACCGAGTCGACCATGGCCTCGACGTCCAACGGAACGAGTGTGCGCAGGTCGAGGACCTCGGCGCTGACCCCCTGCTCTTCCAGAATCGTTGCGGCCTTGAGCGAGTCGTGCACGCTGCGGCCGTAGCTGATGATGGTGACGTCGGTTCCCGGCCGCTTGACATCGGCCTGACCAAGCGGGATCGAGAATCCGGGATCGGTTGGGACAAGACCCTTCTGGCCTTGCAGGCGGATCGTCTCGACGAACAGGCACGGATCCTCGTCGAAGATCGCGGACGTCAGCAGGCCCTTGCCGTCGCGCGGGGTGGACGGCACGATGACCTTCATTCCGGGAATGTGCATGAACCAGGCTTCGAGCGTCTGTGAGTGCGTCGCACCGGTGGCGAGCCCGCCATACACCTGAGTGCGGACGGTGATGGGCGCCGTCGTCCGCCCCGCTGTCATGAAGCGCAGCTTGGCGGCGTTGTTGATGATCTGGTCGGCAGCGATGCCGATGAAGTCCATGATCATGATCTCGGCCACCGGCAGCAGGCCGTCGATCGCAGCACCGATGGCGGCACCGACGATCCCGGCCTCAGAGATCGGCGTATCCAGCACGCGATCGTGGCCGTATTTCGTCGACAGCCCCGCGGTGGGGCCGGACGCACCGGGGTCGGCGATGTCCTCACCGAGCAGGAAAACCCGGTCGTCGGCTTCCATCGCCTGGTCGAGCGCGAGGTTCAGCGCCTCACGCATAGTCATCTCTTTTTCGTCCATGTGCGTCGTCCTCAGACCGGGTAGGAGATCGGGGTCGCGTAGACGTCTTTCTCGAGCTCCTCGACCGAAGGGGCCTCGGCGCTCATGACCGCCTTCAGCGCCGCCTCAACTTCGATGAGCGCACCTTCGTCGATTCCGCTCAGCTCGTCGTCGGTGCAGACGCCGTTGTCGATGAGCTGTCTACGGAACCGCGGCACGGGGTCCGCCGCCATCGCTTCTGCCAGTTGCTCTTTGGGGATGTACGGCATCCGGTCACCGAAGTAGTGGCCGCGGAATCGGAACGTCACGCATTCGATGAAGGTGGGGCCGTCGCCGCGGCGTGCCCGGTTCAGCGCCTCGTCCAGCGCCCTCGCCACGGCAAGCGGGTCGTTGCCGTCGACGCGCACACCCGGCATGCCGTAGCCGGCCGCCCGCTCGGCGACGTGCTCGAGCTTCATCGTGTCGCCGGTCGGCGTCATCTCCGCGTAGAGGTTGTTCTGGCACAACAACACCATCGGCAGATCCCAGAGCGCGGCCATGTTCGCCGCCTCGTGGAAGGAGCCGGTGTTCGTCGCACCGTCCCCGAAGCTCACCACCGTGACCCGGTCGAGCCCCTTGCGCTTCGCCGCCATCGCCAGCCCGACGCCAACCGGCGGTCCGGCGCCGACGATCCCGGTCGAGAGCATCACACCTTTGTCCGGTTTGGCGATGTGCATGGTGCCGCCCTTGCCGCGGCTGGCGCCGACGATGCGCCCCATCATCTCGCCGTAGATCTCCTCGAGCGGGACACCCTTGCCGATGAGGTCGTGCAACCCCCGGTAGGTCGTCACCAGCTGGTCGTCATCGCGCATACAGACGCCCATCGCCGCCGCGATCGCCTCCTGCCCACGCGAGGGCCAATAGACGCACATGAACTCGCCGGTGCCGATGCCCTTGCTCAGCCGGTCGTCGGCCGCCTTCATCAACACCATCAAGGCGTAGATGCGCCGCTGGACTTCTGCAGGACGAGTCACGGTCCGTACGAACCGATCTCGCGATAGACGCGGGGTATCGGCGCCGGATCCATGCTNAGGAACTCCAGCGACGACATCTTGCCGCTGGCGCCGAGCTCGCCCAACCGTTGCACAACCGCGTCGAGGTCGTCGCAGTCGAGCTCGTATATCGCGATGTAGGGGCCGTTGCCGTCCATCGGAGCGAAGCGGCGCGCGGACACGATCCCTTCAACGGACACGATCTCCGCCAGATGCGTGTCGTTGTACCACTTGTTGTAGTCGGCATCCTTGTCCGGCGAGACCGGCATCGTCTGCAGATACATGATCCCTCTTGGCATGCTCACCGCTCCTCTACGCTCCCGACCACGGCTTGACCTTGAGGAAGCCGCCGGCGTCGACACGGAGCTGCTGTCCGGTGACGTAGCGGGCGGCATCACTGGCAAGGAACAGCACGGCCTCGCTGATGTCCTCGGGTTCGACGTAGGGAATCGGCATGCCCTGGATCACCGGGAAGACGACCTCGGCGTCCTCGCGGGTGGGATTCTGCAGGTCGGGCCGGAACGCACGGTACATCGGCGGGCTGTGCAGCATGTCGGTGTTGCAGTTCGTCGGGTGGATCGCGTTCACCCGGATCTGCGTGGGGGCCAGGGCCGCCGCGAGGTCGTTGACATAGTGCGCGACAACCTGTTTGGCGAACGCATAGCCCGCACCGCCAGGTCCGCCGTCGATTCCGCTGGTGTTCATCGACGCCATGAACGCCGCCACCGATCCCGTCGCGATGATCGACGCGCCGGCCTGCAGGTGCTTCATGCTCGCGTGCACAAGGTTGAGGACGCCCACCAAATCCACGTCAACCGCGTCAACGAACGCCTGCGGCGGCAGCCCCGCGGTCAGCGGGCAGATGCCTGCGTTGGCGACCACGATGTCGAGCTGGCCGAATTCGGCGACACCCCGGTCGATGGCGGCGGACAGCGCCGCGCGGTCACGGACGTCGGCGATCTCGGTGAATGCCCGCTGACCCTCCTTCTCGACCAGCCGGGCCGTCTCGTCGAGGTCCTCTGGGCGCGCGAGCGGATACTCGTTGGTCTCGATGTCCGCGCAGATGTCCACCGCGATGATGTCGGCGCCCTCTGCGGCAAGCATCCGCGCGTGTGACCGCCCCTGACCGCGCGCGGCTCCGCTGATCAGCGCCACCTTGCCCGTCACCCTGCCCATGACCGGTCCTTTCTCAAACTGTCAACACCAACAGCCGCACCGCGGCCGGAAGCCAAATGTGAATCCGCCTGTACGGCAAGCGGTCGCCCGTCAATGCCCTTATCTCGGAGGATCTTCGAGTAACCGACACCAACGATGGCACCCCGGCTTGGACACGGGGGGCGCGCCATCGAAAACCCATCCACGAAGTTGTGCGGCAACATTGCTGCCAACTGTAACTGCAGCGGTAGCTATACTACCTAAAATTATAAAGAAACGAATCGGACCCATCTCGACAGGACACTGTGGACTTCTCATACCCGCCGGAGGTCGAACAGTTCCGTAAGGAGCTGCACACCTGGTTGGCCGCGAACCTGACCGATGAGGTGGTGGCTGCCGGACGGCGGCGCGGCCGTGATCCAGACACGTTCGAAACGCTGCGTCGGTGGGACGCCACGTTGGCCGACGCGGGCTGGGGCGCGGTGTCGTGGCCGCGGGAGTACGGCGGCCGCGGAGCAACGGTGCTCGAGCAGCTCGCCTACGCGGAGGAAACAACGCGTGCGCGAGCGCCGGTGCCGCTCAACGTGATCGGGATGAACAACATCGCGCCTGCGATCATGCAGTACGGCACGGATTCCCAGAAGCGCGAGTTGCTACGCCGGATGGTGCGCGCCGACGACATCTGGTGCCAGGGCATGTCGGAGCCCGAAGCCGGGTCTGATCTCGCCTCTTTGCGTACCCGAGCGGTGCGCGACGGCGACGATTACGTGGTCAACGGCCAGAAGATCTGGACGTCGCTGGGGCATCGCGCCGATTGGTGTCAGCTCTATGTCCGCACCGATGCCGACGCCCCCAAGCACAAGGGCATCTCGTGCCTGATCGTCGACATGGCGCTGCCCGGCATCGAGGTGCGTCCGCTCGTCACCCTCAACGGCGCCGCCGATTTCGCGGAGGTGTTCTTCAATGACGTGCGGGTGCCCGCCGACTCGCTGCTGGGCCCGTTCAACGGTGGGTGGCAGGTGGCCACCACCACGCTGAGCCACGAACGGGCCGGAGCGGCCCGCCTGTATGCGCAGCTAGAGGTGCAATTGGGCGATCTGGTGGCCGACCTGGCCGACTGCGAGGTCGACGGAAGGCCGGTGCTCGAGGACACCGCCATATTGGGCCGCCTTGGCGAGGTGGCGGTGCGCATCAAGTACCTGGAGGTGCTCTGTCAACGGTCGATCTCGGCGACGCTGCACGGCGGCGACGCGCTCGGGTCGGCCAGCCTGGCGAAGAGCGTATGGGCCGAACTCGGCCAGGAGCTCGCCTCCTTGGCTTTCGACGTGCTCGGCCCGCTGGGTGGACACCGACGGTGGTCGGAGTATCGGCTGACGTCGCGCTCTCTGACCATCGCGGGCGGCACGACGCAGATCAACAAGAGCGTCACCGCAACGCGGGTCCTCGGATTGCCGCGCCGATGAACCTCGAGCTCACCGACGAGCAGGTGGCGCTGCGTGACACCGTGCGCCGCTATCTTGCTGAAAAAGCAAGCGTGACAACCCATGTGCGGCCGATGCTCGATGATCCGACCGGCACCACAGATGAGGTGTGGGCCGCGTTGGCCGCCATGGGCGCCACCGGTGTGCTGGTGCCCCAGGAGTGCGGCGGCTCGGGCATGACCATGGTCGAGGCGGGCGTCGTGGCCGAGGAGCTCGGTGCCGCGCTGCATCCTGGGCCGTGGCGCTCGAGCGCGGTCGCCGCGACGCGCGCGCTGACGCGGATGGTTACCGGGGCGAATGCCGCCTCGCTGTTGACCGGTATCGCCGACGGTTCCACGGTCGCCACGGTCGGCCCGCTGACCGGGCCTCGGCCAACGGCCGTGAAGACGACCGAGGGCGTGGTGTTGCGCGGCGACATCGCGGCGCTGCCGGACGCGGCAGCGGCCGGCGTCGTGCTTGTGCTCGCCGAGGACCGCGGCGGTACAGGACTTTTCGCGGTCGATACGACGTCGACTGGTGTGTCCGTGACGCAGCGGACGCACGTGGACCAGACGCGCAAGCTGTTCGACGTCCGATTCGACGATGTCGCCGCGCAGCGGCTCGCTTCCCCGTCACCGGATGAGATGCAGGGCCTCGTGGACGACGTGCTGATCGCCGACGCGGCCGACGCGCTTGGTGCCGCGAACGCGGTGATGAACCTTGCCGTCGAATACGCCAAGGTGCGACGGCAGTTCGACCAGCCCATTGGGAGCTTTCAGGCGGTCCAGCACCTCTGCGTCGACATGTACGAGACGGTGGAACTCGCGCGCAGCGGGGTTATGCACGCGCTGTGGGCGGCCGACGCCGCACAACCCGCGCAGCGCCACCTGGCCGCCGTGCGCGCCAAGGCGTTCGCGAGGCAACTGGCCACCGTCGCCGACACCGCGATCCAGGTGTTCGGCGGCATCGGCTACACCTGGGAGCACGACGCTCATCTGTACCTCAAGCGCTTGCTCAGCTGGAGCGCCTTCCTCGGCGGCTCCGACAGATACCTGCAGGAGGTCGGCAGGCAATTGGCAATGCCCATGTCCAGATAACGAAAGGCTTGCAATGTCGGAAGTGCTGCGCGGAGTGCGCGTCGTCGAGCTGGCATCGTGGACGTACGTGCCGTCTGCCGGTGCAGCGCTGGCGGATTGGGGCGCGGATGTCATCAAGGTGGAGGACGTCAAGGCCGGTGACCCCGGTCGTGCGCTGGTAATCGGAGGATTCACGAAGGACGCCGCCCGGGCTCACGTGGACTTCATTCTCGAGATCGGAAACCGCGGCAAGCGCAGCATCGCGATCGACGTCAAGTCCGACACCGGCCGCCAGTACTTCGGTCGCCTGCTGGCCACCGCGGACGTCTTCCTGACCAACTGGCTGCCGGCACCGCTGGAACGAGCGCGGCTGACGGTCGACGACATTCGCTCGTTCAATCCGAACATCATCATCGCCCGCGGTACCGGCACCGGAGTCCGCGGACCCGACCGCGACAAGGGCGGATTCGACGCGGCCACGTACCTGTCGCGCGGAGGGGTGTCCTACACCATGACCCCGTTCGGCACCGAGACTCCGGCCGTGCAGGGTCCGGGTTTCGGCGACCTGCAGGGTGGGATAACGCTCGCAGGCGGCGTGTGCGCGGCGCTCTTCCATCGGGAACGTACCGGCGAACCGTCCGTCGTCGACTCGTCGCTGTTGGCCCAGGCGATGTGGACAATCGCGCCGTCGATCTCGGTGGCCGACCTGTTCGGCATCGACGGCATCCCAGGAGCCCCGCCCGGCCTGTCGATCAACCCGCTCGTCAATCGGTATAAGACCAGGGACGGCAGATGGCTGCAGTTGGTCTTCCTGCAGCCCGACCGCTACTGGGCCGGCTTCTGCGAACGGATCGGCCTTCCCGAGCTCGCCAACGACGAACGCTTCGTGCCGTCGAGCAACCTGATCGCCAATGCCGCCGAGGCGTGCGCCCTGGTCGGGGAGGCCCTCGCCGGCCAGGACCTCGAGCACTGGCGCAAGGCGCTCGCGGACGAACCGGGCGTGTGGGCCGTCCTGGCGACGCCGAAGGAGACCCTGAACGATCCGCAGGTCGCGCCGAACGGTTACACGATAAGCAACGTCGACGACCAGGGCGTCGAGTACCAGATCGTCGCCGCACCAGTTCAATTCAACGAAACACCGCCTGCGCCCGCACGTGCTCCCGAACACGGGCAGCACACCGAGGAGATCCTGTTGGAACTCGCCATCGACTGGGACGACATCTCGGCGGCCAAAGACAGTGGCGCGATTCTGTAGGAGGGGGCAATGACCAGTCCGGACAAGCGCGAGCGGCGCACCCTTGAATCGGTGATCTATGAGCGCGAGCCGCCGATCGCGCGGATCATCCTGAACCGCGCCGACAAGGCCAACACCAAGGATGCGCAACTGGTACAAGAAGTCGACGCCTGCCTGCACGAGGCCGACCGCGACAAGGACATCAAGGTCGTGATCCTGAAGGCCAACGGGAAGGGCTTCTGCGGCGGGCACGTGGCGCGCTGGGGTCCCGACGAGAACCCGTACCCGGACTTCGGGAACACGTTCGAGGACCTGTACAAGGGGACCGCCGACCTGTTTCTGTGGCCGACGCTGTATCTGTGGGAGTTCCCCAAGCCCACCATCTCCCAGATCCATGGCTATTGCATGGGGGGCGGCATCTACCTGGGCCTGCTGACCGACTTCTGCGTCGCATCGGAGGACGCGTATTTCCAGATGCCGTTGGCGCAGAGCCTCGGCGAGCCCGGCGGGCACACCATGATCGAGCCATGGCTGCTGATGAACTGGCATCGCACCATGGACTGGTTGCTTTTGGCGCCAACACTTTCCGCGCAGGAGGCCCTCGACTGGGGGCTGCTCAACAAGGTGGTGCCGCGCGATGATCTCGAGGAGACCGTCGAGGAGATGGCGCGCAAGATCGGGCAGATCCCGTTGACGACGCTGATGGCGGTGAAGAACAACGTGAAGCGCGCCTGGGAGCTGATGGGGATGCGCGTTCACCTTCAGGTGAGCCACATCCTGACGAACATGGTCGGCGCGGCATCCGACGTGCAGGCCCGGCGAGCGGAACTCATGCAGTCGGGCCTCAAGCCGCGCGACTTCGTCGATCGGAGCGGACCCGACGAACCGTGAGCCCGCCGTCGTCGGATTTCCACACCGTGACGCCTCGCATGGTAGTCAGCGACGCCGCGGCCGCCGTGGAGTTCCTGCGCGCTGTCTTCGGCGCGCTCGGGGAGGTTCCTGCAGATCGCCCAGCCGAAATGCACATCGGTGACTCGATGATCATGGTCACCTCAGCCGGCGAGCGCGAACCGTTCCCAGCGTTCCTCTACATCTATGTCGACGATGCCGACGCGGCCTATCACCGAGCCATCGCGGCGGGAGCGACGAGCATCGAAGGCCCGCTCGACACCCCATACGGCGACCGGCGGGCCATGGTGCGCGACCCGTTCGGGAATGTGTTCCAGGTCGCCTATCGCGTCATCGACTGATGCCGCCCGCGGCGTGACGTGCCGCGACGTACCCGAACACCATCGTGTAGGCAATGCTGCCGCCCGCACCCAGATAGTTGCGGCCCATCACCGTAGCGGTGATGTTGCCGGTTGCATACAGCCCGTCGATCACCCTTTCCTGCTCGTCGAGCACCTGCGCGTGCTCGTTGGTGATCACTCCCCCACACGTCCCGACGTCGGCCGGGACAACTCTCGTCGCATAGAACGGTGCTTGGTCGAGCGGGCCGAGCGCAGCGTTGGGCTTGTACCCGGGGTCACCGAGGCAGTCGTTGTACGCCGACTGGCCGCGGCCGAAGTCGGGGTCGAGCCCTTTGGCCGCAAAACCGTTGAAGCGCTTGACCGTTTCCTCCAGGGCGTCGGCTGGAATATCCATCTGGCGTGCAAGGTCGCCGATGGTTTCACCCCGCTTGACCGCGCCCTTCTCGATCAGCTCTTCGGGGATGCGACGCTTCTTGAACGGGTTCGCCCCCGAGACGTATCGGCCGATGTAGCCCTCATCGAAGACCTGCCAGCACGGCACCGCCTTGTTGGCGTACATCGCCTTGCCGACCTCGACGTAGGAATTCGACTCATTGCAGAATCGCCTGCCGGTCCCGTCCACATAGATGGCGCCCGGCCGTTGCCGACCGCTTCCGAGCGCCTTCGCGGCGTCACCGCCGTCGGCGATGAAAATCGATGGCAGCCACCAGGCTTCGTCCAACAGGTCGGTCTTCGCGCCGAGGCGGATCGCCGTCTGCAGCACTTCGCCGGTGTCGCCGGCGTTCGCGATCGACCACTGCGCCTCGTTGGGCTGGTCGCCGCTGTAGCGGCGCCGCATGTCGGCGTTTCGGCTGAAACCGCCCGCGGCAAGCAGAACTCCCTTGCGCGCCTCGATGTTGAGCGACGAGCCGTCTCGGGTAACCCGCGCACCAACGACACGGCCGCCCTCGACAATGAGGTCGTCCATGGCAGTGTTGGTCCACAGCGGCGGGTCGCCGCGCAAGTCGATGAGCACCTTGAGCATCTGACCGATGAGTGACGCACCGTTGGTGAGGATCTCGCGGCCCCGCAGCCGGGCCGCGCGGGTACGCAGGAACACGCGCATGGCCACGGCGAACGCTCGCGGCGAGCGGTTGAAGTACTGCACCGAGCGCAGCTCGTTGGTCTTCACCACGAATCCGCGGTTCCAAGTCTTGGCCATCGTCTGGACCTTGTCGCTCCAGTCCCCTAAAGCTGCCGAGTCGTACGGGATGCCCTCGACCGAACGTCCCGCTGCGTTGCCGCCCTTGTGAT
>JGI12635J15846_10005341_pt1 | contig 11097 bp, 7 predicted proteins | sample BlaSpr_A8_OM2_M2_FD_15846 | JGI IMG/M metagenome (IMG submission 15846) | reverse complement strand
CCACTCCTCCCGGCACCGGCGTAATCGCGCCCGCGACGTTCGCCACGTCCGGATGCACATCGCCCACCAGCGTCGATCCCTTCGCCTGAAACCCAGCGAGCCGCTCCGGAAAATTCGCAAAATATTTCGCCGCCTGCGCCGCGTCCGTCACCCGGTTAATCCCCACGTCGATCACCGTCGCCCCCGGACGAATATATTCCGGCGTCACCATCGCCGCGCGCCCCATCGCCGCCACCACAATANCCGCCCGCCGCGTCGTCTCCGCCAAATCGCGCGTCTTCGAATGGCATATCGTCACCGTCGCGTTCGCATGCATCAAGAGCAGCGCCATCGGCTTGCCCACAATATCGCTGCGCCCCAGCACCACCGCGTTCGCGCCTTCCACCGCAATCCCGCTGCGCTTCAGAATCTCCATCACCCCAGCCGGCGTGCATGAAACCAAAGTCGGCCGCCCCGCCACCAGGTGCCCCACATTCATGGGATGAAAACCGTCCACATCTTTCGCCGGGTCCACCGCGTCCAGAATCTTCTTGGCATCCACCTGGGGCGGCAAAGGCAACTGCACCAGAATCCCATCCACGTCGTCGCGCCGGTTCAATTCCTCCACTACCGCCAATAATTCCTCGGTGGTAATCGTCGCCGCCGGAGTCACCTGAATGCTCGCCAATCCCAATTTCTCGCACGCCGCGATCTTGCTGCTCACATATACTTTCGACGCCGGATTCTCGCCCACCAGCACCGCCGCCAGCCCCGGACGAATCCCGGCCGCAGCCAGCGCCGCAATCTCGCCGCTCAGCTCCCCATAAATCTCATCGCGAATCGCGTTTCCGTTCAGGATCCGTGCCGCCAGAGGAAACTCCCATGCGTCCCAAGACGCCGTTACTGCGCCATATTAACATACGAAAATTGTTCCACGATTCGGAGACGATCGCGGAAGGCGGCTTGCTGTAGGTTTGTAGGGGGTCGAGCTTCAGCTCCGACAATAAATCGCCACCCACCGACGCACGTCGTCCGAAATTTTGCTCTTGCAAGCAATCTTTGTCATCCCGAAGCGTAGCGAGGGATCTGCTTCAAATGCCTCTCCCGGTTTCGTCAGGGCACGGCTTTAGCCGCGTCGCAGCAGATCTGCCACGCACCTCCGCGACGCAATCGTCCGCGGCACTCGCCGCCATTCTCGATTGTTTTTTAGGGGGTCGGAGCTTCAGCTCCGACAAAAATTCGCCACCACCCACCCAGCTTTAGCCGCCGAGGACAGCCGGACCTCCCAGCGGCGGAGGCGCGTCAGAGGTCAGCCCGGCCCGTAAGGGCCGGGACGACGATCACAATAAGCGCCCGAGCGCCGGAGGTGCGACACGCCCGCGGCTAACACCAATCGTATCCGCCGCCTTTGACCAACACCGCCCTGCCTCCGAATATTCGCGAAGCCTCTCCGCTCAGCGCCGGAGACGCGGCATAAGTTAGCCCGGGCCGTGAGGCCCGGGAAAAAACATCAGAAGCCCCGATCACCGGAGGTGCGGCACGCCCATCGACGGCCCTCCGCACCACAAACCAGTCCACCGCCACGCTCATTCGCGAAAAATCGTACAATGGACTCTCTATGTTTGAAGATCTCACCGAACGCAAGCGCCAGGAACGCCTCATGCGCGAAGCCGGCCGCCTCCCGCCCAATCAAGCCCTCACCCTGAAATGGCCCGTCCTTCATGTCGGCTCCGTCCCGCGCTTCGATCCCCAAACCTGGGATTTCAAAGTTTCCGGCCTGGTCGACCAACGCCTCCGCCTCACCTGGGACGAATTTTCGCACCTCCCCATGACTCAAGTCACCGCCGACATGCACTGCGTCACCCGCTGGAGCCGCTTCGACGTCCGCTGGGAAGGCGTCCTCTTCTCGGATCTCCTGAAACTCATCCGCGTCCGCCCCGCCGCCACCCACGTCATGGTCGAAGCAGAGCACGGCTACACCTCCAACGTCCCGCTCGCCGACCTCCTCCGTCCCACCACCCTCTTCGCCCTCAAACACCATGGCGAACCCCTCTCCGCCGATCACGGCTACCCGCTGCGCTTAGTCGTCCCCAATCTCTACGCCTGGAAAAGCGTAAAGTGGGTCCGCGGCCTAGAATTCATGGACCACGACGAACCGGGTTTCTGGGAGCAAAACGGCTACAACCTCTACGGCGACCCCTTCAAAGAAGAAAGATTCAGCGGCTAATTGATAATTTACTTGCGGCCGATCGTAAATACGCGGAATTTCAACGTTCAAGAGTTCCAGTTAATTGCGACTCGGCTATATACGTAAGACCGCAACGCAATCCCAGCGCCGTAGGCGCGGCACAATTTAGCCCGGCCCGGAAGGGCCGGGTGCGCATCGCAAAAATGCATCGAGCGCCGGAGGTGCGGCACGCCTTCCGTCATCTCACACCGATGCTCCCGCGTGCGGCGCGTTGAGCTGACGAAGTTGCAGCCTAAACGTTGATGATCGTGAGGCGGGGAAACGCGGTTTTATACCGGCGCGCGTCGAGCGTCAGCAGCGTGTAGCCACTCCTTACTTCTGAATGCGCTCTTGCCTAGAACGTCGAGCGTGTAACTTTCGATTGCGCGCCGGCAAGTCGCGGCAAGTGCGACGAACTGAAAATGTCTCCGGTGTAAAAATAAACCGGGTGAGGCCAGTATCTCGCCTCACCCGGTTTCGCGTCGCTCAGATTCTGCTAGTAAATGTCGTACTGTTCCCAATGCAGCGTCGGATCCGCCTGGATAATAATGCTCTTCTTGGTCCAGTTTTCCAGCTCTTCGATCAACGACGATTCCCGCGTCTTCAACGCCTTCGAAATTTCCGGATGTACTCGCAAAGTAACGCTGCCTGCGGTCAAATCCGGAGCCATCTTCCGCGCCTCAGTCTGTATCTCGTAGCACAAAGTCGGAATCGACTTCACCATCCCCGACCCGGTGCAATACGGGCACGGCTGGCACAGCGTGCGCTCCAAAGCCTGCTTGGTCCGCTTGCGCGTAATCGCCACCAAACCAAACTCGTTAAACCGCAGCACCTTCGACGGCGCCCGGTCCGCCCGCAAAGCGTCTTCCAGAATCGCCATCACCTTGTCCCGGTTCCGCCGCTCTTCCATGTCGATGAAATCGATGATGATGATGCCGCCCAAATCCCGCAGCCGCATCTGCCGCACGATTTCCTTGCACGCTTCCATGTTGGTGCGCACGATGGTGTCTTCCAGCCGGTTCGACCCTTTGCCCACGAATTTTCCGGTGTTCACGTCAATCGCCACCAGTGCCTCGGTGTGATTGATCACGATGTACCCGCCGGATTTCAGCCAGACCTTCGGCCGCAAACCCTTGTCGATTTCCTGCTGAATCCCGAATTCCTCGAACACCGGAGTGTCTTTGGTGTACAGCTTCACCCGCCCGACCAGCTGCGGCTGAAACCGGCTCATGAAATCCACGACCTTGGTGTATTCCTCTTCGGTGTCCACCCAGATCGCGCCAAAATCCGGCGTGATGTAATCACGCAAAATGCGCTGCACCAGATTCAAATCGCGATGCACCAGCGCCGGCGCTTTCTTCTGATCCGACCGCGCCTTGATCTCCGCCCAGGTCCGCGTCAGGAATTCCACGTCCGCGCGAACTTCCGCCGGATCCGCCGTCGACGCCGCGGTGCGCACGATGAACCCGCCGCCCGCCGTGCCCTTGGCGTCATTCACCAGATGCCGCAAACGCGAACGCTCTTCGGCCGACGCAATCTTCCGCGAAACGCCGTTGTGATCCAGCGTCGGCATGTAAACCAAAAACCGCCCAGGCAAAGCCACGTGGCTGGTAATCCGCGCGCCCTTCTTGCCCAGCGGTTCCTTGGCAATCTGCACGATGATTTCCTGGCCCTGCTTCAGCATGTCCGCGATCAGTTGCGTGCGTCGTGGCGCTGACGGCCGGTGCTGCCCGCCGCTGTGACCACTGTGGCCCTGATGCGGCCGCCGTCCGCCTCGATCGTCCCGCCGTCCGCCGCGATCGCGTCCTCCGCGTCGCGCCGGGTTCTGCATCCGCGAACGAAAATCGTTCCGCACCCGCGCCTGGAAGGGCTGCGCCGGTTGCGCCGCGGCCCCGCCTTCGGCAGCAAGAAGCGTTCCGTCTTCCGTCAGCGGAATCGCATCTTCTCCCGCGCCCGCGTCGGCGCTCAGCGCTTCCTGCTCCACCGCATTCAACTCCGGCGAATCGCCTTCGGACTCGTGAGCTTCCATGTGCTCATGCTCATGCTCATGCTCATGCTCGTGTTCATGATCATCGGCGTGTTCCTGCGCCTGCTCGTCGGCCAGTTCGCCCGCCGTCTCGAGGTCCGGATGCGCGATCATTCCTTCTTCTTCCGCCGCCGCTTCCTCTTCTTCCAGTTCGCCTTCGTCGCTCTCCGCTTCCGCCGCCGCATCGGCCGCGGCGAATACGCGTTCCTGCGCATCGCGCGCTGCCAGATCGTCCTGCGCGTCCGCGATGTGTTCCGCCAGCGCCGTCACTTCTTCCTCGCTCAGATCGTCGTGAGCGTGTACCTCGTGTGCGTGCCGTCCCGGCTCGCCCGTCTCGGTCCGTTCGCTCGCCGATGCGTGCCGTTCCACCACGGAATCCAGCGGCGCCGCGCGAAACATATGCGTTTCGCTGCTTTCCCGTTCTCCATCCGTCTCCGCGCGTTCACTCGCGGATTCGTGCGCCGCAGTAACTTCCTCGCTGAAAACGTGCCTTTCGTCAATGTGCGAAGCCACCGAAATATCCGCCGAATCCACTTCCGGCCCCGGCGGCATCAACGGCGACAACGACGCAAACTGCACCGCCTCCGGCACCGGCGCATTATCCGACGGCGGCTCCGGCGGCAAATGCTGATGCGCCTTCCATTTCGATAGCGATTCGCCCGGCAGCGGCTCAATCCCCGAAGAGAATCCGCCGCCCGCGGAACTACCTGAGGAATGTCCACCGGAAGACTGCCCGCCTGAAGAATACCCGCCCGACGAAAATCCGCCGCGTCCCTGCGACGACCGCGACGATCCCCGCGATCCCCCTCTTCCAAACCTTCCGCGCTCGCGATCTTCGCGATGCTCCCGCGGAGCCGCGGCTGGCCGCGTGTCCGGCGTTTCGAACGATCCAAACGATGCCAGCAGCGCCGCCTCGCGGTCGCTCGGCCCTGCCGGCGCGTCCAACGCCGGGTTCTGCGGCTCGACGATTTCGTGCAACGGCGACGTTGCCGACTCCGCGCCGCTGTAGCTCACCGGCTCGCCGCCAAATTCCGCACCGGACGACGCCTGCTCCGCCCCGGCCGGACGCTCCCGGAATTTCGCCAGCGACTCGCCCGGCAGCACCATCGAAATGTGGCCTTCCGGTCCGGCCTGTTCTGCACCCAAATTGTCCGCAGGATATCCCGACGATGAAGAGGATGACGACGCGTACTTCGAAGAGGGAAGTTCCCGCCCAAATCGCTGGTCGCCGCCACCACTGCGTCCGCCGCGTCCACCCGGGCGATTGCGCCCGCCACGTCCGCCAAACCGGTTGCGTCCGCCGCGATCTCCACCGCCGCCCGACGACCGTCCCTGATATCCGCCGCCGCTGCCGCCACTGCGCTGCCCCGACTGGGGTGGACGATTAAATGATGGCGCGGAAGTTTGCACCGGCGCCACAATCCCGGCATGGCCGCCGGCTTCGCCACCAGCGCCTCCGCCAGAACCGCCGAGGCTCTCGCCTTCCATCGCGCTCAGAATTTCGCCTTCCGGCAAGCTCTCCGACCCCGCCACCGGCGCGCTCAGCCCCGGCGCCGCAGCTCCGCCATTGCCAGCCGCCGCCGCAGTCTTCGACGGATCTGGCGTCGTCTCCACATGGTCCAGCCCTTCAATTTCTTCCAGGAAGTCGCTGACGTACAGGAAGGCGTCGCTATCGAGGCCAATCTCCACAAAGGCCGACTGCATGCCAGGCAGCACGCGCGTCACTTTGCCTTTGTAGATGCTTCCGACTAACGCAAATTCTTTATCCCTCTCAACGTAATACTCACACAGCTGTCCTTCTTCCAGAATGGCTACCCGCGTCTCGTGCGGGTTCGCCGAAATTACCATTTCCTTCGACATGAAAACTCCTAAAGGCGCATCGGAGCGCAGCGGCGCGCCAATTCGCGCGCGCTTGACCGGAGTGGGGCAAGGCGATGCCTATTGCTCGCCCCAGAGGGCTGCCCAGGAAAGACTCTTGAAATTGTCTGTTGGCTTTCCTCATCCGATGCTGACCTGAATCAAATATTGAGTGCCGCCGGGCGTATCCGCGGGACGGGTCTTTCTAAATCTCACTGCTAACAAAGAAGTTCGAATATTTTGCGGCTTCAGTTCACGAATCGCCGCAGCCGTACATTCATTACCATGCCCAAAGCCAAAAACACAAAAGCTATCGATGAGCCTCCATAGCTCATCAGCGGCAAAGGAATGCCAGTGACCGGCATGTAGCCTATCACCATGGAAGCATTCACCAGAACGTGGAAGCCCAGGATTGCAGCTACTCCCATCACGACATACATTCCGGCCCGATCTTTCGCTTTCTGCGCGTTGTCTACCAGCCGCAGAATCAACCCAAGATACAACAGTAATACCACACACACGCCAATAAATCCTTGTTCCTCAGCCAGCGCCGCCAGGATGAAGTCCGAATACCGCACCGGCACGAATCCCAGCTGGTTCTGGCTGCCTTTGCCAAAACCCTTGCCCCAAAAACCGCCGGACCCCACTGCTATTTCCGACTGCAGAATCTGGTAGCCCGCTCCGCGTTGATCTTCTTCCGGATGCAGGAAGGTCTCAATCCGCTGCTGCTGGTATGGCTTCAGGTGGTGCCGCATGTTCCAGGCCACCGGAATCAGCAGGGCAATTAATACCAACCTACCGCCAAATGTTTCCATTCGATCCCGGCCAGGAACATCCCCACAAGCAGCACCGGCACCAGAACCATCGCCGTTCCCAGGTCCGGCTGCTTCAAAATCAGCGCCACCGGAATCAACGTCAAAACACTAACCTTGCAGATATCCGTCAGCGTCAGCTTGTCGGTGCGGACTTCGCTGAAATACCTCGCCAGTACTATGATTATAATCAACTTTATCAATTCTGACACCTGCAGGTTGAACCCGCCGCCCAGCGAAATCCAGCGCTTCGCCCCCAGCCGCGAATACCCGATCACCGCCACCACCAGCAGTCCCGCCACTCCCGCGATATAAAGGATCGGCGCCTGGTCCAGCAGCGTGTGGTAATCGATCTGCGACATGATGAACATCACCACCACGCCCACGCCCAGCCAGATCAGCTGCTTCCAGTGCATCCCGCTCATCGCGCTGGCATGCGTCGAAGAATAAATCTCCAGCAGCCCCAGAAGATTGATCGCGGCCACAATCGCCAGCAGGGTCCAGTCGAAATCTTTAATCTGCGGCCGGTCGCTCATGGGCGTTGACCTCCCACCGCCGCCACCAGCGGCGCGTTTGCGCGCGTCGGCGTTAGCGAACTGGAAACGCTCCCGCCGGAACCCGGTTGCGCCGGAGCCGCCGTCGTCGCCTGCTGCTGCGTCTTCGAGGTCCGCTTGTCGTAGAACATTTTCACGATGTCATGCACCACCGGCCCCGCCGCTTCGCCGCCGTGCTCCACCGTATCCTGCACAATCGCCGCCACCACAATGTCCGGATTCTTCCGCGGCGCAAAGCCCACAAACCATCCATCCATTTTTTTCGTGCCCAACCGGTTCGACGCGTCGTAGCTCATCAACTGCGCCGTGCCCGATTTTCCGCAGAAGTCGATGTTCTGCAGCCGCAGGTGATAGCCCGTCCCGCCCGGTTCATTCACCACCCCGAACAGTCCCTGCGTCACCTGCTCCACCGCTTCATCGCTCAGCGGAAAATGATCCGTCTTCGCGTTCAAGAATCCTTTCAGCAAATGCGGCTGCACCAAAGTCCCGCCGCTCGCCACGCCGGCGGCCATCCGCGCCAGTTGAATCGGCGTCACGGTTACCGCGCCCTGTCCCACCGCCACCGAAATCGTTTCACCCGCATACCACTTGCGGTGGTACACCCGCTGCACCCATTCTTCCGATGGCATCAGTCCCGATTCTTCGCTCGGCAAATCGACGCCGGTCCGTTTTCCCAGCCCCAGCCCCGAGCCGTAATACGCGATCTTGTCGATGCCCAGCAGTTTGCCCACGTTATAAAAAAAGATGTCGCAGGAATCCACCAGCGCTTTGTGCAATTCCACTTCGCCGTGGCCCTGCGGCCGCCAACAGTGAAATTCGCGGCCATAGAAATTCGCATGGCCCGGGCAGAACACGCCGTACGATTCCGGAATTGCCTTCGAGTCGACCATCGCGGCCGCCATCACGATTTTAAAAACCGATCCGGGCGCAAGTTGCGCTTGAATCGCGCGGTTCAGCAGCGGCGTTTCTTTATCCCCATTTAATTTCTGCCATTCCGCCTTCGGTATGCGCACCGCAAAATCGTTGGGGTCAAACGTCGGCCGGCTGACCATCGCCAGGATCTCGCCGGTATGCGCATCCATCGCCACTACCGCCCCGGTTTTGTTGACCATGTCCGCTTCCGCAATCGCTTGCAGATCGTAATCGATCGTCAACTGAATCGGCCGCCCCGGCACCGCTTCCACGTTGTCCAGCGTGCGCATCACTTTGCCGACGCTGTTCACCACCACCCGGCGCAGGCCGTCGGTGCCTTCCAGTTGATCATTGTATTCGCGTTCGAGGCCCGCCTTGCCTACGATATCGCCCGGCCGGTAATGCCCGTCGCTGTCGTCCATCTGCTGTTCGGATACTTCGCCGACATACCCGATCGTGTTCGCCAGCATTTCCCCATTCTGGTAGCGCCGGCGCTGCACCATCAGCAATTCCAGAAGAGGCAGATCCGCCCGATGCGATTCCACAAAAGCAATGTCGGCTTGGCTCGCTGCGGGCTTGATTACGACCGGCTGGAATTTCGGTTCGAACTTCGCCGTCTCTAATTCCTGGCGCAGATCTTCGTCGCTGATTCCCAAACCGTCTTCAATCTGCGGCAGCGTTTTTTCCAAACCTTTGGGATCGTCGCGTAGCAGCAGAATACTGAAGGATGGATAGCTATCGACCAGCACGCGGCCTTCGCGGTCCAGCATCGGCCCGCGCGGCGCAATAATCGGAATCGAACGGACCCGGTTCTTTTCGGCCAGATCGAGAAAATGCCCCGACTGCACCACCTGCAGCTTCCAGAACCCCACCATCAACAGCACGACCAGGCCCACCGACAAATACGAAACCAGAGCCAGCCGTTCCTGCGGAATTCTCTGGTCGTTAATATTCCATGAACCCAACGGACTCCCACTCCCGCACGGGCCAAAACCGCACCCACATGCGCCAATCCAGCTAAGACACCGGACAATATAGGAGTATCAAAATTAACACCCCGTACTAGGACGAGCAAGCTGCCATGTCCATTACGATAATGCCGAAAGAACAGCGAAACCCCGCAGCGTCCAGCCTGACCTGGCCGTCTACGAATCGCCACCTGTAGCGGCCGCCGTTAGGCGGGCAGCCTTTGCCTTTGCCCGTGCCTGCTGCTTCATTGGGAGGCAAGTATAATCAAAGGCAGGAAGTCCAGGAAATGCACCGGTAGCGGCCAGCTTCAGCTGGGCAATCTTTGCTTTTTTGTTGCGCTGCGTACCAACCGTTTGTCATCCCGCAGCGCAGCGAAGGATGGATCTGCTTTTTACGACGGCACCGCACCACCCAATCGCGAAGAAAATCACATCAACGCCACGCCTTTCGTCAGCGCACGGCTTCAGCCGTGCCAAAAAAAACGCCTTTCGTAAATTTCCTTTTGCGCGCTTTCTGCGCCAGCTTTCCGTAACGTTCAACCACCCAAACCATCCGCCAGCCCTCAGCCTCTCCCCGCCCGCCCCACCAACCCCCGCAAAACCTCCCTCAACTCCACCTTCCCGTTTCGCGCCCCACCCTCAAACTCAATCCACCCCTCATTAAATCCATCCAGCATCCGCACCCGCGGCTCAGGATTTTTCATCCCCTGCGACCGAAACAATCCCTCCCAACTCTCCCGCGGCACAATCTCCATCTTCACCGGCCTTCCCAGCAACTCCCCAAACGCAGCCGCAATCTCATTCGGCGTAATCCGCCGCGGCCCTTCCAATTCCACCACCCGCCGCCCCTTCCACGTTTCCTGCATCAATTCCGCCGCCACCCGCCCAATGTCCGCCGTCGCCACCATCGGCACCAGCTTATCCAGCGGCTGCAGGAAACTCGGAATCACTCCTCCATCCATCGCCGGCCCCACGTCCCAACTGCAATTCTCCATGAACCAGCCCGGCCGCAAAAAAGTAATGGGCACCGCCGCGTCCCCCAGCGCCTTCTCGATCATTCCGTGCTGCGTCAGCAAATTCGGCTTTGCCGCCTGCGCCCCGATCGTCGACAAATAAACCACCCGCCCCGGCCGCGCCCCATCGATCGCGGTCCGCAACGTCGCCCCAATCGCCCGCGCCTCCCGAAAATCCGGCGACGGATCGAAACTCGGCGGCACCATCACAAAAACCGCCTCCGCCCCGCGAAACGCCGCGGTCAGCGCCGCCGCATCATTAATATCGGCCTTCGCTACCTCGCACCCGCACTCCTTCCATTCCTCTCCCTTGCCCGTGTCGCGCACCACCGCCCGCACCGGGATTTTCGCCGCCAACAGATTCCGCGCCACCTGCCCGCCCACATTCCCCGTAATTCCAGTCACTGCGAACATGCGTATCTGCTCCTGAAAAAATAATTTTGAGCCGGCCCAATAGCCGCCCCTCTTAGACTATCCTCGGCAACTTTTGGTTTTAACAACTTGGCGTAACTTAGGAGGACCTGCGGAGTCGATCCAGCAGCGCGAAAAGCAGCACGCCAAATGCCGCGGTCACCAGCGAATCGACCAGCTGTTGCCACGAAAAAAAACGCGCCGAATGATTCAGCAGCACCCGCTGCGTGATCACCAATATCGCCTGGTGAAAATGAAAAAACACGAAAATCAATCCAAACCGGCTCACCGGATGCTCCGTATCGATCCGTCCGCCGATCGAAGACGCCGTGTAGCCC
>JGI12635J15846_10005340_pt1 | contig 11098 bp, 12 predicted proteins | sample BlaSpr_A8_OM2_M2_FD_15846 | JGI IMG/M metagenome (IMG submission 15846) | reverse complement strand
AACGCTGACTGCTACTGAGGACAAGATCGAGTTCTCCCGCCGCTTCTACAACGGCAACGTGCGCGACTACAACATCAAGCTGCAGACCCTCCCCACCTCGCTCATCGCGGGCGCCCTCGGCTTCAAGCCGTTCGGCTTCTTCCAGGCGGACGACGCCGACCGCGCGGTGCCGCAGGTCAACTTCAACTTCGGCAACATGCCCCAGCCCGGCACGCCCGAATCCGGGCCGCCCTCGGTCGGACCGTCCGGGCCCCCAGGCATGGGCTCCTCAGGACCGCCGCCTCAGTCATAGCTGCGGTTCCCTTCATAAGGGGTTTCGGTTTCGCCACGGTCGCCTGGTCCACACCTAGCCGCCCGCCGAACGCGCCCAATCGGAATCGAACCGGGACCCGTACGCGGCCACCGCTTGGGGATCCCCGGTTTCGATGTCCAGCTCGTGGTTGACGCCCAGCCCGCTCAAGGTCCAGTTCGCCGACCCGAGCACGAGCTCTCCATCGAACAGCCCGATCTTTGCGTGCAGCAGGGCCCCACGGGGGATCGGGTACCACCGCACCTCGACACCGCCCGCCTTCAACACCGCATACCCGTGGAGGTTGTAAGGCTGGTTTGGATCGAGAAGCACCCGCACCACCGCGCCGCGGCGGTGTGCCTCAACCAGCTCCGCAATCACCTCCGGGTCGGTCAGCGTGTACACCTCCGCCAGCGCCCGGCTCACGGCGTGGAGCAACGCCGACTCCAGCATCGAGCGAATCTCCTGGCCAGGCGCGGTCTGCGCGACCTCGCCGGCGGCTGTGGCCAAAGGTGACGGCCGCCCTCCGGCAAGGCTCCAGTCCTGCTCGAAGATCCGAGCGAGCCGGTCGACGTCGACAGTGACGCGCGTCTCCAGCACGTAGTCGTGGTTGCGGTGGCTGTGACTGCCCCAGTTCATGCCGCCGACGACGGCTTCCCCGTCGACGATCAAGAGCTTGACGTGGTCGATCTGATGGCGACCGTCGTCGACCGGGTAGACGCGCTCCGGCACCGTGAGCGTGTCAAGCACGGCCGCAGAGCGGCGGCTGGCGACGACGGTGGGATCTGTGATGACGCGCACCTTGACCCCGCGCCCAACGGCGTCGCCAAGCTCGCGCACGATGTCGGGACGTCCGAGCTCATACATCTCGACCAGCACCCGCGCTCGGGCAGAGACGATCAGGCCGCCCACGAGCTGGAAGATCGAGGCGTCCTCCCATAGGCGGACGGGCTGAGCAACGCCAACACCCGCACCCGCGGCCGCAAACGCGGGTACCGGATGGGCCGGGCTCGAGCAGCCCGCCAGGCAGAGGGAGAAGAGCAATGCCCAAACGCAGACCACTCGAACCACAGCGGGCGAAAACTACCGGTGCGAAAGAGAAACCGGAACCCTGCCTGTTAAGGCATCAGCTCGACTTTCATCCCCGGCCGCGCGCCCAACAATTTGTCCGCCCGAGCGTCGCGCACCGCAACCTCGAGGTACCCCATGCTCCCGATGTAGACGAACGGCTCGTTCGGCCGCCCGTCTGCATACGTAACAGCCGTCGCGACGATGTCGTGGTTGTGGATCCGCATGCGGCGCACAGGCGGCTTCAGGTTCGTCACCAGGTTGCCGAACCCGTCTGTCCAGAGCACCCGCGGCGACGCATCACCAAGACCTCTGGGAGGATCCGTGGGCGGCCCCAATGAGGAAAGTGGAATGCCCGCCGCCAGCGCCGCCGCCGCCGGCGCGAAGACGTCGCGGCCCTCGAAAGTCGGGGCGCCCTGTGGCCGGGGGGCGAGCTCGACGGCATCCTGCAGCCCAACCTCGTCGATGACAATGGCGAAAAGTCCGTTGTCAGGCCCGACATAGAAGCGCCCGCCGGCGCGAATCGCCAGCCTGCGCCGCGAGCTGCCGACACCGGGATCGACCACCGCGAGGTGCACCGACTCGGCGCCGAAATGGCGCGTACCGGCGAAGAGCATGAACGCGCCGGCCGATACATCGAATCGCGGAACCTCGTGGCTCACGTCCACCAGCACCGCATTCGGGCAGCCCGCGAGCACCATCGCCTTCATCGCCGCCACGAGGGGCGAGCCCGAACCGAAATCGGTGGTGAAGGTGACGAGCGGCGGCCGGGCTAGAGCGCCCTGATTACCAGTACCGTGTTTCCTTCCAGGGATCGGCCTCATCGTGATACCCGCGCTGCTCCCAGAACCCAAGCCGGTTGCGATCCATGAACTCTAGCCCGCGCAGCCACTTGGCCGACTTCCAGAAGTATTTCGACGGCACGAAGAGGCGCAGCGGCCAGCCATGTTCCGGCGAAAGGTCCTCCCCATTCCACGCATAGCACAGCATGTTTTCCTGGGCGTCCAGCACGCTCAGCGGAACCGACGTCGTGTAGCCGTACTCGCAGTGGGCGGTGACGTACTTCGCCTCGGTCTTGGGCTTGACCCGCTCCAGGATCTCGCGGATCGGGACCCCGGTCCACCTGTCGCCCAGGCGGCTCCAGCCCGTGACGCAGTGGATGTCGGCCACGACGTCTTTAGAGGGGAGCGCGCGGAGCTCGCCGTAGTCCAGCGTCAGCTCGTTTTCCACCGCGCCGAAAACCTTGAAGTCCCAGGTCACGACGTCCGTTTTCGGCACCGGCCCGAAGCTGAGGACAGGCCACCGGTCTGGGGCGGTGAGGGTCTGGCCCGGCGGAATGCGGGCAGGGTCGACACCCTCCGGAACCCGCTTGCCCTTGAACAGAAACGCCATCTCGCGAGTATAGGAACCGGATACGCGGCGGCGGTTGTTCCGGGTTTCAGACGCCGATTCGGCCCGGGCTATACTGGCCTCTCGCCCTAACTACTGGCGCATGTGGGCCTGTGGCGCAGCTGGGAGCGCGCTTGAATCGCACTCAAGAGGTCAGGGGTTCGAATCCCCTCAGGTCCACCAAACCTATGGTCCGACGGCGCCCCCAACCCGGATCGAGATTGATACATTTCTGTCCACATGGCAATCGCCAAGAAATCCAAACAGAAGTCCAAACACAAGAAACCGGCCAGCCGATCTGAGGGCACGACGGCGCTTGGGAAGAAGGACTACGAGAAGGAGCTCCGGCGACAACAGGTCGAGATGCTCCAGCTCGAAGAGTGGATCCGGCACAGCGGCCTCCGCGTCGTCGTCCTTTTCGAAGGCCGCGACACTGCCGGCAAGGGAGGCGTCATCAAGCGGATGACGGCACTGCTAAACCCGCGCTTCGTCAGAGTCGTCGCCCTGCCCGCCCCGACGGAACGAGAGCGGACACAGTGGTATTTCCAGCGCTACGTCGGGCATCTACCATCCGCCGGCGAGATGGTCCTCTTTGACAGAAGCTGGTACAACCGGGCCGGCGTCGAGAGGGTCATGGGCTTCTGCACCGATGCCGAATATGACGAGTTCATGCGCACCTGCCCACAGTTCGAGCGAATGCTCGTCAACTCAGGGATCATCCTGGTCAAGTACTGGCTGTCCGTCAGCGATGACGAGCAGGAACGACGGTTCAAGGCGCGGATCAAGGATGTCACCAAGCGGTGGAAGCTGAGCCCTATGGACCTGGAGGCTCGTGCCCGGTGGGTGGACTACTCAGAGGCGAAGGACCAGATGTTCGCCTACTGCGACATCAAAGAAGCCCCCTGGTACGTGGTCGAGACGGACAACAAGCGCGCTGCACATCTGAACCTGATCAATCACTTCCTCTCACTCATTCCTTACGAATCGGTGGAACAGGAGAAAGTCAAGCTTCCGCCTCGGCAGAAACGCAAATACACCCGACCCCCGAAAAGCTCGCAGCGGATGGTGCCGGTCAAGTTCGCTGTGGAGTAACCGCATCGTAGGCGGCGGCAACTCGCTTCGGCACCACCATTCGCCATGCGTCCAGCACCAGCTCGCGCATCTCGGTTTTATCGATCGCCGCGAGCCGGACGAGCACCCAGTGGTACCGCAAATCGGACGCCGACGGCTGCATGAACTTCTCCGGCGTCCCGCCCACCAGCCAGTCACGCTCCTCCTTGGGAAACGCGAAACCCATGACCGTCTCGTCGCGAGAAAACGACACGTACACGATGCGACCGACGCGGAACTTCACACGGCCCGCGACCAGTCCCTCGGTGGTGCGCGGCAGCGTCATCGCAAACCGCCGCACGCCGTCGACCGTGACCACGACGCTCAGGGTAGGTCGCAGCGCCGGAAGCTAGAGTCACGCCGATGTTCCTGGTTCGCTGGGCGGCGATCGCACTCCTGACCCTCGAAGCCGCCGCTGCCGCCCTCTATTCGCTCCTGCTGGCCTCGGTCGCCGCAGCCTACTGGCAGTCCGAGCTGGCATTGCGACAGCCATCGGCGCAGCCCCACCTGTCCTGGCTCGACGTCTTTACTCAGACCGTGCTCCTGGTCGCCGTCGTCGTCATCTACGTCGTCGTGCCGGCCGCGATCGCGCTGGGTGCGGCGCGGCGGAGGTCCTGGTGGCTGTGGGCGGGCGTCGCCTACGAGCTTGGCTGGGCGCTGCTGCTGACACCCGTGATCGTCGGTTTGGACCCAGACCTCAACAAGGTCGGGCTCATCGGAGCAGCCCTGTTTGCAGTAGCCGCGCTAGTGCAGGGCCGGCGCGCGAAACCGCGTCACAGCCGGCGCTCCTGAGCCGACGCGTCGATCAGCCGCGCCAGGCGGCTTGAACGGGTCTCTTCGCGCTTCGCGTTCATCACCCAGTAGATCGATGTCTGCCGGTAGGACGGCGGCTGTCGCTTGAAGAATTCCCACGCGCCTGGATCAGCCCGGAACAGAGCCTCCCGCTCAGGATCGAGCACCGCCAGGTGCCGGTTCTCGTAGGAGTACACCGCCGACCGCGCCTCCTCCCGCCTCGCGAACGCGGCCAGCCCTGCGGGCGCCATGAGCCCTGCGCCGTGAGCTCCGCGACCTTCTTGATGTTGACCGCGCTCCAGTTGCTCTTCGGTTTGCGCGGTGTGAAACGCTGCACGCGGCGAGTGTCATCGAGCCTCCGGGCGACGCTATCGATCCAGCCGAAGCACAGCGCCTGGTCGACCGCCTCCGACCAGGTCATGCTGGGGTCGCCGGACGCCTTGCGGTGCAGCACGACGCCCAGCTCCGTCGCGGTGGCGTGGTTGTCGATCAGCCAGGCGCGGAACTCGGCCTGGGTCTTGAAATCGCGCTGCTCCATCGACCAATCTTGCCTCCCCCGCAGGGTGGGGGAAGGCGGAACACTGATTAAGCGCACAAGCCGCCCCCTGCCTTCGGAGGGGCCGGGGCCGGGTGTTTTGCTGTCGCCGCGTACCCCACGCAACGTTTATACGTATCTGATCAGACCTGCCGACGACGTCTACGTCAACGAACCCTACCTCTCGATTCGCTGGGACAGCGTCCATCGGCACGTCCTCTCAGAGTGGCGCGCCTTCGCCAACAGCATCGAGCTGCGCGCGTCCCTCCTCAAAGGCATCCAGGCCATCCGCGACAACCACGCCGCCGCGTACGTCAGCGACGCCAGGAAGCTTAAGGTGATCGTCCACGAGGACCAGAAATGGATCCACGACAAATGGATGCCACTGGCCCAGGAGGCGGGTCTGAGGCGGCTCGCCTTTGTGACCGCGCCGACGGGCCTGGGCAAGCTGACCGTCGAAGACGTCAGTGACCTCGTCGATCACCACGAGCTGGAGTCCCGCACCTTCGACTCCATGTCAGCCGCCCGGCAGTGGGTCTCCGAGGCGTGGGCGAGCAACTGATGGCGACCGCAATGGCCCGGCAGCCGTCGGACGAAGACCCCGTCTATTTCGACCGCCCCGGCGTCGCGCTCGTGACATGGAACCGTGACCTCAGGGCCGCCTGCCTGGAGTCCCAGGGCTGGGCCAACACACGCGAATCGCAAGCGGCGCTCGACGCCGTGATTCGTGCCCTGAGGGCGCATCGCGGCTCACGATGCCTGGTCGACAATCGCAAGAAGGCAATCAGGGCGGCCGATCAAGCATGGATCGCTGAAAACTGGCTTCCCCGCGCTGTCGGGGCCGGCTTGAGGCTGACGGCAATCGTCGAGCCGGAAATCGGGCCGGCGACGGTGACCATCAAAGAGGTCGAGGTGCGTTATTTCTCGACGGTCGTACGGGCCGCCGAGTGGCTCACGGACCCTCCCGCGGCCGCTTAGCGCAGCTCGGCGCTAATTAAGCGCTTGATTGAGTCTCGCGGCTCAAAACCGCCGCCGGCGCCGGCTCTCGCGGACGCCGGGTTGCCAGGACCGAGCCTGCAATCACGAGCACAAATCCCACCGCCATCCCGAACGTGAAGTTCTCGCGGAGCACGGTGACGCCGAGCAAGGCGGCGACCGCGGGGTTTATGTACGTGATGACCGTCGCACGCACCGGGCCGATCGCCGCGATGAGGGCGAAGAACAGGACGAAGGCGAGTGCAGTGCAGACCACCGCCAGCACAGCGACCGAAATGAGCGTGTCCATCGGCGGTACCGACCGGGGCCACTGCAGCGCGGCAAACGGCAAATAGACGATGGCGCACGCTGCGAGCGACACCGCTATCACGGCCATCGAAGGCAGGCCCTTGAGATAGCGCGCGATGATGACCGGGCCGACGGCGTACCCGACCACAACAACCCCGATCTCAAGCAGCGCCACCCAGTCCGAGGCCCTCAGGTCGAAGCCCACGATCGCTGACACCCCGACCACCCCGAGCAGTAGACCCCCGATGCTTGCCACCCCGAGGTGCTCGCGGTTGCCGAGCGAGGTGGCAATCACGACGCCGACCAGCGGAACTGCTGAAATCAGCAGGCCTGCGAGGGAGCTGGTGATCCTTTGCTCGGCGCTCGCGAGCATCAGCCAGGGCACCCCGATCTCGACCGCCGCCAACGCGAGCAGCGGCACCCAGCTCTTGAAGAGGCCGCGCAGCTCGCCCCGCCAGACCACGATCGGCAGCAGGACCAGGGCCCCGATCGCGGTGCGCGCGAACACCAGCACCACCGGGGACAGGTCGCTCACGGCGATCCGGATGAACAGGTACGGGATACCCCAGATCACGCTCATGGCGACGAAAAGCAGGAGGCTTCGCCGGTTCACCCCGTCAATAACACCATGAGCGGCCCGAACGTTCCACATCTCCCTCCCCCGCAGTGGGAGGGTGGCGCGCAGCGCCGGGTTGGGGGACGGTGCAACCCAACGAAAGGGCGAGACGGGGCCGCGAGACGTCTCCCGCCGCCCCGGTTCGCTAGCCCTCGATGAACGTCTTCGCCGTCTCCTGGATGCTGCCAGGTGAGCGGCTGTTCACATAGAAGTACACCACCACGCCGATCGCCAGCCACGCCAGCACGATCCAGGGCGCCGCGTTGGCGGGCGCCGTCAGAGAGGCGATGCCAAGCCCGCCGAAGTCGATGCCGAACGCCGCGATCAGGACCGGGATGAAGATCAGGATCCCGAGCACCGGGATCACCACGTTGAGCAGAGGATTCAGCTCGGCGCGCTGCTCGCGCATGTAAAAAACGATGTTGCTCAGGTTCGTGAGGATGTAGATCACCACGATGATCAGCGTGGCAACCGTGCCCAGCAGCGCGAAGGCGTTGAGCGGTCCGTTGAGCGCGAAGCCGAGGATCACCGCGACCGCGATGCCCAGCGCGCCCTGCACGTGCACGGCGACGTATGGCGTCTTGAACTTGGGGTGCACCTGCGCCAGCGCACGAGGCAAGATGCCCACCCGGCCGAGCGCGTAGCCGACCCGCGTCGCGGCGTTCGCGCCCGCGTTGGAGTTGGCAAACGCGCTGTTGATGATCGCGAGCAGCACGAGGATCGAGAACGGTCCCCACAGCTTGGACGCCAGCCCGTCCCACGGGTCGCCGCCGTTGAAAGCGAAGAAGCCCTTCGTCGGATCCGCTGCCACGTTGGGCCCGAAGTACACCATCGCGCCGTAGTAGCAGATGAGGTAGAACACGCCGATCAGCACGCAGGACAGAAGGACCGCGCGGGGAATGGTTCGCCGCGGGTCCCGGGCTTCCTCGGCGAGCGGGACCGACGCCTCGAAGCCGATGAAGGCGAGCACCGTGTAGACCATGCCCGCGAACACCGACCCGAGTCCATGCGAGTTGCCCGTGTTCGGACTGAACACGCTGAGGGTGTTGTTAGAGCCGGCGGCGATGATCAGCGTGATCGCGAGCGCGAGGAACACCACGATCTCGAACGCGCCGAGGATCACCCCGGCCTCCGTCGAGATCCGGACGCCGCGGTAGACAAGCGCCCAGACTCCCAACCCCGCCAACGCCGCGAACGGCGCCCACAGCCAGGTCGGCGTGCCGAAATGGCTGTTCAGGAACACCGAGATCACGTTGCCAAAGATCAGGTAGAGCAGGGGCGCGACTATGGGCTCGGCCAGCATGAAGCCCCACGCGACGAAATAGCCCGCTGTCGGGTGAAGCGCGCGCGCGGTATAGGTGTAGAGACCGCCCGCGGAAGGCAGGTGCTTGGCCAGCTGGCCGATGCTGACGGCGACGAACAGGCACGCGACCAGGGCGAGCAGCACCGCGAGAGGCGTCGCACCCCCCGCGTACGTGACCGCGAAGATGATCGAAAAAGCGACCGCCGCGGCCGGCGCCATGTGGGTGATCGACTGGAAAAGGACCGGTGCGAGGCCGATCGCGTCGCGCTGGAGGCGCCCCTCGGTCGCGCCAGGATGTGCGTCAGTGCTCACGTGCTCCCTCCACAAAAGCAGCCGCCACCGAGTGAGTGGGTGTGGCGACCTTACCCCAGCACTGGTGAATACACCTCACGGGTGCCGCCGTCAAGTAGGAACTCCGGGTAGTCACTTCCCCGCTCGCCGGGGAAGGTGGCGCGTAGCGCCGGATGGGGAGGTGGATATCCCTAAAGCGTGCACGGAGCTTTGGCCTGAACCCCCGAGAATGGGTCCGTGGCTCGAACNCCCGACGTCCTTAGCCGGCGCGCGCTGAATCGCGCGCTCCTGGCCCGCCAGATGCTCCTGCGGCCGGTGANGCTCTCAGCCGCCGCGGCGATCGAGCGCCTGGTGGGCATGCAGGCCCAGGCGCCCAACCTCCCATACGTCGGNCTGTGGGCTCGCCTGCAAAGCTTCCGCCACGAAGAGCTCTCGGACCTGATGCGATCCAGGCGCGCGGTCCGAACCTCGCTCATGCGCAACACGATCCACCTGGTGACGACCGAGGACGCCCGGAGGCTCAAGCCCATCTTTCAGCCTCTCCACGAGCGCGGCTTCTTTCGCGGCAGCCCCTGGGGTCGCGACCTCAAGACGATGAGCACTGCTGCGTTGCTCGAGGCCGGCCACGACATCATGGCCGAGCGGCCGCGTACGATCGCCGATCTCGCGAGGCTGCTGGCGCCGCGGTTTCCGAACCATGACGCCCAGTCGCTCGCCTATGGCGTTCGCTACCTGCTGCCGATGATCTTCGTGACGCCACGTGGAATCTGGCAGGCGGGGGGCCCCGTCGCCCTGACGACGGTGGACGCGTGGCTCGGACCCTCGGCCAGTCCGGCGATCGCACCCGAGGACCTCGTGCTTCGCTACCTCGCCGCCTTTGGTCCGGCCTCAGTCGCAGACATGCGCGCGTGGTCAGGGCTCGCGATGCGGCCGGCGTTCGAGAAGCTCCGGCCCGGCCTAACGAACTTGCGCGACGAGCACGGGATCGAGCTCTTCGACCTGCCGAGATCGCCTCGTCCGGCGGCGGATACCGCCGTCCCGGTCCGGTTCCTACCCGACTACGACAACATCCTGCTCGCCCACGCCGACCGCACGCGGATCATGGCCCCTGGCCAGCACCTCGGCCTCTTCAGCAGCAACGGGATCATGAAGGGCTCGGTCCTGGTCGACGGGTTCGTGCGGGCAGGCTGGAAGCCGATCAAGGACAGATCGGGAACGGCGCTCGTCATNACCCCGTTCGACGAGCCGATCCGGCGCCAGGATCGCGCGCCCGTCACCGCGGAAGGCCTGCGTCTGCTTGCCTTTCTCGCGCCCGGCAAGAAGCACGGCGTCGAGTTCGGCGCCACGAAAATCGGAGCTACGCCACCGCGGGGGACGGCTGCGCCCGCTGCGCCTCGGCCTCCCGAATCTCGGCCGGGGCCCCGGCCAGCGCCACAAGGGCGGCCTCGACAACCTTCGGGTTCCACTGCGTCCCGGCGCCGCGCCTGAGCTCGTTCATCGCCGAGTCCCAGCTCCGCGCGCCCCGGTAGGCGCGGGTGGTCGTCATGGCGTCCAGCGAGTCGGCCACGGGTATGACCTGGGCGACGAGCAGCAGCCTGCGCCCGACCGTGCTGTTCGGATACCCGCGCCCGTCATACCGCTCGTGGTGCGTCAATACGAGCTCCAGCACCTTTTCGTAAGCGGAGAACTGGGAAAGGATCTCGAAGCCGAGCCGCGGATGCGTCTCCATGACACGGCGCTCCGCGTCGGTCAGCCGGTCGGCCTTGAGAAGGATCGAATCCGGGATCCGGATCTTGCCGATGTCGTGGACCTTGGCGGAGAGCTCGACGAGCTCGATCTCGGCCGTGCTCAGCCCCAGCTCGCGGCCGATCGCCTTCGAGTACCTGGCGACGCGCTGCGAATGCTCGAAGGTGTAGGGGTCCCGGGCATCGACCTCGTCCGCCATCTTCTCGACGGCGCGCACCGTCTCCCGCGTGAGCTGGATGCGGCGCCTCATCGAGCCGTAGGCGAGCGCCGCGGGCAGGAGGCTCAGGGCCGCCACCCAGGGGAAGCGAACCGCGGCGAACGCCGCGACCGCGCCGACCAGGTACAGGCTGGCGAACTGCGCGCCCACGGCGTGGTGCGTGTTCACGAAGATGGTCAGGACGCTCCGCCGTGACGAGAGCGCCACGGCCGTCGATACCAGGAGGACGTTGAGCGCGTACATGATCACCGCGGCCCCGACGGCACACGCCACGGCGGTATTCGTAATGGCGTTGTGAGCCGACACGCCGGCAAACCCGAGGCACAGCGCCGCGGCCAGGCTCGCGATGTACAGCTGGCCGGCGTTGAACAGCAGCGACCATCCAACCTCGCCCAGCGGCAGCTTTTCCTTCGAAACCCACAGCTTGCGTGAGGCCGCTATCACGACGTCAATCGGCT
>JGI12635J15846_10005337_pt1 | contig 11100 bp, 7 predicted proteins | sample BlaSpr_A8_OM2_M2_FD_15846 | JGI IMG/M metagenome (IMG submission 15846) | reverse complement strand
GCTCGGCGGAGAAATCGCTGCTTCCCGCCCCATCTGCGACGAGGGCTGGCTCCCGATGGAACGCCAAATCGGCAGCTCCGGGCAAACCGTAGCCCCCAAGCTTTATCTTGCCCTGGGCATCAGCGGCGCAATCCAACACGTGGTCGGAATGAAAGGCGCCCGCACCATCGTCGCCGTCAACAAAGACCAAAACGCCCCCATCTTCGAAATCGCCGATTACGGCATCGTAGCCGACATCTTCGAAGTAATGCCTGCCTTGACCGAAGCCCTGGAAAAAGCCAAGAACTCGTAGCTCGCACACCCGCTGGCAATCCCGGTCCCTTTGTTACAATAGCCAAAGCTCATGACCGTCCAGCGCGAACAACTCGAAGCCGACGTCTTGATCGTCGGCGCAGGCCCTGCCGGCCTCTCCTGCGCCCTCCACCTCGCCAACCTGATCAAGAAACACAACGAATCCGGCGGCAAGCCCGAACTTTCCACGGAAACTATCTACGTCCTCGAAAAAGGCCGCGAAATCGGCGCCCACCAACTCTCCGGCGCGATCATGAATCCGAAAGCTCTCGCCGAACTGGTTCCTGACTTCGAAAAATCCGCGCCGCTCGACGCGCCCGTCACCGACGACGCCGCACTTTTCTTCACCCAAGGCTCCTCGTTCCGCTTCCCGGTCACGCCGCCGCCCTTCCAGAATAAAGGCAACTACGTCGTCTCGCTCAACAAGATCACGAAGTGGCTAGGTGGTCTGGTCGAAAAAGCTGGAGTAAATCTCTTCACCCAATTCGGCGGCGCGCAACTCATTCACGAAGGGAACGGCGTCGCGGGAGTAATCACCGAAGACAAAGGACTCGACAAAAACGGCAAGCCCAAAGACAACTACACTCCCGGCTACGAACTCCACGCCAAGGTCACCGTCCTCGCCGAAGGCCCGCGCGGTTCGTTAACCAAACAGCTGGTCGCCAAAAACAACCTCGACAACATCAATCCGCAGATGTACAGCATCGGCATCAAGGAATTATGGGACGTACAACCTGGCCGCATCCAACCCGGCTACGTTGCGCACACACTGGGCTGGCCCGTCTCTACCGATATGTACGGCGGTGGCTGGATCTACGGCCTGGCCAACAATCGCGTCTCCATCGGCCTGGTCATCGGCCTCGAATACGCCAACCCGCAGTTCGATCCACACGAAGCTTTCCAAAAGTGGAAAACGCATCCCGCCATAAGAAAAATCCTCGAAGGCGGCAAAATCGTCCGCTACGGCGCAAAAACCATCCCCGCGGGTGGCTGGTATTCCATGCCGCGCAGTTACGTGGACGGCGGCTTGATCATCGGCGACTCCGGCGGCTTTCTCGATTCGCAACGCCTCAAGGGTATCCACATGGCCATGAAGAGCGGCATGCTCGCCGCCGAAACGATTTTCGACGCGCTAAAAGCGGGCGATACCTCCGCGAAAACCCTCAGCGCTTTCCCCGAGAAAGTCGAGCAAAGCTACATCAAGAAAGAACTCTGGGCCGTCCGCAATTTTCATCAGTCCTTCAAGTACGGTCTTTTCGGCGGTCTGTTCCACACCGGCTTGCAATTCATCACCGGCGGCCGCGGCCTGATCGATCCCATGCGCGTCGATGCTGGCTACAAGCACTATCACAAAATCGACGGCCACCCCGCGCCCGAACGCTTCAAAGGCGACGGCAAGCTCACCTTCGATCGCCTGACCGACGTCTATCACTCCGGCACGCGCCACGAAGAAGATCAACCCTGCCACCTGATTGTCCGCGACCTCAACGTCTGCGCCACAAAATGCGTGGTCGAGTACGGCAACCCGTGCCAGTATTTCTGCCCCGCCGCCGTCTACGAAATGGCCAAGGAAAAAGACGGCGTAAAGCTGAAAATCAACGCTGCCAATTGCGTCCATTGCAAGACCTGCGACATCGCCGACCCCTACCAAATCATTGACTGGGTGGTCCCCGAAGGCGGCGGTGGCCCCAACTACGAAGGTATGTAGCCGCTGGCGGCGTCGCCCAACCTGTAGCCGTCCTTTTCAGGGCGCGGGATTCAGACCGAAGATTCCCGTGCCGCCACGACGGGCGCGTTTTATACCAAGCCCCGCCGCCCCATCCATCACCCTTAAATGGAAATCGGGCCCGCGCGCTTGGCACCGGCCCGATCTGTTGGAGCTAGTCTCCGTCGTCAGTTCGGCAGCAACCCGTACACGTCGATCTCCCCGAACGTAGTGCCGCCGCCCACCGTATTATCGCTTCCACGCGTGCCGATGTAGACCTTCCCATTCGCCACCGTCGGCACCGTGAATTTCACGGCATTCCCCGCAGTGTCTCGCCCATTCGCAGCCTGCGAGCTATTCCACAGCTCGGTCGAAATATTGTTCGCATCGAACGCGTGCAGAATCGCGGGGCCCGCAGCGGCCGCTGCGGCATTGTTGGTGCCATACGCCGCCGTATCGATGGCCCACACGATGCCGTCGGTCGTTGCCGACGACGCCGAAATCGACGGCGTCGCGCCCGCAAATCCAAACCCGGAAGGTGTGGCATTGGCTGCGGTGGTGGCGAACATGCCGGTGGTCGGATCAAAGGGAAAACTCTGTCCGGGCTGCGTCCCGCCGAAATTCACGCCAAAGTAATAAAGGGTGTTGTTCCAGAAACCCGGCGTGGAAAAGCAGTTCGCGTTTAGCGCAAACTCTTGCACCACGGCGTCCGACGAAGCGTTGTACTTCCCCATGTTGTCCCGATTGAGCATGTAGAATTCAGACGCCTTGCTCGCCCCCACAAGCAGATGAGGGATGGGTCCGCTGGTTTGATCGATCAGCAGCGCTGTGCCGCTCGAACCCACATCCGAGTCATCCGCGTCCAGATTGCTCTGGTTGTAGGGCGTGAAATAGTCAAGAACGGGAATCGTGGTACCAGTAGGAGGACCGAGCTTCAGATAGCTGTCACTGAACGCCGCAGTGCCATCCCATACACCGTTTCCGGTAATCAGAAATAAATTGTTGCTTGCGTCCGCCGCTGGCGCACCGCCCGACATCCAAATCCCTCCCCTGCAATAAGACAAGCCCTCCGCGCTGTTCGGGGTGCTGTTGAAAATAGCAGGTGTCGCCGCTAAATTCGCCGTGCTGTAGCCCAGCACCCAACCATGCCAAACGCCTTGGTCGCCGTGCGATGCCCAACTCACGTACACGACACCATTGACCAGCGCCAATCCCGGCCGCTGGTTCTGGGTCAGTGCATTGAACGAAACCGTGGTGCCCCCTTCGCAATTACCCGCAACCGTGGCAGCAATGGTCACCGGACTGTTCGCTGCTTCCGCTCCCGTCGCCAAACTAAGTGCATGCAATCGCTGGTTGTACGTGCCGCTTGTAGTCTTCGTCTTGGTCACCGCATAGATGGTGTTCGAAGACGGATCGAGCACGGGCGTTCCGGTAATGCCGATATCCGGATAAATGTCCGACGAATTCAGGTCGCCATAGCTGCCAAAGGTTTCTCCGCTAGGGATGAGTTGCGAATTCCAATAACTCACGCAAGGGCTTGCATCCGCGTCGAAAACGTAAACCGAGTCATGCTGCGTGGCCACCACGATGACATTGTGCGTCCCTCCGCCGATGCTTACGTTGGGCACCCATAGGGGTTGCGCATACACCGCCGCGTCCACCGTGCAAGAGAAAAGCTTCCCAAACGTTGCCGTCGCCACGTTTGTGGTATTCAGCGCGTACTCCTGGGCATTCACTCCGTCGCGTGACAAATCATTGTGATAGGTCGTCACTCCCGCAAGGTCCGTCACTCCGATTGTCGCCGACGCGCTTTTTGTCGTATCCGTTTTGCTGGTGGCCGTCACCGTAATGCTTCCCGGGGAGTTTGGCGCCACATATGTTGCCGTTGTCGCCGCTTGCGCGCTGAACGTCCCGCTCGATGCCGTCCAGCTAACTCCCGCGCCCGCAACGTCGTTGGTTACCGTAGCGGTGAAACCCAAAGATTGCCCCAGCGTCAACCCGCCGCGCACCGGCGACACGGTTACGCTCACCGGACCCGCCGAAGCTGCTGCCGTTACCGTAATCGTCGCCGCCGCCGACTTCGTGCTGTCGCTCACAGAAGTCGCCGTCAACGTCACCGTCGCGGGACTCGGCACGCTGGCAGGAGCCGTGTACGTCACCGCCGAACCAGAAGCACTCGTTGTTGGCGCTACCGCGCCGCACGCCGCTCCGCTGCAACCCGCGCCCGACAGCGTCCAGGTGACTCCTCTAGCGGCACTATCGTTTGTAACTGTCGCCGTAAATGACCCTGTCAACCCCGCCTGCACCGAAGCGGTGGTGGGCGACACCGTCACCGAAATCGGCGTCGGCGTCGGCGTTCCACCACCACTCTCGGAAGTCGTCGATCCTCCGCCACAGCCATTCAGCAACACCACCGCAACCATCGCCAACGCAAACACAAATCGCGCAGCGCGCTCTATACGCACTCGTGCCAAGGGCAATCTCCTGTCTCTTCGTATCGAATTTTTCCCAGATGAAGATGCTTCCGCGGGGCTGGAAGCCGTAGTAATCGATTGAATGCTCTGTGGTCCCTAATCCTGGATAGGAACCTGAACGCGTAATTCGCGTTCCATCAAGGCACGCAAGCGCCGTGCAAAACAGTACCGTGCGACGCGCAACAGGGCGACACCCAAAACACGCCTAAACTTTGATGCCAGCGCTAGGACAAAAGATGGCGATGCAAGATGCGCCCCGGTAGACTACCAAGGTGCTCCTCAACACGTAAAGACCGCTCCGTATTGTCAGGTGTCTGCGACGGAGAGTTAGTTGGGTAGCAACCCGTACACGTCGAGTTCGCCGGTCGTTGTGCCCCCACCCTCGGTATTGTCGCTCCCTCGCGTGCCGATATACACCTTCCCATTCGCTATCGTTGGCACGGTGAACTTCACCGCGTTTCCCGCCGTGTCGCGGCCGCCCGATGCCTGGGAACTGTTCCACAGTTCGCTCGAAACATTGCTGGCGTCGTACGCGTGCAGAACCGTGGGTCCCGCGAGAGCCTGTCCACTATCACTGGTGCCATACGCCGCCGCATTGATCGCCCAGACGATGCCGTCCGAGGTAGCCGACGAGGCGGAAATGGAAGGTGTAGCGCCCGGAAATCCAAACGTCGAGGGCGTGTGATTGGTTGCGGTAGAGTTGAACTGCCCTGATCCGATATCGAATGCGAAGGTCTCCCCGGCTAGTGTCCCGCTGAAATTGACGCCAAAGAAATATGCAGTGTTGTTCCAGAAGCCCGGTGTGGAGAACGAATGACCGTCGAGCGTGAACTCTTGCACCACTTGATCGCCCCCGGCGTTGAACCCGCCCATATTGTCCCGGTTGACTACGAAGAAAACCTGCCCCTTGCTCGCGCCCACCAGCAAGTGCTGAACGGGTCCGCCAGTTTGGTCGATCAGTACGGCCGTTCCGCTCGACCCAACGTCGGTGTCGTCCTCGTCCAAGGTAGCCTGGTTATAAGGCGTAAAATAATCCATCTTGGTCAGCGCAGGCGTGCTCAGCCTCATGTAGCTGTCGCCAAAATCGGTATTCCCGTCCCATGCCCCGTTTCCGGTGAGCGCGTATAAGTTGTTATTCTCATCGATAGCAGGCGCGCCGCCGGACATCCATATCCCTCCGCCGCAGGGAGGAGCGCTACCGCCCACCGGCGGAGTGAGCCCGTTTGGCGTAGTGAGAAAAACGGTTGGCGCAGCCGTCAAGTTTGCGGTCTGGAACCCCATCAACCATCCATGCCAATTGCCTACGTCGCCGTGCGATCCCCAACCGACGTACACCATTCCGTTGAGCAGCGCCAATCCCGGCCGCTGGTTCTGCATCAGGGGATTGAACGAAACCGTCGTTGCTCCGTCGCAGTTGCCTGTCACGGTCGCGCTGATTTCCACCGGACTGTTGGTCGCTTCCGCGCCGGTTGCCAGGCCAAGCGCGTGCAGGCGCGAATGGGCCGTAGTGGTTCCGGTGTTCTTGGTCTTCGTCACAACGTAAATCGTGTTCGTCGAAGGATCGATTACCGGTGTGCCAGTGATGCCGATATCCGGGTAGATGTCCTCGGTACTGACGCCGTTGGTCGTGAAATCATTGAAGTTCACATAGGTTTCACCCGACGGAATGTATTGGTTGCCCCAATACATCGTGCAAGGACTGGCGTCGGCGTCAAATACGTACACCCAGTCGCGCTGTGTAGCCACCACAATCACGTTGTGCGTCCCACCACCGATGCTCACGTTCGGTACCCACAAGGGCTGCGCGTACACTGCTCCATCCACGGTGCAAGAAAATAATTTGCCAAAGGTCGCTGTCGCCACCGTGGTGGTGTTCAACGCGTACTCTTGAACGTTTGCTCCATCGCGCGACAAATCGTTGTGATACGTCGTCACTCCCGCGAGGTCGGTGACCCCAAGCGTCGCCGTGGCGCTTTTCGTCGAATCTGCAACGCTGGTCGCCGTCACGGTGATGCCACTTCCCGGCGAGTTCGGCGCGACATACGTCGCCGTCGTCGAAGTCTGCGAGCCGAACGTGCCCGTCGACGCCGACCAGGTCACGCCGCCGGCGGCCACATCGTTAGTCACTGTCGCCGTGAAGTTCAACGACTGCCCCAGCGCCAACCCGCCCAGCTGTGGCGTCAGTGCTACGCTCACCGCATTGCCTGAGGTGGTAATCGTAATCGTTGCTAACGCGCTCTTCGTGCTATCGGAAACCGAAGTTGCCGTCAGCGTAACCGTCGGCGGCGCCGGAACGCTCACGGGCGCGGTGTACGTTACGGCTACCCCAGAGGCGCTCGATATCGGCGCTACCGTCCCACACGCGGCTCCGCTGCACCCCGTGCCGGACACCGTCCACATCACTCCCTTGTTTGCACTATCGTTGGTCACCGTTGCCGTGAAGTTCTGCGTGGCGCCGACCACTACGCCGGCCGTCGTTTGCGAGAGCGTAACCGCGATCACCGGGGCGGGACCCGCCGTCACAGCGATGGTGGCCGACGCGGATTTGGTTCCGTCGGAAACCGAAGTTGCCGTCAGCGTTACAGCAGGTGGAGTGGGCGCGCTGGCAGGAGCGGTGTAGGTTACATTCCCGCCAGACGCGCTCGTCGTGGGTGAAACCGTTCCACACGCGGGTCCGCTGCAGCCGGCCCCGGACAACGCCCAGCTCACGCCTTTATTGGCAGAGTCGTTCGCCACCGTCGCCGAAAAGACTTGGGTGCTACCGACCGCCACGCTGGCTGTCGTCTGCGACAGCTTCACCGAAATTGCCGGAGCTGTCGCTGCCACGGTAATCGTAGCTGTGGCCGTCTTCGTTCCATCGGCTACCGACGTTGCGGTCAGGGTCACGCTCGCCGGACTCGGTACAGCCGCCGGCGCCGTATAGGTGATCGGTGCCCCTGATAGACTGGAGGCCGCCGACAATGTGCCACACGCCGCCCCACTGCAGCCGCTTCCCGATAGCGCCCAGGTCACTCCCTTGTTTGCCGTATCGTTCACCAGTGTGGCCGTAAATGTTTGATTCAACCCGGCTTGCACCGTCGCCGTGGTCGGCGACACACTCACCGACACCGGGTTCGGTGCCGATTCCGGGTTGCTCGAGCTTGACCCGCCACCGCACCCACTCAAGACTCCGACCGCTAGAATGGCGAACCCAAACACCACACGCGCAGCACGCTCGGCAGATACCCGTGTCAAGGCAGTCCTCATCTCTCTGTTACGCTGTGAAAGTTGTAAAAGGCTTCCGCGGGCTGGAAGCTCTGTTCCTTCAATTGGTAATTACGATGTCCAGCCGCGACCACCTCGTGGCCAACCGGACCTCTAAACCCATGCAAATCGTGTAAGTTGCTCCAAAAATAGCAAAATTCAGGTCGAAATGCCAGTGACAGTTCGTCTAGTACCACGCACTCGCGTGGCCAAACCCGAATGGCTCCTTGGCGCAAGTCGGGATCTCCGGAGACCACGGCGTAAAGCCCGACTGTGCAATGGTTTGGAGGTTCCCAGCTACGAAAACAGACCCCGCAGAAACGCTCGAACGCGGTTCACCACCGAGTCCGTCTTCGCTGGGTTGGCAGACACCGCAGGCAAGGGTTTCGCTTGGGGGGGCTTCGCGGCCACCGGCTGCACCGCCGGGTCGCCTGCCACTTTGCCCTGAAAGATCAGGGTCGGCCGGACCCGCACGTGGCGCACCAGCAGGATGAATTTCGGATCAAAGTTGTCGTGCTGTACTGCCGCCTTCGCGTCGTAGGCCAGCGGAGGCATAAATACCTGATAGACGGGTTGTTGCTTCGCTTCGGAGGCCTTATCTGGGGTGGTCGCAGGCGGCGCAGCAGGAACCGCGGGTTTTTTCTCCTCCGCATCTCGCTGTTGAATTTCCTCCGGGGTAGCGAGGCGACTCAGTTCCGGCGGCGCGGGGGCGGTCTTCGCCAGCTGCAGGTCACACGTGCAGTGACCCGCGGTGTTTTGCAGGCCTTCCAGCGCGCCATTGTTCAAAATAATGTCCCCGCCTTGCGGGACGATCACACTCTGCCCTGTGAGCTGTTGTTCCAGGCGAATCGCCCCGGACGTGGCGCGGACGCACATCATTCCGGGCGCATCAAACCCGATCAACGCTTCCTGCGGGCCGTCTCCGATGGCGATGGGCCTGGCCTGAATCTGCGCGGTATAAATCGTCACTGCCGGCCGCTTTTCCACGTGAACCCGGATGGTGCCGCTATCTAGAGCCAGCGTAAGCGATCCGCCCGACTTGAGCACCGAGAGATGCGCCGGTCCACAAATAGAAATCGTTCCGCCCTCCACCAGATCCAAACGCGCCTGCCCTGCTTTCACGCGAATGTCGTTTCCGCTGCGCAACGTCGTCTTTATCTGGCCGTGCACTACGTCGACGGTCATGGGACCCTGCAAAGCGATCGCCTCGCCTTCAATCGTTCCCACCGCATCATCCGGAGGATTGTCGGTCCCCGCAGCGGCCGCAGCCAGCAATGCCGCCGCGAGAACAAAAGCACCCGCAGCGAAAAAACCGACGCGCCGCCAAGATTTCTCAACCGTGAGTCGAAGCACCAATCCGTATCACTCCAGCAGATCTAGCCGCCGGTCCGTTTACCCTGGGTTCCCAACTGTGGGGGGCTTTTCCGGCCATGCCATTCAAACTACTCAGATGCCGAAACCGAATTCGCGGCAACCTTGCAACCACGCTGCGCCTATACTATACGCCGACCATCATGCCAGACGCAGCCGAGCGTTCCTCGCCCGAAACACGTCGCGACGACTCCGCCAGGACATCCGCGACGGCCGGCAAGGTCCACTCCGCGCCGCGCGAAACAGAATCGCAAACCGATAAAGAAACCGTAAGCGCTCACTACGACACGCGATTGCCGGACTTGCCCTGGTCGCGCCGCATTCAGATTCCCATCATAGCCGCCGCGGTTTATTCCGTGATTCGCCTGCTGGGCCCGACACTGCGCTACGAAGTCTTAGGCTGGCAACACGCCGAGCGTGTCTACGCCGCGAAGAAGCAATGTATCTGGGCTTTCTGGCACCGCGTAATCATCCCGATCGTGTGGTGGAGAAGAAATCACGGCGTGGTGATCATGAACACCACCGCTTTCGATGGCCAGTGGACCCGCAAAGTGATCGAGTGGCTCGGTTTCGGCACCGCACAAGGAAGCTCGTCCCGCGGCGGGTTGCGCGGACTCGCGGTCATGGCCAAGCGCCTCGGCGAGGGAGTAGATTGCGGCTTCACGATCGACGGCCCGCGCGGCCCGCGCTACGTCGCAAAGCCTGGCCCGGTCATGCTCGCGCGCAAAACACGGTGTCCCGTGATGGTCTTCCACATCGGAGTCGATCGCGGCATAACCTTTGAGAAAACCTGGGACCATTTTCTGCTGCCCAAGCCGTTCGCGCGCGCCGCGATCCTGTTCGCCCCGCCGATCTACGTCCCACCCGACGCAACTCCCGAACAACTCGAAGCCAAGCACGCCGAGATGCAGCGCGAGCTAGAACGCGTTCGCGACATCGCCGAATCCTGGTTCACCTTAACCGAAGCCCAGCGCCAAACCCACCGCGCCGAATTTTCCCGCTGACCTGGTAGCGCCGGCATCCCGCCGGCTCTTCGCCCTGTCCAACTTCAAAAATGCGGGCAAGGATGATGGCGCTGCAGCTAAGAGTCGCTACCTGTTATTGCCGGTTATTCTCGTTCCGTTCGCCAAGCTTCACAGGTATATCCAACTTCTTTCCCCCGCGATACACCGTCAGCGTCACCGTATCTCCCGGCCTCTTGCGATTCAAAATAATATTCAAGTCCATTGTGTTGCCAACTTTTGCGCCATCGATCGCCACAATCACATCGCCGCCAATCGCGATGCGCTGCATTCCCGCTTGCGCAACGCGGTCACCACCGCGCACGCCCGCTGCGGCCGCAGGTCCACCCTTCGCCGCAGTTTCCACGAGTAGTCCTTCTTCCACGGGCAGATCTAGGGCTTGTGCAAGATATCCGCCCACAGGAATCGTTTGCACGCCGATATAAGCCAGGTGTACGCGACCCTCGGTGATCAAATCCTGCGCAATTCGTTTTGCGGTATTGATCGGAATCGCGAACCCGATCCCGGCTGTGGTGCCGCTGGGCGTGTAAATCGCGGAATTGATGCCGATTACCTCGCCATGGGAATTGATCAGCGGACCGCCGGAATTCCCCCGATTGATGGCGGCATCGGTCTGAATGGCTTCATCGATCAGCGTCGTCTGGCTGGTCTGCACCGTTCGGCCCAGCGCGCTGACGACGCCGGTGGTCAAGGTGCTCTGAAAGCCGAACGGGTTGCCGATCGCCAAAACCTTTTGTCCCACTTGCAGCGCGGCGGAATCCCCCAACGGCAGCGCCACCAGATGCTTACCCTTGGGATCGATTTTCACCAACGCCACGTCGTTGCGCTGATCGGCGCCGATAAATTTTCCCGGGAAACGTGTCTGGTCGCCCAGAACCACTTCGATCGACTGCGCCTCCTGCACGACGTGAAAATTGGTCAGGATATAGCCTTTTTCGTCGATCACAAATCCCGACCCCGCGCCTTCCACCGGAACCGGGTCCATGAAGAAATC
>JGI12635J15846_10005334_pt1 | contig 11102 bp, 10 predicted proteins | sample BlaSpr_A8_OM2_M2_FD_15846 | JGI IMG/M metagenome (IMG submission 15846) | reverse complement strand
GGTGAAACCGAGCACGCGGCGATCCATGGAAAGGTCGAGAAATACTTCGGCCTGTTTGGTGGAGACGAAACGCACGAGCAGCGCACCACCCCACTTCGCGAACAGAACTCCGAGCAACGCGCCGGTGGCAGAGAGCAAGACGCTTTCGGTGAGTACTTGCCGGATTAGGCGCGTGCGCGATGCGCCGAGCGAGAGCCGCACCGCGATTTCTTTTTGACGGGCGGCTGCGCGAGCCAGGAAGAGACTGGCGATGTTGGCGCAAGCGATGAGCAAGACGAGCGCGACAATGACCATGAGCATTTCGAGAGGCCGCTCGTAATCGCGGCGAAGCCAGGAAAGGCCGGTTCCGGCCGGAGTCGGGACGAACGTCCGCTTGAGATAGCTGCGCTGCATTTCGGGCTTCCAGTCCGGCGGAAGAGTGGCGGCGAAAATTTGCGGCGCGAGAACGGCGAGGCCCGCATCCGTTTGTTCGCGGCTTTGGCCGGGTTTCTCGCGAGCCATAACGCGAATCCACCAGGCAGCGCGCTGATCGAGATACGAATTGTTGCCGTCGATGATGGCTTCAGCGCAAATTGGAATGGCTACGTCGAAGCGGGAGCCGACGTCGGTGCCGAAAAAATTGGGCGGCGTGACGCCGATTATGGGGAAGGAGTGGCCGTCGAGTTGAATCTGCGAGCCGATTGCGCTCGCGGCTCCGCCGTAGTGCTGCTGCCAGAATCCATAGCCCAAAACAGCGACGCCGCCACAAGCGCGAGCGTCATCCGCAGCGGTGAACAGCCTGCCGAGCAAAGGGCGTACGCCGAGCACAGTGAAATATTCGCCGCTGGCGTAGATTCCGTTCACATTTTGCGCTTCTCCGCCGTTGGCCAAGTTGAAATCATGGCCGGACCAAGCCATAACCCCGGCAAAAACATTTTGGTGATCGCGCAACTGCTCCCAAATGGGATTGGTGTAGGAGTGGTTGACCTCGCTGCCTTGCTTTGGGGAGAGCATTCCCAGCGCGACCAACTGTTCGGGATTTTGTACCGGCAGCATTCGCAACATGACGCTATCGAGCAGACTGAAAATTGCAGTGTTGGCGCCGATGCCGAGAGCGAGCGAGAGCAGAGCGATGGCAGTGATCACGGGAGTCTTGCGAAGGAGGCGCGCGCCGAAGCGGAGGTCCTGCCAGAGGGCTCCGAGCCAGCCCCACCGCCACTGATCGTGCGTGGCGTCTTGAATCAATGCGGCGTTGCCGAGTTCGCGTCGGGCGGATGCGGCCGCTTGGGCGGCAGGCTCGCCGCGGGACTCGCGGTCGCGCGCGGCCATCTGCAAGTGGGACTGGATTTCTGCGTCGAGATCTTGCTTGCGCTTGTCGCGAGGGTCAAATGGGAATTTCATGCTTCGCTCTCCCGGCTGGGATTCAGGATCCCGGAGATGGCTTCGGAAATTTGAGCCCAGCGGGATCGTTCGGAGGCCAACTTCTTTTTGCCCGCGGCGCTTAGACGGTAGACGCGGACGCGCTGGTTGTTGTCTGACGTTTTCCATTCGGCGGCGATTAACTTTTGGCGCTCGAGGCGGTGGAGGGCGGGGTAGAGCGAGCCCGTGTCCACTTGCAGGACGTCGCCGGAGTTGGCGCGGATTGCCAAGGCAATGCCGTAGCCGTGCTGGGGGCCCCAGCGGAGGGTTTGCAGGACGAGGAGGTCCAGGGTGCCTTGCAGGAGCTCGATGCGGTTCTGGTAGCGTTTGGTCATGGCGCCTCGGGGTGTAGGCGGTCTACAGCTAGGGTGTAGACTGACTACATGCCGGTTATGTTAGCACGATGCGTGCCGAATTGCGGAGGGAGGAAGCGATTGTGGGGGAAAGTCTTACCGGAGGGTTGGTCGAAGACGTGAATGCGAGTGTGCCCGGTTTTGGGACGGGTGGTCGCTAGACCGGACACATTCGATGGCACTGAGGTTCGGATCGATGTTGGGAGGGTGCCAAGCATTTGTGCCGGGCGCAGCATGCTGCGTCCCTACGAAAAAGACGGGGTGGAAATTGACGACGCTTCGCTTGGCGGCCGCGAAAGTCAAAGGAGCCGGCCCTTCGTTCCTCAGGGCAAGCAGGACGCCCTTCCTTCGTAAGGGTAAACCAGAGCTACGAAAGACAACGCTGTGAGTGGCTAGCGCGGTCGCCGATTCGCACACTAGCTACTCTGGTTGATTTTCCAGCCCAGTACTGGCATGTGAACTTACGCTTGCGGTAATATGGCTGTCTTTGGAACCTGCGGGCGAACCTGGGGGAGACATGCGCACGAGTCTGATTCCCATTGTGTTGCTCGCAATCTGTATAATTGGCTCCCCCGCATTCGGTCTTGCGCAGCAACCGACTACTTCACAGAACTCCAGCGATCAGAACGATCAGCTTTGCACGATTGCGGGCACGGTGCTGAGCGCGAACACGGGTGAGCCGCTGAAGAAGGCACACGTGGTTCTCGCTCAAAAGGACGCGGAGGGGGATGACTCAAATAAACAGCCGCTAGGCGCGACCACCGACGCCGCGGGGCATTTCTCCATCGAAAAAATTCCCCCCGGAAGTTACGAGCTTGTCGTTATCCGAACGGATTATCAAACCTCCCGATACGGACAAGACCAGCCTGATAAACCCGGAGCGACGCTGAGCCTTGCGCCCGGGCAAAAAATGACGGACCTACTGTTTCGCTTGAATCGAATGGCAATAATCACTGGGCGCGTTCGGGACGAGGACGGCGAGCCCATTCGTGGAGCTCACGTGGTGACTTTGATTCACACCACGGTCCACGGAAAGCCCGAAACCTTTCCGAACCAGAGTGACAGAACGAACGACTTGGGCGAATACCGAATAGTTGATCTTCGGCCCGGCCGCTATTCCATTCAGGCTAGTGCTCCTCACAGCGCTTATCCTGGAGAGCGTTTCGATAACGCCGATACCTATCTACCGACCTACTATTCCGGCACGCCGGACAGCGCGCGAGCCTCGACGATCGAGGTGAAGTCCGGCGATGAGATTTCCGGTATTGATTTTGTTCTTGCGCCGAAGCCTCCTACTCGAGCCTACAAAGTTCGCGGGCACGTTTTGAATTCCCTTACGGATCCCGACGCAAATATCATGGTGGTGCTTTTCCCGCGTGGCGATCGAGACCCGACTTTTTCCTCAGATCAAAAGCGGGCGATTGCCGACCAGAAAACGGGAAACTTTGAGATTAAAGATGTTGTTTCGGGCGAGTATGTTGCGGCTGCTGTGTGGTACGCAGGCAGCGGGACTCGCGCTGCAACGCAGAACGTGGATGTGATTGCTTCCGACGTGGACGGGGTTTCGCTGGTCTTGACGAACGGGATCGATATTACGGGGCGAATAATATTCGAGGGAAAGTCTGCAGTTTCGGCGACGGACATCACCGCCCAGTTCATGCCCGCGGAAAACGAGACGCATTTTCGCTTCGGCGGCGAGCGGCACGCAAAAGTGAACTCCGACGGTTCGTTTCTTCTGAAAGGAGTGGGCGACGGGACCTATTCGATCAATGTTTATTCGAAATGCCGGGAGTGCTATGTGAAATCCGCCACGGCGAATGGTGTCGACTTGCTCGAGCAGGGCTTTCAGATCGCCTCAGGCGGAGGACCCGGCATTATCGCCATCGTGTATAGCAGCAATACGGGAACGCTGAACGGAGCTGTGACGAAAAAAGATGATCTTCCCGCGACGGGCGCTTTAGTGGTTTTGGTCCCGGACGCGGGTTCGCACCAAAAACCCGAGGAATACAAAACTTCTACGACCGATCAATACGGCCACTTCGAAATTCGCGGCGTGCCACCGGGGCATTATAAGGCTTTCGCGTGGGAGAAGGTTTCCGCGGATTCGTACAGCGATCCGGATTTTTTGAAGCCCCTCGAAGGCATGGCAGAATCCCTTGACATATCCGCTAACGAGCAGAAATCGGTACAACTGAAGATGATCCCAGCAGCCGATTCGGCGAACTAATCCTGGCGCCTCGTTGACGAACGATCAAGAAAAACAAAAGAACCGGCGAGACGCCCTTCGTTCCTCAGGGTAAACCGGCGCTACGAAAGACGGCACCGTAGACAAAAAGCAAAGGCAAGATGCCGGGCTAAAGCCCGGCGCTACGAAAACCTATACCACGGCGTAGGTGAGCATCACGATTCCGGTTTTGTAGATTTTGTGGGCGGTCAATTTTAGCTTGGCTTGCTTGGCTGGAGAGGCAAGCAGGGGGATTCCTGCGCCGAGGAGGACGGGGATTACGGCGACTTCCACTTTGTCCACAAGCTTTGCGTCAAGAAAACTTTGGAAGAGCGAACCGCCGCCGAACAGCCAGATATCCTTGCCGGGTTTGGCGCGAAGGGAAGCGACGGTTTCCTCAAGCTTGTCGGGCACGATCGTCACTTCGGGGTAGTCGCGCGGGCGCAACGTCTTGGAAAAAACAAACAGCTCCGTGCCTGGAATTTTAGTGCGGCCCTGCTGCACCAACAGCTCGAACGTTCGGCGTCCCATGAGTAGCGTGTCGAACTGAGCGAAGAGCGCGACAAAATCAATGTCCGGATCCTTCACGATCCAGTCGAACTCACCGTTGGGGCCGGCGATGTAACCGTCGAGGCTCATGGCAACGTGATAGCAAATTGGGCGCATGGGACCTCCTGGGTAAATTCGCAGAACAGCGAGATGGGGATTATCGCGCAGGATGGTAAGGGCTGGCGAGCAATGTTTTTGACGGGCGAGATTGCGCAGCTTAGGACGGCTATCGCGCAGCCTTGGGGTGATTTTTCGAGAGACGTTCTGCGCGAAACAGGATCGAGGGTTAGGGAGTTTCGGGGAGGGTGTAGTCGAAGGCGTAGGAATGTTTGCCGGAGTCGATGATTACGGTGAGCTTGCCGGTTAGGCCGGTGAGTTGGCCGGTGCCGGAGTCGGGGACGACGGTGATGCTTTGCACGGGGGCGCCGCGGGTCAAGGTGCCGGTGTGTTGCAGAACGAAGCTGCCGGTGCGACCGTTTAACGTTCCGGTGACGCGTTCGATGGCGACGTAGCCGGCTGAACCTTTCACATCGGTGCCAGCGGTGAGCATGGTGCCTTTAGCGCTGGCGTCGAGATCGCCGTGATATTGCTTTTCGAGGGAATACCTGGCGAGAGTTGAGCCTTCGGTTTTGTCGTCTTCGCCCTGAGGGGCCAGCTTTACATCGAATGGACCGGTTGCATGTTTTGTCACGGGAGCTCCGTTTTGTGCGGCGGTTTGGATTGGCGAATGCGTTCGCGTGAAAGCGAAAGAGGCCAAGGCCACAGCGAAAAATAGGCAGATGGTGGCGATGGCGAGAGCTCGAGTGCGAGTTTGGATTTGCGTTTTGTCGGCGATTTTCATGTCGTCAGCCAGCGTACTCTGAATCGTCTGCAATTGGCATCCGTTTCCCTTGTTAAAACGGGTTCCGACGGCTAGCATCCGGTGTCTATGTTACCGTGCAGGCACTTTTCGTGAATCCAAAACATTCGTTCCTGATTATCTCCTTGATCGTTGCCATGGCCGCGTCCGCGGGGGCGCAAAGCGCGAGCAGGGGCAGTGCAGCGGCGCAGGAGAAGCCGGCGGAGCCGCTACGAGTAGAGTCGAGCATGGTGCTGTTGGAGGCGACGGTAAAGGACAAGTCGGGCAAGCTGATTGGTGGACTGACCGCGGACGATTTTATGGTGATGGACGACAGCTTTCCGCAGACAGTCTCCTATTTCAGCCGCGGCGAACTGCCGCTAGCGGTGGCGCTGGTGGTGGACGTGAGCGAGTCGATTGTTCCTTACTTCGACCAACTGCACGATTCCATGCAAACCGTGCTTGCGGCATTGAAGCCCGAAGACCAAGTGGCGCTGTTTACCTTTTCCAATGTGGTGGAGAAGCGGGCGGACTTGACGGCGGACAAGGGCGCAATCGCCGAACGGCTCGAAGGGCTCACCGTGGGAGGGAGCACGAATCTGAACGACGCGTTGTATGAAGCTGCGCGTTACCTGGACGAACGCGCGCCGGCGATGCGGCGAGTGATTATCCTAGTGAGCGACAACGTGCCTTCGCAGGAAGGAAAGTATTCGCCTAAAGACGTGGAGAACGAGATCTTGAAGGCGGACGCGGCGGTGTACGGCTTAAAAATTCCGGGTGAAAATTCAGCAGGAGTGCAGCTATACATCGAGCAGGCACATGGGCAGCTTGTGAACGTAGCCAAACTCGTGCCGCACACCGGCGGAGAAATTATTGAAGTAAGCAAGGAAGGATCTCTGCCACTGGCTTTCGCGGCAATCATCCAGAGACTGAAGGCGCGATACACGATGGGGTACACACCGATCGGCCATGCGCTGCAAGATGGGCGATATCATCGGGTGGAAGCGGCGCTTGTTCCNGGCCGATGCAAGGACTGCCGAGTGGAAACGAAACGCGGGTATTTCGGAACGCGGCCGACGAACGCAAATAAATAGTTTGCCCGCGTTAGACAGGAGAAAGGCGATGCAAGGTGAACTTCGGGAACTTCAGGGCGTGTGGGCGGTGACATCACTTGAGCTGGACGGGGCGCCGCTGGGAGATGCGGCTTTCTCAGCGGCCAAGATTGCGGTGAAGGGGAATAATTTCACGTCCGTGGGAATGGGAGCGATCTACCGGGGAACGCTGGAGGTTGATGCGACCAAAAAACCGAAGAGCTTAAGTATGAGATTCACCGAGGGACCGGAGACGGGAAATACGAATCGCGGGATCTATGAGTTGGAGGGCGACATCTGGAAGCTGTGCCTTTCCATGACAGGCGGCCCGGCTCCGACGAAATTTGCCACTTCCGCCGGGAGCGGCTGCGCGCTGGAAACGCTCCGGCGGGAGAAGCAACCTTAATTACCTGCAACTAATCCGACTGCAAAAGAACGCCCACCCCGGGCGAACAGCCGATGCAACGATTGGCGCAGTTTGTTTGTAGCGATGGATAAAGAGCATGCGTATGCGGGTTACGGAGCGAAGCCTTTGTAGGATTGCCTGCTTTTCGGCGCTGGCGTAACATGCAACGCCAGTGAGTGATCCCTCTTCGATAATTGGGCGGACGATTTCGCATTACCGCATCGTCGAGAAATTGGGCGGCGGGGGGATGGGTGTGGTGTACAAGGCTGAGGATACTTCGCTCGGCCGGTTTGTCGCGCTGAAATTCCTTCCTGAAGATGTGGCGCAAGATCATCAAGCGCTGGAACGGTTCCGGCGCGAAGCGCGCGCTGCTTCCGCGTTGAACCATCCGAACATCTGCACGATTTACGAGATTGGCGAGGACGGCGGGCGCTCGTTCATCGCCATGGAATTCATGGAAGGGAACACGCTGAAGCATCTGATTTCCGGCAGGGCGGTTCCGCTGGAGCAGGTGCTGGAGTTGGGGATACAGATTAGCGATGCGCTGGACGCGGCGCACGCACGGGGAATCGTTCACCGCGACATCAAGCCGGGGAATATTTTTGTGACCAAGCGCGGTCACGCGAAAGTGTTGGATTTTGGTTTGGCGAAACTTTCGGCGGTGTCCGAGGGCGTGGGAGTTTCGGGGCTGCCTACGGCGGCATCGGAGGCATTTCTTACCAGTCCTGGAACGGCGGTGGGGACGGTGTCGTATATGTCGCCGGAGCAGGCGCGCGGCAAAGAACTTGATGCACGCAGCGATTTGTTTTCGCTGGGTGTGGTCTTTTATGAAATGTGCACGGGGGTTTTGCCGTTTCGTGGGGATACTTCGGCGGTTATTTTCGAAGCGATACTGAACCGCGCGCCGGTGCCGCCGGTGCGGCTGAATCCGGATCTGCCGCCGAAGCTGGAAGAGGTGATCAACAAGGCGCTGGAGAAAGATCCGAAGCTCCGTTCGCAAAGTGCGGCGGAAATTCGCGCGGACCTAGAGCGGCTGAAGCGCGATTCGAGTTCTGCGCGGCACGCAGCGTTGACGGCTGATTCAGGTTCAGAAGGTGCCGGGCTAAAGCCCCTTCGGGACTCAGGTCAAGCCGGCGCTACGAACGACCGGGCCGGATCGGGGCGGACATCCGTAGGATCCGGGTCTGTCGGCGCGGCGGAATCGGGCCGGGGGTCTGTCGCTGGAGTTGCTGCGGATTCCGCGCGGTCTTCGTTGGCGCGGAGGCTAATCGTTCCCGGCGTGATTCTTCTCGTGATACTGCTCGCTGCGGGCGGCGTGCTTTACTGGCGAGGGTTTTTCCGTCAGGGGATGGCGGCAAGCGCTTTTCAAAATCCGGCGATCTCCAGCTTGACATCGGACGGGAATGTGAGCGTGGCACGCATCTCGCCCGACGGCCGCTACCTCGCCTATGTTTCAAATGCGCGCGGACACTACAGCCTGTGGGTGCGCCAAATGGATATCGCCAGCGCGGTGCAGATACTTCCTCCCGGTTCGGATCTGATTTTCGACCTCACGTTCACTCGGGATGGGAACTTTTTGGACTATGCGTCGACCGGCACGAACGACATCAACGCGAAGGTGTATCAGGTTCCCGTCCTCGGCGGTACGCCGCGTCTGCTGCTCAATCCTGCGGATACGGGCGTGTCGTTTTCGCCTGACGGGCGCCAGATGGCGTATGCAGTCGCTGATCCACCGTCAGGCGAGACCCGCCTTATGCTAGCAAACGCAGACGGCAGCGGTGCGAGAAAGCTCGCGGTACGGAAGGGTATTGGAGCGGGCGCTTTTAGCACCGTGAAGTGGTCGCCCGACGGCAAGCGCATTGCAACGTTTATCACTGAATCCGACTCTAGCGGGAACAATTTCAAGCTTGCAGAGATTGACGTTGCGACTGGCACCCAAAAGCTCGCGCAAGGACCGAGCTGGCGCTGGATAAGTGAATTCACCTGGCTGCCCGATGGCAGCGGATTTCTGGTCGCGGCGCAGGAGAAGACCGGCGTGCCCGAGCAGCTATGGATGGTCAGCTACCCCGGCGGCAAAGTACGCCGCCTCTCGAACGATCTAAGCGACTATTTCGCGGTTTCGGTATCGGCGGACGGCCGGACGATCGTCTCTGCGCAACGGAATTCGTCCAGCGACATCTGGGTAGGGCCTGCCAACTCTCCGGACAGCGCAAAACAGGTCTCCTCGGGCGCGATTGACGGCATTGATGGAATCGCGTGGACTCCCGATAACCGAATCATTTACACCGGCAACCAGTCTGATCGCTGGGAACTTTTCATTACCGATGCCGACGGAGGAAATCAGAAGCAGCTTACCTTCGACGGCCGCTATCGCGAGGGGCCCACGGTCTGCGACCACGGCCGCGCGGTCGTCTTCGCGTCTGATACTGAAGGCGGGTACCATCTCTGGAAGCTCGATCTCCAGAGCGGAGTGTCGAGTAAGCTTACGGAAGGGTCGGATGAGCGGACACCTGCATGCGATGCGGCAGGGGAATGGGTGTGGTACTTGGGGCAAGCTGCCAACGGCTCATCCCACGTCTTCAAGATGCCCATTTCGGGCGGCGCGGCGGCGCGGGTTTCCGAGCGTGTGGCAATCACCGGACCAATGATCTCTGCCGACGGCCAGCACATAGCGTTCCAATCTACGGGCAAGAACGGAAGGATAGTAGCTGTAAACATAGTGAACGGCGTTGAATCGAAGTCCGACCTGGAACTGACCGAGACGTTCGAGCCCCAGCGTCGTCTCGCGCGTTGGATTCCGGGTCAGGCCGCCGTCGCGTTCGTGGATATCCGAACAGGCGTGGAAAATCTTTGGATGAAACAGCCCGCCGCCGGAGCTCCGGAGAAGCAGTTGACCCACTTCACCTCCGGAAACTTTTTCGACTCTCGCTATTCTCCGGACGGGAAATTCATCGCCATGGCGCGCGGGTCGAACAAAAGCGATGCCGTGCGGTTTACGGATAACAGCAAGTAGCGCAGGTGTTTCCGCTCCAGCAGCGCTTTCTCGGCGTGCCTTGACTTATCTAGACGCATCTTGACACGATGAAATTCTCCCGAGTAGAATGGGGGAGGCTATGAGGAGGACGCGATCATGACGAGAGAGGCTAAAAAACAAGTGGGGCTGAACATGCGGGCGGCTCTCTACGAAGATCTGGCCAAGCTGGCGAAGGACAACGGTCAGACGACGACCTATGTCCTGGAACAAGCAGTGGAACACTACATTCAGTTCATCGCGCCCACGCAGGGAGTGGTGCGCCCCGAGATTATGGCGCACGTACGGAGATCGGTGGAGAAGAACCGAAAGCTGCTCGAGCTTTTGGCGAAGTAGATGGCGCGGCGCATTTATCCGACGGTAGCCGAGACGATCGCAACTCACCGTATGCTCATCGAGGAATTCGGGGGACGCCAAGGGATCCGTGATAAAGGACTGCTGGAGTCGGCGATTTTTCGGCCACAAAGCGGCTACTACAGCGGCATCATCGAGGAGGCCTCCGCCTTAATGGAGTCGCTGGCAAATAATCACGCCTTCATTGATGGGAACAAGCGAATCAGCTTTGTGATGACGGACGCTATGCTGCGAGCCAACGGGTATTTGTTGGACGTAGATCCTGCCGAAGCCTACGAGGTAATTACTAAAGCCATGGATGAAAAGCAATTCCGCTTTCCGATGATTTGCGCGTGGATAGCTTCCGTCGTCAAGGCATGTTGAAGATTTCGCCAGCGCCACTCGCGCGGGGCTATAGACCTATTCAGCCGGCTCGTCAGGCAAGGCCTTCGGTAAGTAATTGATCAGATCGGGGACGGACATTCCTACGATGGAAAATCGTCCGTGAGCGATTCGATACGCTTCCACAGGGCTGTCTGATTCAACTTTTCCGGAGGAGATGTCCCAACTCGCATTGGCCATGAAGAAGCCGCCCTCTGCCTCGTACAACAACTGCAAGAGATATCTGTGACCAGGCTGCAAGCCGTGCTGCTGGGGTTCTATCCGCGAAGTGAAGATTTTACCGTTGGGCGATTCTATGCGACCGCCGGGAAAGGCAGCATCAACAAGCGCGCCGCTCGAAAGTGACAGGCCTTCAGGCTCTTTGAAGATTTGCTCCACGCGGAAATTCATCTCGGTGTAAATCAATTCGTAATCCTGACCGATCGCGTACACGTGGAAGTTTTCGAAGGTGGCTATAACCCAGGTAGCGCCCTTCAC
>JGI12635J15846_10005332_pt1 | contig 11104 bp, 6 predicted proteins | sample BlaSpr_A8_OM2_M2_FD_15846 | JGI IMG/M metagenome (IMG submission 15846) | reverse complement strand
CGCGCATCACGCCGACGGGAGCGCGCGCGGAGCCCGTGCGCCAATTCACGTTTTACATCCTCACCAAGAGCTACTCGGAGATTGTCAAGGAAGTGGACGAGAAAGACCCCATCCCGCCGCGCGATGAGTTTATCGATGGCCTCAAGGTTTCTCCCGAGCTGCGCACCTGGCTCAAGGGTCATGACAAGCTCGACCTCGCGGAGCCGGGGTTCGACAAACTGCTGACGCCAGATGACATCCTCAACATTCCGGAATTCCTGCTGGCCTACCAGCGTTCGAACAGCGGCGGCGTGACCAACGGCCTGCCGAAACCAAAGTATGCGGAACCAGACAAAACGGACCATCCGGAGAAATACGAGAAGCTGAAACAAGAATATTTGGTCAGCCTCAAGAAATTCATTCGCTCGCGTCCCGAGACCGTCTCCGGTGTGGAGCTCGAACTGGACGGCGTCAATCCGCAGCGCAAGTGGGCTGCGCTGCAGAATGATCGCCGCAAGCGCGTCCAACGTGTCGCCCCGGAAGTGGCCCAGCTCAATTTTCTCGCCGCCAAGGCCGAAACCGACCTCGAGGGACGCGCCTCGCTCTCGGGTCTTGCTCCGGGCGACTATTGGATCAGCTCGCTCAATCTGGACGCCGATGCCGGAGATATGCGCGTGCGCTGGGATGTTCCTATAAGAATTGAACGCGGCAGGACCATCCGCATCGAACTGTCGAACTTGAACTCCATCGACGCACGCAGCTCCGCCCCCTAGTTACTTCGAAGGCCGCCATGGGCACGCCCCTTAACTGGATTGCCTTCAATCTCTTCATTGTCATTGCGATCGCGCTGGACCTGCGCGTATTTCACCGCCGCCCGCACAAGATCGGGATTCGCGAAGCAGCCATCGCCAGCTTCGGCTGGATCGCAGTCTCCGTCCTCTTTGGATTCGGAGTGTTCTATTTCCGCGGTCCCCAGCCGGCCCTCGAATTCTTTACCGGCTACCTGCTCGAAAAGGCTCTCAGCGTCGACAATCTGTTTCTCTTCCTGTTGATCTTTCGCGCGTTTGCCGTGGATGAGCGCCTGCAGCACCGGCTTCTGGAATGGGGCGTGGTCGGAGCGCTGGTCATGCGCGGGGTGATGATCGCGCTGGGCGCGGAATTGATCGAGCATTTTTCGTGGGTGTTGTATGTGCTGGGAGCGTTCCTTGTGTATGCCGGCGTGCGCATGCTCTTCTTTAATAGAGGAGAAATTCACCCGGAACAAAGCAGGATCTTCCGCTTCGCCAGCGGGCGTCTTCGCGTAAGCCATGACTATCACGGCGAGCATTTTTTCGTGCGCAAAGCGGGCCGATTGTTCGCCACTCCGCTGTTTCTCGTCCTGCTCGTCGTGGAAATCACGGACGTCACGCTGGCCGTGGACTCCATCCCCGCGGTCTTCGGCATAACGCGCGACCCTTTTATTGTGTACACGTCGAACGTGCTCGCGATTCTCGGGCTCCGGGCTCTCTACTTCCTGCTGGCGGGAGTCATCGACCGTTTGCGTTTCCTGGATGAGGGGCTGGCGATCGTTCTGGTATTTATCGGCGGACAAATGATCGGCGAGCGGTGGCTGCACATTCCGGTGGTAATATCTCTTGGCGTTGTGGGAGGCGTACTACTGATCGCGCTGCTGGCTTCGCTTCTGATTCCCGCAAAGAAAAAAGGGTGAAGTTCATCCTTCTTCAAACATAAGTTCATCGATGTAACACCACATCCAGTTTTCGCCCGGCTCCTGCGACCGGACAATCGGGTGTTTCGTGGCGTGAAAATGTTTCGTGGCGTGTTTGTTCTTGGAGGAGTCGCAGCAACCGACATGGCCGCAGCTCAGACAAAGACGCAGATGCACCCAACTGTCGCCCATCTTCAGGCACTCTTCGCAGCCCTTGGTCTTTGGCTTCACGCGCTTGATCTGATCGAGGTGGGTGCAGTTTTCGGCCATAGTCGTCTCCCGCGGAATCACACCGCTGCTTGAATCGGAATGCGCACCTGGAATCGCGTATCTCCCGGAACTGATTTTACGGTGACGAGCCCGCGCATTTTTCTTACGATGCGATGCACCACGTCCAGGCCGAGCCCAGTTCCCTCGCCCACGCCTTTCGTCGTAAAAAAAGGCTCAAAGATGCGCGATTGTATTTCCGGCGGGATGCCCGGCCCGTCGTCCGCGATCTCCACAAGCACGTAATCATTTTCCCGTACCGCGCGCACCAGAAGCTTTCCCTTTTCCTTCATCGCATCGGCGGCATTATCGATCAGGTTTGTCCAAACCTGGTTCAGCTCGCTTCCGTAAGCCATCACTTTCGGAAGGTCCGCGGCATATTCGCGCGTCACCACAATGCCGCGCTTCAGCTTATGATGCATGATGATGAGCGTCGTTTCCAAGCTGCTCTTGATGTCCACTTCTTGCAGTGGCGCCTGGTCCATGTACGAATACTCTTTGATGGCTTTGATGAGATCCGAAATGCGCGCGGTGCTGTGTTCGAGCTCGTCGGCGATGCGTTCCATTTCGAGGAGCGTGCCGAACCGCGTCAGCTCGGGGCCAAGCGAAGTTCCGGCGTCCCCCGCAAAGCTTTCCAATTGCGCGTCCGTTAGGTTTGCGTCAGCCAAGAGCGGCGCCAGTTTCCAAGCATCGGCAACGCCGCGCCCTTCCAGCCAGCTTTGAATCGTTTCCTCTCGCTCTACACGCGCAAACTCATCCTTGTATTCAGCGGGCTTCAGCGCGGAGCGAATCTCTTCTTCGCGCTGCGCCAGCAGGCCGCAATCTTCCGGACCCAGNGTCGAGCTGCGTCCGGCAACGCGNAGTCGCTGCAGACAATCCCGCAGCGCCGCAGCCGAGCGGCGCGCGGCGGCAGACGGATTGTTCAGNTCGTGNGCGAGTCCGGCNGACAATTTTCCCAGCGCGGCCAGTTTTTCGTTTTGCTGTTCTGCCCGCGTGACGTTTCGAACGCGATCCGTCAACAATCCAACGAGGCGATGGGAGAGCTCGGGCATTCGTTGAAAAAGTTCCGGAAACTTGCTGGAGGGAAAGGCCAGCACGCGAAGTGGAAGCACCGCGCGCCCGGTCACCCCATACACTTTCATTCTGGAGAACGGCAAGATGCCGGTGACCTCGCCGGCGCGAGCTGTAAAAACCGGGCCATCCTGCGGACCATTCTCCCGCCGGGCCCGCACTTCTCCTTCCAGCATCACAAACATCGTGTCTGCCGGAGCATCTTCCCTGATGGGAATTCCGCCAACCTCGAAGTGGAGTTCCTCGCAGTGCGCGACGAACCATTCCAGATCGGCCTGGGGCTGGTCCACAAACGCGGGCACTTTGCGCAAATCCGCAACCAGCGCTTCGAGGCGAGCTTGTTCCTGCGTTCCACTCATGGGCGTTCCGCTCCCCGCATCTTTTCGCTCACTGGACCTTCGCCAGATACTGGTGCATGAACTGCACGACACAGCGCCTTCCCCCACACCGGAAGCAACGCGCTTGACGGAACCGTGGCGCACATCGCCCACAACAAAAATTCCGGGCACGTTGGTTTCGAGCAATCCCGGGTCGCGATCGAGCGTCCACGAGGGCGGTCTCTTTCCCCCGCGGAGAAGGTCCGGACCGGAAAGAATGAAACCGCGCTCGTCGCGCTCAATCAAGCCGCCCAGCCATTCCGTCCGGGGTTTCGCGCCGATAAAAATGTACAGGCTGGTGGCGGGCACTTGTTCCTTCTCACCCGTGAGGGAACGGAGAACGGTGAGGCCGGTGAGTCGTGATTCCCCGTGAACCTCGGCCACGCTGCTACGCGTCTGGACTTCGATATTAGGCGTCTTCTCGATTTGCTCGATCAAGTAATGCGACATGGTGCTCGCAAGGGATTCGCCGCGGACCAGCATGACAACTTTTTCGGCGAACTTCGAAAAGTGCATCGCGGCCTGCCCCGCGGAATTCGCGCCGCCGATGATGTGCACGGTTTCGCCTTTGCAGGCCATGGCTTCCGTGGTTCCACCGCCATAATAAACGCCCGCGCCCTGCAAGCGCTCGATCCCGGGCACTTCCAGCGTCCGCCACTGAACGCCCATCGCGAGAAGAAGCGCGTGACAAGAGATCTCAAACCCGTCGGCAAGTTTCAGGAAGCGATACGGACCTTCCGCCCGGATGCTCACGGCTTCTTGCGGAGCAAGAATCTCCACGCCGAATCGCCGGGCCTGGGCCACGGCGCGGCGGGCGAGATCGTTGCCGCTGAGCCCCGAAGGAAAACCGAGATAGTTCTCAATGCGGGAGCTGAGCCCGGCCTGGCCGCCAGGCGCTTCGCGTTCGATCATCACGGTGTGCAAGCCTTCGCTGGCGCCATAAACGGCGGCAGCGAGTCCTGCGGGGCCGCCTCCGACAATGGCGAGGTCGTAGAAGCTGGTCTGCGTGTGCGTGCGCAGGCCGATTTTGTCGGCAACCGCAGGCAGCGGTGGCTCGGCGAGACGCGCGCCGTCGGGAAAAAGAATCAAGGGAAGTGTTTCCGCTTCGGGCCCGAGCGAATCGATCAGCCCGCGCACTTCAGGATCGGTTTGCGCCAGCTCCACGTCGATCCATTGGTAAGGCACCTGATTTCTAGCGAGAAAATCGCGCAACTCATAGGAGCGCGTTGACCAGCGCGTGCCGAGGACGCGAATGCCCTCGTAGGGCGGGCGAAACGTCGCGGTCCAATCGTGAAGCATGTCGTCGAGAGCAGGAAAAAGTTTTTCCTCGGGCGGATCCCACGGTTTCATCAAATAGTAGTGCACGCGGGCCTCGTTGATGGCATCGATGGCGGCGTTGGTATCCGCGTAGGCTGTGAGCAGGGCGCGCTTGGCGAGCGGGTGCATTTCCATGGCTTCGGAGAGGAAATTCACGCCGTCCATTTGGGGCATGCGCTGATCCGCAAGCAGCAGGGCCACGGGATTGTTGCGCGCTTTCAATTCCCTCAGAGTGGCGAGGCCGGCGCTTCCGGAATTCGCGCGCATGATACGGTAGCGGTCCGCATAGCGGCTGCGCAAGTCGCGCTCAATGGCCCGAAGAACTTCAGGGTCGTCATCCACCGTTAACAAGACTGGCTTGGGCATACACCTCAGATGCTGCGCAGACGATTTCGTTGCAGCTTGCGAGGATTGCTGAGTGGCTTCAGCTTCTTTTCGTGCCGCCCTCAAGCTACAATTCCTGACGCCTCCATGTCCAGCCCTCTTGCTTCAGCCATCGCGAATCTATCGTCCGCGGAGCCATCGGCGAGGCTCGCCGCAGCGGAAGAGATCTATCGCCTGGGCCGCGCGACCGCAGGTGGCGCCATATCTGCCTGGTGGGCCGAGAACGAGCTCTCCGCGCTGCTACTTGGCCCCAAACCCACTGTAACGGTCGGACTCGCCGTGCAACGCGATACGTTTGGGCGAATCCGAATTGCCAATGGCACTCCCAGGCTCGCCGACGTGCCTCCGAACCAGGATGCTGAGGAATTCGAGCTGCAATTCCCGCAGGAGATCCGACTAGACATCCTCACCACACGCGAGCCTGGAGGTTCGGGAGCCATTGCAAAATACCTGACCAAGTTTGGAGAGGGCGTGCAGCAGGTGGAATTTCACTGCGCGAATGTTGACCGCGCTACGCAAATACTGAAAGACAAATTCAGAGTTGGTCCTGTTTATCCTGCCACCCGGCATGGCGCGGATGGTACGCGCGTCAATTTTTTCCTCGTCGCATCTCCGGATGGAGGCAGGGTGCTCATCGAACTGTACGAATTGCAGTCTCGCGGATAGCTGTTCGAATTCAGCGACATCAAAAACTTCTAACTGATTCCAGGTTTGTTTCCATTCGTGATTTCCTTCCAAGCCCGCAAAACTTCGGCAACCGTCCAGGCCTGGGCGATGCAGCCGCGGGGCGTGAAAGGAGCGTCGCCATCGAAAATTTCGCTTAGCGTGCCGAGGCCGCTCGCATAAATCTCGCGCCCGAGCGGCTCGAGGAAACGCAGTGCCGCTTCGCTGTCATGGTAGACACGATGGTGTGCGAGCGCGAATGGGCCGAGCAGCCAGCCCCAGACCGTGCCTTGATGATAGGCAGCGTCGCGTTCGCGTGGGCCGCCGCTGTAATGCCCTGTATAACCGGCCTCACCAGGAGCAAGGCTGCGCAATCCATGCGAAGTAAGAAGGCGTCGCGCGCAAACGTCGACAACCGCCTTTTGCTGCTCGGACGTTAGCGGACTGACCGGCAAGGAGACGGCAAAAATCTGGTTCGGCCGAAGTGCGGCATCATTTCCGATGCCCGGTGAATCGATGACGTCGAAGCAACAATTGCGCTCCGCGTTCCAAAATTTCTGAAAACTTTTCTTTGCTTTGGCCGAGAGTCTCTCGTAAGCCTCGCTTGGTTTAGCAAACAACCGGGCAAATCCGGCCATCGTTTCGAGCGCGTTGATCCACAGCGCGTTGATCTCCACGGGCTTTCCTGCGCGGGGCGTCACGACCCAGTCGCCGATTTTTGCATCCATCCAAGTGAGTTGAACGCCGGGAGCACCGGCATAAAGAAGCCCATCGGCCGGGTCCACATGGATGTTGTAGCGGGTGCCAGCGATGTGCGCATCGATCATGCCTGCGAGAACCGGAAAAAGCTTTTGCAGCGTCACGGCATCTTGCGTCGCTTCGAAATATTGCCGGATAGATTCGAAATACCAGAGGGCGGCGTCGACGGTGTTGTATTCCGGCTTGCCTCCAGCGTCGGGAAAGTTGTTCGGGAGCATGCCTGCATCCACATAACCCGAAAAAGCAAGAAGGATTTGCTTCGCCACATCCGCGCGGCCGGTCGCAAGCGTCAACCCCGGCAAAGCAATCATCGTGTCGCGGCCCCAGTCGCCGAACCAGTGATAGCCGGCGATGATGCTCCGGCCGTCGGATTGTTCGGGCAAGCTGCGCTTCACAATAAATTGATCGGCGGCAAGGATGAGCTGCCAAAGCCACGAGGGCGCTTCTTCCGCAAGGGCTTCGTTTTTCGCTTGCCAGTCCTGGAACAGTTTTACGTCGTAATTCACGCGCTCCGCCCGGGCGGTTTCTCCGTCCACCAAAGCGTTCGCTTCCGTGGTCGCGACAAACACCACACTGGAACCGATTTCTAGTTTTGCGCGGAACAGCCCGGCAAAAAGGCGATCTTCACGGTCATTAAGACCCCGCGCAGTTTCTTCCCCAAAAAAGCAGCCAAGGAACCACTCGTGGCGTGGCTCGCAGGTAGCTGCACTACTTTTCAGATAAAACGGCGGTGCGCCGTCGAATGCCAGCACCTCTACGCCATGCTCTACCGGTATGATATTCATGCGCCAGTCGCCGGCATGGGTCAAGGAATGGAAGTCGCGATAATTCACGAGCGCTTTCAGTTCCATTTCGAGGGCACTGCTTCCCCGTACGAGGGTGTACTGAATGTAAGTCGTGTTTTCGCCCTGGCGCATCCAGACCCGTTTTTCCAGAAGCGCATCGGCTAGCGCGTAGGTCCATACCGGCGTCGAACCTGCCAGGTGAAAATCTTCAAGGAGTAGAAAACCTTGCGGATCGACGGCGCCGCTGGCCCAGCGATGCGTGGCGAGAGAGAAATCCGCCCCGGCGTAGTGGACGGTTTCGTCGATGGCCGAGACAAGCTGCGTGCGGCCCACCGGCGGCTGCAGTGCGGCGACCAGTAGTCCGTGATAACGGCGAGTCTGGCTTCCAGCAACGGTACCGGAGGCGTATCCGCCGATTCCGTTGGTGACCAGCCACTCGCGCGATTCGGCCGCAGCGAGGTCGCCACAAATCTCGCGGCCAAACTGAACTTCCGCCTGTTCCGGCACCCGCCGCTCCTTGGCCGCTGAGAATTGCACCCAGCCCGGCAATCCAGGCCGCCTAATTCAGATTTATCTCTTGAACAAAAGTTTCAGCTATCCCCATAGACCGGGATGGCGGCGCCGTGAATGACTCTCGCATCGTCGCTGCACAAGAACAGGATGATACGCGCGATCTCCTCGGGCTTCGGCCACTTCGCAAAATCCGCTTTCGGCATGGCCTTGCGGTTGGCTTCCGTATCGATGATGCTCGGGAGAATCGAGTTCACGCGAACGCCGCCGCCCTTCAAATCCGCAGCCAACGAATCTAGCATGGCCACCGCCGCGGCCTTGGAAGCGGCGTAGGCAGCCGCGCCAGAAGCGTGATCAACCGCCGCTTTCGACGCAACGTTTACGATGGCGCCGTGCCCTTGTTTCAGCATCGTGCGTACCGCTGCACGCGACAATGCATAGCCCGAGCGCAGATTCAGTGCCAGCATCTGGTCGAAGACTTTCGTTTCCAATTCCCACAGCGTCACGCCGCCTGCATAACCGCCCACTGTATTTACAAGCGCGTCCAGCCGGCCGTGTTTCGTGAGAATTTTCTCGATCAGTTGACGCACCGCCGCCTCATCCGTGACATCAACACTGTTCCCTTCGAGCTGTGAACCGTTCGCGCCCGCTGCACCCTTCAAGGCATCGAATTCTTCCTGTTTTCGATACGTGGCGACAACCCTCGCGCCTTCTTCCAGGAATGCCAGACTCACCGCGCGGCCCAAGCCACCGGTGCCGCCTGCCACCAGAACCACTTTCCCCTCGAACTTCGCACTCATCAGCGCACCTCTCCGATCAACAGCTTACTCACCGCTCTGTTCAATTAGTTTTGCGACCAGGCCGGTCCAGCCGGTTTGATGGCTGGCGCCGAGGCCGGCGCCGTTGTCGCCATGAAAATATTCGTAGAAAAGGATGAGGTCGCGCCAGTGCGGATCGCTCTGAAAGCGGTCGGTGCCGCCGGCTACGGGCCGGCGGCCACTCGAATCGCGAAGAAAAATATGAACAAGCCGCCGGGAGATTTCCGCAGCTACCTGCCAGAGATCGGATTCGGTGCCGGAATTGGTCGGGCAGTCCACTTTGAAATCTTCGCCGTAGTAGTGGTGATATTTTTGCAAAGATTCGACGAGGAGATAGTTCACCGGAAACCAGATGGGCCCGCGCCAGTTCGAATTCCCTCCAAAGAGGCCCGTCGAGGATTCCGCAGGCTCGTAGGCGACGCGATTCGTATTTCCGTTCACGTGAACCTCGTAGGGATGGTCGTTGTGAAAGCGCGAAAGGGCGCGCACGCCGTAAGGCGAGAGGAATTCCGTTTCATCGAGCATGCGGCTGAGCATGCGCTTGAGCTGTTTGCGATTCGCGAGCGATAACAGACGCCGCACGCCGCGCGCGGAACGCTGCGTCATTTCAATGTGTTCGGGCACGTCCGGATGATTGTCGATGAACCATTGCATGCGCCGCTTGAATCCGGGCAGGGAATCGACGATCTCCGGCTCCAGCGTTTCCACCGCGAACAGCGGAATCAAACCTACCATCGAACGGATTTTCAGGAAATGTTCCTCGCCATTGGGGAGCTTGAGGACGTCGTAGTAAAACCCATCTTCGTCATCCCATAGCGACCGGCCGCCACTGCCGAAATCGTTCATGGCACCCGCGATGTAAACAAAGTGCTCGAAGAACTTGCTGGCTACGTCCTCGTACGCAGGATCTTCCTTCGCTAATTCCAGCGCAATCGCCAGCATGTTCAAGCAATACATACCCATCCAGCTGGTGCCGTCGGATTGCTCGAGGTGGCCTCCGGTGGGCAGGGGCGCCGAGCGGTCAAAGACACCGATGTTATCGAGCCCGAGAAACCCGCCTTGAAAGATATTCGCACCGTCGGGATCTTTGCGGTTCACCCACCAGGTGAAGTTCAGCAGCAGCTTATGAAACACTCTTTCCAGGAATCCGCGATCGGCGACGCCGCGCACGCGCCGCTCGATTTTGTAAACGCGCCACGCCGCCCACGCGTGCACCGGTGGATTCACATCGCTAAAGGCCCATTCGTAAGCGGGCAATTGCCCGTTGGGGTGCATGTACCATTCGCGCAGCAACAGGATAAGTTGTTCTTTTGCGAAATCCGGGTCAACCAGCGCCAGTGGAACGCAGTGAAACGCCAGGTCCCACGCCGCGTACCACGGATACTCCCATTTGTCCGGCATGGACATGATGTCGTCGTTGTAGAGATGCGTCCAATCCTTGTTGCGGCCGTTCCAGCGTTCCGGCGGCGGCGGGGGGCCGGCGGGATCGCCCTCCAGCCACGTTTGAACGTCGTAATGATAAAACTGCTTCGACCACAACATCCCGGCGAAAGACTGCCGCATGATGGCTTTGGCATCGTCGGAGAGCTCTTTAGGGATTCTTGTAGCGTAAAACTCTTCGGCTTCTTTTTGACGCGTCACGAACAGGCCGTCGAATCCAGAGTCAAAGTCGTTGGTGCCGGGAACGCCTTCGGCGCGCTCGGCGTGTCCAGGCGAGGTGATGGTGCCAACTTTCCCGGAGTCGCGATCCATTCCGCTAAGGGGCTCCATATCGGTGAGTCTCAGCTTGAGCGTAACGAGCTGACCGGGATTGAGTTGAAGCGCGTGATACGGGGCTACCTTCGTTCCCATTTGCTCGGGATTGACCGCCGCCTTGTTGCCGTGAATCACATATTCATGGAACGCGTCTTTCACGTAGGGTGAGCGATTTCTTCCTCCGAAAAGACGCGCGCTGTTGGTTTCGTTTTCCGTAAATAACAATTCGGGCTGCCCCGCGCACAGGAGCCAGCGCTTCCCATATTGCCAATGCTGCAACTCAACGCACGCCGTTCCGGGCGGGCCTGTTGCTTTTCGCGCGACCGGCCGCCGCAGATCTTTGCCCCAGGACCACGTGTTTCGAAACCAGAGTTGCGGAAGGATGTGCAACGTGGCGGCTTCCGGCCCCCGATTCACCACCGTGATTCGAATGAGCATGTCTTCGACGTCAGCCTTGGCGTATTCCACGAAAATATCAAAGTAGCGATTGCCGGAAAATGCTCCGGTATCGAACAATTCGAATTCCGGCGCCGCGCGCCCGCGCCGGCGATTTTCTTCCACGAGAGTTTCATAAGGAAATTCGGCCTGCGGATATTTGTAAAGCATGCGCATGTAGCTGTGCGTGGGAGTTGAATCGAGGTAGAAGTAATATTCTTTCACGTCCTCGCCATGATTGCCTTGATTCCCGGTCAGGCCAAAAAGGCGCTCTTT
>JGI12635J15846_10005331_pt1 | contig 11104 bp, 8 predicted proteins | sample BlaSpr_A8_OM2_M2_FD_15846 | JGI IMG/M metagenome (IMG submission 15846) | reverse complement strand
GCCTTGCCCATCCGGGCCGTGCGGCCGATGCGATGGATATAGCCTTCGGTCTCGTCGGGCAGATCGAAGTTGATCACGTGCGAGACGTCGGGGATGTCCAGCCCGCGGGAGGCCACGTCGGTCGCGACCATCACGCGAAACTTCTTCGCGCGAAATCCCGCCAGCGCCGCGTTGCGTTGGCTCTGTGAGCGGTCGCCATGAATCTGCACCGCCTTGATATTGGCGCGGATCAGCAGCTTGGCGACGCGGTCCGCGCGGCTCTTGGTGCGGGTGAAGACGATGGCGCTCTCCACTTCGGGCCTTTTGAGAATCTCGAGCAGCACGGGGCCCTTGTTCTCGAGCGTGACCGGGTAGATCGACTGGCGAATCTGCGACGGCGGCGCGGCCTTGGTGCCGCCGACCGTGACGCGCTCGGGCGTGGTCAGAAATTCGCGCGCGATCATTTCGGGCCCCGACGCCATCGTCGCCGAGAACATCATGGTCTGCCGCTGCTTCGGCACCATCCGCATGATGCGCCGCAGTTGCGGCAGGAAGCCCATGTCGAGCAGCCGGTCGGCCTCGTCGATTATCACGACTTCAACTTTGTCGAGCTTGACGATGCCGCGCTCGATGAAGTCGATGAGCCGACCGGGACACGCGACCAGCACTTGCGCGCCCTTGCGAATCTGGTCGATTTGGTGACGCTCGGACTCGCCGCCGACGACCGTCGCGCAGCGGATGTGGGTGTGACGCGCGATCAGATCGAACTCGCGCGCAGCCTGCGCAGCGAGCTCGCGGGTCGGCATGATCACGATCGCCGCAACATGCCGCGTGTTCTTGCGATGCAGCCGGTCGATGGTCGGGATCAGAAAGGCCGCGGTCTTGCCGCTGCCGGTTTCAGCCGTGGCAACCACGTCGCGCCCGCTGAGCGCAACCGGGATAGCTCCGGCCTGGACCGGGGTCGGTGTGTGATGACCGCGGTCTTTGATTGAACGATGGATCTCTGGCGATACGGGAAATTCAGAAAACGACAAATAGAATCCTATGGTTCAGAGCCCCGGATTCCAGTTCAGAAGATACTGCCGAACTTGTGGGTCTGATGGGTTGAGAGGGTGGCGTCACGGAATCCGACGCGCGCATAAAGTCACGATTGACTTGGCCTGAAGCGTACAGGAAGCAAGGCAGCGACACAATGCCCCCTACGGATTGTGTTGAGAGTCCTTGCCGTCAGCGCGCAAATGATTTGAGTCTGCTTCTTTGATTGCGTATCTTGATTTTCGCTTGAAACAAATTCAAAAACCGGGCTCATGACGAATCCTCGCCACGCTGCCGCCATCACGCTTGTGGCCTGGTGCCTGATAGTGCCGCCAGTTTCTCAGGACAATCAGAAGGTCGAAGACAAAGCTCCATTTTCACAATGGGTTAAGGTTGGCAGCTATGCTGACGCCGCCGCGTGCAGAGACCAGCTTGCCAAACTGACCGCGGTCATCGCGGGCAATATCAACTACACTCTGATCCAAAGGCGCGCGCTTGAGGGGAAGTGCGTCGCCGCTGACGATCCGCGCCTCCACTCGGACAATTTCGAGATGAACTAAGCGCAGCAATCAGGACTGCGGGATTGGCTTCGGTGTGGACTCCCCGACGGCGGTTTTGGCGGCGACCGCGGCGGCTTTTTCGCTGGCTGCCTTCTGTCGCAACTGCTGGAGCATCGCACGCAGCTTGCCGGGATTTACCGGCTTCTTGAACAGCGCGCCCTCAAGGCCCCGCAACCGNGATCGTTTCAGGATGTGGTCCTTGTCGTAGTAGTAGGCNGTCATGAGGATGACCGGCAACTGCGGCATGTCTTCCTTGACCTTGAGGTAGAAGTCGTAGCCGTCCATCTCNGGCATCACGACGTCCGAGATAACCGCGTCGAGCTTGACGTTGCGCAGGATTCCGAATGCGGCCGACGGACGCGTCGCGCAGTGTACGATGCACTTTTCAGCGCGCAGCAAATCTGCCATCGAATTGACCACGGCGGTATCGTCGTCGAGCACCAGCACGGCCATACCCTCGAGCGGGGATTGTTCGCTGCGCGGTGCCTCATGCGGCCGGACGTGCACCTTGGCATCCGCGCGCGGCGCCAGGTCGGCCATCCTCTTGCCCGCGAGATAGTCGCGCGTCTCGTACTCGCCCTTGCGGGTCATCTCGTCGAGGCGGCGGACGATTGCCTGCACACGCTCGATGGAATTGCGAATTGAGTCGAGGCGTTCGTTCTCGACTACTTTTTCGGCGTCAGTGAGGTGCGTCTCGAGGCTTTGCGAGAGCAGCTCGAGGTTGTTGGTGATGCACTCGAGCGGATTGTTGATTTCGTGGGCGAGGCTGACCGCAATTTCACCGGCAGTCGCGAGCTGCTGCGCATGGCGCAGGCGCCGAATATCGCGCGCGAAGCCGATCGAGCCGATCTCGTTGCCGTCATCGTCGTGGATCAGGGTGCCGGTGATCATGACCGGGATGATTTCGCCAGCCTTGTTGCGGAACTCGGTCTCGAAGCTGGCGATTTGGCCCTTGTCCTTCGACGCGCGCATCGCCTTCATCACGCGGCGCGCCTCATCGATTGATTTGTAGATGCGGGTGCAACCCTCGCCGATGATCTCCTCGGAGCTGTAGCCGAGACTGGTGCGCGCGCCGTCGTTGTAATAGTTCACGGTGCCGCTTTTATCGACGCCAATTATGATGTCAGGCGAGCTCTCGAGGAGACGCTGGAAGTATTTTTTATCGAGCGGCAACATTGTTGATTATTGATCCTGATTATTCCGTCGCGACGGATTATTTCGCGGCCCGGAGCCGGAATTTGGGTATCGTTACTTCTTCGCTGAGTTTTTCAAAGGTGACCTCTACCGGCATCCCGCACTTGATGTCATGCGGCTTGATGCCGATCAGATTCGACACGAAATTGCATCCCTCTTCGAGCTTGACCATCACGACGGCGTAGGGAACCTCGCTGGCAAACCCCGGATGATAGAGCTGATGCATAATATTAAAGCTAAGCACTTCCCCGCGACCGCTCACAGGCACCCATTGCGAGGCGGTCGAGTTGCAGGTTGCACAAAGATCGTGGGCCGGGAACCGGAGGGTCCCGCAACTATTGCACTTTTGGACCATCAGGAGGCCCGCGCGCGCACCGTCAAAAAACTCGCGCATGTCGGGCGTGATAGCGGGGATTGGTTTACTGATTTCGGGCATCGCAGTTTGGCTTATATAGAAGTTAGACGACCTGGGGGTCAAAATGATTGAAACGACACTGTATCATAGCAGAGGCAATGACAGCGCCAGGTGCGGCTAATGTTATGGTTGTGATCCCAGCACGAGGGTCGAATGCGTAGCTAGGATACCGCCGTTGCCGGAAACGAGTCCAACGTCGTGTTTTGCCACCTGCCTCCGCCCTGCATCGCCCCTCATCTGCGTGATAGCCTCCGCCACCGGGGTCATCCCCCACATATAAAAAGAGCTTAACTGGCCGCCGCCGGTGTTGACCGGGAGCGCGCCGCCGGGGGCGATTGCGCCACTGGCAACGAACGGGCCGCCCTCGCCTTTTTTGCAAAAACCGTAGTCCTCGAGCGTGACCAACACAGTAAAGGTATAGCAGTCGTAGAGCTCGCAGAAGTTCACGTCACCGAGCTTGATTCCCGCCATCTTGAAGGCCGTTTCCTTGGCGATCGGCGCGCCGGAGATCAGCGTCTCGAGCGGGTCGCCACCGGGATGACCTTGACCCATCCCCAGGACGTACACCGGCGGGCGCTTCAACGTCTTCGCACGCTCGGCCGAGGTCACGATAACCGCCAGGCCGCCGTTGGAGACCAGGCAGCAATCGTAAAGATGAAACGGCTCTACCACCCATCGCGACGCATGGTAGTCAGCGAGCGTCATCGGCGCGTCGTGAAACTGGGCGGCCGGGTTCAAATTGGCCCAATCGCGTTCGGACACGGCGACGGCGCCGAGATGATCGTTGGTGGTCCCGTATTTGTACATATGGCGCTGCGCGACGAACGCATACTGCGCGTTGACACCGAACAGCCCGTAGTGCGCGTTCACGCCCTGGGCAAATCCGTAGGACGCCGCCGATCCTGACGCGCCGCCTTTGTTCGGTGACGGCGGACGCAGCGGAGCGTCGGCAAATACGCAGGCGACCACTTCCGCCATGCCTGCATCGATAGCCTGCGCCGCGTGCATGATCATTGCGGCCGCAGTCGCACCGCCGAGGTTCATCGTCGCAGTCAGGCGCAGGTCGCGGATGCCCATGGCGTTCTGCAGTGTCGTCGAGGCCATCGGATTGTTGAACCAGGTGATACCCGGGTTGACGAGTAAGCCGTCGAGATCGGATCGCTGGAGGCCGGCGTCGTCGAGGGCAAGATTGACGGCCTCGGCCGCAAAGCCGACCGGTCCGGGATGATCGAAGTTTTTACCCATCCGGGTCTGCCCGAGCCCGGCGATTGCGCATTTAGCTCTTAAAGACATAGCGCTTAATTTCTTACGCTCTTTTGCCGAAGGCATCCAGCGCGGAGGGGGAAGGGGAAATCACAATTTCAATGTGAAACCCGCGGTGGGTTTCACACTTCCTTCGGCAGGGCTGAGCCCTGCACCCAGTTATTATGAAAGTTGGGCGCGTGCCCCGCCCCAATAATCCGGTTCCCCTTCCCAACATGGGAAGGGGTGAGGGGTTAGGTTCTTCGCGTCCGCTTCTTACTTCGCTGCGACTTTAGCTGTATCGGTATTAGCAAGGGCAACGTCCTAGTAGATACGAGATCGCGTCTTTAGGGCTTGGTTTACCCGCGCGCGGTTCATATTCTAATGGGTCGGTTGCCAAGGCTCGCGCCTTAAATCTACAATTGATTCTGGGGAGATTGACGAATGGCCGATCCGCTTAGCTTCGAGGCGCTGGCGAGCAGCGAGCATGTGCTCTCCAGTGCGGAAAACTTTGTACTCTACGTCCTGCTCGAGGCTGTTGCGCGCGGCTCTGGTGGCCCCGGCGGCGGTAGCCGGATGCCGCTCAACCTTGGCGTGGTGATCGATCGCTCAGGCTCGATGTACGACGAACGGCGCCTGGAATTCGTGGTCGAGGCGGTCAAGTTCCTGGCCGACAACCTGACCGCGGACGACAAGGTTTCGATCGTCGCGTTCGCCGACAAGGCGAAGGTGCTGATCACGCCCGAGGCGGCGCGCGACAAGTCCGCCGTCAAACGCGCGATCGACGATATCGACCTGCTCGAAATCGGCGGCGGCACGCAGATGGCGCTTGGGATGCGCGCGGCGATCGACGAGGTCAAGAAGAATCTCACTCCGGATCGCCTCAATCGTGTGCTTGTGCTCACCGACGGCCAGACCTACGAAGAGACGGCGTGTATCGACCTGGTCGAGAAGAACCGCGGCGAGATCTCGTTCTCGACCATGGGCGTCGGCGTCGAGTTCAACGAGAAGCTCCTGCAGCGCCTCGCGCAGGATTCCAACGGCAAATATCATTTCATCGGCGACCCAGCCGAGATTCCCGGTATCTTCGAAGACGAGCTCGAAGGGCTGCGCGCGGTGAGCCTGCGCAACGGCCGAATCGAGGTGACCCTGTCGCAGGGCGTGCAGGTGCGCGAGGCGTTTCGCGCGTCGCCGGAAATTTACGTGCTCGGCACTCCGCTGGTCGGCGAGGATCGCAAAATCAGTTACGAGATCGGCGACCTGCAGGGCGGCGTGCCCGGCTCGGTGCTGCTGACGCTGGTGCTACCGCCGCGCAAGCCGGGGCAGGTCAGAATTTTGCAGAGCAACTTCCATTACGAGGTCCCGGGCGGCAGCGAAAAAACCGTCGACTGCGATCTGACGGTTGACTACACGCTTGATCGCACGCTGACCAGCAAGCGCAACGGGCGCGTGATGAACCTGGTGGACCAGGTTTCGATCGCCAAGCTGCAGTCGAAGGCGGAAGAGGAGCTGAAGGCGGGCAACGTCGATCGCGCGACGCGCCTGCTCGGCAACGCGCTGCAAGGCACGCAGCGGATGGGCAACGTCAAGGCGACCCAGGCGCTGTCCGGCCTGATCGATCAGATCAAGAAGACGCAGACGCTGGGAACCAAGGCGGCCAAGACCACGCTCCTGACAGCGCAGGCGGTGGTGCGCAAAACCCAGATGCTCGATCCGGAAGCGTTGAAGGAATTCCAGAATAAAAATGGAAACTGATTTGGTGAACCGAACCGATACTTCGAACTCACTTGCGAGGGCTTAGACCATGATCAAATGCGGCGAATGCGGCTACGAAAACATGGACGGACTTGACTACTGCGACGGATGTGGCGCGAAGCTCGCGGCCGCAGCCGGCAGTACCGCTGCGGCTCCCGAAGCAGCTCCAGCCGCCGCGCCCGCCGCCGAAAGCACCGACGCGGCTCCCGCGGCCGCACCGGAAACATCGAGCCCAGAAGCTTCGAGCAATGAAGCTCCCGCCGCCGAAGTACCGAAGTCGGAAGCGCCAACCGGCGAGATCAAACCGGAAGCCGCACCCGAGAGCGAGCCCGCGACCACGGCCGCGGCCGGTGCGCCGTTCAAGGCGAAGCTGTCCGTAGTTCGCGGTGGACGCAAGGGCCAGGAATTCCCGCTCGAAGACGGCAACAATCTGATCGGCCGATGGGATCCCGAGACCGGCTCGTTTCCGGAAGTGGATCTCGACGCCGACGATCCCGAAGCGAAGATCTCGCGCAAGCATGCGTTGATTCGAATCGACGGCGGCAAGATCACGATCGAGGATATCGGCAGTCTCAATGGCACCTACGTGAATCGTCAGCCGCGCCTCTCGCCGGGCAGTCCGGCCGAGATCAAGTCGGGCGACGAAGTGATCATCGGAAAAACGTTTTTAAAGCTGGTGGTAGAACCGATCTCTTGAGCCGTTATCCCCTCCAGTCGCGCCCGGAAGTACGCCGCACGCGCGGAAGTTGAGGAGGGTCGCTGACAATTGCCATGAATGCGGGTGAGGAGCTCACCGAGGGCCATCTGCTCGACGGCCGTTACCGGGTCAAGAGGGTACTCGGCGTCGGCGGGATGGGCCGCGTGTATTTGTCCAACGACACCCGTTTGGCGAATCGTCCGGTCGCGGTCAAGGAGATGATCGTCGGCGACGGAATCCAGGAGAAAAAAGCGATCGAGGATTTCACGCGCGAGGCCAACGTGCTCGCGCGCTTGTCGCATCCGGGGATTCCCACGCTGATCGATCACTTTGCGGAGAACTCGCGCCAATACCTGGTGATGGAATTTGTCGCGGGCGGCGATTTGCAGGCCGTGCTCGACAAGCTCGGGCCCAAGGGCAAAATCGCCGAGGACAAGGTGCTGCGATGGGCGCGGCAGATGCTCGACGTGCTTTCTTTTCTGCACGCGCAGAATCCGCCGATAATTTATCGCGACCTGAAGCCCGGCAATATCATGATCGACAAGGACGGCCGCGCCATGCTGATCGATTTCGGCATCGCGCGCTTCCTGCCGCCCGGCGGCCGCGGTACCCAAATCGGTTCGGTCGGCTACGCGCCGCCCGAGCAGTACATGGGCAAGGTCGAGGCTCGCTCGGATTTATATTCGCTCGCCGCCACCATGCATCATCTGCTGACCGGGCGCGATCCGCAGCTCGAGCCGCCGTTCAGTTTTCCTCCGCTGCGAGCGCTCGCGCCCGAGGTGTCGGCGAAGACCGCGGACGCCATCATGCGCGCGCTCGAGCAGGACGTGAGCAAGCGGCAGGCGTCGGCCAAAGAGATGAAGCGCGCGCTGCCCGAGCCGCCGGCCGAGCCCCGGTCGGGACAACTCGGCAGCGTGGGACTCGCCGGCACGCCCAGTCCGATGTCGACGCAATCAACGGTGATGCTGAATAGTGCGCCGGCTCCTGCGCCCTCGCGCGCAACCCCGGCACCCTCAGCGTGGAAGGCTGCGGTATCAACGCCCGCGCCGTCGACGGCCTCGTCGATGCCGACGATCGTGCTGAACGAGCCGATCGTGGAGAGGATCAAGAGCGGAGGGGCGCCTGACGCCTTCAGCGCCGCTGGCAGCACGGCGGCGAAGCTGGTCGGGCCGCAAATCAAAAAAGCGATCGAGCTCGGCGGCAAAGCGCGCAGCATGATCGAGCGGCGGCTGAACGAGCGCCGACTCAAAGCGCGGATGCCATCGGCGGATCCATCATCGACCGCGAAGACCAAAGAGCTGAAGCCGGCCGTCGCCGCGTCATCATACGGGTCGCGACTCGGTTCGACCGGCAACTCGGGCGATGCGGACACGAAATCGCGGACCGGCCCGCGCGCGGCTTCATCGCGAAACTTTTCGAGCTCGGACGGACTGTTCGGCAACAACAATAACGGCGCCTCCCGCGATATAGCTGCTGCGCCGGCGAAGCTCGTTTCGCGCGGCGACGAAATCGAGTTCGGCATTTTCGGGATGCGCACGGTGATTGGACGATCGCTCGACGCGACCGACAAGCTCGATATCGATCTGAAAAAGCTCGCGCATGGCGGCGATCGCGTGTCGCGGCGTCATGCGGAGATCGTGCTGCGCGGCGCCGATTACTTTCTCCGCGACCTCGGCAGCCTGAACGGCACTTACGTCGCGGGACGCGGCAAGCTCGGGCGCGACCAACTCTACAAATTAAAAGATCGCGACCAGGTGGTGCTTGGCGGTGCTATATTGCAGTTTCGGAGAGGCTAGCGGCACATGATCACGTGTCCCGAATGCGGCCAGGAGGCGCCAGACGACGCCAGGTTCTGCGATCGATGCGGCCAGGGACTGTCGAAAGCGGCCTCGCCCGCGCCGCAATCATCACCGACGCGGCCGACGCCGCTGCCAGTCGGCGCGTCGCTCAAGAACGGAATCGAGATCGTCGCGCTGACCAGTCAGACGTCGATCGAAAATCGCTACAGCGCGAAACGCGTCCACGACGGCAAGACGGAATCGATCGCATTGCGCGAGCGCCTCGGGCCGCCTCCGGCTGAGGAAGTTGTAGAAGAAACACCGCCGCCCGAGCCGCCGAGGCCGCAAACCGAGCGGGTCGAGGATCCGAATGGTCCGAGCGCCAAGACGGCCGAACTGAGGCCGCCCGCTGCGCAGACCAACGGCACTGCGTCGCCGCAGCCACACGCGTCGAGCGCACCTATGGGGACGTCGGCGAACGCTGATGCGTCGGGCGAAGGTGCTCAGTCCACGGTCGAGGCTAGTCCCGCCGTGATGGCCGAGGCGGCCGAGAACGCGTCGCCAGACGAAGAGAGCGAGGCGGCGGAAGCGGCGGTGGTGGCCGAGACTCAGCAGGATTCCACCATTGCGGAGGACGTGCACGAGGATGAAGCGCCGATGGTCGGCGAGGATCTCGGTGAAGTCTTCGGGCGCGTGCTGGCGCTGTCGCAAATCATCAGTCATCCCGCATTTCAGCGCGCGACCGAAGGTTTCGCCGAGAACGGCCGCGTGTACCTGGTTTACGCCGACGAGGAACTTAAGCCGCTGCGCCGCGGTTCACAGAAGATGAGTGAGCCCGAGGCGATCGCGTCCGCGGTGCAGATCTGCCAGGCGATTTCTTTTGTGCATCGCCGCGCACTGCGCCTGAACGACATCTGTCCCGAGTCGATTGCGCTTGCGAAGAACGGCCGCATCAAGCTGACGGGGCTGGACTACGTGAGCAACGACAACGAGCTTCAGAGCGAGCCGATTTTCAACGACGGCTACACGGCGCCCGAGATTTATCGGGGCAAAAAAGTTGACAAGCGCGCGGATATCTTTTCGGCCGGCGCGATCCTCTACACTTGGCTCACCGGCACGAGGATTCCGAGCGAAAGCTGGCGCGAAGAGGCGGGTCCGGTGCAGTTCTATCCGCCGCACGTGGTCACGCCGCGGCTGGAGAATGCGATTCGCCATGCGATCGCTTTCAATCCGGGTGACCGCTGGCCGACGATCGACGAGTTCAAGTCCGAGCTGATTGCGGTGGGGGGCACTATCCGGCTGCGCGCCGCCGCGATGACCGACGTCGGACGCGTGCGCGAGCATAACGAGGACTCGGTGCTGGCGGTCGAGTACATCCGCGAGTCGATGATCGAGCCGGCGCAGAGTCACCTGTACGTCGTGGCGGACGGTATGGGCGGTGCGGAGGCTGGCGAAATGGCTTCAGCAATTGCCGTGGAAACGATCCGGAGTTACATTGAGTCGCGGCTCGAAACTACAAGTACAGATGCTACCAACGGAGCGGATATGCTGACCGCCGCACTCGAGGAAGCGAATTCCAAAATTATCGAATACGTCGGGAGCCATCCGGAGTCGCGCGGGATGGGTTCGACCGGCGTCTGCGCGATCGTCACGCCCGCCGATGCCGCGGTGGCGTGGGTCGGAGACAGTCGCGCATACGTGCTGGAAGGCGCGACGCTCCGCCAGGTGACGAAAGATCATTCGCTGGTGCAGCGGCTGGTCGAGATTGGGCAGATAACCGCCGAGGAAGCGCACACCCACGAGCACAAGAACGTGATCACGCGCTCGCTCGGCGCGCGTCCAAGCGGGCCGGCGGGCGCCGAGGCGCTCGCGCTCAAGCTCAAGCGGGGCGACAAGCTGATGCTGTGCAGCGACGGGTTGACGGCGCACGTGATGGATCCCGAGATCCGCGACATCCTGGGGCGTAACGCGGATCCCTTCGACGCGGCGCGGGAATTAGTCGTCGCGGCCAACGCCGGCGGCGGTACCGACAACATTTCAGTGATTGTAGTCTATGCAAGCTAGGAGCGAACGCCGCGCCGGCGATTAACGATGGCAACCTCGCCCAAAGACACGCCGCAGAACAGCGGGCCGCTCGAAGCAGGCACGACGCTGCAGGGCCGCTACCAAATCCAGCGCCTGCTGGGCGGCGGCGGAATGGGCATGGTGTACCTGGCAAACGATCAGCGCCTGGCGAATCGGCCGTGCGCGATCAAAGAGATGGTCGATCACTTTATCGACCAGGCGCAGCGGATCGAGGCCAACGAATATTTCGCGCGCGAGGCCGACACCCTCGCGCAACTAAAGCATCAGGCGATCCCCGCGATCACCGACCGCTTCGAGCTCGCCAACCGCCATTACCTGGTGATGGAGTACGTCGAGGGGCGCAACCTCGAAGAGGAACTCGCGG
>JGI12635J15846_10005330_pt1 | contig 11104 bp, 5 predicted proteins | sample BlaSpr_A8_OM2_M2_FD_15846 | JGI IMG/M metagenome (IMG submission 15846) | reverse complement strand
CCCACCACCGCGATAGCCAAAGGTTGCAACATTTGCGAGCCGGCTCCAATGGCGAAAGCCAGCGGCAGCATGCCGGCGATCGTCGCCAGCGCAGTCATCACAATGGGCCGCAGCCGCCGCCGGCCCGACTGAATCATTGCGTCCTTGGCGGAAAATCCCAGTTGCTGAAAATGGTGCTCGGCATCGAGCAGCAAAATACCGTTTTTCGCCACAATACCAATCACCATGATCATGCCCATGAAGGAAGCCACATTGAATGTGGTGTGCGTAACCAACAGGGCAAGAAAGCCTCCGAACGTCGACAACAATGCAGAAGAAAGAATCGCGATCGGCGCTGAAAAAGTTCGAAACTCAAATAACAGCACCACAAACAAAAGCAAAAGCGCCAAAAACAACACCATCAGCAGATCATGGAAGGACTTTTGCTGTTCCTGGTAAACTCCTCCGTATTCAACTCTAATCGAAGTCGGCAAATGCATCCCCTCAACCGTCTTCTGCACCGCTGCCATTCCACTGCCCAAATCAACCCCTTCAAAATGTCCCGTGACTTCGACCAGCCGCTGCAGGTTTTCACGCCGAATTTCCGTTTGGCCTGCTTCCTGTTTTACCGTGGCCAGTGACCCGAGAGTAGCGGTGTGCCCTGCGGAACTCGCCACCAAAGTGTTGCTCATACTCTCCAGTGAAGATCGGCTCGATTCCGGAAAACGCACACGAATCGTATACGGACGATCATTCAAAATAACCGGCAGCGCCGCCGGTTCGCCCTCCAGGATCGCGGCGGCATCCAGGGCTACCTCTTCCGGCGTAAATCCCGCGCGCGCGGCCACCGTGGAGTTCACTTGATACGTGACCGCCGGTCCGCTGATGGTGTTTTCAATCCCGTTCAGAACATCTACCACCCCGTGAATCTTGCCGATTGCGTCCGCAACTTTCGGCGCGGTTTCCTCCAGCAGTTTGGCGTCCTCGGAAAACAGTTTGATGACCACCGGTTCGGGTTGGCTGGTCAAATCGCCAATCATGTCCTGCAGCTTCTGAATGAATTCCACTTTGGCTGCGGGTTCCGATTCTTCTACTTGTCCACGGATATCAGACATCACTTCATCGATGGCTCGCTTACGTTCGCTCTTGAGTTTCACGGTAAAGTCGCCCCGATTTGCTTCCGTGACCGCCGCGATCCCTAGCTCTAGTCCGGTGCGCCGGGAAGTATTTTCCACTTCGGGCACCGAACGAAGAATGGTCTCAATACGCTGCAAAATGGCATTTGATTCCGCCAGCGAACTACCGGGTGGAGTGAAGTAATCCAGAGTAAACCCGCCTTCATCCATCTCCGGTAGCAGATCACTTCCAAGAAATTTGTAGCAAACCGCGGAAAGAGCGACGATCACTACAGCACTGATCACCAGAACCAATGGCCGTGCCAGAACCGATTCCATTACGCGTCCATACAAGTTTACAATGCGGCCGAAGAAACCGGAGAGGTGAGCCTCTTCTGCGGCCAGCAGTGACGCTACATCATCCCCTTCCTTAGCACCACTTGGCGCATTAGGCGCGTCTTTACGTCTAACCAAATACTGGCTGAGCGTGGGAGTCCACGTGAGCGCCAGCAGAAGGGAGGTAAAGAGTGACACCGTCATCGTGACCGCCAATGCTCGAAAGAAGCTGCCAGTGACACCGGTAATCGAAATTAGCGGCAAAAACACGACGATAGGAGTGATCGTCGAGCCGATAAGGGGTATCGTCAATTCACGAAGCGCGCTGCCTATGGCCTGGAACCGTCCTTGTCCAGCGTCCCGATGCAGAACGATGTTCTCAAGCACCACGATCGCATCGTCGATCACCAGCCCTACCGCCGCAGCAAGCCCGCCGAGGGTCATGAGGTTAAAGCTTTGCCCGGTCAATTTTAATACAATGAAAGTAATAAGCAGCGTGGCCGGGATAACTAACCCCGCAACCAGCGACGTGCCCCAATCGCGGAGAAACAGTACCAAAATGATGGATGACAGCAGCAATCCCAGCAGTACGGCATCGCGCACGCTGGCGATCGAGTCATGCACGATGGTGGACTGATCGTAAAACGGCTCCAGGCGTACTCCCGGGGGTAGTGACGGCAAGAGATCGCTGATCTGCTTGTGGACTTCGTTCGCCACATCCATCGTATTGCTTTGCGGTTGTCGGTTCACATTGAGCAACACTGCCGGCTTACCATTCGCGGTCACAACCGTATAGACCGGCGCTTCGGAGGGCGAGACCGTGGCAATGTCCCCGATACGGATTGGTACTCCCGCAGCGGAAGTCTTTATCACGATCTGGCCAATTTCTGCGGGACTATGCACTTGTCCGCTAACCAGGCCAAGGACTAGCTGGTGGTTGTATTCCAACAATCCAGGAGAATCAACCAGATTTGTGCGCTTAAGTGCATCCAATATTTCCGGCACTGTTACGGTTGCCGCGAGCAAACGTGCGGGATCAGGCATGACTTGAAACTCTGGTACTCTTCCTCCTTGCACAAGTACCGAAGCCACGCCATCCAGTCGGTTGATGCGGGGCTTCAAATCATATGTAGCGATCTCCCACAGTTTATTCTGCGGCACGGTATCCGATGTCAGGCTGTAACCGATGATCGGAAAACTCGCAAAGGTCATCCGGTGCGTATCCACCTTTGCTGTTGTCGGGAGCTCCGATTGTAATCGCGCCACCACCGCGTCCACACGCTGTAGTGTCAGAATCATGTCGGAATTCCAGTCGAAAAACAGATCAACTTCCGCCGATCCTCGGCTGGTAATGGATCGCACCTTGAGCAATCCGGGAACGCTGTTGACGGCTTCCTCGATAGGGCGCGTGATCGTGACCAGCATCTGGTCGATGGGCATCACGCCGTTGTCGATACCCACGACGATGCGTGGAAAATCCGTGTCGGGAAACACGGATACTGGAATGGTAAAAGCATAATAAACGCCCACTAGCGCCAGACTGACAATTAAGAAAAGGATCGGTCGGGATAAACGGCGAAACCAGGGATCTTGGCCCTGCTCAGCTGGCTGTTCGCCTCGCGGGGTGGATGTTCGGGGATCCATGCGAGGCTACTCCTTTTCCTTCTCGGGTTTTGCCGCCGCCCCGCCTTTTTTATCCGCTTTTTTGTCGTCTTTTTTGTCGCCGCTATCTTTCTTGTCTTTATCGTCTGAGTCGTCCGCGTCCTTCTCATCCGCTTTATCCGCTCCTGCTTTTTCCGGCGCCTCGGGCTTTTCTACTTTGATTTTCGTTCCGTCCGGCACGGCGTAACCACCGGAAGTAATCACCGGGTCTCCAGCATTTATGCCACTGGCAATCTGCGCGTCTTCGCCGTTGCGAATCCCCACTTGAACAGTCTTCAGATGAGCCTTGTCATCCGTTCCCGCCACAAGAACGTAGTCGCCATTCCCTTCTGGGTTTTTATAGACCGCAGCCGCGGGCACCACCACTGCGTCCTTCACCGTCTTCGCCGTCATTGCGACTTGTACAGTTATGCCGGGTCGCAAGGCAGGATTCGGTTTTTGAGCTTCTACCCATACTTCAATCGTCGTGCTTCCGGGATCCAGCGCCGGACTAACCAAAGTGACTTTGCCTTCGATCGGATCATCCATGCCCGGCACCTTCAATTGCGCCGGGTTGCCGACCTTCAGTTGCGCCGCCTCCGATTGCGGAATATGTCCCTTGGCGATCAATTTCGAAATATTCATCACCGTCAAAAGTGGCTGGTTCGCGGTCGCCAAATCTCCGACGTAAAGAGGTCGGTCCGACACCACCCCATCGATAGGGCTTTTAATCTCCGAATAGCTGAGCTGCGCCGCCGCACCGTGGTACTTCGCTTCTGCTGACAGCCTCTGGCCTTGCGCCGACTTAAGCGCCTGTTCCTTTCCTACACGTTGCAAATCCGCGAGTTGCTTTTGCGCTTGTTCGTTCTGACTTCGCGCCGCTACCAGGGCCACTTCGGCCGCGTCAAGCTCGCGACGAGGAAGTGCCCCCTGTTGAAACAAATCTTTGCGGCTGTTGTAAACCTTTTCCGCCGCATCAAATGCGGACTTCGCAGACGCCGCATCGAGCTCGGCTTTCTGAATCTGCTGCGGCAGCCCTGAAGTGACCGCGGTCGTATACGCGGCTTGGGCCTGCTCAAAATCCCCGCGGCTGGATTCCGCGGCGGCAGACAGATCGGCATTTTCCAGCACCGCGAGCAGTTGCCCCTTTTTAACTTTGCTCCCGCGTTGTACAAGAAACTGTTTGATCGTAGAAGTAATCTTGGGCGCCACGGTGGCCTGTTGCAGCGGAAAAATCACCGCTTCCTCGTTCACGATCTGCGAAATATCTTCTTTCTCAGCCGGCGTGGTTTGCACGCTGACCTCCGGCTCTTTTTCTTTCTCTGCCTTGGCGCAGCCCCATGCGAAACCGGACAGCAAAGCGGCGCCCGCGGCCATCGCCGCAAAGGTGAAATGTTTTTGCATACCGTAGGCTAATTTTATTTTCATGGATTCGTCGATATACCCGTTAGAGTTTGCAAACTCGCCAGCGCTACGCGATAACGCAGCGCCCCGTCCTGATAAGCGGAATTTGCGCTAGTAAAAGTCGTCTGCGCGTCTACCACTTCCAGCACCGTCGCTTCGCCGTTTTGATAACGAAGTGTGACCAGCCTGAGACTTTCCGACGCCAGTTCACCAGATCGCTTCAGATCTTCCAGTTCACTCAATGCCGTGCTGGCCTCGGCGTACAACGACTCAATTTCCGCTATCAGTTTTCTCTGTGCTAACGAAAATTCACGCTTCGCTTGATCCTGTTTTAACTCCGCCTGCTTCACTTTGCTTTGCGTGGTACCCCAGTTCCAGATGGGAATATTCAGCGTGGCCAGCCAGGAATAACCTAAGTTCGAAAACCTTTCGCCGTTCGCCAACACCGTGTGTGTCGCGAACCGCGGCGCGTCAATGCCGTAAAAATAATCGAAACTCAGCGAAGGTAGGTAACCAGCCCGCGCGCCAAATACGTCGTACCTCGACTGGCGCACCGCTTCCAGCGCCGCGCGCAAATCAGGATTGTCCTTGGTCCCGCGCTGCCGTATTTCTTCTATGCTCGGCAACGGAGCTGCTGCATGTATATCGTCCGCAACTTCGAAATTGTCGTTGAAATTTGGAAAGATCAAAACCGCCAGATCCAGCCGCGCATTCAGCAACGCCAGCTGCGCCTCTTGAAGCTGCCGGCGCCGGTCGCGCATCTGTAGCTCCGCCTTAATGACATCCGCATGCGCCACTTCGCCGCCGCCCTCGAGCTTTTGCGTAAGTTGGAAAAATTTATCTCCTTCCCCAGCCGCCATTTGCGCGGTTTCTAATTTGTGTTGTGCCGCTCCAACCTTGTAATAATTTTGCGCCACGGTAACTACCAAACCGCGCTTCGCAATTTCTACCTGCGCCCGCGCCACCGCCGCTGCGGCAGACGCACGTCGCCAATTCCCCAGAGCTGCCATATCGATCGCTTCGTGTATATTTGCCTGGCTGACGTATTCATGCGGCGTATTGTTCGCAATAAATATCACCGGCGGCGCCCCGGCCACCGCCGCCACCGACCCTGGGGTGCCTTGCGTGTACAGGGCGGAATTGTCGTACGTCACCGTCGGCAACAGCGTGTTACGTGCCTGTTTGGCGTCTTCGTGCAGAACCCCCGCGTTCACCACCGTTGCCTGGAATTGCGTGCTGTTTTGTCGCGCCAGATCCAGCGCCTGTTGAAATGTTAAATGCAGCAACTCTCCATTTGGCGGCGGTGCCGCTTGCCTGGCTGACGCTGTAGCATCCGTTGGCGGCGGTAGTGGCTGAGTTTCCGAACCTGTAGTTTTCGGCGTCGGAGTTTGTACGACAGGAGTTTCTGGAGTGGGACTTTGTGGGGGCGGATTTTGCGGTTGCTGCTCTCGGCCTTGCGGTACTTGCGCCACCGCATTGTTGCGCGTTGTGCTCGCGTCAGATTTGGCCTGCGGCGACGCAGGCATACTCCACGCCAACATCACCAACGAGAACGCAGCTTTACTTACTAATTTCGCGCAAGAAAATCCCATGAACTCCATCCGTAAAAACGATGACTTCACCGTGACCTTAGTTCCTTGCTCGGGACTATCTCCGTGCGGCTTATAGGCATCGATCGTGACGACGTACCCAGCGGTTTCGCTGCACGCATAATACTTCCAGAGGCGGTTAATTCTAAATTAAGTTTCTTTTAGGTCGAAACGGCATTATGGCCGTCACGACGTCGTTTCAGCCTCTTGCGGCGATAGCGTCTTGCGGAAAAAATCCTTCCCTTTACGTTCCGGCCCTAGCGCAAACACAATCACCAGCGCCACAATCGTGCATCCTTCGAAAATCGTCAACGCCCATTGATATCCAACCCGGTCTCGTAGCGCGTATTCAATGGTGTTCGTCGGCGAACCGAATAGCACGCCCAGCTGATAGATAAAACCCGGAAACAAACTGCGCACCGCGTCCGGCGATAGTTCGTTCAAGTGCGCAGGAATCACTCCCCAAGCGCCCTGCACTCCTACCTGCATAAAAAAAGCACCGATCGCTAAAATCGCCAGCGAATGTCCGAAGGCCCAAAGCGGAATTATCAGCGCGCATATTCCCAACGAAGCAATAATGCTCCTGCGCCTTCCCAGCCGCTCGGAAATGGCCCCCACGGAAATCGTGCCGAGCAAAGCTCCGACGTTGTAGAACATTGCAAGGTAGGCCACCACATTCGGCGAAATATGATGTGCCGTCTTCAAAAAGTCCGGATAGAGGTCCTGCGTCCCGTGCGATAGGCAGATCATTAACGTCAGTGTCAGCACCAGATACGCGAAGCCCTTGCGATGCTCCCACATCACTCGCGAAATTCCGCTCATGCTGGGAACCTGGTGTTGTTTCCATGCCGCCGACTCCGGCGATAGATACGCCACCAACATCGTAATCGCCCCTGGAATAAGTCCTGCCCAGAACATCGCGCGCCATCCCCACGCCGGTAAAATTAAACGCGCCGCCACCGCCGCCAATAAATATCCCAATGGATATCCGCCCTGCAGCAATCCGGAAAGCAATCCTCGCCAGCGCGTTGGCGCGCTTTCAAGCGTCAGAGACGCACCCACTCCCCAAAATCCGCCCATTCCAATTCCGTACAGCAACCGCAAAATTAGAAACATGGGATAGTTCAATGCCAACCCACTTAAAACTTCGATCAGCGAAAAATACGCCACCACCGCCATCAGCGGTTTGCGCCGCCCGTATCGGTCCGCCATCATCCCAAACAGCAGCGCGCCCACGGGGCGCATCGCCAGCGTGGCCCCCAGCGTCAGCACGATAGAGCTCTTACCTACCTGAAAGTGCGTTGCCAGAGTGTCGACGAGGAAAACCACCACGAAGAAATCAAACGCGTCCAGCGTCCAACCCAATATTCCAGACGCCACCGCATACCCGCGCCCCTTTTGAGGCAACTCGTCGCTTCGCTGCGTGCTTACTTCGTTGAGCATGGCTCCCTTGAAATTCGCAATCGTCGGGGCAGAGTGTAATTCAAAAAGCTGAAGACGTGCCGAGTAAAAAATTAAGCGTGCTTGAGATCAACAAGAATATTCAAGGTAAGAGGTGCGCCCGTCGAAGATACTCGACAAATCGCGGGTCGCCGCGCAGCGAATCGAAGAACGGATGTACTTTGAGGAACTGCAAGATATTCGATCGCTCTTCGGCGGAACGTTCCAGCCACACAAATGCCTGCTCTCTATCATCGAGTCCGAGATAAGCGTTAAGGAACGCCGCCGCCGGCACGTAGCCCTTCTGTTTTCGCCGGCGAAGCTCGTCCACAGTTTGCAACGCCTCCGCGCGGCGGCCACCGTGGGCGTACGCCCTGGCCAACACGCCCAGCACAGCCGGGCTGCGATCGGACAGAGATGCCGCTTTTTCCAGTGTACGGATCGCTTCATCGAACTGCTCGGCGCCGATAAGTGCGAAGCCAAGGGACCACAGCGCCCACGGATCATTGGGGTTTGCTGTGAGATCTCTCCGCGATTCCCGAATCGCCTCGTCATAACGTCGCGAAAAAAAAAGGATCCCGCTGACCTCACCGCTATTACGCACCAACGGATCGAGTTCCTGCGCCCTCCGGGCCCAAGCCAGCGCTTCCTCGCTCCGGCCTTGACACATTAGCCAAAAGGCTAGCCCCGCGTGAGCGCCCGCGTCGCTCGGGCTCAGTTCTATCGCTCGCCTGTATTCCGTCTCCGCCTCCGACCAGCGCCAATCTCTCTGTAGGGCGTTGGCAAGCAGGACGCGAGCCTCTGCGAGCTGGGGATCCAATTCCAACGCTTTCTTGCTCGCTTCGAAAGCCTTCAGCCTGGTCTCGCCCGGGGGGATGCCGAAGAAGACCGTCCCGAGCTGGCTTTGGACTGCCGCAACCCCGACATATGCGGGAGCGAAGGTACTGTCCGCATTGATGGCAGTCTGGAAGTATCGCAGGGCCTCTTCGAGACCGGCCCGAGTGTTCTTGTGTAGCGCAAAGCGGCCCTTGAGGTACGCTTCGTAGACGTCAGGTGCAACCGTACGCGGCGTAACGGGTAAGCTTTGCCGACCTGCGACGGCAGCTTCAACGTGACGCGCTATACCGCGGGTCACATCGCTCTGAAGCGCCAATATATCCCTTACATCCCGATCGTAGGTCCCAGCCCAGATGTGCTCGTCCGTAGCGGCGCGAATCAATTGAATGGTCACACGAACTTTGTCTGTCGATCGCAGCACCGAACCTTCGATAACCGCGTCAACACTTAGCTCCTTCCCAATCGTCGGTACGGACTTCCGCGTGCCTTTCAACTGCATTGTAGAAGTACGCGAAATCACACGCAGACCACGAATTGTCGAAAGCTGCGCGATCAGCGCCTCCGTCATGCCATCCGACAGGTAGTCCTGCTCGGGATTGCCGGAGAAGTTTGCCAGTGGCAGCACCGCGAGCGATCGGATGGCCACGCCGCCAGCGGGTTTTCTAGTGCGTTCGCGCACAACCCCTAGCAAGCCAGCGACTAGCGCCAACGCCACCGCTGTGAGCGCAATGGCCGTACGCCCGTAGTTTCCCCTTTGGACCGGTTCCGAAAATGACCCCGTATCAGCTGAATTACTTGCCTGGCCAGGTGCCCTCTTACTCCTCCATGCATCCACTTCTGTTGTGTACGCGTACACCGAACCGAGCTTGTGATGAACATGCCGGTGAACCGGCAACCCTTCGCCCTTCTCCCAACGGCGGACCGTGGTGACGTCACGTCCTAAATAGGCTGCAATCTCTTTCCAGGATTCCAGGCGGCGCCCTTGGGTATCCGCACCGGATTTTGGCGTTGATGTAGCCCCCAGAGACATACGTTAGAAGGCTCCTTCCAGGCGCAAGAATCTATCACATCGCTGTGTTTCCGTTGCAATTACGGGTTAGATCAAAAAAAAAATCGCCGTGCCGTTCTTTGCTGCACTTTGCCCGACATTGCGCGTTGCGCGACGAGCAGAACCGGCAGACCATCACGCCTCGGACGACCCAGGTGCTATGCCCAGCGCCTTCTCGTGTTCGGTTCACAGCGGGCCGTCACCAGGAGACCAGAAAAAGGGAGAACGCATGTCCAAAACTCGAATTGCGGTAATTTTTATCTCAACAATTACTATGGCGGTAACAATTTATACCGGCCTGGTGCGCGCTACTCCGAGCACCGGCTCGTCAACACTAATCGGCCGCGGCACCTATGACGAATTCAAAATAAAGCGTGAAATGCCGGGACTTGAACTGGACTTAAGAGCCAGAACCGACGTCGACATCGCCACGCAGATCATCACTTTCCAAAAGGGCACAGACAGCGGATGGCATAAACACCCTGGGCCCGTCTTTATTAGCGTGGTCTCCGGAACCATGACCTTTTATGACTCCGGGGATCCCGATTGCTCCCCTGTCGTTCGCACCACGGGCCAAGGCTTTGTGGACTTAGGGGAACACGCCCACATCGCACGAAACGAAAGCGGCTTGCCGGCCACCAACGTCGTAACCTATTTCGTACCGGTAGGCGCCCCCCTGCGCATCGACCAACCCCAGCCCAGCAACTGCCCGAAATTCTGACTCGGGCCACGGCCGGCGCTATGTGCTAAAACGGACTCCCGACTAGCTAGTTGGGGAGTCCGTCACAGCTCGTGGTATAAAGTTTTTCCGCCTGGCTGCACGGCAAGAATCTCACCGCGGTAATACTTCACCGCGAGTTTCTTGCGCAAACGGAATGATCAAGAGCCCCAGTCCAAACGCAATCGCCGTATAGGCAACCGGCTTGCCAATTGTTCCTGCGTTGCGAACCATTGCGCCAATCATGAAATTGACGCCTGCTCCGATGAACCTTCCAAAAGAAGTGGCAAATGCAAAGGCCGTGGCTCGAACGGATGTCTCGTACTGCTCGGGGAGCCACAAGCTGAACAAAGTAAAATTCCCGCCAAAAAATCCCAGAAAAAATAGACAGCCGATAAACGTTGTCAGGCCATTCTGCAGATAAAACGCCCAACCAAAACTCAACCAAATGAACACGCTCATGCCTAGGAAATAGATAGCCAGAGTACTCTTCCTTCCCAGCCGTTCCGCCAGGATCGGAGCCATCAAACATCCCAATATCGTTCCGATGGAAAGAATGGCTGTCCCAATAGAAGCCGTCTTCGACGCTTGCGCCACCGACATGCCGGCTTTTTTGGCGAGCGTGATAATTGCGGTGGGTTCGTACACTGCTCCAGCCCAGAGACCGATGATCGCGACCGTCAGCAACGCCGCGTTGACAATCGTTTTCCGTCGATACTTCGCAGCAAAAATCTCCGCCAGGGACGATCCCCAGCGCCGGGACTGGCTCGCCTTTTCCTTCCACCGCTCGGGCTCCTTGACGCGCGCCAGGATAAGGACGGAAATAATCACGGGCGACAAGCCGCATAAAAACATCGCGCGCCATCCAAAGCGCGCCCCTACTGTATAGTTCAGCGCCGCAGCCAGAAAAAAACCAAAGTAGTAACCGGTCTGCAAAAATCCCGCGCCCATTTTTCGCCGGTCCTCCGGCCACGCTTCCGCGACATACGTTCCGGCC
>JGI12635J15846_10005328_pt1 | contig 11106 bp, 7 predicted proteins | sample BlaSpr_A8_OM2_M2_FD_15846 | JGI IMG/M metagenome (IMG submission 15846) | reverse complement strand
ATCGACTACAGCTACCCGGGCGAGCACGCGATCGCGCGCCCGCACGTCATCAAAGAAGGGTCCGTCTATCGCATGTGGTTCTCGCATCGCGGTGACGTGTATCGCATCGGGTACGCGGAATCGAGCGATGGCCTCGAGTGGTCGCGGAATGACGAGCTGGCGGGGATCACCGTGTCGAGCGACGGCTGGGACTCCGAGATGGTCTGCTACCCGTGGGTCGGCGACGTCGGCGGCAAGCGTCGCATGCTCTACAACGGCAACGCTTACGGCCGGACGGGAATCGGCCAGGCCGTCCTCGAAGCGGCGCGGGCCTGAGCGAAGGTGCTCGCGACCAGGATGGCGAGCCAGCTCGCGTCCCAGATGAGCTGGGGCGCGACGACGAGGTAGATCATCGCCTGCATGGCGAGGATGCCCGGCAGCATCCACAACCGATGCCACAGCGGCGGTGAGGTGCGGAGCACCAGCCAGGCGCCGAGCACGAGGCAGCTGTAGTCGGCCTGGTGAAAGTGAAAGGCGACGGTCGCCGAGCCTAGGATCCCGGCCGCGAAAACGATCTCGGTCTCCAGCCTGCGGGCCCAGGCGACGTATACGGCTGCCGCGCCCTGCACCGCCCACAGCGCGTAGGTGAACGGCCCCAGCCCGAAGACGTGAGCGAGCGTGTACTCGAGATGCGTTGCGCTCGCCTGGCCGTCGCGGAGCGCGTGCCACCAGCTCGTCAGGCCCGCCGACCCGAGGTTGAGCGCGGTCGCCGCGCCGAGGGCGGCGCACCCTAGAGCCCATATCGCGACGACGCGGTAGCGGCCGCTGACCAGGAGGACGAGGGGCAGAAGCACGACGTCCTGCGGCTTGAGGAAGGTCGCGACCGCCAGCGCCGCCCCGGCGGCGAGCGGTTGCTCGTGCGCGGTGAGCCACCACGCGGCGGCCAGCAGAGCGATGACCAGGATGATCGGCTGACCGAAGAAGAAGGAGAGCAGGACGGGCCACAGGCCGATGAAGACGAGCAGCAGCGTGACCTTCGCCAGGCCGTCGTAAGGAGCGGCGATGTGCCAGGCGAAGACCAGCGTCGCAACGGAGATGACCGTCCACACCGCGTATGCGATCGGTTCGGGGAAGACCGTGAGGGGCGCGAACAGCCACGCCAGTAGTGGGGGGTTGACGTAAGTCATGACCGAGTCGATGTAGCGCGCATCGCCCGGGAACGACGCGGAAAGGTCGCGCAGCACCGACTGGTCGTAGATCGTCGACCAGCCGTACCTGATGCCTGCCTCCGCGGCGACATACGTGAGGCGGACGTCCTCGTGCACGGGGCCGGTGGCGAACTGGAGGATCCAGCGTCCCACCGAGTAGACGGCCATCCAGGCTGACGCGACGGCGGCGGCGGCGAGCCAGAGCGGCGGTTTCCTCATGGGCGCGCCACATTCTCGGCCAAGAGGCCCGGCCGAGCCTCCTGTTAAACCGGCTTAGTAGACCGGCGTCTCCACTGTCACGGCCTCGAGCCACTTCCGGCACGAGGTCAGGAAGCGCGCCGCCTGCAGCCCGTCGAGCACACGGTGGTCGAACGAGAAGCAGGCGTACATCATCGGCTTGATCCCGATCATGCCCGCGACCGCGACCGGCCTGTCGACGATCGCCTCCATGGTGAGGATGCCGGCCTGTCCCGGATTGATGACCGAATAGCTGAACAGCGTGCCGAACGTGCCTGAGTTGTTGACCGTGAACGTCCCGCCAGCCAGCTCGTCCGCCTTGAGATGTTTGTTGCGCGCGCGGGTCACGATGTCGTTGACGGCACGACCGAGACCCGCGATCGACAGGCTGTCGGCCTTGCGGATGACGGGGACCAGCAGCGTGTCTTCCATGCCAACCGAGATGCCAAGGTTTATGTCTCTGTGGAGGATCAGCTCGGTGTCGTTGAAGGTCGCGTTGACCTCCGGATGCTCGCGCAGCGCGGAGATCGTCGCGGCCATCACGTAGGGCAGATAGGTGAGGGAGAAGCCCTCCTGCTTCTGGAAGGAGGCTTTGTTGCCGGAGCGGTTGGCCACGACGCCCGACATATCCACCTCTTGCGTCTGCCACGCGTGAGGGATCGTCTGCTTGGAGCGCGTCATGTTCTCGGCGATCAGGCGGCGCACGCGGGTGAGCTGGACGACCTGGTCGCCCTCGGCGGCGGTCGTTTGCGTGGGCACGGCCGAACCCGGCGCCGATGGAGCGGCGGCCTTGCTCTTCGCTGCGAAGTCCTGCACGTCCTTCTTGGTGACTCGGCCGCCGAGACCAGTGCCGGTGACCTTCGACACGTCGACCCCCAGCTCGGAGGCGGCCATCTGAACACCGGGTGAGAAGCGATGCTCGCCGCCGGTGTCGACTTTCTCCGCTTGCCCCTCACCCTGACCCTCTCCCCTGCGGGGAGAGGGAAGATCCTCCGGCGTCTTTGCGGCCTCTTGCTGAACCTTGGGCGCTTCAGTTTTCGGAGCCGGAGCTTCCGCAACCTTGGGCGGTTCAGTCTTGCGAGGCGGAGCCGGAGCCGGCGCTTCCTGCTGGGGTTCCTGCGCCGAAGGCGCTGAGGGTGCGGCTCCGTCGCCCGTTTCGACCACGGCGATCTCGGTGCCCACGTGCACCGTCTGTCCCTCCTTGGCCAGGATCTCGCGCAGGATCCCGGACACCGGGGCGGGCACCTCGGCGTTGACCTTGTCCGTGTCCACCTCGAGCATCGGTTCGAACTCCACGACCTTGTCGCCAGGCTTGACGAGCCAGCGCGAGATCGTGCCCTCGTGCACGGACTCTCCCAATTGCGGCATCACGATGCGCGTGGTCTTGCCGGCCATCAGTACGCCGCCAGGTCCTTCAGGACCTTGGTGATCTTGTCCGGCGTCGGCATGAAGTACTCCTCCATCGGCACCGCATATGGCATGGATGGCACGTCGAGACCGCCGAAGCGCTTGACGGGGGCGTCGAGCCAGCGCCATGCCTCATCCGCGATGAGCGCGGCGACCTCCGACCCAACCGAGATGCTGAAGTTGTCCTCATAGAGGACGAGGCACTTGCCGGTCTTCCGCGCCGAGGCGATGATCGCCTCGCTGTCCAGCGGGTAGACCGTGCGCAGGTCGATGATCTCGACGCTCACACCGTCGGCCTCCAGGTTCTTGGCCGCCTCGAGAGCGTAATGCACCATCAGGCCGTAGCAGAAGACGGAGATGTCGGTCCCCTCGCGGAAGGTGCGCGCCTTCTGGAGCGGGATGAGGTACTCGCCTTTCGGCACGGGCTCCTTGAACATCCGGTAGAGGCGCTTGTGCTCGAAGAACAGCACGGGATCCTGGTCGCGGATCGCCGCGAGAAGTAGTCCCTTCGCCTCGTACGGGCCGGAGGGGATGACGATCTTGAGCCCAGGCGTCGCGAAACGCGCCTCGATCGACTGAGAGTGGTACAGCGCGCCATGCGCGTGACCACCCATCGGCGCGCGCACGACGATCGGCACCGACCAGTCGCCGTCGCTTCGGTAGCGATACTTCGCCGCCTCGTTCGTGATCGAGTTGAAGGCCATGTGGGCGAAGTCGGTGAACTGGATCTCCGCCACCGGCCGCTTGCCCGCGATCGCCAGGCCGAGCGCAACACCGACGATCGACGACTCCGCCAGGGGGCTATCGATCACGCGCGCCTCGCCGTAGCGGGCGTGCAGCCCATCGGTCACGAGGAACACACCGCCCTTCTTGCCGACGTCCTCGCCCAGCACCATCACCCGCTCGTCGCGCTCCATCTCCTCGTTCAGCGCGGACCGCAGGGCCGAGACCATGTTCATGTCTTCCGTCTCGAGCTCCGGCGCCGGGTCGATCGCCTTGGGCACCTCGATGGCGTAGACGTTGGTCAGCGCGTCTTCGGGCGCGGGGTCGGGCGAATCCATCCCCTCGCGGGTCGCCTGCGTGATCTCTTCCTTGACCTGCTCTTCGTACTGGGCGACCTCGGCCGCCGAGAGCACGCTCTCCTCGATCAGGCGCTTCTTGAACCGCTCGAGGCAATCGTTCTGCGCCAGCATGTCGATCTCTTCCTGCGCCCGGTAGCGGCGCTGGTCGTCCTCGGACGAGTGCGCCCCGAGCCGATCGACGAGGCATTCGATGAGGGTTGGACCCTCACCCGCTCTCGCCCGCGCGACCGCGTCCTTCGAGACGACGTAGCAGGTAACCGGGTCGCGGCCGTCGACCGTGACGCCGGGAAACCCGTAGCCCGCGGCGCGCTGCGCGACGTAATCGATCGCGTACTCCTTGCGGAACGGCGTCGAGATGGCGAAGCCGTTGTTCTCGCAGACGAAGACCTCGGGCAGCTTGTAGATGGCGGCGAAGTTGAAGGCCTCGTGCGCGTCGCCCTCCGCTCCGGCCCCCTCGCCGTAGCACGTCATCAGGACCTTGTCGGTGCCATCCATCTTCAGCGCGTAAGCGACACCCGCGCCGCGCACCATCTGCGTCGCGACGGGGGAACCGCCCGACGTGATGTTCAGCCGCGAGTCGGAGAAATGGCCGGGGGTCTGCTTGCCGCCCGAGGCCGGGTCTGCTGCCTTCGCCAGCACCGCCAGCATCAGGTCGAGCGGGGTCATGCCCATTCGCATGCACAGCACGACGTCGCGGTAGTAGGGCGCAAGCCAGTCGTACTTCGGCTTGAGGGGCCAGCTGACGCCGATCTGCGCGGCCTCGTGGCCGGCGCACGAGATGATGAAAGGCGCGCGGCCCTGGCGGTTGAGGACCTGGAAACGGTAGTCGACCTGTCGCCCCAGAACCATGTAGTGGAACCACTGCCGCAGCGCCTTCTCGTCGAGGTCCGTGTCGCGCCACGCGATCGGATCCTGGAATCGCCACTCGGGGCTGAAAGACGGGCCTCTGGTCTTGGTGATCTGCGCCATGTCGGTGACTTGCCTAGAAGTGGATGGCGTGGCCGTCCACGGCCATCGCGGCCTCCATCACGGCTTCGCTCAACGTCGGGTGGGGGTGGATGTTGCGCCCCAGCTCCCAGGCATCGCCCTGGAACAGCTGGGTCAGCGCCGGCTCGGCGATCAGCTCCGTCGCCTCCGGTCCGACGATGTGCGTGCCGAGCATCTGCCCCGTCTTCGCGTCGGCCACCATCTTCACGAAGCCTGCGGTCTCGCCGTGGATCTGGGCGCGGCCGATCGCAGAGAAGGGGAACTTGCCCACCTTCACCTCATGTCCCTTTTCGCGAGCTTGCTTCTCGGTCATGCCGACAGACGCGACCTGCGGGTGCGAGTACGTGCAGCGGGTCACGAGGTCCTGATCCATCGGCGCAAGGCGCTGGCCGGCGATGTCCTCGGCGGCCACGATCCCCTCGTGCGAGGCAGCGTGCGCGAGCAGGTAGCCTCCGACCACGTCGCCGATTGCGTGGATGCCTTCGGCTGAGGTGCGCATCCATTCGTCGACCTTGATGAACCCGTTGGGATGCGTCTCCACGCCGACCACGTCGAGGCCGATCTCCTTGGACACCGCGGCCCGGCCGACGGCCACGAGCAGCTGCTTGGCCCACACCTCGCCCTGGTCCGTGTCCACGCTCACTCCGTCCCGCGCCTTCTTCGCGCCCTTGACCTTGACGCCCGTTCGGCAGTCGATGCCCGCCTTCTTGAAGGCCGCCAGGAGCTCCTTCGACACGTCCTCGTCCTCGAGAGGAACCAGGCGATCGAGGCCCTCCAGCAGGGTCACCTTGACGCCGAGCTGGCTGTAGAACGTCGCGAACTCGACGCCGACCGCGCCGGCGCCGATGATCACGATCGACTCCGGCGCCTCCTTCGACAGGACGGCGTTGTCGGACGAGATGATGAACTTGCCGTCCAGCTCGAGCCCGGGCAAAGTCTTGACCGTCGAGCCCGTGGCCACGATCAGGTTCTTGGCCTTGATCTGCTTCTCCCCGACGTCGATCGTGTTGGGGTCGCGGAGCTTGCCCTTGCCCTCGACGACCTCGATCTTGTTCTTCTTCATCAGGTACTGCACGCCTTTGTAGAGCAGCCCAACCACCGAGTCGCGGCGCTCGGCGATCCGGGGGTAGTCGTAACCGACGACCTCGGCCTTGATCCCGAACTCCGCGCCCCGGGTCGCGACTCGGTGGTACAGCTCTGAGGACTCGAGCAGCGCCTTGGTGGGGATGCAGCCGATGTGGAGGCAGGTCCCACCGAGCTTGTTGGACTCGACCAGGGCGACCTTCAGCCCCAGCTGAGAGGCCCGGATGGCGGCCGGGTAACCACCCATTCCGCCTCCAAGGATGGCGACATCGAAATCGAAGTTGGGCACTTCGGTTAAGTGTAGGAGCGGCTAGCAGCCGGCCTTGCGGATCCGGGCCAGGGCGGCGGCAAATGCGGCTTGGTCGGTCACGGGCAGAGTGGCCGGGTCGCCGAAGTAGTCGACTGCCCGGTAGTACTGCGCCGGGGTCACGAACGGCATCACGAGGGGGTCGACGCCGCCCGCGCTGTTGAGGCAGGGGTCGCCGCGCTCCGCCGACAGGGCCGCGTAGTCCGCATGCTCCCACGCCATCAGGACCGTCCGGGCGGCGACGAAGCTGAAAAGAAGCGCCGCGCTGTTGAAGCAGGCGAGGAAGACCAACGCGACCAGGGCCGGGCGCCACGTGCCGCGCCAGGGCAGACCCCTGGCGGCATCCGCGAGAAGGATGAGCCAGAGCACCCCGGCCACGTAGATGTAGCGCGAGGCGCCTGACTGCTGAACCCCGAGCTGGGCGCGCGTCAGGCCGGTGACCAGGTAGAAGGCGACCAGGCCCGTCGCGACGCCGATCGCGAAGGCGTCCGCACCATGCCGCCGCCAGCGCCACGCGACGGCCAGGACGGCCAGGACGAGAAGCGGAAGGCCGACCCAGCCGCCTTCGCCGATCACGCCGGCCGCGCTCTGGCTAAGGCCCCACAGCGCGTAAACGGGGTCGAGCAGCAGGTTGGCCGCCGTGGGCTGGGGGTTCGGGTGGTTCGCGAATCGTCCGAACGCGACATACCAGGCGGCGAGCACGACCGCGACCGGGGCGAGCCACCTCAGGTCGCGCCGCCTGTCCGGTGCGAGGGCGAGCTGAACCGCGGCCGCGACGGCGAAGAAAAGGCCGATCGCGGAGAACATCAGCGAGACGCCCAGGAACCCCGCGGCGAGGGCTGGCCGCCGGTCGAGGACCAGCAGTGCGGCCAGGCCGAAGGCGACGGAGGCCAGCCACGCCATCTGGAAGGCCCACACCATGTCCTCCCAGCCCGCCCCCAGCACCAGGAGGAGTGCGGCAGCCGCAACGCCGATGAGATCGCCGGCCCGGCGCCGGACGAGCTCGAAAAGCAGGACCACGTTGGCTCCGTGCGCGATCAGCAGCAGCGCCATGTAGGGGAGGTAGCTGCGCAGCCCGACGCTGTGGAGGAGGGCGGAGTAAATGAGCCGGAAGAGGATCGAGGGGTGCTCGTTGTGCGGCTGGAAGTAGGTCGCGACGGTCCAGTCGGGCGCCGTCGTGATGAAGGTCCACTCGTCGAAATAAAAGGTGAAGCTGCGAGTGAGCCACAGCAGTGCCGAGCACACGACGAGCGCGGCGAGGATGACGATCAGGCGCGCGCGCGGCACGCGCACGTCGGCCGCCGTCACGCCTTCAAGCCGTCAGGGGCTGGGGCTGCCGGCGGGCGCTCAGGGTGAGGTACCACACCGCGACGGCAACCAAGAGAGGAAGCGGCGTGAGAGGCCAGGCAAACTCGCCCGCGATCGCGATCACGAGCAGCCACGCCCGCTGCCAGGCCGGCGGGCGTTCGCGCCAGAAGAGCCACGCCGCGAGGACGAGGATCGTGAAGTCCTGCAGGTGCCAGTACGTCGCGCAAAGCATCGTCGCGACGAGGGCCAACGAAAAGATCCGGCCGTTGGACGCGTGGCGATTGACGTACGCGTTCGCGAGCGTGGCTGCCGCGAGCAGCACCTGCAACACCAGGGTCAGCCAGCCGGAACCAAAGAGGTAGGCCAGGGTGAAGTACCGGTTGTTGGTCACGTGCTGCGCGTCGTTCAGGAGAGCGATGTAGGCCTGGAGGCCCTGCGTGCCTACCAGCGCGAGCGAGACCGCCACCAGCACCGCGGCCGTGGCAGCCCACGCCGCGGCGATCCTCCAGCGGCCCGCCACGAGCAGCACAACCGGGAGGAGGAGGGTGAGCTGCGGTTTGATGACCGAGAGACCGAGCGCGATTCCCGCGAGATATGGCTTTTCAGCCTCGGCGAAGCGCCACGCGGCCGCGACCGCGAGAAGGATGACGAGGTCCGCCTGAGCGAGGCTGAGGCCGTAGAGAACCGGATACCAGGCCAGCGCGCCGAGCAGCCACAGCCAACGAGCCGGAAGCTCCCCGGGCGCGGCGATCCACCAGGCCGCCCCAAGCGCGATCAAGGAGAGGGCCAACCAGACGAACGTGGCGCCGACGGGGCCGAACAGGGTCAACGGCGCCACCAGCCACGCATACGGCGGTGGCGAGATGAAGCGTTGGCCGTCGTTGAAGACCGCGTGTGGACGCAGCTGCGCGAACAGGTCGTGCTGCAGCGGGAGCGAATAGATCTGGCTCCAGCCGTGCTCGAGGCCGATGCGCGCGCCGATGAAGATGAGCGTGAGGTCGTTGTCGAGGATGTCCGCGCGCAGCGGGACGACCACGACAAACCACCCTGTCAGGGCGATGGCGATGAGGAGGAACCAGGCGAGCCCGGCGGCGCCGAGGTTGCGGCGCGCGGAAGCGTCGAGTCGGAGCGCGGGAGGCCCGGACCGAAAAGCCGTCGACGGATCTTCGGCGCCCACGCGGCCCATCTCCGGCTTCACCTCCTGCGCTGCTCGCTCACGCATCTACGCGATGCGCTCGCTGCGCTGCTCGGCGGTTCAGCCGGATCTGGACCACCTGGATCGCCGAATCTCTCGTCGAAGGTTTTCGGCCGGGCCTCTAGCCCCGCTCGGCGAGTGGCACTGGTTTTCGCGGCTCCGGTCCGATGTATTCCGATTGCGGCCGGATTATGCGGTTGTTGGCCACCTGCTCGAGCACATGAGCGGTCCANCCNGCCGCTCGGGAGACNGCGAACGTGGGTGTGAAGTACTGCTTGGGGAGCCCGATCGCCTGGAGCACGCCCGCCGAGTAGAACTCGACGTTNGTCGACTGCGGCCGCTCAGGATGCTCCTCGTGGAGGATGCGCAGCGCCACCTCCTCCACCTTGGTCGCGAGCGCGTAGAAGTCGGGATTCATCCGCTCGCACATCGCCTTGAGGATCTTCGCCCGCGGGTCGTATACGCGGTAGACGCGATGGCCGAAGCCCATGAACTTGACTTTGCGCGTCCGGGCCTCGCGCATCCAGCGCTCCGCGTTCTGCGCGGTTCCCATCTGCTCGAGCTGTTCGATGACCGCAGAGGGCGCGCCGCCGTGAGCAGGTCCCTTCAACGCCCCGATGGCCCCGACCACGCATGAGGCGAGGTCGGAGTCGGTCGACGCGATGACCCTGGCGGTGAATGTCGAGGCGTTCATCCCGTGGTCGGCGAGGAGCACGAGGTACGTGTTGAGCGCGTGGACGATCTCGGGGCTCGATTCCTTGCCGTTCAGCATGTAGAGGTAGTTCGCAGCGTGGCCGAGGTCGGCGCGGGGCTTGATTGCGGGCTGGCCCTGCTGGCGCCGGTGAAAGGCGGCGAGGATCGTCGGAAACGACGCTGTGAGATGGATGGCGAGCGGGATGGTCGGCTTCTCGAGGCGGTGCTCGACGCCCTGCACCGAGACGACGCTGCGCAGCACGTCCATCGGGTCCGTGTCGGTCGGCAGCGCCTCGAGCGTGGCTGTGGCGGCCGGCGTCAGGTTCCGGGAGCCCGCCAGCTCGAGTGTCAGCGCGTCGAGCTCGGCCCGGGTCGGCAGGCGGCCGCGCCACAGCAGGTGCGCGACCTCTTCGAACGACATCTCCTCGGCGAGGTCGGCGATGACGTAGCCGTGGTACACGAGCCGGCCGTTCTCGCCGTCGACCATGGAGATGGCGGTCTGCGCGGCGATTATGCCCTCGAGCCCAGGGATGTAGTTGCTCGTCATCTCTTTGCGAGCTGGGCGGGCTTCTTGCCGGGCTCGGGGCCCGTCCAGTGCGAGGCCGGGCGGATGAGGCGGAGGTCGGCCAGCGACTCGAGGACGTGGGCTGTCCAGCCCGAGACCCGGGACGTCGCGAAGATCGCGGTGAACAGCTCCTTTGGGATGCCCGCGCCGGTCAGCACGACCGAGGCCCAGAAGTCCACGTTGGTCGCGTTGGGCCTGTCCGGATGTGCGTCGTGGAGGATTTTCAACGCCACTTCCTCGGTTCGCGCCGCGGTCTTGTAAAGCTCGGGTGAGGCGGTCTTCGCCATCTCGCGCAGGATCTTCGCGCGGGGGTCGTAGGTGCGATAGACGCGGTGTCCGAAGCCGGAAAATCGCTCATGCCGACCGTGGGCCTCGGTGAGGTATTTCTCCGCGTTCTCGGCCGATCCGATCTTGTCCAGCATCGTCCGGGCCGCGAACGTCGCCCCGCCGTGAGCCGGACCCTTCAAGGCCGCGATCGCACCGACGACGCATGAGCAAAGGTCGCTCCCGGTCGAGGCGACGACGCGAGCGGTGAACGTGGAGGCGTTGAGGCCGTGGTCGGCGAGCAGCACCAGGTAAGTGTCGAGCCAGCGGACCTGGTCCGATTTCGGCTCTTCGCCGCTCATCATCCAGAGCAGGTTCGCGGAGTGGCCTAGGTCGGCGCGAGGCTCGACGATCTCCTTGCCCTGCCGGCGCCGGTGCGCCGCGCCGACGATCGTGGGAAACACGGCGGTCAGGGCGACCGCTTCGTCGAGCGTCGGTTTGCTGAATGTCTTGCTCGCGCCTTGCGCGGAGACGACCGTCCGGAGGACGTCCATCGCATCTGTCTGCGGGTCCAGAGCGGTGAGACAGCCGCGGGCGGACCTGTTGAGGGTCCGGGCCGCCGACATCTGCTGCCGCAGAGCCTCGAGCTCCTTTTCAGCCGGCAGCTCGCCGTGCCACAGCAGATAGGCGGCCTCTTCGTATCCCGCGACGGGAACGATGTCCTCGATCAGGTATCCGCCGCGATAGATGAGACGGCCGCCGGCGCCGTCGACTTCGCTGACGGCGGTCTC
>JGI12635J15846_10005327_pt1 | contig 11110 bp, 10 predicted proteins | sample BlaSpr_A8_OM2_M2_FD_15846 | JGI IMG/M metagenome (IMG submission 15846) | reverse complement strand
CGGGTTGCGGTCAAAACGTTGCTAAGAAACTGGCGCAGCGGACGCACGACTGTCCGTACTGCGGACTCGTTCTAGGGCGGGACCACAACGCGGGCCGGAATATACTTGCGCTGGGGATCAGCGCTGCGGGCGTAAGCCCTCAAAATCTACACATGACTCAGGTTACGGGAGTTATGTATATAGTTCCCAATCGGTTATGACGATACGCATTCGTTTGGCAGAAGCTGGCGATATTCCGTTGCTTCGAGAATTGATTGACGCTTCGGTACGGGGATTGCAGGCTGGGGATTATTCCGCGGCGCAATTGGAGCGCGCTCTGCGAACGGTGTATGGAGTGGACACGCAACTGATTTTGGATGGAACTTACTTCGCCGCCGAGGAGACGGAATCTTCGGGAGCAGAATCTGTGGGAGCGCCTTTGCTGGTCGGTTGCGGGGGATGGAGCAAGCGGAAGACGCTGTACGGCGGAGATCAGTTCGCGGGGCGCGAGGATACTCTGCTCAATCCGGCAGCGGATGCGGCTAAGATTCGGGCATTCTTCGTGCATCCGGCATGGGCACGGCGTGGAATTGGCGGCGTGATTCTGGAGGCTTGTGAGACTGCGGCTCGGGTGGCCGGGTTCCTGCGGCTGGAGATGGGAGCTACGCTGACGGGCGTTCCCTTTTATCGGGCGAAGGGATACGTGGAGTTGGAGCGTTCCGATGTTCCGTTAGGCGATGGGCTGACGTTCCCCATCGTGCGTATGGGCAAGACGGCTGTCGCACACGAACCGAACCCGGGTTATGGGGTTACTCCTAGTTCGGCATAGAGTTCGGCGGGATAGTAGAGAACGCCGTCTTTTACCACTACGACTGTCTTCCGAATGTTGCTGATGTTGCTGGTAGGATCGCCTTCGACTAGGGTCAGGTCGGCTAGCTTGCCGGCAGTGATGGAGCCCAGATCTTTGTCGAGGCTCATGATGCGGGCGGCGTTGAGCGTGGCATTTTGCAGAACCTGGCTGGCAGGAATTCCGGCTTGGACGTCAAGCTCGAGTTCGCGGTGAAGAGTGAATCCTGCCATGGAGTCGGTGCCGGCCTCAATGGGAATTCCCGAGCGATAGAGAAGGCCGGCGAATTCGATCATCTTGGCGAAAGACTTTCGGTAGGTTTCATCCATGCCAGGAGGCGGCGTCAGACCGGTCGTGAGCAGGCTGCGACGAACCTGCGGGGGCAAGCGGTTGGCGATGGGTTGATCGCCCAGGGGAATGTGTCCGGCACGGTTCAGGTACATATCTTCAAAGATGCTGAGCGTGAGATCCAGAGTGGTGTGGTGATCTTGTAGCAGTTTGATGAAGGACTGCACCTGAGGCGAGGCGAGGTCCAGGCCGGCTGCGCGCATAGCCGGTTCAGTGAGACGAGGCGTGGTGTTGGTGTTTTTGATTTCGGGGAAGAAATTCAGGATCAGGAAATTGATGTGTTGGATTTCATCGTAGCCGAGTTCGACACACTGCGCGGCGGTCATTTCGGCGGGGATGTGTCCACTGACGCGGAGGCCGTTTTTGTGGGCCTCGTCGATGATGGCGGGCACGAGTTCAGGCTTGACCGAGCTGTAGATCTTGATCTGCACATAGCCGAGACGCTTGTAGTTGTCGACTGCGGCGCGGGCCTCGGCTTCGGTTGAGACCAGAATTTTGGTTGGACCCTGGAACGGGCCGGGGCTATCGATGATTCCGGCGAGGACGATGCGGGTGCCGATCTCCTTTCCCTCGGCGATGCGCTGGCGGCGAGCTAGCAGGGAGTCGGTATCATTGGCGAGGTCGCGGACGGTGGTGACTCCGGCGGCCAAGTTGAGCATGCCGTCGTTATCGGCTACGTGGGCATGCATGTCCCAGAGGCCGGGGAGCAGGGTTTTGCCCGTGGCGTCGATGACCTGGGGTGAAGCGCTGTCGATTCCAATCGGCGGGCGCTCAGACCAGACCACGCCTTCGTCCGAGGGCTTGGGCATTTGAACGGGAGGATGGTGAACTTCGGCTNGTTTAACNAGGACAATGCGTTTGTCGANAACGTAGACGTCCTGNTTTGGAATAACTTTTCTGGACTCGGCGTCGAATACATTGGCGTNGGTGAAGAGAATCCCGTGGGGATGGTGCTCGAGTTTTGCGGCTAGATCTGCCGCGCGAGACTGTTTGACCTTACTCTGCGCGGCCAGCAAAGTTTGGACGCAAGACTCCCAACCCGCGGGAACTATGGAGCCCCACTCGTCCACGGAGGCGAAGAACTTGTCAGGGGCTTCNAGCCAGAAATAACTGGGTGAGAAATCGAGTCCGGTTACGGCGTAGAGGGCGACGTGCTTCTTCCTGCCAGTGGTCCCGTTTCCAGTNGATTCCAGGTCGAGTTCGGAAACGCGTTGCACCCGCGCCTCGCCCTCGGGGAGTAGTGGGATGTTCCCTCCATTTNGCAGNGCGGCATGTGCGAGCAGACCGATTTCGAANGGTGCGCCNTTGAGACCCGAGTAGTAGGCGGGAGCTGAGATTTTCCTTTCTCCTTGTTCGTTGTCGTTCTTCCAGCGGGCGGTTCCGGCTTCAAGCGAGTAAGTTTCGTTGACCGGCGACTTCAGATAATCGTTGCCGGTGATTGTCTCCGAGAGGGGAAGGCCATTGGCGTCGAGTTTGAGGATGCTGGTGGTTTTGGGACCGCGCCCGCGGTCGTTGAACTGAAAGAAGAGGTGGAGCGTCCCATCGGAGGCGTTCCAGACAACTTGTTGTCCGGCCAGGTTGCCCATGAGCAAAACCGAGTAGAGTTCGGCCCGGGGGGGAATGTCGGCGGGGAGTCCGGGAACGGCGGATTGCTGGGGCGTTTGCTGTGACCAGAGGATCGAGGCGAGAAGTACCGGAAGAAAAAGAGCGAGAACATTGCAGGGCAGAGATTTTGCGGCGATCATGGACACCCTCAGTGGCTAAAGCCGGCGACGACTAGTCGGCGTCGCAGCGGTTTCCCTGAACCGCTGCGCCACCCAAAAGCAGGCGTGCGCTACAGTATAATCTTCGCCTTGGTTGGAATTGAGATGACTGACACAATCCACGCTGCGACTTATGAGCCAGAACCGGTGAAAACGGGAATGGATATTGGCGATATTCTCAAGATTTTGCCGCATCGCTATCCCTTTCTCTTGATTGACCGGGTGATTGAACTGGTGCGCATGAAGAGTATTGTCGCGTTGAAGAACGTGACCATCACCGAGCCTTTCTTTCAGGGACATTTTCCCGACAAGCCGATCATGCCGGGCGTACTGATCGTGGAAGCCATCGCGCAGGCAGGCGGGTTGCTGCTGCTGACAGAGGTCCCGAACCGGGACGAGATGCTGATGGTGTTCACGGGAATCGAGAAGGCGCGATTCCGGCGTCCCGTGGTTCCGGGAGATCAGCTGCGTATTGAAGTGGCGGTGAAGGCCTGGCGGGTCACGGCGGCTCGTCTTGAAGGCAAGGCGTATGTGGAGGGCAAAGTGGCGGCCGAGGCTACGGTGACTTGTCGACTGGTGCCGCGGGCGATGAGCGCAGGAAATGCGGAGGCGGCGGACGAGTAGTGGCGGTGGTCCGCGGCCAGTGAATTCATCCTCGCGATTCACGATTCGCTGACCAGTGTCCACTGGCCACCGGCCACTGAGTTTCAATGTCTATCTATCTTACGGCGGTCCATGCTACGGCGATCATTGATCCGAAAAGTAAAGTACATCCTTCGTGCTCGGTTGGACCTTACTGTGTCATTGGGCCCGAGGTGGAGATCGGCGCCGACTGCCGCTTAGCTTCGCATGTTGCCATTGAAGGACCGACGAAAATTGGAGCGGCCAACCACTTTTTCCCATTCACTTCAATTGGCATGGCGCCGCAGGATCTTGGGTATGCCGGGGAGCCGACGCGGCTGGAGATCGGCGATCACAACGAGATTCGCGAGTTTGTCACCATCAACCGCGGCACGGTGAAGGGCGGCGGATGCACTCGAGTCGGCGATCACAACCTGATCATGGCTTACACGCACATTGCGCACGATTGCCAGATCGGAAGCCACGTCATTACGGCGAACGCGGCTACACTGGGCGGCCACGTTACTGTGGAGGACTGGGCGACGGTGGGGGCGCTGTGTCCAGTGCATCATTTTGTGCGGATCGGCACGCATGCTTTCATTGGCGGCGGGACCACGATCACGCGCGATGTGCTGCCGTTTTCCAAGACCTCCGCCGAGCGCGGGACGCGGGCTTATGGATTGAATGCGGTGGGACTGGAGCGGCGGGGATTTACGAAAGAGCGGATTCAAAAGATTCATCATGCGTATCGGGTGCTGCTGGCCTCGAAGCTGAATACTTCGCAGGCGCTAGAGAAGCTGAAGGCGGAAGCGGATGCCGGTGAGGATGTTGAAATGCTGATTCGATTTATTGAGGCTTCGGAACGTGGAGTGATTAAGTAGTGGCCAGCGCAGAGAAACTTGGCCTGATTGCCGGTAACGGCAAATTCCCGTTCCTGGTGTTGGACGCGGCTCGGGCCCAGGGTTTTGACGTTGTCGTCGCTGCCATTAAAGAAGAGACCTCTGCTGAGATCGAGTCGAGAGGCGCCGCGTCCGTGCACTGGCTTTCTCTTGGAGAACTTTCCAAACTGATCGACACTTTCAAAGCCGCGGGCGTGACGCGCGCGGTGATGGCAGGGCAGGTCAAGCATAAGCAGATTTTTTCTGCCATCAAACCGGACTGGCGACTGGCGAAGTTGCTGCTCGCGCTGAGCACGCGCAATACAGACTCGCTGCTGGGGGCGGTGGCAAAGGTTCTGGCGGATGAAGGCATCGTGCTTGAGAACTCGACCGCTCTGCTCGAAGCGCTGCTGGCGAAGGCGGGCGTGCTCACGAGGCGGGCCCCGAGCGAGCAGGAGCGCAAGAACATCGAATATGGACGCACGGTTGCGCGGCGATTGGCGGAATATGACGTTGGGCAAACGGTTGTGATCGCGGAAGCGGCATGCGTGGCGGTTGAGGCGATGGAGGGAACCGACGCGACGATCGAGCGAGCAGGACTGCTGATGCAATCGTTGAAATTAGAATCGGAATTGGAATCGAAGGGCAGGGCTTCTACGCTGAGCCGCGCTCTTACGGTGGTGAAGGTTGCCAAGCCGGGGCAAGATATGCGCTTCGACGTTCCGGTAATTGGGGTAAAGACGATTGAGGCCATGGCGCGCGCCGGAGCCAGTTGTCTGGGGGTCGATGCGGGGCGCTGCTTGTTGCTGGACGGCGAGGCGATCATTCGCGCGGCGGACGGGGCGGGGATTGCGGTGTGCTCGGAATAAATCCAGTTTGTTGGGGAGCGCGAAAATGACTGAAGCGGCTCGCATCGCCGACCAGCTTCGCCGTGCGTTTGATGGCGAGGCTTGGCATGGCGATTCTGTGTTTGAAATCCTGGAGGGCATTACGGCGGCGCAGGCTGCGGCTCGGCCGATTCCGGATGCTCATACGATCTGGGAGTTGCTGCTGCACATTGCCGCTTGGGATGGCGCGGTGTTGCGTCGGATGGGCGGGGCTGCCGTGGCTCTCACAGATGCGGAGGATTTTCCTCCAGTTACGGACGCGAGCGAGACTGCTTGGCATAGCGCGCTGGCTGATGCGCGACGCATTCACGAGAAACTAGTTGCAGCCGTTGCCGCTTTTCCCGATTCGCGATTGGGCGAGATCGTTCCCGACAAAGAGGGCGAACATTACACCTTCTATTACATGTTGCATGGCGTGGCGCAGCACGAGCTCTACCATGCCGGACAGATCGCGTTGCTGAAGAAGTTGTGAATGCGCGGCAACCAAGCTAGGCCGCCGAAAGCAACTGCTGGGTGTGGTTCTGGTTTTGCGCTTTTCTCTCGGGAGCTGCGACAATAGCGCGTTGTTTTTTCGTCTTGGAGCACTCATCTGAGTCCTGAATTTCCGATCAATGTTGCAGTGATTGGCGTCGGCGCTTTTGGGCGCAATCATGCGCGCGTGTATCAACAATTGCAGCAGGCGGGAAGCGTGCGGCTGGTGGGTGTGGTCGATCCGAATACGGTGCGGGCCGACGCGATTGCGCGCGAGTTCAGTTGCAAAGCGTTCGGTTCGGTCGAACAGATGCTGACCACGCATAGCGAAGTGCAGGCCGCTTCGGTCGCGGTGCCAACCGTTTTACATCTGGAGGTCGCACGCTCGCTGCTGGAAGCTGGTGTGGACGTCCTCATCGAAAAGCCGCTAGCCGCCAGGCTCAGCGAGGCGGATGAATTGATTCAGCTGGCAACGGCCCTCAAGCGAGTGGTGCAGGTTGGGCATCTGGAACGCTTTAATCCGGCGGTGCGGGCTACGCTGCCGCTGATTAAGCGGCCGATGTTTTTTGAAGTGCACCGGCTGAGCGTGTTCTCTCCGCGGGCGCTTGATGTGGACGTAGTGCTGGACTTGATGATCCACGACCTCGATGTGGTGCTTACGTTCGTGAAGTCGAAGGTGAAGGAGATTCGCGCGGTGGGACTGCCGATTCTTTCGGACAAGGTCGATATCGCGAATGTGCGCATCGAGTTTGAATCAGGCTGTGTGGCTAACTTTACCGCCAGCCGGGTTTCGACGGAACGGGTGCGCAAGCTGCGTTTCTTCCAGGCGGGGCAATATATTTCGGTCGATTATGGACGGCAGGACGTGCTGGTGTTCTCCGTCGGGAGCGCGGCTGAACTCGCCCACTCACTTGCAAAGGACGCGCACGAATGGGGCACCCAGCCGAGTGCGAATCCGCAGATCCAGGTGGCGAAGCCGGCGATTGTGGCGGAGGAACCTTTGCTGGCAGAGATTAAGGCCTTTCTGCGGGCGGTGCGGGAGAGGTCGCGTCCGGTGGTTTCGCTGGAGGATGGCCGAAGAGCGTTGCAGCTTGGGCTAGCTATTCTGGCGGAGATTGCGCGGCACGCGGGGCGCATCGGCATGGGGCAGGTTTAGAAACAGAAGTTGCTGCAAAAGCCGGCCGCTTCCCAAAATGTCACCGACGAGAAACCGACCGGCTTTTGCATTTCACGCCACTGCAACGGCACCGTTTCAGCTGATGCTATTGTTGTGGTGGTGGGCTTGGCTGGTTGCCACCCTGGCCATGGTTTTGCATCCGTTCTTCACGATTGGCCTGCATTGTGTCCCAGGTCTTCTGCTGGTTCGAGTCGAGAAGTGCGCGAATCTCCGTGTTCGTGCTCTGGCGGATACTCACCATCTTGCTGTGGCGATCCTGCGGGGAGATAGAACTATCACTGTGCAGGCTCTCCATCTGAGAGTGTTCGGCCTGGAAGATACTCAACACTTTGGCTTGCTGGTCGGAGGTGAGATTGAGTTTCTTGGTTAGTTGCGCAGTTTGCTTAGCGGGATCAGGGGCGCCGTGATGCCACCGACCGTTGCCCTGCGAGGGCGCGGTTTGCTGATCATTGGACGGAGGCGCGGAGCTATCCTGAGCCGCTGCGATCGATATGAGGCTGGCCGCGACGACAATGAGAAGGCACTGTTTGAGCATAGAAATCTCCTTTAGAAAGCGATCTATCTACACCTATGAACAGAATTATGCTCCGGAAGTTGCGCGGGGTACAGCATTAGGACAAATCTTTGCTTAACTTTACAAAGCTTTGCCGAAAGCCTGGACAACCCGGGGCCGATTGTCTCTACGCGGCTGATTCTTCAACTTTTGTTTATTGCGTTGATGGCCCCTGGGCGGACAGTTGTTGCTTCAGTTGGGCGGCGAATTGTTTCGCCTGTTCGTCAGAGAACTGGAGCTGACCGTCAAGGACCAAGCTCAACTGATCGGCGCCGGTATCCAGGAATTGCGCTTTCTGCAAGCTGGCGGATTGGTGCGCGCCGGAGGGCAGCGCCGCTTCAAAACCCGCGCCTTTCTGTAGTGCGGAAAGCAGCGCTGCCGCGGTTCGCTCGCGCATCATAACGCCGAGATCACCGGAGAGCAGTGCATTGCGCAGGGCACCCTCGGCCTTGACGTGGTCAATTTCGGAAATGAGGCCCAATCCAGACTTTGGATCGACCGACGGAGTGAGCTTGATGTCGACCTCGGCGTCGGCTTCGACAAGCTCGGTGGATCCTGCGCCCCCAGAACCGAATGGACAGCTCCAGCGCTCGAAGTGAAATTGAATCGCCACCAGGCTGGCGGGCTCGTTCGGAGTGAGCGTAGCTTCTTGAATTGCAATACGCTCTCCGCAGCGCGGAGAGCGATCGAGTTGAGAGCGAACAATGCTGGGTAGGTTTTGCTGCAGATCGGAGAGATCAGCGACCACCTTGACGCTGAAGAAATTATCCCCGTTCACTGCGGAAGTCTGAGACATGGCGCCTGATACCGGGATGACGAGAGGCTGGTTGGCGATGTTAATGGAGTTCGTCACAGCGGGAAGGCTAAAGGTGACATTCTCGCCTGGAGCCGGGAAAAGGATGCTCATCTGTCGACCGAGCGCCAGTTGCGCGTTTTGGAAGTCGGCAAACTCTTTGTCGAGGCCCGCGGCGGAAGCGGCGATCTGCTCGGTTTCTGGCTTCGGAGTCGCAGCGATTTGATCCAGAATCTTCATTTGCTTATCGAGGTCGGCATCCGACTTCTCCAGTTTATTGGTGATGTCTTTTAAACCAGATTTTTGCGCCGCCGAGAACGAGGCTAAAAAGTTCTTATTGCTGGCCCGAGCCTTTTCAACGGCTGCATCGAGGGCCGCAGCGCGATCCGGAAACGGTGAAGAGGCGGGCGCCTTCTGCACCGATTCGCTGTGCGAAGATTGCCGCAAGAGTTTTAGCTGATCGTTGACCGCATCGGCGTATTCGGTGACCTTGGCGAACGCGGCGCGCTGCTCGGCCGTTGCTTGCAAGGCCATGGCACGGTGAAAATCCTTGAGATCGTCTTTTTCGCTGACTCCGTCGGGACGGGCGCCGACAACGCCGCCGGGGCCCATGCTTACCGCGCCGCGACCCCCGCCACGCTGGGCAAACATGCTGCCCGGACTGGCGAGCAGAGCCACTCCGGCAATCGCGAGCACGAGATTTCTCACAGAGATAACCGACGGGCGAACTGGGCAAGCATTGTGAACCATAGCATCATGAACAAACCAGGCAAAACGTCGAATTCCTCGTTGGAAAATAAAACTAGGGAACATAAAACCAGATCTCCAAGAACATTTTACGGTTGGAACGAGATCGCAGGACGAACGAAATAACAAAATTTGTGATGCACAAGGATTGAAATAGGTGATCCGGCCCTTGCGGTCCGGCTGGCTGTTGCTTCTGGCATTACCCAGGTACTCACTCGTCGAACGCAAAAAATGCGACAATAGGGAAAGCGGTCACAACTCCACACTTTACGTAACTTTACGATGGAACTTTGCGCGTGATCTTACGCAACCAAGGAGCTTGGCCGCATCTCTAAGCAGTATAGTCTCTGCCTGATGCCGGTCACCCAAATTCCGTCTCGCGATCCCCTTACTCCCCCGGCCGACCAGCCGGAGCAGCGTGATTTGTTCGAAGCGCAACACTGGGAGACCGCTTATCGCGGTTTCAATCCCGATGATGTTCCTCATCTTCTGCTCCAATTACAGGACGATCTGTCGCGGGCACGCAAGCGCGAGGCGTTATGGCTGTCCGTCATTTTGCACTTGCTGGTCATCATTTTATTGTGGAACAGCGAAAAGTTGATGATGCTGCTGCCGCAGGGAGCAGTAAAACTGGGGACGAGCGCGAATGCAGAGCAAGCGAAGGACGCGACCTTCCTGGAATTGCCTCCAGATGCTCAGAAGCTGACGCAGCGCCCAGATGCAAAAGCGATTTCCGATAGAGATCGCGTTGCGACCAGCAAAGCGCCGCAGATCAATCACGAAGAGTTGAAGAAATTGTTGCAAAGCGCGCATCCGGGGCGGCCGGGCACGAACGTGCAGGCTCCGCCGGCAACCGGTCAGCCGCCGCAGAACCAGGTGGCACAGAATCAGACGCCGCCTCCGCCGCAGGAAAATCAACAGGCATTTCCGCCGCAGCCGCCAAGCGACCAAACCCCGCGCCTGCCAACGCCCACGCAGAACAATCGGCCGGTGCCGAATTTTAATGCCTCCATGACACCAGGCTCGGCGATCGAGCAAGCGGAGCGGGCCGCCACCGAGAGCCGTGGACACTACGGGGCTGGAGACAGTGGCGATTACGGATTGAGCCACGGCCGAAACTCGGCCAAGGCGCTCGATCAAGCGGAAATCCTGACCGACACGATGGGTGTGGACTTTGGGCCTTATCTGACGCGGGTTCTGCAAGTCGTGCGTCAGAATTGGTACAACATCATGCCACCGTCGGTGTATCCGCCCATCTTAAAACAGGGCAAGCTCTCGATAGAATTCGTAATTCTGAAAGATGGCAAGACGACTGGCATGATAGTTCACACCTCGTCCGGCGACGTGGCGCTGGATCGGGCGGCATGGGGAAGCATCACGGCATCCACACCATTCCCGCCGCTGCCGAAAGAATTTCCCGGCCAAATGCTTGGCCTACGCTTCTTTTATTTTTACAACCTCGAACCCGGCCAAGACTTGAAGTAAAGCTTGCGAAGCCTGAATTTCAGTGGAGATAAGGCGAGACCCACGGCTGGCGGTCTCCGGTTTCTACTTCACATATTTGGGTGTTCTGCCTTCGGACCAGGGATCGTATGTGGCCACGAAATGCACCCGTTCCGGCCGCGTCGGATGATCGAAGAACCAAATTTTGATAAATGTATTTGGATCGGGATCGGATAGATTCTTCTCACCACTTTTTTGAAAATAATGAGCCGCGACCTGGTTTGGGTTGGGCACAATTCCGTGGATCACTTCGAGGCCATAGCGATCCGCCTCGTGTTCAAAATGGCGGCTCACTCCGTTGAATAGAGGCGTGGCCAAGAACGCCAGCAGGCTAATCACGAACAGCAAGACTGGCAGCGATGCCCAATCCTGCAGGTCGCGAATGCCCCACTGCGCCTCCCCGCGCGCCAACATCCAGTTTGACAGCCGGTAGCCAAGATACAGCAGGAGCAACAAAATCGCGGCGTCGATGACAATCTCTTTGGGGATGTGGTGTAAAACGTAGTGGCCCATCTCGTGTCCGAAGACAAATAACGTCTCTGG
>JGI12635J15846_10005324_pt1 | contig 11117 bp, 6 predicted proteins | sample BlaSpr_A8_OM2_M2_FD_15846 | JGI IMG/M metagenome (IMG submission 15846) | reverse complement strand
CGCAGAGTACGCCCTCTGCAAAGAGCAAATAGAGTTTTTTCATGAGTATGGATACCTAAAAGGAGTCCGCATCTTGTCGGACGAACAGGTGGAAGTGCTCAGGCTCGAACTGGCTGGACTGCTTGACGCACGAGTCGAAGAGCGAGACTTATTTTACGAATATAACTCAAATGAGTCGGGTGATCCGAATCACGTTTTGTTCCATGCGCTGGGCGCATGGCGGATAGCGCCCGGTTTTCACGATCTCCTCTGGCATCCTGCATTTACAATCCCGGCAGCGCAACTTCTTGGCGGAGCGGTTCGGTTCTGGCACGATCAACTCTTCTGCAAGCCTGCTCATCATGGCGGAGTCGTGGCCTGGCATCAGGACTATTCTTATTGGACGCGAACTCAACCTCTCGCTCATCTCACCTGCTGGATTGGCCTTGACGATTCGACCCGAGAGAACGGGTGCTTGCAGTACATTGCAAGGAGTCATCATTGGCCAGATCTACCCATAACGGGACTCGCCGGCGACATGGATGCAATCAGCGCAGTTCTGGACAACCAACAAAGACGCGAGTTCGAGCGTCCGGTCGCTGTGGAATTGAACAAGGGTGAGGCTTCCTTCCATCATCCCCGGTTGGTACATGGATCGTTTGCTAACCATTCTGACCGCTCGCGCCGTGCGACCGTGATCAACGTCATGAAGGATGGCGTGCGCTCAGGGAGTAGTGAACCGCTGCTCCAAGGTATACCGGTCATTCCACCCGGCCAGAAGGTTGAAGGACGGTTCTTTCCGTTACTGTCGGAAAATAGACACCAATGATGACCGAGCTCAAGTGAAGGATCGCCGCCGACTTGGAATGATCCTCCGGCGATTCGAAACACAGAGCGACAATTCGTTCGGCTTGGTCTTTCCGTCTCCAAGGTTGGCGGCTTTTCCGTTCCCGCAGGCCATCAGGATCTGGAGTGATTCTGAAAATTGATGTCGAAGCGAGGAAAGGCCAGTGGCCACTGGAGTCAACAGGACTTTACTACTCATTTCATCATTTCATCCGACTGGCGGCAGATTGTTGCGCTTTACAACCGATTGGTGCGAATTCAGCCTTCGCCACAGCGAGCTAGTTTTTGCCGATTTTCCTGACTGAGATATCTGGCAGAGGGCGCCGCCGACCCCGTCATCGTTCGACTCCCCAAGGCTATCATCGATCGTTCGAGTACCGGACGGCGAATCCCCACCCCGCGGGTCCGTACCGTGTTTCCTCCCGCTCTACGATCACGCAACGGCCGATCTGGTTATCGCGACGGTGGCGCCTTGCCCGTTATCCGAATTCCCGGCCGTATCCCTGAATGCTGCTAACGGACAGTTGATGAACCATGTGAACCGTCGTCATCGTCATTGCTGGAAAAAGCATGCCATTCAAGAACGGGCTCCTAGAGGTGGCGGAGCGGGTCCTCGATGCGCTCGGTAGTTGTCTTGGTGGTCTCGCGTTCGAGTGACTTGGCGACGAGTTCCTTAGCGTTGAGCGCTACGGCCAAGGACAAAGCTAGCACAATCCCGCCGAAGAGAATCCCGAACGCAAGCTCGACAATTCCCGAAGCAATTCTAAGGTGCTCCAGAGCCATGGCCACCGCCAACACAAGCACCAGCCACTTCACGCCGACACTCAACAAACGACCGTACTGAAAGTTCATATTTACAGCGCCAATCAGAACGCTTCTGGCAAGAAAACGGGCAATGATGATTCCCGCTAACAGGACCAGCAAGGCTCCTAGGATGTTCGGTACATAGGCGAAGACGCTACGTACAAGCAGGGATGTCAATTCCGCGTCAAACGCCGACACACCGATCAAGAGTCCAGTCAACACGACTAAAGCAGCGACGAATCGCGACACCAGGACAGAGGGACTCTTCATGGGGGACCATTCCGCCGTTGAAGGGAAGCCCCATCCGACCAGACGCTGATCAAACCGAATGCTGACAAGTAACCGGCGCACTATGATGGCCAGGATCCAGGCCAATATGACAGAGATCAGGAGCGCCACAATGAGCACCACCAATCCGGGCAGCAGCCGGGTTAGTGCGGTTATAAATCGCGTCGTTGACTGATCCAAGGCTTGCTTGACTTGCTCCCTCATAAACAAATCCCCTCTCTGAGCTCGACTATGGGTTGAACCGGTCGGGCCATCGCCACCGCGACACGAGATATGGTTTGGAGACTTCGTAAGCGTTCGAGAGGCGCTCCAGCCGGCGCTCCACCGCGACCTCGTCGGCAGCCTCCATTTCCTTTGCGTAACCCGCCGCCCATCCCAGGTACAGAGGAGTCATCGACCGGAGCAGATGCTCACGGTTGATGGTTCGAAGACGGTGGGCGAGAGCGAAGTCGTACACAATTCGAGCCCACAATTCATCGGGCATCTCGAATTGCTCTGGCGTCAAGCGCGTCAGCTTTCTGAGCTCCAGCAGAGTTGCAGGGGGGAGAACCAGCCCCCAGATGTCTTGCAGGTCTCGATTTCCCAGTTGAAACGAATTCAGGAGGCGGTTCACATCGACCGTTGCGGTCTCGTGGGACGCAGTCAGCGGCTCGCCAAATCCGGATACTGGAATTGACCCGCGCGTTTTCTGCCAGCAAGCCGCATTCCGTTCCATGGCCAGGAACACCGGGCCCAGAGCTTGGACCAAAAGAGAGCTGGTGTTTGTCCAATCCGTGGGTGGGAGGATGCGGGGACCAACGTGCACCTGGCAGACGCGAAGGTTGTCGCAGATCGCAACCGGCGCGAGTGATGCGAGCGGATGAATCCGATGGGCATTGCCATCGCTCCCGCTGACCATTTCGAACAATGCTCGAGAGAAGCCCAAGTCCGGCCCTAGCGGGTTTTGGATCCGCTTTCCGTAGAGACATCGGATGAGGGGACTGATAATGCTAACATTCAGCAATCCCTCGAATTTTCGGCGAACGTAGTGGGGAACTGCCAGGTCAAACCCCGTTTCCAGCACGGGTTGCACGAGCTCGCAGACCCATTGTGGGGGTACCGATTCCAGCTTCGAGGCAATGATGCAGCCCGCTTGAGCTCCTAGTCTTCTGCCGGCAGCGAAAAGCGATAGATAGGCGGCGGAAATGCTCTGCATCGGAGTACCCGAAGTATCCGCCCCGATTGGCGGCCAGGAGACGAAGGTCAACTGCGGCCCATTCCCAGAACTCGGCGAACCAGCCTGAGCCGGGACCGAACTGGCATCGCCCAACAGAATCACGATTCGCAAATCTCCATGAAGTGTTCGCAGCGCCTCATGCACCGTCGCCACCGACTCGTGATCGAGATTCGCCAAAATCCCAACGACCAGATCGGCTGCGTCTATTTGTTCGATCTTTTCCAGCGATTGTTGTGGGATGAAATCACCTTCCACTCTTCTGGCCTCGGTCTCCATTTACTTTATTTTCTTTCTCCACCTGGGGACAGGATGTCGTTCCCCGTGCACGATTCATTCAGGGCACAAGCAACATAATCCCCAGCAAGGGGATACGTACCCACTCGGGGCGGCTGTTCAACTCATAAAGTACTTCGTAGAGTGCCTTATCGAGCAGGAAAACATTAAGCAGCTTGCGGAAATCGGCATTTCCGGGCGGCAGAAAATCGGTGCCTTGCGCGGCTTCATGATACGCGCGCAAGAATTCCGCTGCCGCCGACCGTTCCCAAAGCTGCGCCCAAGGTTCGAGGCGAGTCAAATCCTCGGGGTGCCGGGCGGTATAGTTCAGGAGACCGGCATAGGCGGCGTAACTGAAGGACCGCAACATGCCGGCGACATCTTTGAGTGGGCACTGCTTGGACCGCCGAACCGCCAGCGGCCGGGCCGGTTCGCCTTCAAAATCCAGGATCACGAAATCGGTTTTTACGCGGAGTACTTGTCCGAGATGATAGTCACCGTGAATTCGGATTCGTTGTATCGGCGGGAAATCACCATCGAGGGGGCCGAAACGATCGAGAATCTGACGGCGGCGGCTGAGCACCGACGCCGCAACCTCGACTACTTCATCGGGCAAATAGGACAGACGCTCCTTCAGCACGTCTAAGACGCTGGAGGCGTGCTGTCGGATGCCGGCAAATTGCGCGTTAAGATCGACATCGGTTAACGGCTCCGGCGCGAATGCAGGATCATCTGTGGGTGTAGCCAGCGCCAGGTGAAGTTCCGCCGTCCTGCGCCCGAGGATTGCGCCAGCTTCGAGGTACAAACCAAGGTGGTCAAGGGCCACCTGAGTGGGGGGATTCTCAGAGAGCTCCAGTGGACCCTGGACCTGGCCGCTCAATTTTTCTGGGAATGGTAAGGAGGCGCACGCCTCGTAATACCGGTCAAGCTCTTCCAACGTCCATCTCCAGCCGTCGCCTTCGTTTGCCACCAAGCCCTGCAACAGCGCCAGGTTTGCGAGTTTGCCATCAGTCGCCGCGAGTCCGTCGATTTCAATCGAGCCGGCAAAAGGAGGAATCTGGTTGAAGTTGCTTTTCTCGGTCAGGTACTGTCCAATTTCGGCATCCGGATTCAGTCCGGGCTCTTGGCGGCGGAACAGCTTGAGTATGAACCGATCTCCGAACAGAATTGAAGTGTTGCTCTGTTCCGCTGAGCCCCGCCGCACCTGTAATCCTTTCCCGGCCAACGCCACGAGATCCAGGAAAGCCTTTCCACGTATGCCCCGGACTCCCCCGTGACCCGCATTTACTCTGCTCGCATTTTCAATCAGCGAGAACAACAACATGCAAGTTTGGTCGTCGAAGGCTCCATCGTGGAGCAAACCCGCTCCCCGGTGCGAGAGAACCGCAGCGATGATGGCGTTGGGGGCAGTCCGCTGCAATTCGTTTTTGCCATCTCCAAAACTCATCGCCAGCGGCAGGAAATATAAGTCGGGAGCTCCAGTGTCGAACTCTACCTGCACCAGTACCAGCGCAGATTGCGATGGATCCGATGAAACGTTCGACGGAATACTTAGCGGAATCCAGTCCGCAATTCGAACCGACTTGATCTGTCTGGATTTTCCCGCGAACCAGCGCTGTTTGGGCAGGTACTCCGGGAGTTCCACAGTTTCCAGGCGGAGGCGGCCGGCCGCCTCAAGGACGCTCTCCCATCCAGAGCTTACATTCAACGGTGCATGTTCCGTCATATCCACTGTGCTCCCAGTGGGTTTCTCTCTTCGTTGCAGCTCTAGCCAGAGGAAACTGTAAGATGCCAATGTCAGCCGATATGGGTGACGCTCGATGGGCGGGAATTCCACGTACCCGAGCATTTCCACGGGTGTCATACCCTCCACCTTCGACAAATCCAGATCGACCGGCTGCGCGAAGCGGGAGAGATTGGCGACGCACAAGACCTGTTCGCCTTCATATTGCCGAAGGTAGGCCAAGATTTTGCGGTTCGACGGATCAAGAAACTCGATGTTGCCCCGCCCAAACACGCGAAACAGCTTTCGCAGGGCAATCATGTTACGCATCCAGCTCAAAAGCGAAGATGGATCGCCCTGCTGAGCCTCCACATTGATTGCTTCATATCCCCATACCGGGTCCATGATGACGGGACTAAACAACCGGGCCGGCGTCGCGGCGGAAAACCCGGCGTTGCGATCCCCGTTCCATTGCATGGGTGTGCGAACGCCGTTACGGTCACCGAGATAAATGTTGTCCCCCATTCCGATTTCATCCCCGTAGTAAAGAATCGGTGTACCGGGAAAAGAGAGAAGCAAACTGTTCAGCAGTTCGATCCGCCGGCGGTTATTATCCACCAGTGGCGCAAGGCGGCGGCGAATGCCAAGATTGATGCGCATCCGAGGGTCCGCGCTGTAAGCCAGGTACATGTAATCGCGCTCATCGCTGGTGACCATCTCCAGAGTCAACTCATCATGATTTCGCAGGAACAGCCCCCACTGGCATGCTTCGGGAATAGCGGGAGTCTGCGCGATGATGTCGGTTATGGGCAAGCGGTCTTCCTGGCGGAGAGCCATATAAATGCGCGGCATGAGCGGAAAATGAAAGGCCATGTGGAATTCATCGCCGTCGCCGAAATAAGGACGTACATCGGCTGGCCACTGGTTCGCTTCCGCCAAGAGCACCCGGCTGGAATAGTCTGCATCAATCTCCTTACGGAGTTTTCTGACGATCGCGTGTGTTTCCGGAAGATTTTCGCAACTGGTACCCTCACGCTCCACCAGATAGGGGACCGCGTCTACGCGCAATGCATCAACCCCTATATCGAGCCAGTAACGCATCACCTTCAGAACTTCTTCGACCACTTTTGGGTTGTCGTAGTTCAGATCGGGCTGGTGAGAAAAGAAGCGATGCCAATAAAATTGGTTCGCCACGGGATCCCACGTCCAGTTGGACCGCTCGGTGTCAGTAAAAATGATTCTTGCATCCTTGTACTTCTGGTCAGTGTCGCTCCACACATAAAAATCTCGCTCCGGCGCGGCGGGAGACTGTCGCGCCGCCTGAAACCACGGATGCTGATCGGAGGTGTGATTCACCACCAGTTCGATCATCACCTGCAAATCACGCTCGTGAGCCGCCGCTAGAAAAGCCTTGAAATCGTCCATCGTCCCGTACATCGCGTGGACGTTCAAGTAGTCGGAAATGTCATACCCATCGTCTTTCAGAGGGGATGGGAAGAAGGGAAGCAACCACAGACAGGTGACCCCTAGATCCTGAAGATAATCCAGTCTCTGGATCAAGCCGGGAAAATCGCCAATACCATCGCCGTTGCTGTCCTTGAATGCGCGAACGTGCAATTCGTAAATGACAGCGTCCTTGTACCATAGAGGATCTCCCGCGCTGCCTGGACGCTTTGCCATGATGCGTATTCCCTGTTCTCAAACGCTGCTGGAAGACTGCGGGCGAAAAACCACAACTCCAAGAGGAGGGAGAGTCATATTCAGGGAGAATGGGCGTCCATGAATCGGGAATGGCATCGCCGATAAGCCGCCAAAGTTTCCCCGGCCGCTGCCCCCGTACAGGGCGGCGTCGCTGTTGAGGATCTCATCCCAAAGACCGTTCCAAGGCACCCCGACGCGATAGTTTTGACGAACGACCGGCGTGAAGTTGCAGACAAAAAGCAGTTGCTCGTTCGAATTCCGCCCTCGGCGAAGAAAGCTGATGACGCTTCTCTGCGCGTCATTACAATCCACCCATTCAAACCCCGCAGCATCGGAGTCCAGTTGCAGCGAGGGGCTATTGCGATACACCGCATTGAGATCACCCAGCCAATGCCTTAAACCCGAGTGAAGCGGACTCTGCAGGAGGTGCCACTCCAGGCTCGCATCGTGGTTCCACTCCGACCACTGGCCGAACTCATCCCCCATGAACAGGAGCTTCTTGCCGGGATGGCCGAACATAAACCCGTACAAGAGCCGCAGATTTGCGAACTTTTGCCACTCATCGCCCGGCATTTTACGCAGCATGGAACCCTTCCCGTAGACGACCTCATCGTGCGAGAAAGGCAGGACGAAATTTTCAGTGAAGGCATAAACCAGGCTAAATGTGATCTTGCTATGCTGGTAACTTCGGAACACTGGATCTTGCGACAGGTAGTCCAGCACGTCATGCATCCAGCCCATATTCCACTTGAAGCCGAATCCCAATCCTCCAACGTAGGTGGGCCGCGAGACCTGCGGCCAGGCAGTCGATTCTTCCGCCATCATCATGACGTCGGGAAATGCCGCATAAACATGCTCATTCANCTTTCTCAGGAAGTGAATCGCCTCTATGTTTTCTTTTCCGCCATAGCGGTTTGGTATCCACTCTCCTTCGCGCCGTCCATAATCGAGATAGAGCATTGAAGCGACGGCNTCNACNCGGAGACCGTCAACGTGATATTTGTCGAGCCAGAACATGGCGTTGCTGATGAGAAAACTTTGGACTTCGTTCCGACCGTAGTTGAATACAAAAGTGTTCCAGTCCGGCTGTTCCCCTTGCCGTGGGTCGCCGTGTTCGTAGAGATGAGAGCCATCGAAATATCCAAGACCAGTCTCATCCTTCGGGAAGTGGGCCGGAACCCAATCGAGAATGACGCCGATTTCATGTTGATGAAGATAGTCCACGAGATACCTGAAATCGTCCGGCGTGCCGAATCTGCTAGTAGGAGCAAAGTAGCCGGTGGTCTGGTATCCCCAGGAACCATCAAAAGGATGCTCCATAACCGGCATGAATTCGACGTGGGTAAAACCACACTCCCGGACGTAATCCGCCAGCAACGGGGCCATCTCCCGATAAGTCAGCCAGCGATTTTCTTCTTCGGGCACACGCCGCCAGGAGCCTAAGTGCATTTCGTAAATCGAGATGGGAGCGTCCAGCGCCTGGCTCTTTGCCCGGTTCGTCATCCACGAACCATCATTCCAGGAATAGTTTTCTAAGTTCCATACCCGCGAAGCCGTATGGGGACGAACTTCCGCGGCGAAACCATACGGATCGGTTTTGTCGACCGTATACTCCCGGTAGCGGGAGATCACGTGATATTTGTATATGGTGCCTTGACCGAGAGTCGGTATAAAGCTCTCCCACACTCCGGCAGAGCTGGAGCGCATCACGTTGGCCGTAGGATTCCACTGGTTGAAATCGCCCACCACTGAGACCTGCCTGGCATTCGGCGCCCACACAGCAAACTGCACTCCCTGGCGCCCATCACGCTCCGTGAGGTGGGCGCCGAGTTTCTCGTAGGCACGGTCAAAGGTTCCTTCAGCCAGCAAATACACGTCAAAATCACTCAGCGATTGCAAGGTTTGCACCATGGTTCTCATCCTTCCATTTACATCTACATCGGGGACCGGAGAAGGCAATTCCCAGATTCTTCATTACAGGTAATAGTCGAAATCGCGCTCTGTCCGAATCCATCGGCGTACCCGTAAAATGTGTGCCGGAAGACTTTCCGGTGTCAGTTCCACATAGTTCCGCGAACCCTGCCACAAATACCGGCCTTCGCCTAGCAGATCGTGAACTTGGAATTCACGATCCGCCTTCAGCCCGAGGGCAGTGAGATCGAGATTAACCCAGCCCGTCTGGCGGTGGAATGAATCGAGATTGACGATCACCACGATTACATTGCTCAGATCGTCCGTCGTCTTGCTGTAGCAAATCAGCATCGGATTGTCAGTACCATGAAAGCGCAGATTGTGATTGCTTTGCAGTGCCGCGTTCTCTTTGCGAATTCGGTTGATTCTGGAAATAATGTCCTTCAAACTCCACGCGGAATGCAGATCGCGATGCTTGAGTTCGTATTTCTCGGAATTTAAGTACTCTTCACTGCCGGCTTGCATGGGCGTGTTTTCACACAACTCAAACGCCGGACCATAAATGCCATAGCTGGCCCCCAGGGTGGCAGCCAGAATCAATCGGATCATGAAAGCCGGACGACCGCCGACCTGGAGGAACTCCGAAAGAATGTCTGGCGTGTTGGGCCAGAAGTTGGGACGGAAATACTCTCGTACTTCGCCTTGCGTGAGCTCGGTGAAATAGTCCGTTAACTCTTGTTTTGTGTTGCGCCAGGTGAAATAGGTGTAGGACTGAGAGAAACCGAGCTTGGCCAGTCGGTACATTACATGCGGTCTGGTGAACGCTTCCGCCAAGAAGAGCACCTCGCCGTGCTCCTTCTTAATCTCGCCGATAACCCACTCCCAGAAAGAAAATGCCTTCGTGTGAGGATTGTCGACACGGAAGATACGAACCCCCTGATCGATCCAGAATTGAAAAACATTCTTTAACTCGTTCCATAACGCATTCCAGTCCTCGGTTTCGAAGTCCAACGGGTAAATGTCATGGTATTTCTTCGGGGGATTCTCTGCGTATTGTATGGTTCCATCCGGACGCTTACGGAACCACTCCGGATGCTGCTTCACGTAAGGGTGGTCCGGAGTGCATTGAAACGCGATATCCAGCGCAACTTCGAGGCCATGCTCTGCAGCCTGAGATACAAAATGCCGAAAATCTTCAAGGGTCCCCAACTCTGGATGAATTGATGTGTGGCCACCCTCCTGCGATCCGATCGCCCATGGACTACCCACATCACTCGGCTCGGCCACAACCGAGTTGTTTTTTCCTTTTCGAAAGGCATGGCCGATGGGATGCACCGGCGGCAGGTAGACGACGTCAAAACCCATAGATGCAACATAAGGAAGCCACCCCTCGCAATCCCGAAGTGTCCCGTGACGTCCGGTCCCGGAGGAGCAGGATCGAGGAAACACTTCATACCAAGTGGAAAAGCCGGCTTTCTCTCTGTCCACAACAATGGCCAGGGGTGTCTGGCACCGGGTAGCAAACTGTCGTTCGGGATAGCGTTGGATCGCTCTGAACAAATCTTCCTCGAGCGCAATGGAGGTTGCGATTTCCATGTCCTTCTCTTCGCGTATCTTTCGCGCCCCCTGTCGGAGCAAGGCGGCATCGTCCCCTTTGGCACGCCCCGCGGCATCATCCATCAACTCGGCTCCAACGAGCAAGTCGATATGGACATCTTGTCCGGCGGCGATTCGTTTGCCAAGACCGTCGCGCCAAGTTGAGAAACGATCGATCCATCCTTCAATGGTGTATTCGTAACGACCCGCTTTCGGGACCGAAAACACACCCCGCCAGCGATCGTTACCCAGCGTCGTCATGGGTGACGATTGCCACTCTTTGTCGCCCTCGCGTGAATAAAGCACCTGACAGATCACATGGTCATGACCATCCGCAAACACGTCGGCCTCCACGACGACTGTTTCGCCAACGATGCGTTTGATGGGGAATCGGCCGCAATCAATCTGCGGCGAGACCCTCTCAATTGCCACACGACCTCTTCCATCGGCGACTCGCGATATTTCTTTCATTCTTACGAGCCTCTTACTCCTACGGAGCGCTGAGTTTCCCATACATCCTGATCTGAGTTTGATGCAATGCTCTGAGCGCAGGTCCAGTTTTCTTGCAAACTTTGTGCCAAAATCGCTTATTAAGAATGGCCATCACCCGCCGCAGCAATAAGCCCAGAAATCGCCTTGGCGGGACGACCCCGCACAACGGGTACCGGATGCGGAAAGTGGATCGCGTCTTCTTCTCTATCACAACTTCGCTATCCAAAACTACAAACGGGCGCGGCGCATCGAGATTCATCCTCTTTTCTCTTTCAACTTGAGCAGGAC
>JGI12635J15846_10005319_pt1 | contig 11120 bp, 12 predicted proteins | sample BlaSpr_A8_OM2_M2_FD_15846 | JGI IMG/M metagenome (IMG submission 15846) | reverse complement strand
GAGCGGCTCGAAAAAGTTCGATTCCAACGTCCCAACAGGTCGCCGGCGCCTACGTCGGTCCTGCTGTGGAAGGTTGCTTGTTGCGGCAGGGCGTTTGCCAACACCCCAGAGATGGTTTCGCCCTCGCTCGTGGCGAGAAGATCGCCTTCCATGGTTAAAGTGTCTCGCGGAGTGAGATTCAGATCGGAACGAAATCCCGCGTGTGCCATATGCCATCCGTCGGCTCCCGGAGGACCGTCAGGTATGGTCAAACTGCCGACGTTGGAATACTTGCCAAAGACCCGATAGTTCCCCAACCGACGAATTTTGCCCCCATACTGGATTAGCGCTTGGGCGGCCTCGTTCGACCCGGCGTCAGCGGCCACGAGACCACCTTGCGTGGCATTTGAATGCTTTGTGATGATATTGATGATGCCGTTCACAGCGTTTGCGCCCCAAACTGTGCCGCCCGGTCCCCGGATGACCTCAATGCGCTCGATATCTTCCAAAGGGACATCCAACTGATCCCAATAGACCCCTGAACTCGTCGGGGTGTAGACGCTGCGATTGTCGACGAGAACTAGCACTTTGTCTCCAAAGCGGTCGTTAAAGCCACGGATGCTGATTGCCCATACGTTTGCGTCAAGTTGCGCCACGTCCACTCCTGGCACCATTCGCAGCAAATCGGGAATATTGGTTGCGCCGGCGCTGTGGATGTCCTCCTGAGTGATAACGAAGATGGCCGCCGCGACCTTCATCACGTCCTGTTCTTTCTTAGATACAGACGTGACTCTGGTGTTCATCAACTCCTCCAGGCTCAGCTGCGTCAAATCCTGCGCCTCAGCAAAGACACACACGTTCAAGAGAAGGAAAGACATACCGAGTTCAGCTAATTTTGCCAACCCGCCGGCTGCCCCAAGCTTGATCTTTTTCGTGTCGACGCGAAGTCGCAACGCCATATTGCTTTCTTCGGCATAACGTGAGTCTTTCTTTACAGGGTTCTAGTTACTGGAGGCTAAAAGCTGCAAACCGTCGGATCGACGCCTTAAGACGGTGGGGTTGGTTTATTGGCCAGCGCGGACCGGAGAGATTAGAAGACGCCCGACTGCCTTCTTCTTAGACTCGGACTTATCGGGCTGATAGGAGAGATCGAGCGACCCTTCGATCGTGGCTGATGCATCCACTAGCGTGGCTGCTAGGGCCCGAAACGACCGGCTGATGTCCTGGTTATCCTGGAAGGCGACCGGAACGCCCTTATCAATAGCTGGCGAAACTAATTGATAATTGTTAGGCAGTTTCCATAGGAGTTTGCAGTTGGTTGCCTTCTCCACGTCATCGTCGCCAAAGCCTGGAATTTTTTTGTAGCGATTAAGCACGAGGCGGACTCGATCGCGTCCCGCGCCTTCCTCCAGGAAGGTGCGTACCCTACCGGCGCTCCACAAAGAAACTACATCTGCCTGCGCGATCATTAAGACCGCATTGGACAAATCACAGAGCAGGCGTTCCGTCTGATCCTTTCGTCCGGAGCAGTCCACGATCACGTACTTGAAGTGGCTTACCAGCAGATCGAACAAACGCGCAAGTTCCGCGGCGGTGGGCGTAACCAACGTCGGCTGCTGCGGGCCAGCCAGCAACTGCAAACCACCTTTGCAGGCCGTCATCAGGCCTTCCAGCAAAGAAGCATCCAAGCGATGCAAATTCTGCAAGGCGTCGACGACGCCGAACGCAGGCCGCACGTTCAAATGTAGAGACGCGTGGCCGAGGGACGCAAAATCCACAAGAAGCACGGTCCCTTGCGTCTCCTGGAGCGCGATGGCGATATTGACGGCCACCGTAGTTGCGCCGGCTCCGCCCTTGGCATTGGTTACTACAAACACCCGCGCCCGGCCGGAGGACGTGCGAGTCTTGCTACGAGAAGATGTGAAACGGCCGAATGCCTCGACGACCGCTTCCGCGCTCGCGTTTCGCTCCAAATACTCGCGAGCCCCAGCGCGCATCGCAGACACAATTGTCGCGGGATCGGTCATCGGACCCACGGCGAAAATGGCGACGTCAGTGGTGTTGGCGTGAATCAGTTCGATGGCGTCAATGGCGTGCTTGACTCTGGCGGGATCGATATCGACGAGCACGACCTCAGTTCGGACATCCTGGAGCTGCCGCAGAATTGGATCGGTGGCGCTGGTCGGAAATCCCACATGACTGAAGACATTTCGGCCGCTCTGAGTGGTCTCCACGCTGTGCTGTAGAGATGCCTGGCGCTCTTTATCTTCAGTTAGAAAGGTAACTGCTACGCCCTGCATGACCGCGTCCTCAATATGATTCTCTTATTTGCATGGTATGAATGGAAGGCACCAACGCCAAGTGACTTTTGTAATCGTTTTTCAGGCAAATAACTCCCTTGCACTGCTGGACCTCTAATCGAAAAGTTTAGATGCAAAACTTGGCGGACAGGCACGGCAGCGGGAATCCCCGAAGCGAAGTGATGTCCCAACTGTCCATTCTATTCTATGCAAAAAATGTTGGCTTGAAAAGAATAACTCTGGCAAAATCCGCGTCCCGCGTGGAAACAACAGCAGATGCGCGTCGGTACGAACCGAAATTAAGCCAATCGCACAATTAGGCTAAGGGCACCGCGATAGCTGCTTGCCGGTGTTTGTGGGTTAGCATCAGAAGAACGCGATGACTTCGGGCACTTCAGGGATATCCAAAACGAACGGCGATCAGGCCTCTACCGAAGTGAATTCCGGTCTGCGAGATAGTGGCACTCTTGCTGCAACGTTTCGCGGCCTGCGCCATCGAAATTTCCAACTTTTTTTCGGCGGTCAACTCATCTCCCTCATCGGGACCTGGATGCAGAACGTCGCGCAAGCCTGGTTGGTTTACCGACTCACCGGGTCTTCGCTGTTGCTGGGATCGGTGGGATTCGCAAGTCAGATACCAGTTTTTCTGGTGGCTCCAATCGGAGGCATCGTCGCCGACCGGATGAACCGCCATCGAGTAGTAATCGGCACGCAAGTGGCGTCAATGATCCTAGCCCTTATTCTTGCGGCGCTAACCCTCGGGCATCTGGTTCAGGTATGGCATGTTTTCGTGTTGGCGGCCTTGTTGGGAGTCGTGAACGCCTTCGACATTCCCGCCCGCCAGTCCTTTCTCGTTGACATGGTAGGGAAAGAAGATCTGATGAATGCGATCGCGTTGAATTCGTCCATGTTCAACGGCGCGCGGATCATAGGCCCCGCAATCGCCGGCATTTTGGTGGCAAAGATTGGAGAGGGCTGGTGCTTCTTTGTCAACGGGGTCAGTTACGTTGCGGTGATTGTCGGTTTGTTGATGATGCGATTAGATCGCCCAATCTTCCGACCGGCAACGGGTTCGCCGCTGGCAAACATAATTGAAGGATTTCGCTTCGTCCGGCAAACGGCCCCAATCCGAGCTTTGCTGCTTCTGTTGGGTCTGGTAAGTCTGGTCTCGATGCCGTACACCGTGCTCATGCCGGTGTTCGCCGACAGGGTACTACATGTAGGCGCGCGCGGACTTGGAATTCTTATGGGTGCGACTGGAATTGGAGCGCTGCTGGGAGCCTTGACCCTAGCCAGCCGCACTGGGGTGCGCGGCCTGGGGCGCTGGGTAGCGTTTTCATGTGGAGGCTTTGGAGTGACTCTGGCGCTATTTTCGCTTTCGCGCAATTTTTATCTGTCGACAATTCTTCTGGTTCCGGTGGGATTCTGCATGATGCTGCAGATGTCGTCTTCGAACACGTTGATCCAGGCGATGGTCCCAGACCGATTGCGCGGACGAGTGATGGCGGTGTACTCCATGATGTTTATGGGCATGGCGCCTTTCGGAGCTTTGTTAGGAGGCGCATTGGCAGATCGCATCGGTGCCCCGCTAACGATATCCATGGGATCGGTCGCCTGTGTTGGAGGGGCGGTGCTGTTCAGAATTAACTTGCCGAGAATCCGCGTCGAGGCCAGGAGGCTTATTGTGGCCCAAAGTTCGGCCGGAGGAGAACCGCCGGTCGAGACTGCGTCAGCCATTGCCGACCAAGAAAGCGCATGAATTGTGTGCTAAAGAGAAAATTGTTGCACTTCAGTTGTTCAAAACTTAGGTGCCTTTCCGCAAGAGATTGATTCTATAAGGCCGTCGACTGAATTACTTTGGTAACTAACATGCGTCGGCCACCTCAGCCAGCTAAATTTTAGTCAGAGAGCCCCCGGTGAAAACATTCTGCCTTTTTTCCTTGTCCCTCTTCGCCTTGTCCATGTCTGCCTTCGCAACGTCATATACGTTCGGCGACTCCGGAGGATCCTTGAACCTGGTGCATTCGTTGAAGTTCGGAAGCGCGTTGCAGCTAACTGGGTCGAAGATTGTCAGCATCAGTGGTCCCAGTCTCCATATGACCGCTAGTTCGGGCGGGAAACTTGGGGTCCTGAAGCTAAGCGGCACGCGCCTTTTGACTTCTACGGTAACGGGCAGCAAAGCGGGTGGCAGCATAGCTGATACTTACAGCTACGGTCCCGGCACAATGACTATTGTTAACTCATTTAAAGCCTCCTCGTTTCCGCAAGGGGTGATTTTTAATGGCACGTTCAGTTCTGAGACGCTCACCGTCACTTACGATTACAGCCAAGAACTCAGTGCTAGGGGCAAGACAATTTATGTTTCTGACGGCCGCACATGGCAATTGATCGGAAGCGTTGTCGGAAAGATGTATACCGGCCAAGGCCTTTCCGGCACATTCAAGATTTCGCGGGTCGGCCATAGTCCTGTAGCTGGCACCACCGATCTTAGCGCGACACCAGAACCTGGAACCTTGTTGTTACTGGCCACTGGTCTGCTGGGTATAGCTGGTGTGGTCCGAAGCCGATTCCGCTCCCCTGAGCGGAGCAAGTCCATCTGACATTTGTCAGTCCCTCGAAGTGACGTACCGCACTAGCGCGTTTATCTGGCTTGTCGCAATCTAACAATCACCCTAATAGATGGCGTGCTCAAAGCATTCCAAGTTTGAAAATGTGGAGAAGGAGAAACTATGCGAATTTCTCGCTGGACATTGACTTTGTTGCTGGCCCTGCTGCTTCCATCACTTCTTCTTGGCGCCGACGTTACGGGAAAGTGGAGGGGGCCCATGCAAAGTGGAGATGGAGAAGCCGTCTTAACCTTGAAATCTGATAACAACACTGTCACCGGCACCATGCTGGGCATCGATGGAAAAGAAAAGCCAATCATCGACGGCAAGCTGGATGGAGAGAACATTTCGCTGACAGTTGCGACGGAATGGCAGGGAAGCCCGATGAAACTGTTTGTGAAAGGAAAAGTCTCCGGCGAACAGATGCAAATCAACATCGCGGCGGACAATGGGTTTTGGAGTACAGACGCAACCGTGAAAAGGGAGGCGAAGAAGTGAGAAAAGCATTTAAGGGCGATTCAGCCAACGAAGAATCGCAATGGGGAGGGCACGACTTCCAGTCGCGCCGTAAGTACGAAGAAATCCACTTTCGGCACGGCTAAAGGCCGTGCCCTCCCGGTTGTAACCTGCAGCCATGGAGTTCTTCCGCAGGCTGATCATCATAATCGTGCGAATTTTAGCGTCCCCTGATGTCGCGTATTACGTCTAAAAGGGAACTGTGAGCGAACGGCGCCGGTGTCAAGGTGACCACGAGCATGAGAACGGCGAACAGCGCGAGCCAACGACGGCTTGGTCCGATTCCCGTCCACTCAGAGACCATGGGGTGCCGCATTCCGCTGATTCTCAGCAGAATCGCCCAGACAATCCAACCAGCCCAGCAATAGATAGCTAGTGGAATCAGGCCAATGATCGTGAGGCGGGATATCCACGCGTGCAACCTTGGCGTGATCGAAAAGACAATGTGTCCCCCGTCCAATTGGCCGCCGGGGAGCAAATTGAGTGCAGTAGCAAACATTCCGACCCAGGCCGCAATGACGGCTGGATGGAAATAAAGGCGCTGCAAAGCGATACCTGCGGGCAGCTTCGCTAGAGGATGAATCGCCCAGGCTATTCGAAATATCAGCGGGAATCCCAGTTGAATGTCTGAGTCTGGCACTGATGCCACTAATCTGGAGTGAGGCATTGCCAGCAGCAGCACGGCCAAGGCCACAACGAATCCCGCGATCGGGCCAGCTATTCCAATATCAAACAGCGCTGCCCGGGAGCGAATGGGTGACCGGATGCGGATGAATGCCCCCAAGGTCCCGATAAGAGTCGGCGCTGGAATGAAAAATGGCAGGGTGGCGTAGACCCCGTAATACTCGGCGCAAAGATAGTGTCCCATCTCGTGGGCGAGAAGAATCAGCATCAAGGTCGCCGAAAACGGAACGCCCATCAGCAGGCGCGATAGGTCGGCGAGGATCCAACGAATAGGAAAGAAAGGAAGAGTATCGTCCGCTAGTGAGAATACCGACTGATTGTGGAGGAAGTTAGATTCCATGCGCGCGCCCACAACCAGCGTCGTGAAAATGGTGACTAGAAATAAGAGAATGTGCAGCCAGTAATGACGTCGTCGCTGCTGTGCAACGTACACCGGCATGGGACGGTAAAACTCAGCAGTGGAGTGAACTGGTGTTCCAGAGATTGGAGAGAGGGAATCAGACATCTAGAATTCCGGTCGTATGCAGCGGGGTAAAGGTAGGCGGGCCTGCTGCTGCAAGCTGCAACTTAATCTATGGACTGTAACTCCTTGCCTGGCTTAAAACGCACGGCTTTGCCCGGAGGTATGGAGACTTCTGCGCCAGTGCGAGGATTGCGTCCAATGCCAGTCTTGCGCGGACGGACGTTAAATACGCCGAATCCCCTCAATTCGATGCGGTCGCCCTTCGTTAGCGAGCGTTTCATGCTCTCAAAGACGGTTTCCACCGCCAGCTCGGCTTTGGTTTTGGTGATTCCGGTCTTGTTCACCACTTCGTTGATGATGTCCAGCTTGATCACAGGCGTCTCCCGGCGGCGCAATACTATACCAAGTGATTGATGCTAAGGGACATATGCGGCAATGTCAACGTTACCACATCTCAACCGTTTTTGGGGCTAAGGGATTTACCTCGCTGATGCATAGCAGTTTGTTCATGTAGCATAGGTGTGCTTTTGAGCCAAATAAATCAATATATTCACGGAAGGGCACTCATGCGTAAGAAAGTATCGATTGTAGGTTCGGGAAATGTTGGAGCCACGGCGGCTCATTGGATCGCCTCAAAGGAACTAGCGGACGTGGTTCTCATCGACATCATTGAGGGCGTTCCGCAAGGAAAAGCTCTCGACTTGCTGGAAGCGATGCCGATCGAGAAGCGTGACTGCTATGTGACCGGAACCAACGATTACGCCGACACTGCCAATTCTGACATCGTTGTGATTACCGCTGGCATTCCCCGGAAGCCGGGCATGAGCCGCGATGATCTTCTGAACACCAATCACAAGATCATGAAGGACGTAGTCAGCAAGGCGGTGCAACATTCTCCGAACTGCATTTTGATTGTAGTGTCGAATCCGCTGGATGCCATGGCGCAGGCCGCGTACAAGATGAGTGGCTTCCCCCGCGAGCGAGTCATCGGTATGGCGGGAGTGCTTGATTCAGCGCGTTTTCGTGCCTTCATTGCGGACGAACTAAAAGTCAGCGTTGAAAACGTTACTGCATTTGTGCTGGGGGGGCACGGGGACACCATGGTCCCGTTGCCGCGCTACTCAACGGTGGCAGGAATTCCGATTACGGAATTGATGGATGCTGCAACCATCGAGCGCTTAGTGCAGCGGACGCGGGATGGCGGGGCTGAAATTGTGAAATATCTTAAGACGGGAAGCGCATATTACGCGCCATCGGCGGCGGTAACGGAGATGGTCGAAGCGATTCTGAAAGACAAAAAGAAGATCCTGCCCTGCGCGGCTTACCTGGACGGCGAATACGGAATCAAAGGCCTATTCGTAGGTGTACCGGTAAAGTTGGGTTCAAAAGGCATCGAGCAGATTATCGAAATCAAACTAACTCCCGAAGAAAAAGCGGGAGTGGACAAGAGTGCTGCATCAGTGAAGGAATTGGTGGGGGTTATCGGAGTGTAGGGGCGCATAATTCCACTTTTTACAGGTCACGGCATTTCGGATCTGGCAAGTGCTTTGGGTCGCCGTCTCGGTTGGATTCTGAAATTTTAGCCGTATGACCGAGCTCGAATGAGGGACATGTGAGGAAGGTCGTTTTAGCTCTGATCGTCGTCGTAGGGCTCGGTTCGATTTGGCTTACTTGGCGAAAGCCCAGGACGTACGATCAAAACCTGATGACCTATTTCCAGCACGCCCCAACCCTAGAGACCGGGGCTTCTGTGTGCGTCGATGGTGTGAAGCTGGGCACCGTCACCAGCGTGCGCGTCCGGCCGGAGTTGGGAGACCGACCTGTCGAAGTTTCGATGGAGATAAGTTCCCCCTACGAACTTAAGATTCCGAATGATTCAACTGCGGCACTATCCACCGGCGGACTACTGGGTCCGACGTTTGTGGATATAAATACTCGTTACGCTTCTGGGACTCCGATAGCAAACAATGGCGTACTAAAGAGCTTAGAAATTAAAGAAGCCGAAGGCGCCGACTTTTTAGGAACTCTGGGCAATGCTCTGGTCCAAGTGTCCCGGAAGGGAAACCGACCGCAAGAACCGGCGAACATTGCGCCACCGCCTGCAGCCGGTGGCAAATGACTAATGCAGGCTGAGTCGCCACCAGCCTTAGTCGGCTGATCCTCGCGAGGATTTTACACAGCGTTGACGGCCCCGGTGTTCATCCGTCACAGACCTACATTGTCCTCGTGCGATAAAAAACGGGAGGGCACGGCTTTCAGCCGTGCCGTAACGCCGTGAATTTTGGATGTACGGCACGGCCAAGGCCGTGCCCTCCCGGAGTTTGCCATGTCCAAACCTCCACGCGACCACACTTCTTTCGGATCTGATACGTATTTTGTGACTGCCACGACTTGGGGCAAGAGACCCCTCTTTCAAACGGATCGCATGGCTCGCTTATTTATCGAAACCCTTTACCACTACCGTCGCCAGGGGAGGTTCTCAGTCCACGAATTTGTTGTGATGCGCGATCATTTTCACTTGATCATGACACCGACGCAGATCAGCCTCGAGAAAGCAATTCAGTTCATCAAAGGGGGATTTTCCTACCGCGTCAAGAGGAAACTCGGACTGAACTGTGAGATCTGGGAACGCGGTTACATCGACCACCACATTCGGGACGCAAATGACTATTCACGTCACGTCGAGTACACACGCTTAAATCCTTTGAAAGCACGAATGGCGCTGACGATTGGGGAATATCTCTATTCATCCGCACACCCCGGATTCGAGCTCGACCCGTGCCCGCAGGGATTGCACCTTTTGCAACGAACGAGTTGACCATGGTCATTGACCCCGGCATACAATAAAACGCATGAAGGAAGTTGCAATTTCCGAATTTAAGGCCAAATGCCTAGGCATCCTCGAACAGGTGCGCAAAACTCGTAGACCCATCCGCGTCACGCGCTTCGGCAAGCCCGTGGCCGAAGTTGTCCCGCCATCTACCGGCAATGCAACTGGAAGGCGACTAGGATGCATGGCCGGAACTGCGATAATTGTGGGAGATATCGTTGGCCCTACGGGCAGCTGGGATGACTGGGAAGCCTGGCGCTGACGAGTCCCTCACACTTTCTCTATCACCACCGACGTCACCGTGACATCCTTCATCGGCTTGTCCTGCTTATTTCGCGGGATGCCTACGATCTTCTCGGCAACGGTTTGTCCTTCGACCACTTCTCCAAAAATAGTGTGCTTGCCGGTGAGCCATTCCGTTGGCGCGAGCGTGATGAAAAACTGCGAACCATTCGTATTTGGACCGGCGTTTGCCATTGCCAGCTTGCCCGGCTTATCGAATTTGTGAGGAGAGCCTTTAGTCTCGTCCTCGAACTGATATCCGGGGCCGCCGAAGCCGGTGCCTGCGGGATCTCCTCCCTGAATCATGAAATCGGGAATCACGCGATGGAATATTGTTCCGTCGTATAGACGATCTTTACTCTTTTTGCGCGTCGTGGGATGCGTCCATTCCCGTTTGCCTTCCGCCAAGTCGACAAAATTAGCAACTGTCTTGGGTGCTTCTTTTTCAAAAAGGCGGCAAACGATTTTGCCCTCCGAGGTATCGAAAACGGCGTATGTACCGGGTTGACGAGTCATTGAATCCTTTCGTTTTGCTGGTCTTCTTCTATTGAGAACTTGTTGTGCTCGGAGTTGTTGTCTGCTTCTTGCTTACCGGCTTGGCTGCTGAAGGCTTGTGCGTGCCCGAACTGCCGCTAATCGTGATGTGATTGATCTTCACTGGTTGACTCGGACGATCATTGGAATCCCGAGGCGCGCGCGCGATCTGCTTCACCAATTCGACGCTGGCATCGTCGCATTGTCCGAATATGGTGTATCCGCCATTCAGGCTAGGGTACGGAACTTCGGTGACGAAGAATTGCGAACCGTTTGTATCGGGTCCGGCGTTGGCGTAGGCGAGGCGCCCCGGCCGGTCGAAAAGCAGGTCTGGAGAAGTTTCGTTCTTGAACTTGTATCCCGCATCGCCTGTACCGTCACCCTTAGGGTCGCCGCCTTGGATCATGAACTCTGGGATTACCCGGTGAAAGATCGTGCCGTCATAAAGAGGAACGCCAGTTTTCTTCTTCCCGCTAACCGGGTCGGTCCATACTTTTGTGCCCTTTGAGAGGCCGACAAAGTTAGCGACCCCTATTGGAGCCTTGTCGGGGAACAGATCGCAGGTCAGCTTTCCCGCTGTCGTGTCGATCACGGCAGTAGGCTCCGCGGCAGCGTGACTGACCGGTTTCTTTGCAGGCGCCGCCTTGGGAGCCTCTGCCTGAGACCAGCAGAAAAATGAAAACACAGAAATAAAAACTAAAACCATTGAACCCTTGCGCATTGATCAGAACCCTCCGGTCTGTGAGTGCAGACTAAATGAAGAACTTTTGGACTTCGATAGCATTGTTGAGGCAATAATTCTACGACATCCCGCGGAAATACTAACAGTACGGCAGCACGCGTTGCAGGCTATGCTAGAACACACTTTCGCAGCCGCGGAAAACCCATCCATTCGCGGGAGGGCACGGCTTCCAGCCGTGCCGGCA
>JGI12635J15846_10005318_pt1 | contig 11120 bp, 8 predicted proteins | sample BlaSpr_A8_OM2_M2_FD_15846 | JGI IMG/M metagenome (IMG submission 15846) | reverse complement strand
AGCTTTGCTCCGCTGGACAGCCGAGGGCGGCTGTCCCTACGTGTTCATCTTTTGACCAGTTTTTTTAAGGCTTCTACGTTTCTTTTATCGTCCCCCGGGTCGTCGATTGGAGTCTCGGCTATGAATGCTGCGTGAGCCAGGCGCGGGTCGTTGAGCAGGCGTCGGAATGGTTCCAGGCCGATGGTTCCCTTCCCGATGTGCTGATGGCGGTCTAGCTTCGATCCGCGTGCTGCTTTTGCATCGTTGCAGTGCCATACTCGGACGTTTTTCAGACCAAGTGTCTCATCCAGCTGTTGCAAGGTCTCTTGCATCCCGCCCTCGCTCACAATGTCATAGCCAGCAACGTGGGTATGGCAAGTGTCGATGCACGCAGCTACCGGGACCAGACCATGCAAGTGATCGAGCACTTCCGCCACTTGTTCGAAACTCGCCCCCAAAGAAAACTCCGCGCCGGCTGCATTCTCGATCAGGATCGTCAGATTCTGTTTGGCAAGATCCAAACCCTGAGTTGCGGCGGCAATTGCGGCAGCGGTTTGCACCAGTCCGGCTTCGCGATCGACTCCGCGGAACGACCCGGGATGCAGGACCAGATACTCCGCGCAGAGGTTTAAAGCACGTTCAACTTCTCCACGAAATGCCTCGATTGATTTCTTGAGGAACAAGGGCGTTGTGCTGGCCAGGTTCACCAGATAATTTGTATGAATCACCAACGGCTTCAAATCATATTTCTCGCGCAACCGGCTCATCTCGGCACACTGAGGAAGGCTCAACTCATACTGCGCCCACTGCCGCGGACTGGAAGAAAAAATCTGGAAGGCGTTGCACCCGAGCCGCCATGCGCGTTCTGCCGCATTTTGCACGCCTCCAGCACTGGAGGTATGAATGCCTATTCGCCGGGAAATCGGCCGACGAGCGCGCGTTGGAGGGGGCATTTTCAGGATGTCCTGTTCCTGGGACATTGACCGAGGCATAAAAGAAAGTATATTGAGTAACGCTTTATTGTCCCCAGGTAAAAGGAGATCGTGGAATGGGATGGTATTTTCTTTTCTTTTTTGTTTCCGGATTCTGCAGCATTCTCTACGAAATCATCTGGCTGCGCCTGGCGATGGCACAGTTCGGAGTGACCAGCGCTCTAGTCTCGATTGTAATTTCCATGTTCATGGCCGGGCTGGGATTGGGATCGTGGGGCAGCGGCCGCTTGTTGCGCAGATACGGAGATCGTGTCGGCCTCGCCGCGCTTCGCATTTACGCTCTTGCCGAATTGCTGATTGGGGTCGCGGCGCTGGTCGTCCCACGGCAGTTGCAATTGGGACGCACTTTTCTAGAGCACGCTTCACTCTCGTCGTCGGCGGCTTACTATTTTGCGTCTGGAGTGTGGATCGCTCTTACGTTGATTCCCTGGTGCGCCTGCATGGGGGCGACGATTCCAGTAGCCATGCAAGCGATCAGGAAAGACTTCAAAGAAGAGGCGCAGAAGTCTTTCAGCTTTCTGTATCTGGCCAATGTTTTAGGCGCCGCTGCCGGGACAACCATACCTCTATTACTCATCGAACTTTATGGCTTCCATGGAACCCTGAAGATCGGTGCGGCTCTGAATATTCTCCTGGCTGGTTCCGCTCTTATCTTTTCACTGCGCAGGGCTCGGGGAACAACGTCATCGACAGAGACGCCGTCGTCTCGACCGTCCACACCCGTAAGGACGCCCGGCGCCCCATCTGCCGTTCTCGTTCTGTTGTTCGCGACAGGCCTAACTAGCATGGGAATGGAGGTGGTTTGGATTCGGCAATTCACACCTTATCTTGGCACTGTGGTCTATGCCTTCGCCTCGATCCTTGGTCTCTATCTTGTCTCTACATTTCTGGGATCGCATTTTTACCGAAGCTGGACCCGCAATCATATGAATGAAGCCAGATATCAAGGCAGGATGATATGGCTATTGCTGGGCTTTTTCGCGCTCTTCCCTCTGATCACGGCAGATCCTCAATTCGAAATGAGCCGTCTGTTGCGTCTATTGATTGGAATCTGCCCATTTTCCGCGGTCTTAGGATTCGTAACGCCAATGCTGGTCGATCAATGGTCGGGGGGAGATCCAGACCTTGCCGGAAGAGCCTACGCGGTGAATGTGGTGGGGTGCATCGTAGGACCGTTGTTGTCGGGATTCCTGCTTCTTCCCCTGATCGGCGAACGGTGGGTACTGTCCCTTCTCGCTTTGCCCTGGATCGTTGTTGGCATATACGATGCGCGAACCTCGGAAAGGCGAACCGGCGGACTCGGCCAACGCTATTCAAAAGCGATTTCTTACGCAGTTGTCGCAGCCGCACTGTTGATCGTCTTCTTCAGCAAAGGATACGAGGACCAATTCCCACATCATGTAGTTCTGCGCGACAATACCGCGACCGTTATCGCAACAGGCCAGGGGATGGACAAGAGGCTATTCGTCAATGGCGTGGGGATCACGTCTCTTACGCCAATTACAAAAATGATGGCGCATCTGCCTCTGACTTTTCTCGATCATCCTCCTAAAATCACTTTAACCATTTGCTTTGGCATGGGAACTACTTATCGATCACTGCTTTCGTGGGGGATTCCGAGCACCGCGGTCGAATTGGCTCCGAGCGTTCCGCGAGTGTTCTGGTATTTCCATTCGGATGGGCCTGAGCTTCTGCGGTCTCCGCTATCGCACCTCGTTATCGATGACGGACGCCGTTATCTTGAACGAACGCCGGCGCGCTACGACGTGATTACGATTGACCCTCCGCCGCCGGTGGAAGCCGCCGGTTCGAGCATGCTCTATTCCAAGGAGTTTTATTCCATCATCACCCAGCGCTTGCAGCCTAGTGGAATTTTGCAACAGTGGCTTCCCGAAGGTGACCGCGCGGTGCGCGCTTCTGTCGCTCGCGCCCTTAAAGAATCTTTTACCTACGTGCGCCTGTTTCAGTACGGACCGGATTGGGGATTTCATTTTCTGGCCAGCAACAGTCCTATTCCCAACCGCACTCCCGCGCAGTTAGCGCAAGCGCTGCCGCCCAAAGCGGCGAAGGATCTCGTCGAATGGACGCCGGATGAAACTCCGGAAGAGGTCTTCGCGGAGATCATCAGCGGGGAGACTTCGGTTGACCAATTCATCGCGCAAGATCCGCGGGCGCCTGCGATGCAAGACAATCGCCCGGTTAATGAATATTACGTCCTGCGGCGGCAATTGCCTTAGCGAACCGTGGAAGGAAACGAAGGTTCACTTACCTGACGGAGAGTCGTTCTCCAAAGATTGCCGTCCCTATTCGCACGCAGGTCGATCCCTCTTGGATCGCAATTTCAAAATCGTGGGACATTCCCATCGAGAGGACGCTCATGTTCAACGTCATATGCCTGGCAGCGACCTGATCGCGCAGGTCGCGCAGTCTCTCGAAATAAAGGCTAGCCTGTTGCAGATCATCTGTGAAAGGAGGAACAGTCATCAGGCCACGAAAATCTAAATAGTCTAATTTCGGAGCAGTCTGCAGCAGTTCTGCCAATTCATGGGAAAACGGAGCAACGCCGCTCTTGGATTCTTCTCCGCCCACATTGATCTCAATTAAAACCGATATTCTTTTCCCCAAAGACAATGCGGAGGCGTTCAGCCTTTGGGCCAATCGAAGAGAATCGAGAGAATCCACCGAGGAAAACATTTCGGCAGCTTTTGCCGCCTTATTGTTTTGCAAATGTCCGATCATGTGCCAGTCGACGTCTCTCAGATCTCCCAGCGCTTCAGCCTTTGCCGCGAATTCCTGAACCCGGCTTTCACCGAATTGCCGGATTCCAGACTTGTACGCCTCGTGTATTAGCTCTGGCTGAACAGTCTTGCTTACTGCCATTAAGGTGATTTCGTCGGGGTTGCGTCCAGCCCGCTGCGCGGCCGACGCGATGCGTTCTCGCACGTACGCGATGTTTTCGGCGACGGACATTTACAAAAACAATAAACCACAAAGGTCACAAAGGTTCACTAAGGAAAACCTAACGATGCGAAATGTTTGGGAGCGCTGACATTTGCGCTGCCAAACATTCATGGGCGGGAGCGCCCGCGCCACACAAACGCTACATCATGGCTGTCGGGGGAGCGGGTTCGTTTGGATCACCTGCGGTCGTCAGGGGTAAGAAAATCAGCAGTGCAGCGAGCGCCGCCAACACGATCATTCCTCCTACGATATAGGAAGGATCTTTAAAAATCTGAGCCTTAGTAATGCGGGTGGCGAGAGCTGCGGCGGAACTCATCCATGACTGTTGGGATAACGACATTGCGATTAGGCCAGCCCAAAGAAGCCCGAAGATCGATTCCCCCGCAATCAGTCCAGAGGCAGCCAATACCCCGGTATTATCCACACGCGCCAACTGCGCGTCATTGAATCCTCTTCTCCGCGCTAGCCAATCTCCGAATGAGCGGAACACCCCGCCGAGGAAGATGGCGAAAGTGGTTTCGAACGGCAAATACATGCCGACCGCAACCAGCATCGGGCTGCGCACTTGCATCATGATCAGTCCGATCCCAAAGAAGATGCCAACCACCACCAGAGGCCAGGGCATGTCGCCCCCCACAATGCCGATGGCCAATGTGGCCATCAGACCCGCCTGAGGCGCTGACAGCTGCCGACTGCCGAAACCGAATGCTGTGTTTAACAGCATCAGGGGCCAATACATCATCAGGCTAGCAACAACTACTGCCATCAATTCCGCGATCTGAATTTTGCGGGGCGTACCACCGAGGATGTAGCCAACTTTAAAGTCCTGCAACATCTCACCTGCAACCGAGGACGAAACGCAAACCACCGCTGCGACTCCCAACACAGTAGCCACACCGCCCGGCCCGGAGACACCAAGCGACACCATGAGAAGCGCTGCTATGAGCAAAGTGGACAGCGTCAAGCCAGAAACCGGATTATTGGAAGAGCCAATAAAGCCGACCAAGCTGCCAGAAACCGTGGCGAAGAAGAAGCCGACGATAAGCATTACGACTGCCGCCAGCACCGCGGGCCAAACCAGTCCAGAGATATGGATATAAAGAAAGCACATCAGCACGAACATTAGCGCAATCAATCCAAAGACGACTTTTGAGCTCATGTATTGCTCGGTGCGCGACAGCTGAGATCGCTCGTGAGCAGTTTGTTTCAAATCGGAGAATGCCTTGCCCAGACCTGAAGTCAGGCTCTTTCGCATTCCATACAAGGTGTACGCGGCGCCCACAAGCATTCCGCCGACGGCGATGGGGCGCACGATGAAGCGCCATACGGATATTGCCATCGTGGCCCAATCATCCGGCGTGTCAGCGGGAAGGTAGTGTTTGAGTTGCGGCCCCAGGAAAAAGATCAGCAACGGTACCATCAATCCCCAGGCCAATACTCCCCCAGCAAATTGGATCGACGCCAGCCGGAGTCCGATGATGTAGCCGACCCCCAAGTAAGCCGGACTTACGCTGGGCGCAGAAAACATGCTGGTTCCACCTGCTGCAAGTACATTTGGGTTGCCCGCTGTACCAAGACGGACCTGGCTGCGGCCCAGGCCTCCAACGGCGAAGTGAAAGTCTTTATCTGACGCAAACAATCCGAAGCGGCCGAGCATGTATACCAGGCCACCAACTCCGATATTCCAGAACAGGTACTTCGCGGCCTCGGCGCCACGCCGTCCCGCTTTGTGTATCTCAGACGCCGCCACGGATTCTGGAAACGGTAACTCTGGGTCTTCCACCATGACCCGTCGCACCAGGGAAATGAAGAGCACCCCCAAGACGCTGCCCACCATAATCAATGCGGTGGATTTCCAGTAAGCGTCGCGGGGCCGGAATGAAGGCCAAACTTTGGCGATCAGGAAGGCTGGAATGGTGAAAATCGCCCCGGCTGCTATACCCTCTCCGATCGAGCCCGCGGTACGGGAGATATTCTCCTCGAGTAACGATCCCTTCCAAGCCCTCATTGCTGCCATTGCAATGACTGCAGCAGGATATGTGGCGGCGATGGTGATTCCCGCGCGCAAACCAAGATAGGCATTCGCCGCGCCGAGAACCACCGTCATGCACAATCCCAGGAGGACAGCCCTGAGCGTAAGTTCCTTCATTTCTGCGTGCTCAGGGACGTATGGTTGATGCTTTTTGGGGGCCACGGGCGAATCGGAAGGGCGCTGATTGCTCATTAGATTTTGTCGGCCTCGATTGCTAAAACAGCCATCTAAACAAAGGGCGCACGATAGCACGCCGTACTCAGCATTACAAGCTCGTGCGAGCCCGGTAACCAGAAACCAGAGTACTCGTATTCGTGGCAAATTGCGGATTCCGCTCAGGATATTGTTAAATTCGCGTTAAGTATTCCAGGAAATAGTGAACTCCAGCGGAAGTTGATATAATCTGTTAAAGAATCCCTTTGGCCCCGATTGGGAGGTTGTGAGCATGTCACACAGACAATTCCGCTGCCCTGATTGCGGTAGCATCGAAGGTTATCGCTCGCGTCCTCGAAATATAGTGGAAAAGTTTCTCCTTCCATTGTTGCTGCTGCAGCCGCTGCGGTGCGCTGACTGTTATCGAAGATTTTATTCATCTACGTCCATTCAGGCCCGGCAGAACAGAGTGTCGCGACTGACGGATCGCACAGCAGCGTCATCGGAAATCCATCCGGCCGCCTAGTAGGTGTTGCGAACTGAGCCTCCCCTCTTGATAAGGCGCTCGAGCTGTATCCAACGACGCGTCCAGATTGGCTAACTTCCATTGGAACGGTCGATGCCTTCGGCAGAAGCTGATACCCTAGAAGGGGTTCGCCAATTCAAACGTTGGCTGACAGCCCCTTGCGGCTGATGACCGAATTCATGTCGTACCAAACCGCCATTGCCAGGATGTACGCGCTCGGCCACGAACTAAGCCAGACTCCCTCGCTGAAGTTTGACCTGGCCAATATGAGGGTGCTGCTTGGTGAGTTGGATCACCCAGAGCTACGCGTTCCGGGAGTCCTTATTGCTGGAACCAACGGAAAAGGGTCGACAGCAGCGACGCTGGCCTCGATTCTGAAAGCGTCTGGCATGCGCACGGGCCTTTACACCTCTCCGCATCTGGTGCAGATCAACGAGCGCATCCGGATCAACGGACAACAAATCAGTGACAGCGACTTCGCCCTTTACCACGATGTTGTAGACCGCACTTGCGAGAGATTGGTTTCCGATGGCCAATTGCCATGGCATCCCAGTTTTTTTGAGATGCTTACAGCTATCGCATTCGAATATTTCGCGCAAAACAAAGTAGAGATTGCGGTTCTAGAGGTTGGCATGGGTGGACGCCTCGACGCCACCAACGTGATTGACCCGCTGGTCAGCGTTATTACTGATATTTCTCTCGACCATCAAAACTTCCTCGGGGAGACCATCGCGGAGATCGCGCGCGAAAAAGCAGGAATCATCCGGTCGGGCGGGATCGTCGTAACCTTGCCTCAACATTCGCAAGCCAACGATGTAATTGGAAACAAAATTCTCGAACTGGGTGCAAAAGCGGTAAGCGCCGTGCCGTATGTACCACCAGTCTCGCCGGGAAGTGGCCAATATTTTAACCCTTGCGATTCGGAACTGTATCCGAACGAGCAATCAGTTTCTGTTCCGCGCTCGCGGTATCGAGTCGAGATCATGGGCAAGGAGATTGCAGTCGAGACCGCTTTGATTGGCCGCCATCAGTTGAGAAATGTGGCATTGGCAATCACGGCTGCGGAAGAACTTGCTAAGCAGGGCTTTTCAGTGACTCCTGAGGCGATTGAGCGCGGTATTCTGGAGACAAACTGGCCCGGCCGCTTTCAGGTCTTGCCAGCCCGAAATGGCGCTCCTGAGTACGTTTTTGACGTGGCTCACAACCCCGCGGGAGCATGGGCTCTGCGGTCCACTTTGTCAACGTGCTATGCGGATCGCCGTCTGGTATTCGTTTTCGGCGCCATGAGAGACAAGGCGGTTGCGGAGATTGCCGAAATTCTCTTTCCTTTGGCAGAGGCTGTGATCGTGACGCGGGCCAATAATCCGCGATCAGCCACGGTTGAAGAAATTCGCCAGGCGTCGGTCCGTGTTTCAACTCGCATAGAGGATTCAGCTGATGTGGCGGCTGCGATGGTTCGTGCATCAACTCTTGCAGGCTCTTCAGGAATGGTTGTAGTGACAGGGTCCATATACGTTGTAGGAGAAGCGATGCAGGCAGTGGGACTAAGAGTCTGAAGCTGCATTGAATGTGTTTGCATCAATAGTGGAGCGCCAACGAATGCCGTCCGTGAACCCGCCGCTGCCTGAGATCGACGCCGATCCTGTTTCTTCGGAGCAGTCTCGCCGAGTTGAGAGTCGAAGAGCGGTCGTGGGGTCGCGAAAATACGGGCTGCTCAGCCGGCTCCGCTCGTACTTGATTCTTGACCCTCTGATCTGGTTATATACCGTCGTTTTCGGAATCGCGTCGATTCCCGTTTCTTTTTTCGGCAACAAGGAACGCATTCTGCATGGATTTGCGCATCGATGGTCAGAGTTGATAATGAAAACGATCGGCTCTCCGTTGAGGGTCGTTGGGCTTGAGAAAATCGATACATCCAAGCCTTACATCTATGCCGTTAATCATGCGTCTGCGTTGGATATTCCAGTCTTGTACACATATCTTCCCTTCCAATTCAGGATCGCTTTTAAGAGAGAGCTGCTCTCCTACCCAATTGTGGGGTGGCATTTAAAACGTTCTGGGCAAATCTGCATTGACCGGGAAAACCCAGGGACCGCGATAGGTAGCGTGCGCGCCGCTCTCAGAGCGCTGAGCAACGGAATCCCGCTGGTGATATTCCCCGAAGGAGGACGCTCGCATGATGGCGAGATCAAGCCGTTCCTGGCGGGGGCCTTCTTTCTGGCGCTGAGGGCCCACGTCGACGTCGTTCCTGTGGCCCTCGTAGGCACTTTCGAAATGCTTCCGATGGACACATATCACATAAAACCCCGGCCACTGGAAATGCGCGTAGGCGCCCCGATATCGACCGCCGGTTTAACTCGCGAAGATATGGAGACACTCTCGGACAAAGTACAGAAGTCTATGGAAGAGTTGTATTACGAGTGAATCCTAATCCAAGGATTCTAACTAGTTCCAAATCCCCGTAATAACTTTCGCTTTAGCATCGCCGACATTTAGCGGCTTGAGCCCAAAATTATCTTCGATGGTTCGCAGCATGTCGAAGTGATCGTAAGGCTCACCAACTTTTTTGCCCTTCTTGACCATGTCTCCAAGTAGAACGGTGTAGATATGATTGCTTTTCTTTTCGGGTGGCTCGCTTTCGTCGTAGGTCAGAACTATTAACGTTCCTGAGCGAGCGTCTGGAGGAAACCAGTTCTCGAGAAAATTCTTGAGCCACGTCGACGCCGTGCCCAGATTGGTGTCGTGGCCGTCATCGTCCAGGTTCGGCGAGTAGAACATGTAAGTGGGCAGAGCCCTGTACTTGGGGTCTTTTGGGTCCCTGCGGGAGTTTTGAACGTCGGTGACAAACGCATTGTGGGGATCCTTGGTGTCGACAGACACGACATTCTTAAATTCCTGCTTCTGCACTTTCTGGAAGCTCATAAACGGCACATGCTTGCGGGCGTATTTCTTGGCGTCGTAAAGGTAAGGCCCTTCTCCCGGCTTCGGAGGATAGTCCTCCGCGTAATTCTTCCAGTCCAAAAAATCTCCAATTGTGCGGTGTTGTGCATCATCGGGAATGTCCTTTTGGTCGTCCCCGAAAATGCCATGGATGCCGAAGGTGCTGCCCGAAATCATGGCGAGATAGTTAGGATACGAAGGGTGGCCCAGGGCTCTGAAATTAGTGAATTCGACCCCTTCGTCCGCTAGTTGTTTCAGATAACTGTCTTTGATGGCAGAGACGTAAGCTTGATTTTCTAAAACAACAATCAACACTCGATCAAAATGCCTGTTTGGATTTGCGTTTGTACTCGCCGGATTCGAAGCGGGAGGTTGTTGTCCGAAGGCAAAGTTGCTGATTATTAGAAATAGGATAAAAAACAATCGACTCATTTAGGCTCCAACACTATTTATAGCTTAATTTCTGTGTGGCGCGGGCGCCCTCGCCCGCGATTTCTTCATCCACTCGCCTGGGCGGCCGATGTTGCTGTAGCTCCGCTGATCAGTAAACGCCGGTTCTTGTAACATGAGTGACAATGCCGCAGCCGGTCACCCACGCCAGCTTGAGAGTCCTGGAGTTCGAGTCATTCCGCGAACTGTTGCGTGGATACGCGCAGTCTCCATTCGGACAAAAGCTGATTTCAGAACTTGTTCCTTCGACCGACCGCGCATGGGTTGAAAATCAGCAAACCCTAACCGGTGAGATTCGCGAGTTCCGCCGAGTGGGAGGGAATTTTGACTTTGCGGGGCTGCTCGAAATTGGTTCTCACCTGGAAAAGGCAAAGATAGCGGGAGCCGCCCTCGAGACTACTGAAATTCGGGATGTGGTTTTAGTTGTCGATCGGGCGAGCGAGTGGCGTCAAATTACTCTGAGCCCTCCGACCGCGATGAAGGCTCCGTGGGCCGTAGTAACAGACCTCTCCTCTGGAATTGTGGACTTCACGGATTTTCTGCGCGGTTTTCGGAACAAGATTCAGCCGGACGGCACGCTCGAGGACAAGGCGTCGCCCGAACTTGCCAGAATCCGGCGCGAAACCGAAAAGCAAAGGCGGCAGATTCAGGAATCGCTGCGCGGTTATTTGCGGCGACTGTCCGAGGGTGGAACCCTGCAGGACGAGTTAATCACAATTCGCGGTGAGCGTTTTGTGATTCCGGTAAAAGTTGAGCAGAAGCGGCGCGTGCAGGGCGTGGTGCATGGAGCGAGCTCGAGCGGTCAAACGGTTTTCGTTGAACCTCTTGAAACCATCGAGCAGAACAACGAGCTTGTCCGTTTGCTCGATGAAGAGCAGGCGGAGATTCATCGCATTCTTCTGGAGATGACTCGGAAGATCGGCCAGCATTCGGATTCCATCTCTTCCGCTGTAGAAATTCTCGCCGAAATCGAGTTGCAGTTTGCTAAAGCGCGATTCGCGGAAGACTACGATTGCGTTCCGGTGCAACTGGACGAGCGCGGGCGGGCTGAGCCCGCCATGAACGGGCAAGGGCGCCCGTCCCCACA
>JGI12635J15846_10005315_pt1 | contig 11123 bp, 10 predicted proteins | sample BlaSpr_A8_OM2_M2_FD_15846 | JGI IMG/M metagenome (IMG submission 15846) | reverse complement strand
GAAACGAACCGGATCTTCTCGATGAACGGAATGGCGCTCGTGATGAGTGTGGCCAGCTCCACCTCCAGCTCCGTGGTTGCTCCAAAGCTTGTGCCGCGCTCTGCCTGCTTGGAAATCGCCGCGGTCACCGCCGGATGTGCGTGCCCCAATAACATCGCGCCCCACGAGCACACATAATCGAGCAGCTCATTGCCATCGGCGTCATAGAGAAATTGTCCACGCCCATGATCAACGATAAATGGTTCGCCGCCTACAGAACGAAACGCGCGCACCGGGCTGTTTACGCCGCCGACCAACACCTGTTCCGCGCGCTTAAAAATCTCACGCGAGCGCTTGCCCTCGCGTTTCCGCGTAACCTGCGATTGTATGGAGTTCATTGGTGCGCCCGTCGGATGTTCACGCGCGTAGCCACCGCGCCGCATCCTTGGCGTGATAAGTCAGAATAATTTCCGCTCCAGCGCGTTGAATGCCGGTCAATATTTCCATCACCACACGTTGCTCGTCCAGCCAGCCTTTTTCTACCGCGGCCTTGACCATCGAGTACTCGCCGCTCACGTTATACGCCGCCACTGGCACGTCGAATTCATGCCGCACGCGCCTGATGATATCTAGATACGGCAGCGCCGGCTTCACCATCACCATGTCCGCGCCTTCATCCAGATCCATTTCCACTTCTCTNAATGCTTCGCGGGCGTTTGCGGGATCCATCTGATAACCACGCCGGTCCCCAAACTGTGGTGTCGACTGTGCCGCCTCGCGAAAAGGCCCGTAAAATCCGGAGGAATATTTCGCGGCATACGCCAGGATCGAAATGTTTTCGAATTTATGTTCGTCGAGCGCTTCGCGAATGACGCCCACGCGTCCATCCATCATGTCCGAAGGAGCCACGATATCCGCCCCTGCTCGAGCGTGCGAGACGGCTTGCTTGGCAAGAATATCCAACGTGGCATCGTTGGCTACTTCGCCGTCTTCGATTACCCCGCAATGCCCGTGGTCCGTGTACTCACACAGGCAAACATCGGTGATTACCAGCAACTTCAATTTGGCCTTGCGAATTGCCTCTATCGCACGCTGCACTACGCCATCGGCGGCAATCGAACTCATGCCCCGGGCGTCCTTTTTCTCTGGCAGCCCGAACAGAATTATTCCCGGAATTCCCAGCGATTCGACTTCACGGCATTCTTCGACAATCTGATCGGCCGATTGCTGAAACACGCCAGGCATGGAGCTGACTTCCTGCCGCACCTTTTGCCCGGGACACACAAACATCGGATAGATCAAACCCGCAACGCTCAATCGCGTTTCGCGAACCAGTCCGCGCAACCCTTCATTGCGGCGCAATCGCCGCCCCCGGTGCGTCGGGAAGCTCATTCCTGAACTACTCCGGCAACCGAGGCTTTCGGTGTGCTTGCAAAATGCTTTTCCAATACCGCAATAACCGCGTCGGCAGTGGTATCCTCGGCCACCAGCAACTTGTCCACGCCCGCTTGGCGCAACGCGTTCGCCGTTATAGGGCCGACAGCGGTAATCGCCATCCGACTTTGCAAATCGCGAAGTTTCTCCCTGCCCAGAATTCCAACGAAGTGATCCACAGCGGTGGGACTGAAAAACAAAATCGCCTCGACCTCACCATTCACGATCGCTGCGATTTTCTCCTCGTCGAGATTAACCGGCGTAACTGTCTTGTAAGCAACAACCTCGGTCAGTTCGGCGCCATAATTTCTCAAAAGCTGCGGCAAATCCGGATTGGCACGGTCGCTTCGCGGTAAAAATACAGTCTGGCCCCGCAGCTTCTCTCCCAGTTCATTCGCGAGTGCTGCCCCGCTGTGCGTTTGCGCCTGGTAATCCACAAAGAAACCGGCACGTTCCGCCGCGGTTGCCGTCGTCGGCCCAACCGCAGCCGCGCGTGAACGCCTTCCCGCCACATTTCGCAAATTGCCGCGCACTCCAGCGCGCTTGACTATCGCGCGCACCGCATTTTCGCTCGTAAAAACAATCCAATCGAATTCTTCCAATCGATCCAATGCTGCATCCATCGGCCCATAGTCCTCTGGAGCAGAGAAGGCCACCAGTGGCAACAAAATCGGCATTGCGCCCAGCTTGCTAAGGTCCTCGACCAGCTCAACACTCTGGCGCTCCGCCCGCGTAATCACTACTCGTTTCCTAGATAGCACGGATTCAGAAGTGGCGCCCCTTCTATCCACGTTGCCGCCCCACTTCCTCCAGAATCGTTTGCGCACCAGTTTCCATTAGCAACCGCGCCATCTGTTCGCCAAGTTGGGGGCCCTGATCGGGCGCGCCCGTCAAGCGCTGCTTCACGTGTTGCTGCCCATCCACGGAAGTGACACACGCTTCCAGCACCATTTCACCGCGCTCTATCCGAGCCCATGCCCCGATGGGCACCTGACAACCGCCCTGTAGCGCCGCGAGCAGTGCGCGCTCGGTAATGATCGCGGCCCGCGTTTCCGGGTCATCCAATTTGGACAGAAGATCGCCGGTGTCATTGTCCCCGAGCCGAGTCTCTACCGCGATGGCTCCTTGTCCCACTGCTGGCACGAATACTTCCGGCGCGAAAGTCTCCGAGATTCGCTGACTCAATCCCAGGCGGTCCAGGCCTGCCTTCGCCAAGACGATGGCGTCATACTCTCCGTCCCCCACTTTGCGCAGTCTGGTGTCTACATTGCCGCGCAGTTCGCGAATATCAAGGTCCGCGCGAAGATGTAGAAGCTGCGCTTTACGACGCAAGCTACTGGTACCAACCCGCGCGCCTTGCCGCAAATTTCCCAGCGTTGAACCGGTCGGGGAAATCAGGCAATCGCGAATGTCGTCGCGCCGGCACACCGCCGGAAAGCTCAATCCTGGCGGCACTACCGTAGGAATATCCTTGACGCTGTGCACCGCAAGGTCGATGGACTCGTCCAGCAGCGCGTCTTCCAATTCCTTAATAAAAATTCCCTTCCCGCCAATCTGCGTCAGAGGCGACTGCTGCATTTTGTCGCCGGAGGTTTTGATTATGACTATTTCCGCTTCGACTCCCACGATCGCAAAAAGCTGCTTGCGCACGGACTCCGCCTGCCATTTCGCCAGCAGGCTTCCGCGTGTTCCGATGCGCAGATGCTTCATTGTTTCTCCCGATTGGAAAGAAACAGATCGCGCAACGCTTCTACGTTCTGGATCTTGCGCCGCAATTCTTTTTCGCCGCGCAAGCGCTCCGCGGGTTCCAGCAATAATCTCTCCAGCAGCTCGCCCATCAACGTTTCCATCTGTTGGCGATCTTGCGCGCTCAGATGTTTCATCGTCTCCATACGCTCATGGATGAAAGCGGTGCGCTCGTGCTGTAAACGGATCCGCAATTCGTCGACCAGGCCCACTAACTCAACGCTGGCCTGCCAGGAAAGAAATTTGCCGACATGCTCGTCAACAATAGTTTCGGCCCGCGGAATTTCACTTTCTCGCATGGCTTTGCTTTGCTGCACAATTCCACCGAGATCGTCCAGGTTATAGAGATACACGTTGTAGATCTCAGCCGCCCCCGGCTCGATATTGCGTGGCAATCCCAGATCCATAATAAATAACGCGCGGTTGCCGCGAGCCGACATCGCGCGCTCCAGAATTGCGCGCCCCAGAATCGGCTCCTCCGCCGCGACCGAGGAAACAATCACATCCGGACTTCTCAGCGCATCGCCCCATTCACCCCATGGCACCACTGTCCCGTGAAATTCGGTGGCCAGTTTCTCGGCGCGCTCCCTCGAACGGTTCATCATCAATAACTGTCCGATGCCGCGATCGCGCAATTGCAGCATCACTTGCTCGCTGATCGTTCCCGCTCCCAACACCAGCGCCGTGCGTGGACCCAATTTCCCAAAAATTCGTTCCGCCAATTTCACGCCCGCGGAGGCCACTGACATCGGCCGTGTGCCCAACTCCGTTTCCGACCGGACTCGCTTCCCCACTTCAAGCGCGGCTTGAAACATACGATTTAAGACCGGCCCGGTCGCGCCTTGCTCATACGCAAATTTATACGCCTCCCGAACTTGACCCAGAATTTCCGCTTCACCCAACATCATCGAATCCAGCCCGGCGGAAACTCGAAATAAGTGCCGCACTGCCTGCCGGTCATAGTGGTGATACAGCGAGACGCTCAAAATATCGGGCTGTACCTTGTGAAACTCGCTTAGAAAAGACGAAAGCCCCGCCGCGCTCTCATGCGAAGTCTCAGGCGGCACTCCATAAACCTCGCTGCGATTACAGGTCGATAACACCAAGGTCTCTTCGAGGATCCCTCGCGAACGCAGTTCGCTCGCCGCGCGGCGCGCCTGTTCCGCGGTGTACGACACACGTTCACGCACCTCCACCGACGCGGTGCGATGGTTCAATCCGACGAGGACAATTTCCATCAGGCTGGCCACTTATCCAAGTCACTGCTCCTAGAAATATCTGTGGCTGTGCGATAAATACAGGTTCACGACCGTGAAACTCAGCACCACCACGAAAAAATTGAACACGCACAGTTTCGAAGCTCGCGCGCCACGCCATGCCGTAGTGCGCGCCAGTTGGAAGTACAGCAAATACAGGAACAGCACCACCAGCGTGATCACATATTTTGGATCGTAAAACCAATATTGACCGGTAAGCCGGTCCACCCAGATAAAACCCAGCACCGTGCCAATGGCGATGGAAATCACCCCGATCAGCACGCTGGAATGGCTCATGCGCTCCAGCAGTTCCAGCGACGGCAAGCGCCATACCACGCTGCTGAGCTTGCGGCTTCGCAACAATCGCTCTTCGGCGAGAAACATCACACTCAACACAAACGACAGCGCGAACGCCGCGTACGCCAGAATACTGAGCGTCACGTGCAACGCGAAGACAACTCCATGCGCCGCCGTCGGCGATAACCGGTCCGCAGGAGCCAGGTGTGCCGTCAGAAAAAATCCCAGGATAAACGGCAGCGCAAACGCTCCGACCGAGCGTTGCTGGTGATAAAACTCGAGACCGAGGTACGTCAGCGCCAGCAGCCATCCGAATAACGACATCGAGCCGTACAGGTCGTGGTACGGAACGGTGTGCAAGCCGCGTGACCGCTCCAGCAACGCAAAATAATGCGCCACCAGCCCGAGTCCCAACAGCATTGACCCGCAGCTCCCCAGGACCGCCCTGCCAGTATTCAAAAAGGCCAAGTAGCAACCGAAACTTAACGAGTACGCCGCCAAGGTCAGTATGAAATAGAGATGGCTCATCTTAGTTCTATTGCCACCCGCACCGTTCCCACGTTATGTTCACCGAAGCGAGCGAAATGTCAGCAGGCCTGTATCTTGAGTATAGCCCACGGGGACAACCACTTACATAGGGGTACCAGCAAGGATGCGCTGGATTTGCTATCCTCTCTTAAGAACCCCCTCAGCTGAATGGGTGATATGGCTCCTTTAAACGCACGGACGCCCTTCGAACGCGACGCTAGCGACCGCAAAGACCTCTTCCTCCGCGCTTGCCGCGGTGAAGCACTGACTCGCGTCCCTGTTTGGATGATGCGTCAGGCCGGACGTTATCTGCCGGAATATCGCGCCATCCGCGCCACACACCCTTTCTTAGAAGTTTGCAAGACGCCCGATCTGGCAGCCGAGGTCTCTTTGCAGCCATTTCGCATCCTGGGAGTCGATGCCATCATAGTTTTCTCGGATATTTTGATTCCAGCCGAAGCCATGGGCATGCATCTCGAGCTCAACGACGCCGGCCCAAATCTTCCCAACCCCATCCGCAGCGCCGCTGATGTGGCTGCTTTGCGCATATTCGATCCCGAATCGGAAACCAAATTCCTGCCGGAGGCTATTCGCCGCATCGTAAAAAGCGCCGGCCCGGAAGTTCCAGTGCTGGGCTTTGCGGCAGCCCCTTGGACGCTGGCCTGTTATATGGTCGAAGGGAAAACCAAGGAAGGCTTTTCCACGGTTAAGAGCTTTCTCTACCATGAGCCCGAGACCTTCCGCCGTCTTCTGAGCAAAATCGCCCAGGCCACCATTCCCTATTTGAACGCGCAAATCGACGCGGGCGCTTCCGCCGTTCAGTTGTTTGATACCTGGTGCGGAGAACTCAACCTCGAAGGCTATGAAAATTTCGCGCTACCCGCCGTTCAACAGGTCATCTCAGGCATCTTTGGCAAAGGCAAAGTTCCGGTCATTTACTACACCAAGGCTTCCGATCACCTGATGTCAGCGGTAGCCCGCTCCGGAGCCAAGGTATTGAGCGTCGATTGGCGCGTCAATCTCGCCGCCCTGCGAAAAACTCTCGGCCCCAAAATCGCCCTGCAGGGCAACGTCGATCCCGCCGTTTTACTCGGGCCCACCGGCAAAATACGCGAAGCTACGCAAAGCGCTCTTTCGGCATTGAACGGAGCAGGCCACATCCTTAATCTCGGTCACGGTATCTTTAAGCAGACACCAGTAGAAAACGCGCGGCTCTTTATCGAAACCGGCCAGCAAACGGCCGTCGGCTCAACGGGAAAAACGAATCAACCGACTTCCGCTGTGTATTCGCGCTGAGGACCATGACGTGAAGCTCACCACTCCAAGCCTCCAACGCATGCAGGACGAGCTGCATGTAAGTGAGGAATTCCTCGCCCGCTATAATCGCCCCGGGCCCCGTTACACCAGCTATCCGACTGCCCCAGTCTGGAATGACGCCTTCGGCCCCGACGATCTAACATCCGTCCACGCCGAAGCGCAAAGCGCGCAGACACCAATTTCCTTGTACATGCATCTTCCCTTCTGCGAAAGCTTGTGCCTTTTTTGTGCCTGCAACGTGATTATTCAGAAAGATAAGCGCGTCGCGATACCTTACCTCGACGTTCTGAAGCGCGAAATCGAACATGTGGCTCGCGGAGTTTCTCGCGATCGCCCGGTGGTGCAATTCCATTGGGGCGGGGGCACCCCCACTTATCTCGCCCCCCAACAACTTGAGGATTTATTCGGATTCGCGCGCGAACATTTTAATTTTTCGCCGGACGCGGAAATCGGAATCGAGATCGACCCCCGGGTAACCACTCGCGAACATCTCGAAACTTTGCGTAGCTTGGGCTTTAACCGTCTCAGCATGGGCATCCAGGATTTTCATCCCGAGGTGCAGGCGGCCATTAACAGGATCCAGCCATTCGAATTGACCCGCGACTTGCTGCTCACCGCGCGCAAGTTGCAGTTCGATAGCATCAATGTCGATCTCATTTACGGTTTGCCGTATCAATCGCCGGAACGTTTCAGCCACACCGTCGATCAGATTCTTGAGCTGCAACCCGACCGCGTCGCGCTATTCAGCTATGCGCATGTCCCCTGGCTCAAAAAACAGCAAGGCGCCTTTGCCACTCATTTGCCCGAAGGCATGCAAAAATTCGAAATTTTTCGCTCAGGCCTCATGAAGTTTATCGAAGCTGGGTATCTCTACATCGGCATGGACCATTTCGCCAAGCCCGGCGATGAGCTGGCCGTTTCGCAACAGCAGCGCACCTTGCACCGGAATTTTCAGGGTTACACCACTAAAGCTGGAGCCGATCTCTACGGCATGGGCGTCACCGCCATCAGCGCGTTTCAGAACGCCTACGCGCAAAATCATCGCGACCTCGCAAGTTGGCAAAAAGCCGTGCAGGATCGCGGCATCGCCACCATGCGCGGCTATCGCCTCTCAGACGAGGACCGCTTGCGCCGCGCGGTAATCAATCGGCTGCTCTGCCACACGGTAATTGTGAAAGATGAAGTTTCTCGTGAATTCGGCATCGACTTCGATCAACACTTCGCCGCTGAGCTGAGCCAGCTTGAGGGCCCGCGTGAGGATGGCTTGGTCGTAACGGACAATAAAGAAGTGCGCGCCACTTGGCTCGGCAGAATCTTCATCCGCAATCTTGCGATGCTTTTCGATCCTTATCTCGAAAAGCAGCACTTGAACGTCCTACCGTTATTTTCAAAAACTCTGTAGCATCAACCACCATGCGCTCATCATTGCCGTGACCCCTCACGTCCCAACTTTGGTTGTCGGCGCGGGAATATCCGGCCTGGTGTGCGCCTACGCATTGCGCAAAGCGGGCATCGACGCACAAGTCATCGAATCCAGCGCCATCCCCGGCGGCGTGATTCGCAGCGAACGTCGTGACGATTATTTGCTGGAATATGGCCCGCAAAGCTTTAACGCAACTTCCACACTGCTAAACCTATGCCGCGAATTGCACATCGACGATCAACTCCTCCAGGCGCCACCAAACGCCCCCCGTTACGTGCTCGTTAAAGGTACCTTGCGGCGCGTTCCGCTCAACCCGCCGGCATTTATCGCCTCATCGTTGTTCAGCCCTGTCACCAAGCTGAGCGTTCTGCGCGATATTCTCGGTCGCTCTACCCCACCGCAGTTCGACGAATCCGTCGCCGAATTCACCCGCCGCAAATTTTCACGTGAGCTTCTCGATAAGCTTGTGGGCCCGTTCGTCTCCGGTATTTATGCTGGTGATCCAGAGAAGCTAAGTCTGCGCAGCGCGTTTCCTCAGTTATACGAAGCGGAGAAATTCGCAGGCAGTATCATTCGCGGTTTATTGTTCTCCGCGAAAAAGCGCACCGCCTCCGCCGAAAAACCCACATTGCAAACCTTTCGCGAAGGCAATCAATCATTAATCCATGCCCTCGCTTCGAATCTGGGATCCAATCTCCGTTACGGCACCACCGCTCAACGCATCCGCCTCACGACAGCATCCCGCGAGACCACGATTGACACTGCGACCTTCGAAGTAATCCTCCTAGCGAACGGCCGGGAAGAACTTCTCACCACCAATCGTCTAATCATCGCCACGCCAGCTCAAGAGGCCGCCGCATTGCTGCGTGACCTTGATCCGCAATTCGAATCGGCGCTATCACCAATCGCTTACGCGCCCGTTGCCGTAGTCTCGCTAGGCTACCCTAAAAATTCCATCCATCACTCGCTCGAGGGTTTTGGTTTCCTTGTGCCGCGTTCGTCCGGATTACGAATCTTGGGCACAGTTTGGAACTCCTCGCTCTTTCCCAATCGTGCTTCAGAGGGACACGTTCTACTCACAAGTTTCGTAGGTGGCGCCACCGATCTCGGTGCCGTCGCGGTCCCTGAATCTGAACTAGTCTCCACTGTACATCGCGAACTGGCAGCCATACTCGACATTTCGGAGCCGCCATCGTTTTCGCACGTTCACGCATGGCAACGCGCCATACCGCAATACAATCTCGGACACGTCCAACACATGCGTCGGCTTGACCAACTGCAGAATAAGTACCCATTCATCCGGCTAATCGGCAATTATCTTCGCGGCCCTGCCTTGGGCGTTTGTGTCGAACAAGCCTTGACCGTCGCCCAGCAAGCGATTGAAACAGCCCGCGCAACATGACGGATACCCGCAATGCACGCGCACTCATCCAGTTAACTGGGTATTCCGTATCCTTACTTAGGAGAAGAAGCTAGACCTCGTGTTCCTTGCGGCATTTAGCCCAAAGGATGATCGCGCAGCGTCCCCCGACGCTGTGCTCGTCCATCTGCTTCTTCAAAACGACGTGGGCGCTTTCGAAAAACTCTACGACAAGTATTCCCGCATCGTTTACTCGCTGGTCCTGAGAATCGTTCAGCAGTCGGGACCCGCCGAAGAAGTTGTGCAGGATGTTTTCCTGCAACTATGGCGGAATTCTTCCCAGTACGATGCTGCTCGCGGCCCGTTCGTGCCTTGGCTGCTCACCCTGGCGCGAAATCGCGCGCTCGATACGCTTAGACTTAAGAGCGAGCGCCAGCGCCGCCTGGAGAACCAGACCGACAAGTTATTTTCCGTCGTGGTAGCGCCGCAATATGAAAAAGAGCTGGACGAAAAGCGCCGCGCTGAACGTGTCCGCTCGCTGGTCGGCGCATTGAATCCGCAGCAGAAACGCGCTATTGAACTAGCGTACTTCCAGGGCTTGAGCCACAGCGAAATAGCCGCCGAATTAAAAGAACCGCTCGGCACCGTAAAAAGCTGGATCCGCAACGGATTGATCCGGCTTAAGGAAGGATTGCACACCGCGTCGTGAGCAATTGCGACCAATTCCGAGAGATGTATGAAGCCTACGCGCTGGGCGCGCTCGACCCGCCCGAGCGCGCTGCGTTCGAAGCTCATCTCGCCACCGGCTGCGCGGAATGCGCAAAGGCCGTAGCGGAAGCGCGTTGGCTCGTCGCCCAGTTAGCGTACTTGGCGCCCGAGGCTTCCACTTCCGACATGCTCAAGGACCGCCTGATGCAAACCGTGCGGTCGGAGGCAAAATCATCATCACTACGTGCGACCCCGACGAAAACAACAACACCCTCGGGGATTCCTTATTGGCTGGCAGCAGGAATCGCGGCGTTGTTGCTGCTGACTCTGTACTTCGCTTGGGATGCGCACCGGCTGAAGCAGGAATTGCGCGCTGCCATCGAACGAAATCAACGAAACGAGGAAATCGTCGCGAGCACACAAAACGAGCGCGCCGCAGCCCAGCAAGAATTAAGTGCCATGCAAGAGCAAATGGCTAAAATGCGCAGGGAAAACGCCATTTTGACCGACCCGGCCTCGGTCAAAATAACGCTCGCGGCGCAAAAAATTCAGGCCCCTCAGATGGTCGCCATGTGGCATGACAAATACGGCATTGTGCTTACCGGACAAAAGGTCCCCATGCCGGCCGGCAACCGCGTTCTGCAATTGTGGTTGATACCAAAGGCGCCCGGTGGCAAGCCCATTCCGTCCATGACTGTGCGCCCGGACGCCAACGGTAACTTCGTAATCCTGGTTTCCAATCCGCCCGCCGCGAGCAGCAACACCAAAGCGCTGGCCATCACGGAAGAACCCGCCGGCGGAAGCCCCGCGCCCACCACTACGCCAAAGTGGGTAGGAGCCATGAGCTAATGAGGCTCGTCTGCTCGATTACTTCCCGAAACGCAGCCTCAAACGCGTTTTTCGTCGCTCCGCTGCTTCTCGAAAGCGCCGCTTTTCTTCCGCAGTTTTTAACAACAGCGGCCGCACCGTTTTAGGCTGCTTCGTATGTTCGTCGATGGCCACGAACGTCACATAAGCGGTCGTAGTGTGCTTTCGCTCTCCGGTCAGAATTTGCTCGGAAAAAACTTCCACGCCT
>JGI12635J15846_10005310_pt1 | contig 11125 bp, 10 predicted proteins | sample BlaSpr_A8_OM2_M2_FD_15846 | JGI IMG/M metagenome (IMG submission 15846) | reverse complement strand
TGGGCCTGCACCGTTCCACGATGCGCCTGAGGCCACCGCCGATCACCAGCGAGGAGGCCGAGTTGCGTGCCTGGTTGCGCCGGTTCTCGGTTGACCGGCCTCGCTGGGGGTGGCCACGGGCAGCCAAGATGGCCCGCCGGGCGGGGTGGCAAGTCAACAACAAACGCATCCGCCGGCTGTGGCGTGAGGAGGGCCTGCGGGTCCCTCAGCGGCGCAAGAAGAAGCGGTTGAGCGGTATCGGTGTCGCCGTTGGGGCGATGTCACCGATTCGTCCGAATGTCATCTGGGCGATGGACTTTCAGTTCGACACGACCGCCGATGGCCGCACTTTGAAGATGTTGAACGTGATCGACGAGTTCACCCGCGAAGGGCTCGCGATCGACGTCGATCGCTCCATCGACGCCGACGGCGTCGTCGATGCCTTGGATCGCCTGGCCCTCAAGCATGGGGCGCCGCACTATGTGCGCTTCGACAACGGTCCCGAATTCGTAGCGCATGCGGTGAGTGATTGGTGCCGATTCAACAGCGCCGGTTCACTTTTCATCGATCCTGGCTCGCCGTGGCAGAACGCCTGGATCGAGTCGTTCAACGGCCGGCTACGTGATGAACTGCTCAACTTGTGGCGCTTCGACTCGCTGTTGGAAGCCCGCGTAATCATTGAAGACCGGCGCTGCGACTACAACGCCAACAGACCCCACTCCGCCCACGGCGAGCTAACCCCAGCCGAGTTCGCTCTACAGTGGACCACGACCCACCAACCCCAAGCCGCATAGCGACTGGACCACCAATCGGGTCCCCCTCAACCTCACCGACGACACCTGGTGGATCGACGACGTAACCACAGGTAATGGCCGCTTCGACGGTGCCGTCGGCGACGGCTCGCAGCAAGTCGGGCGGCCACATCCTGCGGACGTCGAGGGTTATGTCAGGAGCGTGTCGGCGCAGTGCGTCGGCAATATGGTGCCAGGACAGGCTCGACGTTAGGCACGATGCCCAATCGGACTGTGCCGGCTTCACCGTTCGCCACGCGACGCACTGCAGCGGTCGCTGAGGAAACATCGCTGACGATGGCCTGGGCACGAGCGAGGAGCTCCGCGCCCGCGCTGGTGAGAGCAACTCGCCGAGTCGTGCGCGTCAACAGTGGCGTGCCCATTTCACGTTCCAGCCGACGGACCAGTTCGCTCAACGTCGGTTGCGAAATCCGGAGTATCTCGGCAGCCCGACCAAAGTGGAGTTCAGTCGCCACTACCACGAACGCCTCGAGTTGGCGGAACTCCACAGATGAACAGTACGGCTGCTGATTGATTGAGGCAGCCGATGAGTCCGATCAGGTATTGGCGCTTTATCCCGAGCGGAACGCGGAGCACTGTAAGTGCAGCGACAACGGGTTTCAACGCTTCCTACCTGTGGCGTTCATCTTAGGAGTGGTGATGAGTGATTCAGTACAGAAATTGATACAAGGCAACGCCGGCTTTTCGACGCATCGCTTTGCATCGGGGCTGAAGATCATCCCGTCGCTGAAGACGTTCGTCATCGGCTGCGTGGACCCGCGAGTCGACCCGTCACACATCCTCGGACTCGAGTTGGGCGAGGTCGCGATGATCCGCAACATCGGCGGGCGGGTGACGTCTTCGGTGTTGGACGAGCTTGTGTTGCTGCGGAAGTTGACTCAGGCCGCCGGTGGTGACTTCGACCAAGGATGGACCTTCGTTGTCCTGCAGCACACCGACTGCGGGATCCTGCGCATGCAAGGTGAGCGGGCGAGGCTAGCGAATTTCTTCGGTGTCGATGAAGAGTCACTAGACGCAAAGAGCGTGGCAGACCCATATGCGGCCGTGCAGGTCGATGTAGCGGCTCTCCAAGGCGCCGATGGCCTACCTGACGGAATGGCATGCGTTGGAATGGTTTACAACGTAAATACTGGGCTCATCGAGACCGCGGTCGCTCCAGAATGACCATCCCGCCCCCTAGATCACTCGCCCGGCAATAGGTCCCCTCACAGTAACTGGCCAGAGCTTAAGGCTCTGGCCAGTTATTCAGTGGATCTGCCGGGAATCGAAACCGACGCTCTACCAGGGCTTTTAGGTTCTGAGCTGCGGTTTCGTTACGTCTCGTTCCAGTTCGGTCCCAGTCGTTACGTGCGCTTTCGTCGTCGGGTCTTGACGGCGTCAAGAGTCGGCATCAACTATTCCTCGCCATCAGGAGCGTCCCCGGACCGCAAAGTAGGTGCGTACACCATTCGACCCAATGGGCCGGAAGTCGTGTGCGTGGTCGGCCTTGCGTGCCTCGCAGTTCAGGGCGCGATACCGAGTTCCTGGTCGATCTGCGGCCAGTACAGGGGGCCGGCCGGAGTAAGCAGAACCCAGTCGTGAATTCCGCCGTTGGCGAATACGAAGCTCATCGGGGCCCCTTGGGCTACGGCTGCTTGCTGGAGGGCAAACGCCGATGTTTCGAGTGGATCCAGCGAGCCCGAGTAGACATACGTCGGCGGAAGTCCGGTAAGTGACCCATACAGCGGACTCACCAGATAGTTGTTCACGGGAAGATTGCCTGCCCACACCTTGCCGATCTGCCCCCCGGTCGACCCGAGGTCTAGCCACGGGGACAGCAACACCATGGACGCCGGTACTGGGCCAAGCGGGTTCGTCTGCACCATGTATTGGACGGCCGCTAGTGCGAGGTTGCCGCCCGCGGAGTCGCCGATCACGCTGACGTGGGGGGCCCCGTGTTGAGCGATTTCCATGGAGATGAGGCCAGCCATTTGGGGTACAACCGTGCCGGCAGTACCTCCTTGCTGCAGCAACGGGTAAATCGGCACTTCGAAGGTCGCGCCGGTCTGGTAGGCCGTCACCGTGTAATCGAGCCAGTGGAAGATTGAGGGCGGAAAGATAAAGGCGCCACCGTGAATGGCAACCACGTAATCGCCGGTTGGGTGCGCCGGCGTGATCTGCACGACGCTCATCCCGTTATATGTGGTGTGCTGGACCGTTTCTCCCAGCAGCAACGGCAACAACTGTGGCGGGGTGTTGCCGATAAACAACCCTAATAGCGGATTGTTGCCGGTAAACAGCGCTAAGAGTGGAGAACCTGGCGATGAAATTAGAGATTCGAGTCCGGAGCTGAATCCGGCGACCAGTGTCGTGGGGATCTGCTGAATTTCCTGCTCAACAGCGAGCACCGCCTGCTCAAAGGCCGCCAAAGGCGAAGCGTTGGCCGCCTCAGCGGCGGCATACGCCCCGCTCGCGCCGGTCAATGCCTGCACGAACCGCTCATGAAAAACCGCCGCCTGTGCGCTAAGAGCTTGATAGCCCTGGCCGTGGGCGGAAAACAAAGCCGCGATCTCCGCTGACACCTCGTCCTCGGCCGCGGCTAGTACCCCTGTGGTGGCGCCCGCCACGCCCTGGTTTGCCGTCGCGACCACTGAACCAATCGAAGCCACGTCCGTGGCTGCAGCGGACATCATCTCGGGCAACGCAACAACATACGACACCGCGCCACTCCCACCGTCTCAGGGCAACCTCCCGAGTTGCCCAGCCAATACCGATCGCCGAGTAGCCGGAGCTTATGCGCACGCCGAGGAGTCAGGTAGCAGTTCGCAAAAACTACCTAACTGAAGATGCGAGACGGGCATGAGAACGTCGCGCTAACGGCACCGATCTGTCAACCGGCGCAGCCTCAGCCCGCCGGTGCCGTATGCGGCGGCCCTTGACACAGCCTCCGCGTACGGCCCCTTTAGGGCCATGACCAGCAAGTTCTTAGTGGAGCTGCCGGGAATCGAACCCGGGTCCTACGGCATTCCCTCAAGGCTTCTCCGTGCGCAGTTCGCTATGTCTCTACTCGGATCTCCTGGTCCCGCAAACTAGCCAGGATGACGATCCCAGTCGCTGTGAATGTTCCGATGAGCCCCGCGACCGAACTCATCGGTGGATCCCTCTAGCTGATGCCAGGGTCCGGGCCGAGGGAGCTCCCGGTCTGACAGACTAGCTGTCGCTTAGGCAGCGAGAGCGTAGTCGCGCTGATGTGAATCGGCGCTTATATGGTTGCAACGACGCTTACGGTGGTCTCTTGCCTGCACCGGCACGCTTCCCTTGATTCGATGCGCGAAGTCGAAACCGTTCAGCCCCTTGTCTTTGCTTCTTCGCGCTCTGTCTCTTCGCACCCGCCGATTTTCGGCCGGACACTCCATCTTACGCCGCTATCAACCAGCGGCAACGGAATTATCTTCCAGACGAGGGCTGCGGTCAGATCACGAAATTGAGGCGCTCGACGATCTGCGCGGCGACGTCCTTGTCTCCGCCGAGTTCGACGTCCTGGACTCGTGCGGGGCACATCGGGCGCCCGCCGGCCAGCCTGGTGAATTGCAGCGCGTCAAGCCGGATTGTCACCGTCGGCTCTTGGGCGCCGAAGTCGTCGACCAGCTGAGCCCGACCGTCGACGCTGACGTTGATGGTGCGTGCCAGCGGCCCGGTCAGGTCGAACGAGACGCGCGAGCCGTCGGGCGCCTTGGCGAGTTTGGCAACGACGAAACCCATGGTGGCCGCGATCTCGTCGAGGGACAGTTGCGAGGCAGCCCCGTCAAGCTCGTCGTCGGAAGACGGTCGCTGCAGCGCCACCCGGATGTCTTGCTCGTGCATCCAGCAGTCGAAGGTCCGGATCCGCATGAATCGTCCGTAACTGTCCATGCCTGCCGGCGTCGGCGTCGCCGCATCCCAGTCGTCATCGGACATACTCGCCACGACCTCGCGGCGACCGTTGGTCACCGCGCGATACCGCTCAAGAACGCCGGTACCCGGTTCCCCGCTCAGATGGCGCACCCACCGCTCGTTCATCGCCCCGATGTCGTTGCGGACATGCTCGAGCTCCGAAACGTCGATGTCGACCTCAGGTGGGGCGATGCCCTCCAGGAATGACTCGGTCCCGATGATGTGCGAGACCACGGCCTGCACACTCCACCCGGGCAGCGGCGTCGCCGCCCGCCACCTGGTCTCGGGCAACCCTTCCAGCAGCGCGTCGATGGCGTCCCACTCGGCGAAGAGGCCAGACAGCACGTCGGACTTGTCGAGCTTGGTGATCGAACGCGTGGCCATGGTCGGATAGTAAGCCGATCACATTCCGGTTATCAGGCCAACCCGCACGACAATCACCCCGCTGATTATCAGCAAGACCCCTACCGGGGTCATCCAGGCTGCCGCGCCGAAGACGGTGGCCCATCCCCCGACGCCCACTGCCATCAGCGCATGAACAATGCGGGCGGCCACAACGACACGATCTCGCAAGGCGGAAGCCAAAATTCGACGCGGGATCGCTCTCAGCAGCCAGCCGAGGATCCCGATCAACAACGTAGTGAGCAGCCCGGTCATCACTCGCAGCGACAAGGTCGACTGACCGCTGCTGTGCTCCGTCCCGGCAACGGCGACAAGCAAACCGAGGGCCGCGGAAAGGACTGTCGCGCGGGTGAGGATGTTGGCCAGAACCGCGCCGATATTCCTGCGGACCAGATCTCCTAACGTCGGATCGCTGCCCGCGGCACCGAGAAACCCGCGCACGGCGCGTCTGAAGTTGCCGCGATGCATTCGATTGACGGCCATGTTGTGCAGTGCCGCGGCATGGCTTGCGTCCAGCGACAACGCCTGCCGGTACGACGCGGTGGATTCACTCATTCGGCCCAGGTCGTGCAGGATAGAGCCACGCAACACCAGCGCATCGGGACTCGCGGGGTCAAGGCGCAGTGACTCGTCCACTGCGAGGAACGCCGAGGGCAATTGGCGCGACTGTTGCAGCAGCCTGGCGTAAACCCGGTGTTGCAGTGGTTCATTAGGATGAGCGATCACCCCCCGCCACGCCATCCACAGGGCGTCATACAAACGACCCAGGCCAGCAAGCGACAGCGCATAAATCCGCATGGCCAGCTCGTCATGCGGCGCGGCGGATAACGCAGCGTATGCGCTCGTGGCTGCGCTCGGATAGTTATCAAGTAGATATTCTGCGCGAGCCAGTTGGGCCAACAAGGACGGATCGCCAGGGTGTTGCGACAAAGAACGGCGCAGGACCTCTCGCGCACGTTCGTGGTTCCCGGTGTCGAAGTAAGCCCCGGCGAGTTGGATGGCATCGTCGATTCGGTCGACGCCGGGGTTCCCCGTCATTCCGGGGTCACCGAAATTTCCTGCGGCGCAAATATTTTGCGAGTTCGTCGTAGCTACCCTCGTTGTTTGCGAACTCAACGACGTTGCGGGCGGTCTCAAACCAAGGCCCGGTGCTCGGCCGGATCTGTGTGGATGCGGCTCCGATGTCGGCCATGGTCACCGGACGAACCTGCCCAGTACGCATCGAATCAGCCATTGCCAATTGCGTTGCGCTATCGCAGATATGCGCCAGGTCGGCACCCGAGAAGCCCTCGGTACGGCTTGCGATCGACTTGAGGTCTATCCCCGACACCGGCCGGTCTTTCAGGTGAAACCGAACAATCCCCGCCCTGGCTTCGGCGTCAGGCAAACCAACGAAGATCATCCGGTCTAATCGTCCTGGACGCCGCATCGCCGGATCGACATCCCACGGCGCGTTGGTCGCGCCGAGCACATAAACCCCATCGTTGACGGAGGTGGCCGAGTCGAGTTCTTCCAGCAGACTGTTGACAACGGTGCGCATCCCCGAGCTTCCGCTCAGCGCAGAGCGCCGGTGCCCCAACGCATCCACCTCATCAAAGAACAGCACGCAGGGAGCGTTGCGGCGGGCATTGTCGAAGATCGAACGAATACTGCGTTCGCTATCCCCCAACCAGCGATGCAGAACGTCAGCGATTCCCACCTGGTAGAAGTTTGCGCCTATCTCACCCGAGACGGCCTTGGCGATATATGTTTTGCCGCAGCCGGGCGGTCCGTACAGCAGCAGCCCGCCACGCGCGGATACTTTGTAGGCCTTCATCAGCTCGGGATTGCGGATCGGGCCGAGCAGCGAGAGTTCCAATTGTTGTTTGACGTCGGCCATGCCCGCGACGTCATCCAGCTTTATGTGGCTGCGCTGCAGTACGTCGAAGTCGCCTTCGTTGACGGTGTCGGGGGCCGCCTCGACGAATGCCGGCGCAATGATGTCAGCAACCTCCCGTTCGGCGCTGGACCAGTCGAAACCGTCCTTGGCGGCAGGTTGCTCTGCCTCGGGCGCCGGCTCGGCCGCCTCGGCTGTTAAATGCGTGGACCCGGCGAGCGCGGCGCTGCAGCGCTTCAACAAACTCAGCGCGGTCGGATTACCGGCGTCCTGGGTCAGTGCCGCGCTGCAGTGGGCCAGCGCCTCGGCGTGGCGCCCTTTATCGGCAAGCAGTCCAGCAAGATGAAGGCGCAACTCGATTACATCCGGGCTGCGTTCCACTGCGGAAGCCAACTCCCGAATAAGCGGGTCCTCGATATCAAACGGGCCCAAAGCCATCTCCCGTCGTGATTCTCGTGCCGGCCCTGATCAGCTCATGCCCTTGGCTCGGCGACCCAGTTCGCGAAGCACTTCACGCTGGGCGTCGCGGCGGGCCATGTCCTGGCGTTTGTCGTGTGCTTGCTTGCCGCGCGCCAGTGCGAGCTCGACCTTGACCTTGCCCTCGGAGAAATACAATGACAACGGAACTAGCGTGAGATTACCATCGCGGATCTTGCCGATCAGGGTGTCGATCTGTCGGCGATGCAATAGCAGCTTGCGATTGCGACGAGGCTCATGGTTCGTCCAGCTGCCATGCTGATACTCCGGAATATGCATGTTGCGCAGCCACACCTCGCCGTCGTCGACGGTTGCGAACGCATCGGCTAACGACGCGTGTCCTTCCCGCAGGCTCTTTACCTCGGTGCCCTGCAGAGCCACTCCGGCCTCGAACAACTCGAGGATCGAATAGTTGTGTCGGGCTTTGCGATTGCTGGCAACAATCTGTTTGTTGCCACGCTTGCCGCCCGCTGGGTCCTTGGCCACACTATCGCCGCACGTATAGGCGCAACGTCGCGTAGGACGTCAACCCGGCCATCGACACGCCGAGAAGCAACAGCCACGGGGCGACGTAAAGAATGTCGGCGTAGTCGATCCGGGCGATCAGGTTGGCTTGATAGAACTGGTTCAGCGCGTTGTCCAGGAACATTGCCCGCACCACGATCAAGCCGACGATGGCGATGCCGACGCCTACAGCGGCGGCGAACATCGCCTCCACCAGGAAGGGCAGCTGGGTATACCAGCGGCTGGCGCCAACCAGTCGCATGATGCCGATCTCGGTGCGCCGCGTATACGCCGCGACTTGGACCATGTTGGCGATCAGCAGGATCGCCCCGACGGCCTGAACCAGAGCGACCGCGAACGCGACATCGCTCAAGCCGTCCAATACCGCGAAGAGCCGGTCGATCAGATCCTTCTGATTGAGTACGGAAAGCACGCCCGGCTGCCCCTGCATCGCGTCATCGAAGTCCTTGTGCTGCTCGGGGTTGTCCAGCTTGACGATGAACGATGCAGGAAAGGAATCCTTGCCGGCGACATCTTTGTACTGCGGGAACTTCCGGATGGCGTCGTCGTAGGCGTCCTGACGGTTGAGGAACCGCACCGATTTGACGTCTTGTCGGCCTTCGATCTTTCCCCGCAGCGCCTTGCACGGGTTGGCATCGCAGGCCGGATCATTGGCGGAGACGTCTTCGGTGAGGAAGACCTGCGTCTCGACGCGATCGAGGTAGATGGCGCGGGAGTTGTCGGCCAACCGGACTACCAGCAGACCGCCACCGAACAGGCCGATCGAGATCGCGGTCGTCAGGATCATCGCGATCGTCATGGTGACGTTGCGACGAAGGCCGGTCAGGACCTCGTTGAGCAGGAAGCCGAAGCGCACTTAGCGATCCATCCCATAGATGCCGCGCTGTTCGTCACGAACCAGCCTGCCCAAAGACAACTCGACGACCCGCTGCCGCATCGAGTCGACGATGTGATGGTCGTGCGTTGCCATCAGCACCGTCGTGCCGGTGCGGTTGATCCGCTCCAACAAATCCATGATGTCCTGACTGGTATCTGGATCGAGGTTGCCGGTGGGCTCATCGGCCAGCAGCACGAGGGGCCGGTTGACAAACGCGCGGGCGATCGCAACCCGTTGCTGCTCACCGCCCGACAGCTCGTGCGGCAGCCGGTTGGCTTTGCCAGACAGGCCGACCGTCTCGAGCACTTCGGGTACCACCCGGTTGATCGTGTCGCTACGTTTGCCGATGACTTCCAAGGCGAAGGCCACGTTTTCGTACACCGTCTTTTGCTGTAACAGCCGAAAGTCCTGGAAGACGCAGCCGATCACCTGACGCAGCCGCGGCACATGGCGACCGGGCAAGTTATTGACGTGAAACTTCGAAACCCGCACGTCACCGGTGGTCGGGTTGTCCGCACCCAACAGCAGCCGCATAAACGTCGACTTACCCGAACCCGACGGGCCGATGAGAAAGACGAATTCACCCTTGTCGATTTTGACGTTGACGTCGTCCAAGGCCGGACGGGCCGACGACTTGTACTGCTTACTGACATGGTCCAGGGTGATCATCACGGCACGCCAGTGTAGCGGTGAATTTCGCTGGCACGCGAAGATCAACCGGCGGGCGGCGCCGATGTCGGCGACAGACCTGGCCCTGGCTGCGGTTGTTGCGGCGGTGCTGGGGTCGGGGTCGTGCTGGGCGTGCAGAAGGGCGGCAGGCACGGCAACGTCGGCAGCACGAACGGCGGCGGCGTTGTGGTCGTGGTCGTCGGCGGGGGCGGCGGGGTGGTCGTCGGCACCGCGGTGGTCGGCGTCGGGGAGGGCGTGAAGGACGGTGGCTGCTGCAGTCTGCTGCGCGGTACCCAGGTGTAGTTGGGGTCGGGCACGAAACCCGGCGGCACCACCTGGGTAGCCGGCGGGCCCTCGTGAGCCGACTCTTGCGGCCGATAGGTGTCGTAAACCCACCAGAGCGCCAGGAACGCCACGATCAAAACCAGGGTCGAGGTACGCATCCGGCCGCCGAAGATATAGCCCGGCCAGTGTCGTTCCTGGTTGTCGCTGTGCTTCTCCAGAACGTTCAGCGTGAACTTCACCGCTGTTGGACCGAATCCGCAGTTTTTTCGTGGGTTTCTTCGTGGGTCTTCGCGTCCGCTTGTTCCAGAGCGGCCTTCGCAGCCGGGACAGCGGGATCGTCAACCAGGCCCACCGTCGCGTCGGCCGCAGTCACGATGCCGGCGCGGGCGAGCGCCCGGATGACCAGCACCCGCAACTGCCGGCCCGCCTCGAACTGCTTGCCGGGCAGCGTGCGGGCCACCACGCGCAAGGTAATGGTGTCGACTTCGATGCTTTCCACGCCCATCACGGTGGGTGCATCCAACAGCAGCTCACTAAGCAACGGATTATCGAGCGCGTGCTCGCACTCCTGGTGCAAGACCTCGTTGACCCGGTTGAGATCGACGCTGGTCGACACCGGGATGTCCACCACGGCGCGTGCCCAGTCCTTGGAAAGGTTGATCGTTTTGACGATCTGGCCGTTGGGGATGGTGAGCACCTCGCCATCCGAGGAACGCAGGCTGGTCACCCGCAACGTCACGTTCTCGACAGTTCCGCGCGCCTCGGCGGCGATCCCCCCGACGGTCAACGAAACCAGATCACCGAAGCCGTACTGCTTCTCGACGATGATGAAAAAACCGGACAGTAGATCCTGGACCACCCGCTGAGCACCGAATCCCAGCGCGGCGCCTAGCACAGTGGCCGGCGCGATCAGCCCCCCCAACGAAAACTGCAGCACGTCGCCGACCTGCACGACGACCCAGATGGCGATGATGACGATCGACACCCACTGGATCACCGACGCCACGGCCTGGCGGTGCTTGGTTGCCTCCGAGCGAACCAAGGCGTCGCTTTCGGCGAAGCCGACGTCGAGCTGCCGGGTTACTTGTTGGGCCACCCAGGTGACGAAGCGGACTGCCAGCACCGCCGCAATGAGCAGCATGACGATGCGCAGACCCCGGGTGATGATCCATTCACCGATTTCGCCACGCCAGAAGTCGTGCCAGCGTTGCGTCGTTGCGGAAGCAAGAAGCGTTTTGTTAGTCGTCATCTTTCCTGTTGCGCCACCGGATCCCTGCTTCCAGGAACCCGTCGATGTCTCCGTCCAGGACG
>JGI12635J15846_10005309_pt1 | contig 11125 bp, 11 predicted proteins | sample BlaSpr_A8_OM2_M2_FD_15846 | JGI IMG/M metagenome (IMG submission 15846) | reverse complement strand
GCCGTGGTGGTGATGGTGACCAAGGATTCGGTCTTCGTCGACGGTGTACTCGTGGGCTCGGTGGCGGATGTCGTCGCGAGCCCCGGGCCGGTGTTCGCGCCCTTGAAGGCCGCGCTGATGGCTCAAAACGACAAGATCCTGAGCGGCGCGCGGCAGGCCGACATCTCCAAGCGCGAAGTCACCATCATGGGCGACAAGAACTTGCCCTACAGCCTCCTCAAACGAATCATGCTGACCTGCAGCGACGCCGAGTACGGCAAGGTGTCGTTCGCGGTGGTCGAGCGTGAAAAGGCGGCAAGCTGATGGCCGCCGCGGCAAATCCCGCGCAGCGCACCGCGGCGCCGGGGCTGGTTCCGTATTACCGGCGCTATGAGCTGCCCTGGTCCCCCTCCGAGGAGATGGAACGGCGCTACCGCGTCATCCTGCGCAATCTCGTCATCGCGTTTGCGATCATCGCCGTGATCATTCCGTTCTTGCCGAGGCGCGAGCGGGTGGTGAATACCGAGTCGCTGCCGGAGCGCGTGGTGCAGCTCGTGCAGGAGCCGCCACCGCCGCCGCCGCCTCCGCCGCCCCCGAAGCCGGAGAAGCCGCTCGAGAAGGCTCCGGTCACCGCCAAGCCCGTGCCGCCGGTGGATGCCCGCGTCAAGGCTGCAAAGAGCGGACTGCTCGCGAGCATGGACGATCTCGCGGCGCTGCGCGACATCAATCTGGACAAGCTGGCGAAGAACCAGCCGAAGACCACCGATCCCGGCGACGTGACCGAGGTCACCCGGTCTCTCATCACCTCCAAGGCAGGCGGCACCAGCGGCGGCATCAGCGCGCCCACCAGCTCAGGATTGGCCGCCGGCGGCGGCTCACTGAACGGTATCCGTACCGCTGAGATCAAGAATCCGACGCTCGCCACCGGCAACCAGGGCACGACCCGCGCGGGCGGCAGCGGCAAGGCCTCGCGCAGCGCCGATGAGATCGCGCTGGTATTCACCCGCAACAAGGGTGCCATCGACGCCATGTACGCCCGCGCCCTGCGCGATAACCCGGCGCTACAGGGCAAGGTGGTGATCGAGTTGACCATCGCGCCGTCGGGCGACATCACGGCGGCCCGTGTGATTTCGAGCGACTTGAACGACCCCGAGTTCGAGTCCAAGCTCCTCGCCCGCGTGCGGCTGTTCAAGTTCGAGGCCAAGGATGTGGCGACGCTGACCGCCACCAAACCCATCGACTTCTTCCCTGCCGGATGAACATTCAATCCGAAATCGAGTTCTTCAGCGATCTGGGCCTGATCGACAAGGCCCGGTTCATCATCCGTTTGATCGGCGAGGTGGCCGAAGAGGCCAAGGTCGGGGCCGGCGACGGCCAGGATCTCAGCCGGCTCAAGTTCTCCAATGAAATCATGCAGCGGCTGGCGCGCTACAGCTTCCAGCTCCTCGGCGAAGATGCCGCGAGGCCCGCGGACGATGTGGTCATTCGGATGCTTCTGGGCCACCGCGCCGACAAGAACGCGGAACGCATCATGCAAAACTCCTACCGCCGAGTGTTGACCAGCTTCGAAAGCTTCGATACCACGGTTCTCCTCAATTCCCATTAGAATGAGGGTCGGCGGGCGTGTTGCCCCGCCGATCGACGGACCTCGTGATGATGTACCGCGAAGATATTCAATTCCCGCCCAAAGACGCAGGGCTCCGTGAGGACGTGCACGCGCTCGGCGAGCTCATCGGCGAGATCCTGCGCGACCAGGAGGGCGATGGATTCTTCGATCTCGTGGAGGGCGACCGCCGCGCCGCCATCGCGCGGCGCGAGGGAGCTCACGCCGGCGAGGAGCTCGAAAGACGCACCGCCGCTCGCGAGCCGGAGCTCGCGACCAATCTGACCCGCGCGTTCTCCACCTGGTTTCAGGCGGTCAATACTGCGGAGAAAGTGCACCGCGTGCGCCGTCGGCGCCAGTATCTGAGCGATTCCAGCCTCAAGCAGCCCGGGGGCATCGCCGAGTGCATCGCGCGCCTGCAACGCGACGGCTACACGCTCGACCAGACGTTGGCGCTGATCGGTTCGATGAGCATCGAGCCCGTGTTCGCGGCGCATCCCACCGAGTCGACGCGGCGCACGATTCTGCGCAAGCAGCAGCACATCGCCCAAGGACTGCTCGACCGGCTGAATCCCGCATTGATGGGGGTCGAGCTCGACACGCTCTGGTCGCGTCTTCGGCTCGATATCGCCAGCATTTGGCAGACCGAGGAGCATCCGCGCGAGGGGCTCACGGTGGCGGACGAGCGCGAGCACGTACTCTTCTATTTGATCGAGATTCTCTATCGCGTGGTGCCGCTGTTCTACGAGGAGATCGAGGGAGCGCTGGCGCGGGCCTACAGCGTGCCGGTCGAGTCGCTGAATGTCCGGGGCATTCTGAGATTCGGCTCCTGGGTAGGGGGTGACATGGACGGCAACGCCGACGTGCACGCCAAGACCATCCGCGAGACGCTTCACCGGCATCAGCAGCTGATCGTGTCCACGTATTTCAACGAGTGCGGGCAACTGGCGGAAGCATTGAGCCAGAGCGCCCGCCGCGTCGTGATCTCGCGCGCTCTCGCGGAACGCATCGATACCTACACGGCGCTGCTGCCCGGGTCGCAGGCGCTCGCGCCCGCGCGCCATGACCGCATGCCCTATCGGATCTTCTTCGGCCAGATCGGCGAGCGGCTCAAGGCGACCTACGAGGGGCGCCCGAACGCCTACCAGAATTGCGACGAGCTCCTGGCCGACGTGAAGCTCGCCGCCGAGAGTTTGACCGCCAATCGCGGACGCCACGCGGGATACTTTCTGGTGCGGCGTTTCATCCGCCGGGTGCGCACGTTCGGATTCCATATCGCGACCATGGACGTGACCCAATCCGCGCACGTCCATCACGAAGTGATCGGCCAGGGTCTCGACGTGCCGGAGTGGACCCAGCTGCCGCGCGCGGAGCGCCTGGTGCGCCTGCGCGAGGTCCTGGCGCGGGATCTCGGGCCGACGACGCCGCTCGATGCGACCGGGCGGCGGCTGCTGTGGGTGTTCGACACCATTGCGCACGCCCGCCACAAATTCGGCGAGCGCGCGATCGGCAGCTACATCGTCTCAGGCGCCGAGGGGCCCGACGACCTGCTCGCGGTGCTGTTGCTCGCCCGGTGGGCGGACACCACGGACAAGCGCACCGGTGAGTGCCGCCTCGATGTCGCTCCGCTCCTGGAATCGGTCGAGGCGCTCGAAAGCGCCGGCGAGCTGCTGCGTGGATTGCACAAGGAACCCGCTTATCGCCGCCATCTCGCGGTGCGCGGCAATCGCCAGACGGTGTTGATCGGATACTCGGACACCAACAAGGAGGCCGGTATTTCCGCGTCCCGCTGGGCTCTGCAAGTCGCGCAGCACCGCCTGCTGGAGGCCGCGCGCGACACGGCGGTCGCACTGACCATTTTTCACGCCCGCGGCGGGACACCGGCGCGCGGAGGCGGTAGAACCGAAAGTTTGGTCGAGGCGGCGCCGATCGGCGCCCTCCGTGGCGTGCTGCGTCTGACCGAGCAAGGCGAGGTGGTGAACCAAAGCTACGGTCTGCGGCCCATCGCGATGCGCACGCTCGAGCGGACCTTCGCCGCAGTCGCGCTGGCGACAGCTCACGCGGCCTCACGCACACCGCCGGCGCCCGCCTTTCTCGCGGCGATGCGCACGATCGCCTCGAAGAGTCTCGAGGCCTACCGCGGATTGGTATTCGACAGTCCGCGGTTCGCGGAATTCTTCCGGTCGGTGACGCCGCTCGACGTGATCGAGCGCATGCACATCGGATCGCGGCCCGCCGTGCGTGCGAACGGCGAGGGGATCGCGGCGCTTCGGGCGATCCCCTGGGTGTTCGCCTGGACGCAGAGCCGGCACATGCTGCCGGGATGGTTCGGCTTCGGCAGCGGCCTATCGGCGGCGATCGCGGAGTACGGCGAGGCCGTCGCGGGCGAGATGCTGGCGCAGTGGCCTTTTTTCGCGCATCTGCTCGATGACGTGGAATCCATGCTGGCGCGCACCGATCTCACCATCGCGGCGCATTACGAGGCGCTGGCGGAGGAGAGTCTCAGGGTGCACGCCGATCCCATCCGCCGCGAATACGACCTGACGGTCGGCCGCGTGCTCAAGCTCCGTGGCTCGGCCCGGCTGCTCGACAGCGATCCGATCCTGCAGCGCGCGATTACCCTGCGCAACCCCTACATCGATCCCATGCATCTCATGCAGGTGGACCTGTTGAAGCGTTGGCGGGCGACCGAGCGCAAGGATCAGGCGCTGTTCGGCGCGCTGCGTGCGACCATCAGCGGCATTGCGTTGGGCCTGCAAGCGACCGGCTGACCGGCCTAGCCCAATTTGGGCTAGCACTCCGGTACGTTGACGGCGAGGCCGCCCTGGGAGGTTTCCTTGTAGATGGTCGACATGTCGAGGCCGGTCTGGCGCATGGTGGCGATCACTTGGTCGAGCGTGACTTTGTGCGAACCGTCACCGCGCAGCGCGAGACGCGCGGCGTTGATGGCCTTCACCGACCCCATGGCGTTGCGCTCGATGCAGGGGATCTGCACCAATCCCGCGACCGGATCGCAGGTCAGGCCGAGATTGTGCTCCATGCCGATCTCGGCCGCGTTCTCGACCTGTTCATTGGTGCCGTTCATCGCCGACACGAGTCCGGCGGCGGCCATGGAGCAGGCGACGCCCACCTCACCCTGACAGCCCATCTCCGCCCCGGAGATGGAGGCGTTTTGCTTGTACAACATGCCCATCGCCGCAGCGCTCAGCAGAAAACGTATCACGCCCGCATCGTCAGCGCCCGACTCGAAGCGCCGGTAATAGTGCAGCACCGCGGGTACGATGCCCGCCGCTCCGTTGGTGGGCGCGGTAACCACCTGGCCGCCCGCGGCGTTCTCCTCGTTCACGGCCAATGCGTACACGTTGACCCAATCGAGGGCATGCATGGGGCTCGACGGGTCCCCGGTCATCAGTTGGCGATACAGCTTCGGCGCGCGACGCCGCACGCCGAGAACCCCGGGCAGAAGTCCCTGCGCCTCGAAGCCACGCTGAACACAGTCCTGCATGACCTGCCAAATGCGCATGAGACGCGCGCGGATATCCGCATCGCCGTGCCAGGCGCGCTCCCGCGCCAACATGAGCTCGTGAATCTCGAGTCCGTCTTGCCTGCAGAGCTCGAGCAGCCGGGCTCCGGACTCGAATTCGTAAGGCGGCGGGGCGCGCGTCGCGCCGCCGCTCGCGGATGCCCCGGCCTGCACGATGAAGCCGCCGCCAATGCTGTAATACTCCTCGCGCGCGAGCACCTCGAGGGCGGCATCGTGAGCCGTGAAGCGCATGCCGTTGGAGTGTCCCGGCAGCACCTGATCGATGTGGAAGAGGAGATTCAGCGGCTCATCGAAGGCGATCTCATGGCGGCCCAGGAGGCTCAACCGGCCGCCGGAGCGGATCCGATGCAGGGTCGGCTCGACGGCGGCGGAATCGATGGTGTCGGGGCTCATGCCCGACAGGCCGAGGAGAATCGCCCGATCGGTGCAGTGCCCACGGCCGGTGAGCGCGAGCGATCCGTAGAGCTGCGCGGAGACCTGCGCGGTGCGCTCGAGCAAGCCGCGCGCCGCGAGCAGCTCCGCAAAGCTTCTGGCGGCATTCATGGGGCCCATGGTGTGAGAGCTCGAGGGGCCGATGCCGATCTTGAAGATGTCGAAAACGCTGAGGCTCATGGGGACCTTCACAACCGTGGGACAGGGAATTCTACGCGGCTGCGTGGGGCGGCGCTGATGATAGAATTCAGGCCAAATCAATCACGCTCATGGGGAGAGAATCATGATTCGCCATACGATCGGCCGGTCGGCGCTGCTGGCCGCCATCATCCTGACCGCGGCCCAGGCACCGGCAGCCCAAGCGCCGGCGCCGCAGATTCCCGATTTTCTGGCGGCGGCCGTGGCTGACCCCGCTCGTCCTGCGGCCGACGTGGAGCACGACGTGAACCGCAAGCCGGCCGAGACCTTGCTGTTCGCCGGAGTCAAACCCGGACTCAAGGTGGCGGAGCTTTTGCCGGGCGGCGGCTACTACACCCGCATCATCAGCAAGGCGGTGGGAAGTACCGGCCACGTGTACGCGCTGGTGCCTGCGCCGCTGCCGGACGCGCCTGCCGATGCGCCTGACTTTTCCGCGCGGGTGAAGGCGATCGCCGCCGACCCCAACTACTCCAATGTCAGCGTCGTGGTCGAGCCGTTTGCCGGGCTCAAGACGCCCGAGCCGGTGGACTTGGTGTGGACGTCGCAGAATTATCACGATCTGCACAATTTCCCGGGGCTGAATCTCACCGTGTTCAATCAAATGGTGTTCGAGGCGCTCAAGCCGGGAGGTATCTACTTCGTCCTGGATCATTCCTCGGTGCCGGGGGCAGGGACCAGCGTCACCTCGACTTTGCACAGAATCGACCCGGACACGGTCAAACGGGAGGTGCTCGCCGCCGGCTTCCAATTCGTCGGCAGCAGCAATCTCTTGCACCGGCCCTCGGATCCGCGCACCGCGAAGGTGTTCGATCCGGCGATTCGCGGCCAAACCGATCAATTCATCTTGAAATTCCGCAAGCCCGCCAAACCTTGAGCGAGCCGGCGTTGCGGCGCTCGAGATCGGGCCGACGAACTCCCCAGGGCCCAGGCTGTCAACTTATCGGCGGGATTCGCGTTGATGGAACGAGGCTTAAGAGGTTGAAAGCACATGACAATTCTTGACTTTTCTAGACGATCGACGACGCTGCGTGCCGGCGCGATGCTCGCCGCGGGCTTGGCTTTGGCCGCCTGCGTGACCCCTCCACCGCGCGTCGTCGCCGTGCCCACGCCGCCGCCGCCCCCGCCGCAAAAAGTCTTCGTCTATCCGAATAACGGGCAGTCACCGGAGCAAACCGACCGCGACCGGTACGAATGCCACGTGTGGGCGGTTCAGGAGACAGGCGTCGACCCAAGCCGTCCGGACGCCCCGCCGGCCGAGCGAGTGGTGGTGCAGCCGGCGAATCCGCCGGGCAGCGGCACCGCCGTGGGAGCCATCGGCGGCGCCATTCTGGGATCCATTATCGCGGGCCCACGCAACGCCGGTGCAGGGTTGGTTATCGGGGCCGCCACCGGCGCCATCGTGGGCTCCGCGGCAGACGCGAACGCTCAGGCCCAGGCACGGCAGGCACAGGCGCAGATCAACCAACAGACCGCGGCACAGATCGCCGCCTCGCGGGCGCGAGCTGACTCTTACCGCCGTGCGCTGAGCGCTTGCTTACAAGGTCGCGGCTATACCGTCAGCTAATCATCATGAATACGACTCGAACCATGCGGATGGCGTTACTGGTCATGGCGACCGCGGTATGGGGTGCCCACAGCGTCTGCGCCCAAGAGCCGAGGCCCAGGCCCGAGGCGACGCGTCCCGCGCCGGCTCGGCCGGCGGCGGTCCGGCCCGGCGCACCGGTGCGCGCCGGCGTCCCGGCTCGGCCGGTCGTCGATGGGCGCGGCCAGGTGATGGACGCCCGTTACAACCATGGGCGCTTCTACGCTCCGGTCGGGACCGTCGCTCGGACCCTGCCACCCGATTACCACCCCTATTATCACGGCGGCGCTCCGTTCTACTTCAGCGGCGGCGTGTGGTACGCGCCGCGCGCAGGGGGATTCGTGGTGGTCACTCCGCCGGTAGGCCTGGTCATCGCCGCGTTGCCGGGCTACTACTCCACTGTCTGGGTGGGGGGCGTCCCTTATTACTATGCCGACAGTGTGTATTACACCTGGCAAGCGGATCAGAACGGCTACGCGGTAGTGCCGCCGCCCGACGGTGTCGATCCGAGCCAGGCCGGCGCGGCGCCGCCGCCGCCCGACGGCGGCGATCCCAACCAGGCCGGCGCCGCTCCGCCGCCGCCCGCCGGGCAGAGCGATCTCATCATCTATCCGAAGAACGGCCAATCCAAGGACCAGCAGGCCGCAGACCAGTACGAATGCTACAACTGGGCGAAGGGCCAGACCGGGTTCGATCCGACGCAGCCCGACGGCGGGGTCTCGCAACAGGATGCGGATCGTGCCCACAGCAACTACGATCGCGCCACGGCGGCCTGTCTGAACGGGCGCGGCTATCAGGTCAACTAGCAGCCTGTCGGAGGCTGCTGGTCTTCGCCCCGTGAGCGTTTTCCTACGCGGGCCCGAGTTGTCGGCCGCTCGGCACGCGCCGTTCGCAGCGCGATACTCCATGAAATGGTGTAGGCGAGGAGGATGTCATGTTGGCGAGTTTGAATAGCGCAACGGCGAAGAAAGATTTGCACGTAGGAGGATTGGGCACGCCTTCCGCCAGTACTCTCGCCTCCGTCATCGATCCCTTGATGGATGCCTCCGAAAACTGGGTGCAAAAGGCGCGAGAATTCGTGAGCAGCGCCGATGACTATGTGCGCAGTAATCCGTGGCAGGCTCTCGGTGTGATGGCGATGGTCGGTGTGACGCTTGGCTATCTCTTGTCGCGCCGAGGCTCTGCACGCCACTCGAGCGACACCCAGCTGGACGATTAGGAGGCCGCCATGGCTATTGGCCCCGACAAAACCAACAAGTTCCTGAACAGCCGGGAATGGCGCACATTCCTGAGCGCGGCACAGTCGGCTGCCACCTACCCCAGCGTCATCAGAGCCGTCAAAGCGGGCCAAGCATGGCTCAGCGAACGAGCTTGGCTCAACGAAAGCGCCGTGAAAACCTCCGGCTGGCTGCTGGTCGACAGCAGTCTAGCGACCGGCCCCGGTAAGACGCTGGGGGTTTGAGTACACGTTGCATTTGGCATCGCGCAGAAATCCCACCAGCGTGAGCCCTGAGGCCACCGCAAGATTGACGGCAAGGCTCGACGGCGCGCCGATTGCGGCGAGCACGGCCACACCGGCACGCAGCGCTTTCTGAACGAGCTCGTAACTCGCCCTTCCGCTCAACAGCGCGACGTGGCCCGAGAGCGGTAGACGGCCGGCCATCAAGTTTTCGCCGACCAGCTTGTCGAAGGCATTGTGCCGCCCCACATCCTCGGCCACCGTCAACAGATTCCCCTGCAAATCGAACAAGGCAGACGCATGGATACCGCCGGTGTCGCCGAATCTCGCCTGCTCGCGGCGCATTCGTTGCGGCAGCTCGAACAGCACGGACAAATCGATTCCTTCCTGGACCGTTATCCGGGTGGCCGCCGCCCGTGCGATCGCGGCGTCGAGGCCGGTGGTGCCGCACACGCCGCAGCTCGAGCCGGCAGAGAAGCGCCGTGACGCCGCTTGCAATTCAAGCGCGACGCCCGGATGCAGCCGCACGTTCACCACGTTGGGTTTGCGGGTGCTCGATTCGATCGCTTCGATATCCGAGGGGTGGTTGACGACGCCCTCGCCGTAGAGCAGTCCGGCGGCGAGCCACTCGTCGTCGCCCGGCGTCCTCATCGTGGTTCCGAAGGACACGGGCTCCATCCCGATCGCCGGATGATGCAACTGAAACTCCAGCGGCGCCTCCACCGCCACGCGGTCGTCCTCTTCCACCCGCTGTTGCAGACCGCTACGCAGCACCCGCACGTTCATGGTGCCGGCGGTAATGTCGGCCTGTGCCGAGAGGGCGCGATCCAAGGTGGTCGGGAGGGACGGATTCGCCGTGCTCATGGGTCAAGTTTTGCTCAAAATCATGGCCAATGATACCGTTCCACGGCTCAGCAGCGCATTTTTGGGGGACGCACATGTCGAAATCTTCAGAGCTCAAGGCCCGCAAGGCAGCGGCGGTCGCGAACGGCATCGGAACCAAGGGAATCTACGCCGTCAAAGCCGAGAATTCGGAAATCTGGGACGTCGACGGCCGGCGTTTCGTCGACTTTGCCGCCGGAATTGCGGTACTGAATACGGGACATCGCCACCCCAAGGTCATGGCCGCCGTCGCGGAGCAGGCCGAGGCGTTCGCGCATACCTGTTTCCACGTTGTGTCCTATGAGTCCTATGTGCGCTTGGCGGAGCGCATGAATGCGCTCGCTCCCGGCGACTTTCCGAAGAAGTCCATTTTCTTGTCGTCGGGCGCGGAGGCGCTCGAGAATGCGGTGAAAATCGCCCGCTACCACACCAAGCGCTCGGCCGTGATCGCCTTTTCCGGCGGCTTTCATGGTCGCACGCTCATGACCATGGCGCTCACCGGCAAGGTCATGCCGTACAAGAAGGGTTTCGGGCCGTTCCCCGCCGAGATCTATCACGCCGAGTTTCCGCTGCCCTACCGGGGCGTCACGACCGAGCAGGCGCTCGCCGACTTGGACCGCCTGTTTCACGGCGACGTGGATCCCAAGTCCGTCGCGGCCATCGTGATCGAGCCGGTGCAGGGCGAGGGCGGCTTCAACGTGGCGCCGTTCGACTTCATGCGCGCGCTGCGCAAGATCTGCGACGAGCACGGCATCGTGCTCATCGCGGACGAGGTGCAGGGCGGCATTGCGCGCACCGGCAAGATGTTCTCCATCGAGCATTCGGGCGTGATTCCGGATCTCATCACCGTCGCCAAGGGTTTGGGCGGAGGTCTTCCGCTATCGGGCGTGACCGGCCGTGCGGCCATCATGGACAGCGCTCATGCGGGCGGTCTGGGTGGAACCTATGGCGGCAACCCCTTGAGCATCGCCGCGGCTCACGCCGTGCTCGATGTGATCGAGTCCGAGGGGCTTTGCGCCCGCGCCACGCGCGTCGGTCAGAAGATGCGCTCGCATCTGGAGTCGCTGGCGAAAGAGATTCCGGCCATCGGCGANGTGCGCGGCCTCGGTGCGATGGTGGCCTTCGAGATGGTCAAGGACCCGAAGACCAAGGAGCCGGACGCTGCCGCGACCGCGGCGATATTGGCGGCCGCGGAGAAGCGCGGCTTGATCCTCTTGTCCTGCGGAACGGAGGCGAACGTCGTTCGGCTGCTCGCGCCGCTCACCATTCCCGACGCGATCCTGGAGGAAGGCTTGGGCATCCTCAGCGCGTCNGTGAAGGATGCCTGTGGGGTTGAGTCCGCGCGCGCCGTGGCCTAGCGTAGCGCGCCGTGGCTTGGCCTAGCGCGCCGTGGCCTGGCCTAGGCCGGCGCGCCCAGGCCTAGCCCTAACGCGCGCCGTGGCCTAG
>JGI12635J15846_10005308_pt1 | contig 11126 bp, 9 predicted proteins | sample BlaSpr_A8_OM2_M2_FD_15846 | JGI IMG/M metagenome (IMG submission 15846) | reverse complement strand
TCCGAGGGGACGTGGACGATGTCGGCCCGCGTTCCGGCGGCGTCCGCCAGGGCCTGCGCGATCTGGTCCCAGGTGAGCACGTCATCGGAGGTTATGTGGAAGACGTCGCCGACGGTGCGGGAGTGACCGAGCAGGGGGACGAACCCCGCCGCGAAGTCCTGGTGGTGCGTCAGCGTCCACAGCGAGGTGCCGTCGCCGTGCACGACGATCGGCTTGCCCTGGCGCATCCGGGCCAGCACCGTCCAGCCACCATCGAACGGCACCACGGTCTTGTCATAGGTGTGCGAGGGCCGCACGATCGTGGCCGGGAAGCCGTCGTCACGGTAGGCGGCGCGCAGCAGTTCCTCGCACGCGATCTTGTCGCGGGAGTAGCGCAGGAACGGGTTGCGCAGCGGGGTGGACTCCAAGATCGGCACGCGGGCCGGCGGCGTCTGATACGCCGAGGCGGAGCTGATGAACACGTACTGCCCGGTCCGGCCGCGGAAGAAGTCGATGTCGGCCTGGACGTGCTCGGGTGTGAACGCCACCCAGTCCACCACCGCGTCGAACTCACGGCCGCCGAGGACCTCCCGGACGCACCGCGGGTCGCGGATATCGCCGCACAGCACCGTCACGCCGGCAGGCAGCGGCCGGTCGAGGCTCAGGCCGCGATTGAACACGCAGAGTTCGATCCCCGATTCGGCGGCCAGCCGCGAACAGGCCGAACTGATCACACCGCTGCCGCCGATGAAGAGTACCCGCACCCCCCTAACCTAAGAGCTAACGCGGTTCGTCTGGCGGTCGCCGCCGGATTTCGCCGGCCTCCTCGGCCGTTGAGGAGCCGCCGTGCTGCACCTGGCCGCGTGCGGAGGAAGACATGCACCTCGTGGAGGACGGCAGCCCGGGCGCGCCCGCCGTGCTGCTGCTCGGCAATGCTGCCACCCCGGTGGCCTTGTGGGACCCGGTGGTCCCATCGCTGGCGACCGCCTGCCGTGTCATCCGTGTCGACCTGTTCGGCCACGACAGGCCGGCCCGCGGGTACGACCTGCCCGCTCAGGCCCGCCGAGTCGGCGCCGCGCTGGACCAGCTCGGCGTGGACCGGGTGACGGTGATCGGGCATTCCTCCGGGGGCATGCTGGCCACGGCGCTGGCCGAGCAACGGCCCGGCCTGGTGACGGCCCTGGCGCTCATCGACACCGGCCCCAGCCTGGACGCCAAGATCCCCGAAAGCCGGCTCGCCCGGCTCGCGCTGAACCCGGTGGCCGGGCCGCTGCTTTGGCGCCTGAAAACCGGGGCCACCATCCGCAAGGCCGCAGGCACCGGCTTCACCCGTCCCGTCGAGATTCCCGACGCCCTTATCGAGCATGTGCAGGGGATGACGCACCGGTCATTCGTGGCGGCGATGCGCACCCCGCTGGACTACCTCGGGCAGCGCAGCCTTCCCGACCGGCTCGCCGCGCTAAATCTGCCGCTGCTGGTGATCTTCGGCACCGAGGACCGGCGGTGGCACTCCTCGTCCGCTGCCGACTACCGCGCCGTGCCCGGCGCCCGCGTCGAGATGCTGCCGGATGTGGGACACACCCCGATCGTGGAAGACCCGCAGACGACCGCCAGCATGCTGCTGGACTTCGCCGCGGCTGGCGGGCACCCCCGCTGACCCGCGCCGGCCGATCCCCAGGCTCGCCACCTAGGCTGGTTTCATGCGGCGACCGGACCTGCAAAGGATCTTCAGATCCTGTGCAGTTGCCTGGGTGTATCTGATCGGATTTGTGATCACCGAGGTAGTCTGCGTGAAACTGTCCCCGCATGATCGCAGCGCGTTCACCGCGTGGGCAAGCACGAGCGTGCACAACCTCCAGCATGACCCGGTCGGCTCGCTCGTGGTCTCCGCGTTCGTCACCCAGGGGTACTGGCTCGCGTGGCCGTTCCTGATCGCGCTGGCCCTGTTCGGCGCCAACAAGGTGCTGGGCAACTGGCGGACCGCGCTGGTGTGCGCGGCCGGGCACGTGATCGGCACGTTCGTCAGCGAGGGGATCGTCGGCTACCGGGTGTCCCACGGGTCGCTGCCAGCGGCGGACCGGTACCTCATCGACGTCGGGCCGTCGTACGTGGTGGTGACCGCGATCGCGGTGGTCCTGCTGTACGGCTCATGGCTGGCGCGGGCCGCGGCAGCGCTCGACCTCGTGCTGCTGGTCGCGGTCGGCAACATCTTCGGCGGTCTGAGCAAGCTCGCCGTGTCCGCCGTCGGCCACACCACGGCGATCGCCGTCGGGGTCATCCTCGGCAGCCTCCTGGTCTGGCAGCTGCGCAGGCGCCCCAAGACCGCAGACAGCCTGGCCGACGCCGGCACCGATACCGGCTGACCGGACGGAAGTCACCCAGGCGCCGGGCGCGCTGGCCGCAGCAGCCCACGTACGGATGAGGCATCCCGGCTATTGAGAGGCCGGAACGGGAGCCGGGGGCGATGGTACGGCCTGGCGGGTGACCCGGGTTCGGCGCAGCGCCGTCCAGGCCCGCCCGGCCGCGTAGCAGATCGCGGCGATCGTGCCGACGAAGAACCCCACCGGCCAGTTGGCGTGATAGGACACCGCGATCGCGATCCACACCGTTGCCAGCGCGATGACCACGGACAGGCCCATGGCGAGCAGCGGCCGGTCCGTGACCGCCCGGGCGAAGGCGGGCGGGCCGATCATCAGGCTGAAGATCAGCAAGGCGCCCACCACCGGGAGCGCCATGCTGGTGGCGAGGGCGAGGACGACCAGGAAGCACATCTCGATCCGGTACGCGCGCACGCCGCGCGCCTCACCAAGCTCGGGCATCACCGAGGACAGCATCAGCGGGCGGTACAGCACCATGATCGCGACGATGCACACCGCGCCGAGCACGGCGACCGGGGCTATCTCGTTCACGCTGATGCCCAGCACCTCGCCGAACAGCAGCGAGTAGATCTCAGGGGCGTACTCGACGCTGAAGCTGAGGAACAGCGCACCTAGCCCGAGCATCACCACCAGGGCCAGGGCAACCGCCACGTCGTGCCGCGCGCGGCGGCCGAGCCAGCCGATGCCGAGCGCGCCGAGGAGGGAGAACACGCCCAGGCCGATCAGCGTGTTGACGCCGATCAGGCTGGCGCCGGCCGCGCCGGCGAACGCGCCGGTCGGCAGCGCGTCGGCGACGAACGCCGAGCCTCGCAGCACGACGAAGAACCCGACGGCCCCGGCGACGACCGCCACGATCGTCGCCACGATCCAGGTGTTGGTCATGAAGCCGGAGAACATGCCCGCTCCTCGTTCCGGCTATTGCGCGTGTTCTGGCCAACAACCTGGGCAAGCAGATAGAAGATCAAGATCAGGACCACGACGAAGAAGCTGACCGGCCACCCCCGCCCGGACGGCGGCCAGTAGTAGCTGTCATAGGCGAGCAGCACGCCAGCCAGGTGGCGGCGACGCCGATCACCGCCGACCACGCCAGCACCAGGCCGGGCCTGCTGGTCAGCCGCAACGCGGCCGCCGCCGGCCCGACGAGCAGCGCGGTGCTGAGGATCGCGCCGATCGTCATGGCCGACAGCGAGACCGCGAGCGCGATCGCGGCCAGGCACAGCGCGCCGGCGATGCGCACCGGCACCCCGCGCACCACGGCCAGGTCGGTGCTGACCGAGCTCAGCAGCAGCGGACGGTACAGCGCGGCCACGATGCCGACGGCCACCAGGCTGAACACCGCGATCGCCGGGATCATCGAGCTATCGATCGTGAAGATCGACCCGAACAGGATCGTGATGGGCGCGCCGGTCGTGGAGGTACGCGTGGTGTCCCAGTAGAGGAACAGGGCGGCCAGGCCGAGCCCGGCCCCGCGCACGATGCCGGTTGCCAGGTCGCGTCCGCGCGGGCGGCGGACGCCGATCATGTCCATGACCCCCGCGGCCACCACGCTGGTGCCCGCGAAGCCCCACAGCGGGCTGATCCCGATGAGGAACGAAGCGGAGCCGCCGGTGGTGCTGATGTCGCCGAGCGCGTGCCCTGCGTACGACTGCCCGCGCATCACCGTGAACGTGCCGACGATGCCGGACACGACGGCGACCACGCCGCCGGCCAGCAGCGCCACGTGAACCGGCGCGCTGGCGAAGAAGCCGGGCTCGACGATGGCCCGCAGCAAGTGGCCCACGGTCTCACGCGCCGTCGTCGGCGTGGGCGCCCGAGTGCTCGATCGGGATGTCGAGGCCTTCACCGCGCCCGGCCACCACCAGGACCCGGCCGTGCACGTGGATGACATCGACGTGGTGACCGTACAGCTGGCTGAGCCGCTCGCCGGTCACGACCTCGTCGGTTGGCCCGCTGGCGGCCCGGCCGTGCGCCATGTAGACGATCCGGTCCATGACCGGGAGCAGCGGGTTCATCTCGTGCGCCGAGATCAGCACGGCGATCCCCTGCTCCTTGGCGATCCGGCCAAGCAGCGCGACCACCTCCTGCTCGCTGGCGATGTCGAGGTTGGCCAGCGGCTCGTCGAGCAGCAGCAGGCTGGGGCGGCTGATCAGCGAGTGCGCGATCAGGATCCGCTGCTGCTCCCCGCCGGACAGGTTGCCGACCCGGGCGTTGCCGATGTGCTCGGCGTCGACCGCCCGCAGCATCTCGTCCACCAGCTTGCGGCGCGCCCGCGACGGGAAGGGGATGCCGAGACGCTGCCCGTCCAGGCCGAGCCCGACCAGGTCCCTGGCCCGCAGCGGCATGTCGGGATCGAGCTGGATCTTCTGCGGCACGTAGCCGACCCCGCCCCCGCCCTTTCCCGCTCCCCGCTCTCCGCGCTGTCTGCTGTCTTTTCCTGCACGCCGCTCTCCGCGCTGTCTGCTGTCTTTTCCTGCACGCCGCTCTCCGCGCTGTCTGCCGTTAACCATGACCTTCCCGGCGGTAGCGGGCAGCAGGCCGAGGATCACCCGCAGCAGCGTGGTCTTGCCCGCTCCGTTGGAGCCGATCAGGCCGACGAATTCGCCGGGCTTGATCGAGAACCGCACGTCGTGCAGGACCTCGCGCCCGCCGAGCCGGACGCTGACGCCGTCGACGGTGAGCGCGTCGTCCTGGGCGACCGCGCTGTCCTGGCTGGGGGTTGCTGGCTGGCGTGTCATCGTCATAGTTTCTGCGTCGAGATCTTGTCGGTCACGGCCTTGGTCATCGCCTGCACCTCGGCGACCATCCACGACTGGTAGTCGTAACCGGGGGTTGGCATGGTCTCGTACACGCCGACCACCGGGATGCCGTCCTTCCTGGCCTGGCTGAGGAACGAGGCGGTGAGCGAGTCGGTCACCTGCTGGTTGTACACGAAGACCTTTACCTTATGNCCGGAGAAGAGGCCGTTCTCGAGCGACACGTCCTGCGGCGACGGGTCCACCCCGTTCATGATGTCGGCCTGCANGGTNAACGGCGTNAGGATCTTCGCCCCGATCGCCTGCAGCATGTAGTCGCCAACCGGCTCGGTGACCGCCACCGTGGTCCCCGGGTAAGCGGCCTTGAACTTCGCGATCGCCTGCTCCCACGGCTGCAGCGACGCGTCGAACNTGNGCAGGTTGGCCGCGAAGTACCNGGCGTGCGCCGGCTGCATCTTGGANAGGTCGGCGGCAACGGCCTTCGCCACGGCGGGCATCGTGCGCGGCGAGTACCACAGGTGCGGGTTCGGCGTGCTGTCCGGCAGGCCNAGCAGGTTCTGCACCACGATGACCTTCCGGGTCGCGCTCGGCGCCGCGGACTCGATCTTGTTCATNTANGTGTCGTAGCCGATGCCGTTCTGCACCACGANCTGGGCCGAGGAGACGGCGTTGGCGACGCTCGGGCTGGCCTCGAACGTGTGCGGGTCGGTGTTGGGGTTGCTCTCGATNGCGNTCACCCGCACGTACTTGCCGCCGATCTGGCCGATCACGTTGGCGTACTCGTTCTCGGCGCCGACCGCGACCACCTGCCCGCCCGGGCTGGTGGCCGCCGAGGTCGACGAGCAAGCCGTCGCGGTCACCCCCGCNGTNACGGCCAGCGCAACGAGCACAATCCCGCGGCGAGACAGCCGAGAGAGCATGGTCAGGCTCCTCCAGTCCAGGTTTNGCGCACGACGATGCCGGGACCACCGGCTTAATACAAATGAAAACGATAACCAGTATGAGTACCGCGGTCAAGCTGTTCGGCAAGCCGGGGCAGCCGGGAGGGGGTGACGGGCCGCGGGCGAGTTCGCCGATGGCCTACTGGGTACTCTTTGCCCAGGAGGTACCCGATGGCCCAGGACGCGGACCGTCCCGCGGTTTCGCGGGTCGCTGACCGCGGTGCCGCCGCACCGGCGGTGGCGGGGCCAGCGGGACGCGCCGACGCCGATGAGGTGTCTGACCGTCGCTGGCTGATCCTGGGCGTTGTCTGCTTGGGCCAGCTGATGGTGGTGCTGGACGCCACCGTGGTGAACATCGCGCTGCCGACCGCCCAGCATGACCTGGCGTTCTCCAATGCGGACCGGCAGTGGGTGGTGACCGCCTATTCGCTGGCCTTCGGCGGGCTGCTGCTGCTCGGCGGCCGGCTCTCGGACATGCTTGGGCGCAAGCGGATGCTGATCATCGGCATGGTGGGCTTCGCCGCCGCGTCGGCGCTGGGAGGCGCGGCCATCGGCTTCGGCATGCTGCTGGCCGGCCGCGCGATCCAGGGTGCGTTCGGCGCGATGCTCGCGCCCGCCGCGCTGTCAACGCTCACCGTGACGTTCACCAACCCGGCCGAGCGCGGCAAGGCCTTCGGCATCTANGGCGCCATCGCCGGAGCTGGCGGTGCGGTCGGGCTGCTGCTGGGCGGCATCCTGACCGAGTACCTGTCCTGGCGCTGGTGTCTGTACGTCAACGTCGTCTTCTCGCTGGTCGCGGTCACGGCCGCGGTGCGGCTGCTGCGCAACCAGCCCCGTGATCCCGGAGTCCGTCTCGACCCGCCAGGCACGGTGCTGGTCGTGGCCGGGCTGATCGGCGTCGTCTACGGGCTGTCCGAGGCCGAGACCAAGGGCTGGGGGGCGCCGCTGACGATCGCGCTGCTGGTGGCCGGGGTCGCACTGCTCGTCGCGTTCGTGCTGGTCGAACGCAGGGTCGCGCATCCGCTGCTGCCGCTGCGGATCGTCCTGGACCGGTTCCGGGGCGGGGCCTATCTGGCCATCGGCCTGTCCGCCACGGGCATGTTCGGGATCTTCCTGTTCCTCACCTACTACCTGCAGCTGATCCTGGCCTACTCGCCAGTGAAGACCGGCCTGGCGTTCCTGCCGATGATCGCGGCGCTGATTGCATCCTCGACCACGTCCAGCGGGCTGCTCATGCCCCGGCTCGGCCCGCGGATCCTCGTTCCGACCGGGATGGTCATCGCCGCGGGCGGGCTGGTTATCCTCGCGACCCAGCTGAGCGTCAGCGCAAGCTACCTGGCCTCGATCCTGCCTGCGCTGCTGGTGGTCGGCGTCGGGCTTGGCGTGGTGTTCGGCTGCGCGATGAACACCGCCACGTACGGCGCCGCCCCCGCCGATGCGGGGGTGGCATCGGCGACGGTGAACACCTGCCAGCAGGTCGGCGGCTCGATAGGCACGGCGCTGCTGAACACGATCGCCGCCAGCGCGCTGGCCAGCTACCTGCTGGTGCATGGGCACAGTCCGGCGGCCACGGCCGGCGCTGCGGTACACAGCTACGTCGTCGCGTTCTGGGTTTCTGCCGGGATCTTCGCGGGCGCCGCAGCCGTGTGCGGGCTGGTGCTGCGGCCGGGTGTGCTGACCCGCCAGGTCGCCAACATCAGCCAGGCCCCCGCAATGGCCCCGGCGTGAGCGGCACCGGCGAAAGGAGACGGGTGACAATGAGTTCCGACCAGGTCCGGCTGGTCACCGTGTCGGCTTCCTACGGCGCAGGCGGCAGCGTGGTCGCCCCGGCGCTGGCGGAGCGACTCGGCGTCCCGTTCGTGCAGCGCGCAACGACCAGCACCGGCGGCCTCGGCGGACCGGAACCGTGCTTCGAGCGGCTGGTGCCGGAGGAGTCGGAGATCACGCCGGTATCCCGGCTGCTCGCCTCGTTCATCAACGCGATGCCGGCCGGGCCAACGCAGTCACCGCCGCCAGTACGCCATGTGGACGAGGACCTGCGCCGCCACTGCGAGGGCGACATCCGCCGCCTGGCGGCCGCGGGCGCGGGCGTGATCCTGGGCCGCGGCGCGGCGGTGGTGCTCGGCAAGGACCGCGGCTTCCACGTGCGGCTCGACGGCCCGCCCGGCCTCCGCGTCGTGCAGGGCGCCGCGATCGAGGGCGTCGGCCAGGAGGATGCCCGCCGCCACATGGAGGCGGCCGACCGGGCGCGCACCGCCTACGTCCGCCGCCTGTACCGCGCCGACCCCGCCGACCCGCGTCACTACCATCTGGTGATCGACTCCACCGCGATACCCTTCGACGCCGTCGTGGAGATGATCCTGGGGGCACTGTCATCGTTCCCGGCCGCGCCCACGGCACCGCAGAGCACCACGGCGGCGCCCGGGTAAGCCGAGCCCGGCGGCGCACCTGAGCAGAATGTTGCGAAAGCATCCCGAACCCTTGCCCCGGCCACCGCAATCATCGGTTATCGTTCGGCAGACCTCGGCAGGGATGACGCGAAGGCGAGCACAAAGATCACGATGAGCGGGACGACTGGCAGCCGGGACGTTGGTGACAAGCTGGCCACGCCNCCCGCNNNGCCNTCNCCTTCGGGCGCCGCCCCGGATCGCTTCGCCAGGTTCCTCTCCTGGTCGGCGGTGGGCGGGATCGTCATCGCCCTGCTGATCATGATCGCGGCCTCGCTCGTGCGCAACAGCTGGGAACATCCCTACATCGTGCTGCCCACCGGCGGGTTTCCCTGGGCGCTCTCGCTGCACAAGGCGCTGCTTCCGGAGGTGAGCGTGGCCATGTGGGCCGCGGCCCTGCTCGGTGGCGCCAGCGTCGCCGCGGGGCTAGCCGCCCTGTCACGCGGTGCCCGGCCCCCGGTCCGGCTGCTGCTGGCGGCCGGGCTCGTGGCGGCGGTGGCGTTCACCGTGACGCCGCCGACCGGCTCGACCGACGCGCTCGACTACGCCGCGTACGGCCGGATCGTCGTGCTCGGCCACAGCCCCTACGTGATGACGCCGGAAAAGCTGCGCCGCAGCGGCGATCCGGTCGGCAAGGCGATCGGCAACGTGTGGCGCCACCAGGTGACCGTGTACGGGCCGCTGGCCAGCGCCGAGCAGTGGGCCGCCGCCGAACTCGGCGGCACCTCGGCCGCGCGGATCATCTTCTGGCTGAAGCTCTGGACCACGATCGCGTTCGGCGCGGTGGTGCTCGCCCTGGACAGGCTGACGCGCGCCGATCCGGCGCGCAGGGCCAGGGCGCACCTGCTGTGGTCGGCGAACCCGCTGCTGTTGTGGGTCCTGCTCGCCGCCGGGCACGTGGACATACTGGCCGCGGCCGCGGGCTTCTTCGGCCTGCTCGTGCTGCGCGGCCCGAAGCCGGGCGAGGAACCCGGAGCGCTCCGCGGGCTCGCGGCCGGCCTGCTCGTCGGGGTGGCCGGGGACATAAAGGTCATCTACCTGCTGCTGGCGGTGGGCGTGGCCTGGGCGGTGCGGCGATCCATCGCGGCCTGGCTCGGCGCCGGCGTCGGCGCCGCGATCGTGCTGCTGCCCACGTACGCGTGGTTCGGCACCCCGGCGGTCAAGGCGCTGGTCAAACGGGACGCCAACGCCTCGGTGGACAACTTCTACCAGCTCTTCGTCGGCTCACACGGCAACGTGTTCCCGCATCAGTTGCTGGTGGCCGGGCTGCTGCTGGCGGCCGTGGCCGCGCTGTTGCTGTGGCGCCTGCCGGACGGGGTTCCCGACTTGCCCGCGATGAGGCCCGCCCTGGCGGTCAGCCTGGCCTGGCTGTTCATCTGGTCGTACCAGTACCCGTGGTACGACTCGATGGCGTTCTGCCTGCTCGCGCTCTACCCGGCATCCCGGATCGACTGGCTGGCGCTGGCCCGGCTGACCGCCGCGACGTTCGCGCTGATGCCGGGGAACGCGGTGACCCCGCCGCAGCACTGGCTCCAGGTGATCACCAACGACAGCGTGTTCTGGTGGGCGCCGGTGGTGCTGCTCGCCGCGGCGGTCGCGCTGGTCTGGCTGTGCCTGACCAACCGGTGGAAGATGGATCCGCCGGTCAGCGTCAGCCCTCCGGGGCAGCCGATGCGGGCGTGAGCCGGCCGCTCCTTCGCGCGGCCAGCGCGGCCCGCACGGCCGGGCCGAACCCGACCACCAGCAGCGCCGCGAACAGCGCCATCCCGGTCAGCACGTAGAGGTTCCCGAAGAGCAGCTGCAGCCCGTGCCAGTGGTACTCGGCGTACCACGGCTTGTCGCCGATCCGCAGGTACGTTTCCGGGTTGGTCAGCGGGGGCACCCAGATCAGCCCCTCGAAGTACCCCCCGGTGTTGCCCGGCAGATGCCACAGGCTCCCCGGCCACGCCCCGAACACCAGCACCAGGCCCGCGGCCAGGCTGACCATGGCCCAGCGCCAAGCCCCCCTGGCGCGCACCGCGTAGACGGCGGCGGTCACCACCCCGGGCACGACCCACACCCAGTGGTGGTCCCAGCTGATCGGAGAGCACAGCAGCCCGGTCAGCGCGCAGGTCAGCAGCCCGGCCATGCGGTGGCCCGCCCGGTCGATCAGCGCCGCGCAGATCACCCCGGCGATCAGGACCACCGCGTCGACCGCCAGCCACGTGGGCTGCGCGCGCAGCACGTTGCCGGTCAGCCGGGTGATGAGCGCGGGCAGCGACTGGTTGCCCTCCCAGCCGACGAACCCGGTGCGCTGACCGTGGGCGAACAGCCCGGTCAGCCAGTACCTCCTGGAATCGGCGGGCAGCACGGCGAACCCGATCAGGAACGTCGCCGCGAACGTTCCCGTCGCCACGGCGGCCTGCCGGAACCTGCGGGTCAGCACCAGGTACGGGATGAAGATAAGCGGTATCAGGTCGATACCAGCCCCGATGCCGATGCCCGCCCCCTTCCACCAGCGCCGGTCCGGCTGGACCTGGTCCCAGATGATCAGGGTCATCAGCACGATCTCGATCTGGCCGAGGAACAGCGTCCGCTGTATCGGCTCGGTCCACAGCAGCGGCGCGGCCATCAGCAGCGTCGCGCCGA
>JGI12635J15846_10005307_pt1 | contig 11128 bp, 10 predicted proteins | sample BlaSpr_A8_OM2_M2_FD_15846 | JGI IMG/M metagenome (IMG submission 15846) | reverse complement strand
CGCATCACGGGAAAGCCGACAATGACCGTGGGTTCCATCGGATTGAACAAGGATCTTTACCAGGGATTCCAAGAAGGGGATGTCGGTCTGGTGGATTTGCAGCCGGTGATCGACCGGTTCAATCAGGGCGAATTTTCCTTGGTCGGCGTGGGTCGCGCGATGCTCTGTAATCCCGACTTCGCGCTGAGAATTCGGCGCAACGAGAAGCTGACGCCGTACGAAGAAAAATTCGTCATGCAGCTCATTTGAACAGCGGGACTCTCAGCCATCGTTGCCGATTGCGCGCCGCAACCCCGCGAAGCCGCTCGCAAGGTAGGTATGCAGAGGACGGCGGTAGCGTTCGAGGCTCCAGAGATCGGACGCCACCCGGAGGATCCCGACGCCGCTGATCGCCGCCATCCTCATCGCAACATGATCCCGGCCCGGCCAACGGTGAACCATCGCCGCCGCAAGCGCATTCTCCCAGCGCTCATAATGGACATGACGGCGCGCCATGAGGTAGGGCGTCGGTCGAACGATCTGGTCCACGGCCTTGAACTCGTGTGTTGAGAATCTCTTCGCGATCTCTTCCAGGATGTGCTCGACGGCCGTCAGCGGCGGAACATCGTCTGGGCAACGCGCGGCCGCCTCTTTCATCCACTCGAATTCCCCCTTGACGATGAACAGCACGTCCTCTTTCGATGGAAAGTAGTGGAAGAAGGTTCGTCGCGAAATGCCCGCCTCTTCGGCGATCATGTCGATCGTCGTGTTCTCATATCCTTGTTCCAGGAATAGCTTGTGCCCGACGCGCACGATCCGATCGTAGAGCTCATTGCGCTTTCGCTCTCGCAAGCCTTCGGGCTTGGCGGCATGCCTACGCACGGTCGATCCCTTCGCTATCATCCCCGGCTACCCCTCTGGCTCGCCCTTCCGGCACACGCGAAGATAATGGGCTTTCGCGCGCATCGAGGGAAGGTTTTCGCTAAAGCCTCGGATCGACCACGAATCGGATCGGATTGAGCGGGTTGGAGATGCCATCCAGCCGTGCGGCGACTTCCGGCAGACCGATGCGCCCTCCCAGCCATCGTGACGGATCGACGCGCCCGTCGCCCAGAACGCGCACCGCCTGATCGAAGTCGACGGCCATGGCACCGCATCCAAATTGAATATTCAGCGCCTTGGTGTGCGCGCACACCGTGAGCATATGGTCAGGCTCCAGACACCAACCGGGTACGATGATTCTCGCGAAATAGTCGCATTGCTGGATGATCTGGTCGATCACTCCCGGGACGCCGACACACTCGAAAATGACATTGGGGGCTCTCCCGCCGAGCGAGGTTTGCGCTTGGAATGGAGAGATATCGCGTGGATCGACCGCGTGATCGGCCCCCATCGCCAGCGCCAAATCCCGGCGATGCGGCGAGAGGTCGCTGGCGATGATCGGGCGTTGACCCAGGAATCTGAGCGCCATGATCATCGACAAGCCGATCGCGCCGCATCCGACGACGAGCGGGACGTCGTCTTTGGCCAACCGGGCTTGCCGGACATACGAGAGCCCCACGCAGACCGGCTCGGCCATGGCGGCGAGATCCGCATCGAGCGCATCGGGAATGGGTCGTAGATATTCCTCGGAAAGCACCATCAGCTCGCCAAAACCGCCCGGATAGTTGTTGGAGATGCCGATGATCTCGAACCCCTGGCTTTTCTTGGCGAGGGGCTGCGAGGTCACCCGGGTGCCGCGTTTCAGGTTTCGTTGCGTATCCGGCCCGAAGTCGACGATTTCTGCGACGTACTCGTGCCCCAGAACCATCGGACGGGACAAATCCATCTTGAACGGACCGTTATACTGACGAGACCATTCCGAGAGCGCCTGGCCATGCTGCTTGATGTGCAGGTCCGAGGCGCACAACCCACAGCTATGGGTGCGAACGAGTACTTCGCCCGGGCCTGGAACAGGATCGTCGAGCTCGCCGACGTGGATTTGGTTGTCTAGAAGATAAGCCGCTTTCATGCCTGCACCCTCCCGTTTGCACCGCCGGGCGGACTCAACAGCACCGGTACTCGTGTATAGCTTTGTTGTTGGAAAGTCTTGACTCGAGGTGGGGGCACCTCGAGCAATTGCATTTTCGGAAAGCGCGACAGCACGGCGTGGAAAACCATCTGCAACTCGAGGCGCGCCAGATTCATTCCGAGGCAGAAGTGGGGGCCGCCACCGAACGTCTGGATCGGCTTGCGATCTCGGGTGATCAGAAAGCGCCTGGGCTCCTCGAAAGCTTCCGGGTCGTGATTGGCGGCCGTCAACAGTCCCACATAAGGCATGTTCACGTCGGCGGGACGCCCCATGAGTGTCGCACCTTCGACGGGGAACACCTGCGTCAGCGAGATAGGGCCGTCAAAGCGCAGCATCTCCTCCACCGCCGGCCGCATCAACCCCTCCACGTCGGACAGAAGAAGCGCCATCTGATCGGGGTTCGTGAGCAGAGCGACCAACCCATTGCCGATCATGTGAGCGGTGGTCTCGTAGCCCCCGAGATAGAGGATGGTCAGAAGCTGAACGAGCTCCGGTTCCGAGAGCACGCCACTCGCATTTTGCACCAGCGCACTCACGAGATCGTCCCGCGGCTCGACGCGTCTCGCCTCGATGACCTTCCTCACATACTTGCGTTGCTCGTGCGCAGCTTTTGCCGACGCCAGCCGCAGGTCGAACGCAGATGCCGGATCGATGCCTTGCATGAACACGCCGGTGAGCTGCGACACGTAGGCCCGATCCTCGGCCGGTAAACCTATCAGCTCCGCCATGATGTCCGGCGCGAAGATTTCGCCGAACTGTGAGGTGATATCCACCGGCTGCGTGGGGTCGATCCTGGACAGCAACGCATCGATTTCGGCCCCGATCTTGTCGCGGATCCTGGCGACGAACTGCGGCAAGAAATTCCGCTGGACCAGGCTGCGAATGCGCATGTGATCGGGCGGGTCGAGCGAGCCAAGCAACGGCGCACTGTCCGCGTCCCACCGCCCGAGCTCGGCCTCCTGCTCAGGCGTCAGGAGACTGAAAGGCTGGGTCTTTTGACTAGCCCCATGCGCGTTGTTCTTCAAGAATTTCGGGTCGCGCATCATATTCACCAAGGCCGTGTAGCCGATGACGATGTGCGTGCCGTTCGGTGTTAGAAAATCATCCCCGAGGGCATGTAGCTCGCCGTAGACATCGTAACGATTGACCCGTCCTTGGGTATCGAAGAGCAACGAGGAAATCAATTCCCAGGCGCGGGGATCGACCGCGGCGGCCGGGTCGGTTGACACTGCTGATGCTCCTGAACCCATGGGACTCTCCCCGTCGTGGCGGTAGATGGCTCAATCGCGACTCTAATGATATTATGCACTGAGTGCAATTATCTAGGCCAAGGCTCTCAGCGAAATGTGACCAGGGGATTCACTCATGGAATTTGGTATCACCGGCCGGCGGGCTCTCATCGCCGGATCAAGCAGCGGGATCGGAGCCGCGATCGCCGTCGCGCTCGCCGCCGAAGGCGCCCGAATCGTCATTCATGGCCGCGATAAAGACCGTGCCGAATCGGTCGCCAAGACCATCCGAAACGCGGCTGGCGAGGCGGCCATCATCTGCGGCGACCTTGGGGATCCGGCTGCAGTGGAGGCCATCGGTCACGGCGCCCTGGCGGCATTTGGCGGCATCGACATCCTGGTGAACAGTGCGGGTGCCTCAGACCACTTCGATCCGTGGCTCGACACGTCCGTGAGCACGTGGGCGAGGCAATATCAGTTGAGCACGCTATACGCAGTGCGGCTGATTCAACTGATGGTGCCGACGATGCGCAGCAACGGCTGGGGCCGNATCATCAACATCAGCAGCTCCGTGGTCTATCAGCCCAGCCCGTTCGGGCCGGATTACACGGCAGCGAAGGCCGCGTTGCATGTTGCCTCGCCGGGTCTTGCNGGCGCGCTCGGCGCGGAAGGGATCACCGTCAACACCGTGTGCGCCGGCACGATACTGACCACCAATACTCAAAACGTGATGAGAGATCACGCGCGGACGATGGGTCTTTCCGAGACGGGGGATGCGCTCGAGCGCAGGATGGCAACCGACGTGTGGCCCAATCCCTTGCGCCGTTTCGGCCGGCCCGAGGAAGTGGCCGCCGCCGTCTGTTTCCTGGCCTCGAACCAGGCCTCCTACATCAGCGGGACGACGCTCAGGGTCGATGGTGGAATGGGCAGCACGGTCAACTGACCTACCAAAGGAGACACGGCGCGATGAAAGAAGCGGAGCTGGCGGTCGAATTGGCCGGTACCATCGCCGATGAACGAGCGATCCTGCGTGTCCTATATACCTATTGTCATGCCATTGACTACGGTGAAGAGGCAAGGTGGCTCGGATTGTTCACCTCCGACGGCATCTTCCACGTGCAGCTGCCCCGAGGGCTGCCGCCGATACATTGTGGGGGACAGAAAGAGCTCGCAGCCTTCATCGGCGCTCATCCCCGCGCTCCTGCCGCTCTGCATAAGCATCTCCTCCTCAATCCCTTGATCGAGCTGCATGGCGACGAAGCCCGGGCAGCGAGCTATTTCCAACTACTGCTCGACATCGACGGCGTCCCGGAAACCTACTGCTTCGGACGCTATCTCGATAGGCTCGTGCGCTCCGAGAGTGGCCTGTGGCGCTTCAGAGAACGGGTGGCGCAGGTTCAGAGCATGCGGACCAACGACTTTCCGCAGAATGTCTGAAGTCGGCCTCCGCGTTCAGCGGGCCTCCGCGTTCGGCAGCGCTCGAGCCCCCTGGATGATCTTGGCTGCTCTTTCCCGTCGTTCAGCAGGAGGCTGCGGTAATTCGATCGCGCCGCCGGTGCGCGAGGGCAGGATGACGACCGCCCTCCCCGGCGCCGACACCTCGCCCCGCTGATTCGTGCCTGCCAACTTCAGCTCGACTACACGGTGCCTGCCTTCGACTCGCTTATCGACGACTTCGCCGGAGCAGATCGTGGTGTCGCCCATGAAATTGAATGCCCGTGACTGGCATTCGAGCTGCCAAAGCCAGGCATCATCGCTCATCCAGTTGGTAACGAGGTGGATGAGCCAGCTCGTGCGCATCTGGCCGTAGTCATAGGAGGTCGGCAACCCAAGCTCGAGCGCGCGCTCATGGTCCCAGTGCACGCGCTGCACCACATCCGGCACGCCGAAGCGGTCGTTGGCAAAGAAAGCGGGCATGCGCTGGCGTTGCCGCCAGTTGTAGCGCAGAGGACCGATGCCGCTGCTCGACAGTCCGAGGCCCATGTGCATGGCGATGATGTCGACCATGCTCAACGGGCCTTTCGCCACCGGTGTCAGGCTCTCTCCCACGGTAACATCCTCCCAGTAGCGCGGCTCGGCGCCGCGCCGACGTTCCGAGGCATAGATCTCGTCGATGCGCTCGATATCCTCCGGGCTATAGCTCTGCCGTTGGATGCCGGCGTAGCGCCCTGACTTTTTGCTGCCCTCGCGTTCCGCGCTGAGGTACGCCTCCTCACGGCTGCCCACGGGGACTCCCTCTCGATCCACCCATAGGTCCCGATAGACCTCGGTAACCGATATGCCGCCGCTGAAGGACGACTTCTCGTTCACCTTCACCTCGGACGTCACGCGCTCTACATACAATTGGTCGCCTGGGAGAACAGGCCGCCACCAAACCCAGTTGACGCCGGTGTAGTATTTTCCGACTCCGCGGAACAGCCCCTTGAAGAGCGCTTTCATCTCATCCGAGGGCTTTGGCGTCAGATTGGTGCCGGTCGAGTGCAAGAACAGAGGGAAGCCCAACTGGCGACCCCACGCCGTGCGCGCGCCGTATTCCTCACTGTGCCAGAGCGGATTGTCGTCGCCGCAGGCCCAGGCGAAGTGACTCAGCGTGTCCGTCGTCGCGAATCGGTTGAAAGGCGGATTGTAAGAGAATTTCGGCACACCGATCTGGCGACGCGCCCTCTCGATATCTTCCGCGGTGATCTTGCCCGCCTCCCGCGACGCCGCGGCAGTTCCCCCATCTTTGATCGTGGCATCCATCGATGTGCCCTCATGAACCTGCACGGGTGGTCAAGATCCGGTGAACTTCGGAGGGCGCTTTTCGCGAAATGCAAGCGCGGCCTCCTTGGCGTCTTGGGTTCGGCCGCAGCGCGCCATGCCGAACGCCTCGCTTTCGAGCACCTCGGACAACGTTTGCGTCTCCGCGCGAAGGAGATTCTGCTTCATGTATCGGATCGCGACGCCCGGTGCCTCGCCGAGCTGCCTCGCAACGCCGAGCGCGGTGGCGGTCAAGCCGTCGGGGTCCTCGATTCGATTCGCAAGTCCCCATTGCAAGGCCGTCTCGGCGTCGACCTTCCGATTCAAGAACAACAGCTCGCGGGCGCGCGCGGTGCCCACGAGCTGCGTGAGGAAATAGCTGATGCCGAGATCCCCGCACAACCCCACCTTGACGTACGATGCCGTCAGCACGGCGGTGCGGGACATGACGCGAAAATCACACGCCAGCGCGAGGGCCAGACCGGCCCCCGCCGCCACCCCGTTGATCATGGCGACGGTCGGCTTTGGCATGCAGTGAAGCAGTCTCGTGGTCTCTCCGTGATGCAGCAACGTATCCGCGCGATCTTCCTGGGTCGGCCGTGGCAGGTCGGCGCCCAGGGGTGTGCTCCCCAGATCACCCCCGGAGCAGAACGCAGCGCCTGCGCCCGTGAGTACCACACATCCCACGCTCTTGTCGGTCGCTGCGCGCGTGACCGCTTCGAGGAGCTCCTCATGCAGCTCCTTGGTGAGCGCGTTGAGTTTCTCGGGTCGATTCAGCGTCAGGATGAGCACCCGCCCCTCGGTGTTCGACCCCAGCACGCGTTCCGGCTCGCTCATTGAGACATCTCGCGGCAAGTACTCATGGCCTTAGATTCCCAGCATCGCCTTGAGCTCAGGTCGGCTCACTTTCATGGATGCGGTCCGTGGCAAGGCCGCCACGAATCGGTATTCCTTGGGAACCATGTAGCCGGTCAGGTGCGCGCGCGCGAAGGCATCCAGGTCACGCGGGTCCGGCGGACTCATTCCCGGCATCATTTCCACCGCGGCAATCGGCACGTGCCCAAGGCGCGCGTCCACCATGCCGATCACGGCCGCATCCCGAACGCCTGTGTAACGGCGCAGAACCGCGGCCACCTCCTCCGGCAGGATCTTGAAACCTCCCCGATTGATGGCGTCATCGGCACGCCCGTGCAAGAACAAGAACCCATCATCGTCGATTGATGCCAGGTCATTGGTCCGAAAGTAGTCCGGCCCGAACCGGGCAGATTTGACACGTAGTACACCCATCCGGCCGAGAGCGAGCTCCTCGCCGGTCTCCTCGCTCACGATTTGCAGCTGCACGTCGCGCCGCGCGCGGCCGACGCTTCCCCGCTTGCTCGCCCCGAACCGTCGGTGGTCGTCCAGTGTCCAGCCCGCCAGTCCGCCGATGAACTCCGCGGCTCCGTAGTCGATGAGGATGGGTATTCCGAATCGGGCCTCGAATTCAACTTGTGTTTGTGGATCGAGCGGCGCCGTCCCGGCTCGCACCGCGTGCAGGCTCCGCAACGCATCGGGTGCGATGTCCGCATCGAGAATCATGCGGATCATCGCCGGAACCAGACTTGCCGACCTTGGCTGATATCGACGTATGGCGTTCGCCCAGTCTTCGGCCGCGAATTTCTCCAGGAGCACCATCGGACGCGCCTGGTACAGCGCCAGCAGCAATCCGAACAGGCCGCCCGCGTGACTGAAGGGCTTGAGGAGAATGGCGGGCGAGCGTTTCAGGCGTAGCTCCTTGCCATCATCCGACGAGCTTTGCTCGCCCGCCTTGAGGGAGGGGATGAGAACGTCCTCGTTCACGGGAATGCGTTTGGGTGGTCCTGTCGTGCCGCTCGTCAGGCGTTCGAGCACGATGCCCGGCGTGGGTGGCCGATGCGGGCCCGGTCCGACGCGCGCGCATCCGGCGACCGGCCGAACCGTGATGGGGGACCACCCTGTGACGGCAATCCCCATGCTTCCCGCAGCCGCCGCCGCGTCGCGTACGTCCTGCCGGGCCCAATCGCTCTCGTCGGCGATCACCGCCTGAAGTCGCTGAGCGGTGATTTCTCCCGGCAGGGTCGCCGAGGTTTGTGGAGGCCGAAGAGGGACGATCATGTGCTCGTTCATCGCGAGACTCACGAATGCCGCGACGGCGGCAGGCCTGTTGTGTGCCACCCACCCGATCGGTGCGTCGCGCTCGACTTGCGCCTCCCGGAGCGCCTCGTCGATATGCGCGGCCGCCGCGGCCAGATCCGCCCACGTGGACTTGCCGCCGGCGCCCTCGATCGCCACGGCATCGGGCTCGAGACTCAGTACCGAGCGGATTCGCGATCCAAGGCTGGATTCCCCCCGACAGGCGCTAGCCGTCTGTCCTTGCATCTGGACCCCTGATGACCATCTTCGAGAATAACGTACACTGTGTCAGTTCAAAGCCGCATGCTCCGTCGGCGAGCACGGGCTTTAATCAGCGAATTTTTCCGCCGTCCAAATTACCATAGCATAAATGACGGGTAGTCATTTTTTTGAAGCTGGAGTATGCTCCAGACGGTGAAAAAATGCCACGGGGAACCGGTTGAACCTGCACTTCTCGGCCGAAGACATCGCATTTCGCGCCCAGGCGCGTGACTGGCTCCATGAACATGTCCCGCGAGAGCGGCGACCCCACGCCGGACCCGCCGCCCGCGCCTACGACCTTGCCTGGCAGGCGCTTCAACATGGCGCCGGCTGGGCGGGAATTTCCTGGCCGAAAGAATATGGCGGGCTGGGACTTTCGCTCACCCGGCAGCTCATCTGGCACGAGGAATACGCGCGCGCCGATGCCCCTGACCATCACTTGTGCTTCGTCGCGCTGAACCATGCGGGTCCGACCATCATGGCGAACGGAACCGAGGCCCAAAAGCAATACCATCTTTCTCGGATCCTGAAGGGCGAAGTCATCTGGTGCCAGGGTTTTTCCGAGCCCAACGCGGGATCCGACCTGGGGAGCCTGCGGACCCGCGCTCGGGTCGACGGCGATCATCTGGTCGTCTCCGGCAGCAAGATATGGACCAGCCACGGCCATCTCTCCGACTGGCAGGAACTGCTGGTTCGCACCGACGCCTCCGCGGCCAAGCACAAGGGCATCAGCTGGGTGATCTGCGACATGCAGTCTCCCGGTCTGACGCTGCGCCCCATAGAGATCATGACCTCGCCCAATCAAACCCATTTCGTGCAGTGCTTCTACGACGATGTGCGCATCCCGCTCGCCAACGTGGTCGGCGATCTCAACGACGGCTGGAACGTCGCCATGTCGACGCTCGCCTTCGAGCGAGGCACCGCCCAGATCAGGGACCAGATTCGCTATGCCTATCTCGTGGAAGACATGATCGCGAAGGCCACCGCGCGGCTGGGGAACGATTGCCCCCTGTCCCGCGACGAGATCGGCGCCCGCCTCGCCGATCTGCGTGCCGACATGGCCGCCGCCCGTGCGATGACCTATATGGTGGTGTCGCGCGCAGACGCGGGCATGCGGGGCTCCGAGACTTCCCTCATGCGCGCCATGGTGGGTGAGACTCAACAGCGCGCACGGCGGCTGGCGCTCGATATCCTGGGCCCTTACGCCCTCGAGAATCCGGAGGAAGACGACTGGGTTTATTTTTACCTGCGGTCTTTTTCCATCACCATCGCGGCCGGCACCGCACAGATTCAGCGCAACATCATCGGCGAGCGCGTATTGGGGCTGCCGCGCTGAGCGTCGAGTGAATCATGAATCTCCTTCCCACGGCCGAGCAAAGCGAGATCGTTGACTCTCTGAAGAGCTTTCTCAGCGCGCGCGCCCCCGTTTCGCGTCTACGCCCCCCTGCCCCGCAGACGGGCAATTCCGATCATCGGCTGTTTCGCGACCTGGGAGATCTCGGAATTTGGGGCTGCGGTCTGCCGGAAGCGGTCGGCGGTGTCGGCCTGTCTGCGGCCGAAGAGAGCCTGATATACCGCGAGCTCGGTCGGCACCTGCTGTCGCCCGCGATTTTCGCTTTGACTCTCGGAGCGCACCTTCTCTCGCAGCTCGATGAGACGCTGCGGTCGAGCTTCATTGACGGAAGCGCGCGCGTCGGTATCGCCAATCCGCGCGGCCGCGTCTCACTGGCGGCGCGAAGTAACGGCGATGTTCATCTGTTCGACTGCGCCGAAGCCGAGTGGGTGCTCATCTCCGACGAGAGCGGCATCGCATTGTTCCGTCGAGACGATTTCGCCGAGATCCAGCCGGTTCGAAGCATGGACAATCTCGTCACCCTCCACCGTGCCCGGCTCGTGGATGCGAGACCATCGTTCTGGACCGCCGCGCGCGACCTGCATGAGCGCGCCCTGCTGCTCCTGAGCGCTTTCGCCGTCGGGATTGCGGAAGCCACGCGGGATATGGCCGTCGAGTATGCCAAGATACGCGAGCAGTTCGGGCGGCCGATTGGCTCCTTCCAGGCGATCAAGCATATCTGCGCCGACATGGCCATCCGATGCGAGGCGGCAGTGTGCCAAACAGCCTTCGCCTCGCTCGTGCTCGCCGAGGGACGCGATGGGCTGGCGTTTCATACGACATCGTCCAAATTGGTCGCGGCCGCATCGGCGGTCAAGAACGCCTCCCAGAACATTCAAGTCCACGGAGCGATCGGATTCACCGCCGAAGCCGACCCACATCTCTTCTTGAAGCGCGCACACGTTATCGAGCAGCTATGGAGCGACTCGCGGCGCTGCCGCGAGCGGCTCCTTTCGTTGGATCTGCCCGAATGAGAGGAACTTGATGAAATTCGAAACGATTCACTTCGAACGCGGCAACGGAATCGCCCGTCTCGTACTGAACAGGCCCGAAAAGCTGAACGCCTTCAACGTACTGATGCACCGGGAAGTCGCGGCGGCATTGGACGCGGTCGAGGCCGACGAATCATTGCGGGTGCTGCTCCTGGCGGGCCGCGGCCGCGGTTTCTGCGCCGGACAGGATCTCTCCGAAAGGAACGTCGATGGCGCCCCGCTGGATCTCGGCGAGACGACGCGTACCTACTATAACCCCCTGGTGAAGCGACTCGTTTCACTCGAGATTCCGACCCTGTGCGCGGTGGGCGGA
>JGI12635J15846_10005305_pt1 | contig 11132 bp, 12 predicted proteins | sample BlaSpr_A8_OM2_M2_FD_15846 | JGI IMG/M metagenome (IMG submission 15846) | reverse complement strand
TCTGAAGGACATCATGGCGGGGGCCGCTTGCGGTAATGGTCAGGTGCGGCTGCGGGGAGAAGCGGTAATACGAACCGATGAGCATGCTGCACATTGCAACGGTCCCCAGGATTCCTAGCGTCTGAGGCGTCATTTAGTTCCTCTGGAGAGGCAAAGAAGCGCCGAGGCCATTCCTTTGGGCTAACTGCATGTCAGGCGCTTTGTGTTTCGATCCCGCTTAGCCAATTGACGATCGTTCGTAGAGCTAAGCCATAGTTCCCTACCTGGCAATGGTTCTGGGCGCTCTCGCTTCTTGTAAATAGCCGTGCGGTGATTGAACGCGCATTACTCAGCGTCTTGATCTGCCGATAGAGCTGCTCAGCGGGGACGTAATGGTCTTCGCTCCCAGCCAATAGAAGAACATCCTGCTTGACAAGCGCCGAAATATCATTCGTTTGGAACTGCTCAATCTTTCGGAGGAATGCGTAGGGTGACGACGTCCCGGTAACACGCATGCCTTGCTGAATCCCCCATTCAACCACAGGGCTCTTCTTGACGGCCCGCTCAATTGTCGCATTCACAATCGCCTCGGCTCGAAAATTGAGTTGTGCGGTCAGCAAGCCGCGCAGCAGCGAGTTCGTCTGTCGGAGATTGACGCGAAGGAAGTCCGTCAGAATGTCATAGGCAATGACACGTGCAACACGCGGTTCCAACGCCGCGGCGCGAAACACCAGACATCCCCCCATGGAAAGCCCTACAAGAGTGACCTGATCGAGTTCGAAATGATCCAGAACTGCCTTCACTGGTTTATGCCAGTCCGGGGTCATTGGAAGACCGGCTTCATTGAGAGCGCCACCTTGCCCCGGACCATCGAAAGCGATGACCTCGTAGCCAGCATCGCGCAGATAGAAGAAAGCCGGGGTCAGCTCTTCAATGTAACTATCGAAGCCCCCGAAGAAAACGATCGTGCCCTTGGATTGGGTCGCTGTGAAACGATATGCAGGCAAGAATCCTTCGATAGGGCCATCGGCGTAGGGTATCGCGCGCCGCTCAATCTGCTCGAGCCCGTACACTGATCGCACCGCGCCCAAAAACCTTTCGCGAGCGCTTTTCCGGTCGGGGTCGTCAGTCCGCATAAAGAACTCGGCGGAGCGAAAATAGAATCCGGCTCTAAGGACATGCCCTTGCCGCGACGCGTTCTCAGCAAGCGCCAGAAATTCCCGCTTCCAGTCGGCATAGCTCTCGATGCGGGGAGCGACAGTGCGCATCTCATCCAGCATCGCTTGTTCACCGACCCAGCCGAACCAACGGTTCATCTGGAAGTTCATGCTGACGTCTTGATGTAGATGGAAATAACCTACTGGGAACGGTAAAGATGTCATTGTTGCTTCACTGGAATAGTAAGTTGACCAACCGAGGGAGTGGGCAAACGACTAACATGATGTATGCGTAAATTTTGACCTATTGCGGGAAGTTGTACGCTTAGACGAGATGACCACTCCTTGCCCGGTGCAGCTTGTGCCCCGAGCAGAATTCACCGCTCTCCGAAAGGAACTAACGTTGTCGTTCGGCAAAACCCAGCTTTAGCCGGCCCGCTGGAAGGAAGCGTTGGGTGCCAGCTTTCAACTCTCGGCGCCGCGTTTCATCTGACCGAGCCCGGCCACTAATCACGAGCTTCGTCTGGGGTTGAATTTCCTGCGAGGGTGCAGACGATGGATATTCCTCCGCTCTTCCAGTTGAAGGTTGTACGACTTCGAAAGGCCCATTCAGTTTGCACTTCTTACTGCCAGATTCCATTCAGGACGACGATCAATTTCTGTAAGAAGGCTCCAAATTTTGGGCACCGGAGCTTCGATGTGGAGTTCGTGCTTCGCTGCGGTGATCGCAAAAAGAATGAATCCGATTCCAACGCCGCGATTTGGGGTATCTACTTTCCCATTCGGCGGCTTATCAGTTACATTAATCTTATCCTCTAAGGTCGCATTTTCCCAAGCCTTCCATCCAGTTTCTGCGGTTGGGCCGAAACTGGAAGTAACATCAGGCGTAGCGTGCGACGCAATCCTCATTGTTTTCAAAGATCCTCGGGAGCGCGGAACCCGATGCTTTTCGAACCAGTACGCGACGCCTGCAAAAATGACGTAGAAAACCACTGCGGTGATGTTGTCGGGCAGATTAGGGCTTGGCGGCAAGCCTGCGAGAGCGTGCATTTCCGGCGGTGGAGCGGAAGCGGCACTCGCGTTGAAGGAGGAGCGCAAGCGCAACCGGCAGCTGGAGAAGGAATTGCGGCGCAAGGAACGTGCGCTGGCCGAGGCGGCGGAACTGCTCATGCTGTCCCGAAAATTAGAGGCGTTCAGGACCGAAGGCAAGGACGGCGTGTCGATGCGCACCTTCGAGGGGCGGATGTTGGTGAGGCGCGAGCCGACGCTCGCCCCGATGCGGCTCACCCTGAGCACGCGCACAAGCGCACCGAGGCGGAGAGAGAGCGCGTTGTGAAGGTATGCCATGAGCGACGCTTTGCGGATTTGCCGCCGTCGCAGATTGTGCCGCGGCTCGCCGACGAGGGAACGTACGTGGCCACGGAATCGAGCTTCGACCCGGTGTTGCGCGCTCAGGGTGAACAACAGCGCCGGCGGCGTGCGGCCAAGCCGGTGGCGAATGAACCGCCGCGCCAGCTGGCGACGGGGTCGAACACGGTGTGGACATGGGGCCTGACGTTTGTCGCCTGCGCGAGCATGGCGGGCAAGTTCTTCTACGTGTACGCGATCCTGGACTTGTGCAGCCGCAAGATCGTGGCCTGCGAAGTGCACGAGTGCAAATCCGGCGAGCTCGCGGCCGAGCTCGTGGAGAAGGCGTTGTGGCGGGAACATCTGCGGCCACTGATCCTTTACGCCGACAATGGGGCGGCACCGACGGCCTACATGCTCAAGGCGAAACTGGAGGCCCTGGGCATTCGGCCCTCGCAGCCGTTTGCCCAGGAGGGATTCTCAGAATGACCGCTTTGACACCGCAAGAAGCTGCCCGAATGGCCCGTGGCGTTTACCTGCTCCGGGAACAGACCGTCTCCGCCGTGCAGAGCAGCAACGCCGAACTGGGCTGCGAGGGTCTGTTCAAGGTCGATGATTCGTCGCGCTTCGTCGGGGCCTCGGGCGGTCTCTTCTCGAAGCCCCTGAGCGGCTTCGGCTACATTGCCGAAGGAGATGGCAAGCGAGAGGGCGAAATCGTCGTCGTTACCCGGGGCACCAATATGGGCGCCGACTGGGCGTCCAATCTAAACGTCAGCGTCGAGTTCGGGTCCACCGGGATGACAGTCCACGCCGGCTTCAACGAGATCTGGAAGTCGTTCGCCAGCGAGATCCGCAGCTTTATGCAGGGGCGCAACCCTTCCGCCATCCACTGCGTCGGCCACAGCCTGGGCGGCGCGCTCGCCAACCTGAATGCGGATTACTTCTCCGGTGCGGAGATGGGCAGGGTGTATCTGTACACCTTCGGCGCCCCGCGGGTGGGTTTGGAACCTTTCTCCCACGTGCTGACCGATCGCTTGGGCGCGGACAGCATTTTTCGGGTCAGCCACCAAGCCGATCCGGTGCCCATGGTCCCAGTTTTTCCGTTCCGTCACCTTCCGTTCGCCCACCCCGGTTACCTGGTGACCAACGGCGGTGGCCTGATCCGGGTCGGGGCGCATGACATGCTGGGCAGCTATATACCCGGCGTCGGGGACAACGGCTGGTCCGGGCTGCAGACGGAGACTCCGCGGACGGACTGGGGTGAAAGAGTCAAGGCTTGGCTCGAATCCGACGCGGGTCACTGCGGGCCGGCGATCTTGTCCGCGACCCTGCTTGAGATGATCACCCGAGCCCTGCAATGGGTGCTGAAACGGGCAAAGGCGGTCCTGTTCGCGGTCCCGGGAGCAGTTGTCAGCGGCATGACGCTCCTCGACCAACTCGCCTGGCTGCTGAGCAATGGTGCAAAGGTTTCCGTGGAAGTGGCGGGCTACGTGAAGACGCTGATCGGGGCTATCTTCCGCTTCCTCGGCCGAACCGCCAACAAAGTCGAGGACCTGACGGTTGCCTTCCTGCGCTGGGTGCTCGACCTGCTTTTCGGGGCGCTCGCGACGGCTGCCGTCGTTGCCTCACAGCGGGTGGGGCGGTCCGTTTTAGTCTAGTCGCAGCTGGATCACCACATGTTTCGACCCAGCGACACACGAGGAGTCGGCGATTCCTGAGTGGCATCGATTCGGCTCACGCGATACAGAGACGTTCGGTAGCCCCCGTACGTATTCACGCACTTCGATCAGCTGGGATATAGCGCTTCGATCACTTAGTCATTGACGTTTATGCTGCTCCAACTAGCAGGGGTCGTACGCTCTGCTCCCACCGTTGTCATTCGACGTCGGCGCACGCTCACTTACCTAGCAACTCAGCCATCGTCCTGCGTAGCCACGCGTTGCCCGCATCGGCGTGAAATCGCTCATGCCAATGCTGCTTCACCGAATACGACGGCAGGGCGAGGGGTGGCTCGAACATACACACAAGCTCTTGTAGCGCGAGCGCCTCGCCAAGCCGACGCGGCACGATCACCAGCAGTTCCGTTTGCGCGACGATGCGGGCGACGCCAAGGAAGCTCGGCAGCTTCAACACGACACTCCGCTGGTAGCCCTTTTGCGCAAGCATCTTGTCGACGATCGAGTGACCTGTGCCCGAAGTCGTCACGACGATGTGTCCTTCGGCGAGGAAAGCACGCTTCGTCGGCCTGGATCGCACACGCGGGTGTTGCTTCGAGGCCAAGCAGACGAAGTTCTGGTCGAACAACGTTTGCTGGTAGAAACCCGCTTCCAGATGCGGCATAAAGCCGACCGCCAAATCGATTTCGCCCGCCTCGAGCCGCTTCGGGCTGCCAGTCGAGATCTGCTCTATCTCGATCCGCACGCCCGGCGCAACACGACGCAAATGGTTGACCAGCGTTGGCAGAACCACGATCTCGCTGATATCCGTCATGCATATACGGAACTGCCGCCGCGCCGCAGCGGGATCGAACGAAGTGCGCGGTCCGATCAGTTTCGCCAGTCGCTCCACTGAGGCCAACACCTCCGGATAGGCCTGTTGAGCGTACGGCGTAGGCTCCATTCCGCGTGACGTGCGGCTGAACAGCCGGTCGCCGAAGTGCCGGCGCAGCTTGTTGAGCGCGATGCTCGCATTCGCCTGGGGCAGACCCAGTTTTTCGGCCGCTCGCGACACGCTCTGCGTCTTGTAGACCTCCACGAACACGTTCAACCACTCTAAGTCCAACTTCGCCATCGTTAACCTCTATCAAGAAACGATATTCCAACAATTGAGATATATGTATTTACGCAATAGTATGTTCCGCCCAAACTGGCGGCACATCAAGACAGGAGACACCATGAACCGTATATCTGCTTCCCTTCCCGTTCTCGTTGCCGGTGGTGGTATCGGTGGGCTTGCTGCCGCGCTCGCCATCGCGCGCCAGGGCTTTGCCGTAAAGGTACTCGAACAAGCGCCGCAGATCGGCGAAATCGGCGCTGGCATCCAGCTCGGTCCCAACGCCTTCGCCGCCTTGGACGCCCTCGGCGTCGGCGAGCGGGCGCGCCACCGTGCGGTCTACACCGAGCGCATGGTCATGATGGACGCGGTGGACGGCGCAGAGGTCGCATCGGTCGACGTCGGCGCGCCGTTTCGTGACCGATTCGCGAATCCGTATGCGGTGATCCACCGTGCAGACGTGCACAGCTCGTTACTCGAAGGAGTGCGCGAGGCGACTGATCAAATCGAATTCGTGACTGCCACGCGGGTTGAAAGGATCGAGCAAAGCGACAGTGTTGTGACGGTGATCGACGGCAACGGCATCGCGCACAGGGGCGTAGCACTCATTGGCGCGGATGGCGTCAGGTCTGCTGTGCGGCAGCAGTTCATCGGAGACCCGGTGCGCGTTTCAGGCCATGTCGTCTATCGCGCCGTGGTCGAGGCCGCCGAGTTCCCGGCCGACTTGCGCTGGAACGCTCCCGTGGTATGGGCCGGCCCGAACTGCCACCTCGTTCACTATCCGCTGCGCGGCGGCGAGCAATATAACGTGGTTGTCACCTTCCACAGCCGTTACGAGGAAACCTGGAGTGTCACGGAAGGCAGCGCTGAGGAAGTGCAGTCCTACTTCAGCGGCGTCCTCGAGCGGCCGCGCCAGTTGCTCTCTTTGCCCAAGAGCTGGAAGCGCTGGGCCACTGCCGACCGCGAGCCGATCGAGCAATGGTCGTTCGGCCGCACGACGCTGCTCGGCGACGCGGCGCATCCGATGCTGCAGTACTTGGCGCAGGGCGCCTGCATGGCGATGGAAGACGCGGTGACCCTCGGCGAAGCGCTGCGTGTGCATCAGGTCGCGAAGACGGGCGATTTCACACATGCCTTCGAGCACTACCGGCGCTCACGGGTCGCCCGCGTTGCGCGTGTGGTGCTGTCGGCTCGCGAGATGGGTCGCATCTACCACGCCAAAGGGGTGCAGCGCTTGGTACGCAATGACCTATGGCGCGGCCGGCCGCAGCAACGCTTCTATGACGCGGTCGAGTGGCTGTATGGCTGGCAAGTCCGAAACTGCCTGGCCGCCTGAACGTATCTGAACACCCTTAAACCATATCGGAGTCACCTCATGAATTTCGTCTTTGAACCCGAAGCCCCGATCGGCGTACCCATCGCCGGCAGCGATACCCTGTTCCCGGTGCGCCGCGTCTACTGCGTTGGCCGCAACTACGCGGCGCATGCCCGCGAGATGGGCTTCGATCCGGACCGCGATCCACCGTTTTTCTTCTGCAAGCCCGACAACGCCGTGGTGCCGGTCCCTGCCGGGACGACCGCGGGGGTGCCCTACCCGAGCCAGACCAGCGAGTACCACCACGAAATCGAGCTGGTCGCCGCGATCGGCAAGGCCGGCCGCGACATCCCCGTGGAGCGCGCCAACGAGCACGTCTGGGGCTATGCGGTGGGCTTGGACATGACGCGCCGCGACCTGCAACTCGCACTGCGCGACAAGGGCCGGCCGTGGGAGCTGGGCAAGGCCTTCGACCTCTCGGCGCCGATCGCGCCACTGCACCCTGCCTCGCGTATCGGACACCCGACCAAAGGCGCGATCTGGGTGCAGGTGGATGGCAACGACCGCCAGCGCAATGACATCGCCAACCTGATCTGGTCCGTGCCCGAGATCGTCGCGGACTTGTCGAAGTACTTCGAGCTGCAACCCGGCGATCTGATCTATACCGGCACACCCGAGGGCGTTGCCGGCGTGACGCGCGGGCAGACCATGGTCGGCGGCATCGACGGCCTCGGCGAGTTGAAAGTGCGGGTGGCCTGAATGCCTCCCGACCTGAAGCTGCATGGTTTCTTCAACAGCTCGGCCTCGTACCGGGTGCGCATTGCGCTCGGACTGAAGGGGCTGCGCTGGGAGCACGTGGGCGTGAACATCCGCAGCGGCATTCAGAACGGTCCCCACTACAAGGCGCTGAACCCCGCGGCGCTGGTTCCCACACTGGGGGTGGGCGGCGATCGCGTGACGCAGTCGCTCGCGATCATCGACCGCCTTGACCGCTTACAGCCGACCCCATTGCTCGTGCCGCGCACCGGCGCGGCGCGGGACCGCGTGCTGGAGATTGCGCTGCTGATCGCTTGCGACATCCATCCACTGAACAATCTGCGCGTTGTCAAATATCTTACCGGCCCGCTTGAACTCAGCGAAGGGCAGAAGCACGCCTGGTATGCCCACTGGATTGCACTTGGCTTCGAGACGCTCGAAGCCCTGCTACCTGACCGCGACGGCTGGTGTGTAGGCGAAGCACCGACACTAGCCGACTGCTGCCTCGTGCCGCAGGTAGCCAATGCGCACCGCATGAAGATAGACCTAACGCCGTACGCCCGCATCCGCCGCATCCACGGCCATTGCCAGCGCCATCCCGCCTTTGCCGCCGCTGCGCCCGAGGCGCAACCCGACTTCACTACCACTTGAGGAGACAAGACCATGAGCAGTTCCACGGCCCACCGCGAGGCCTACTACGATCGCATCCAACCCCAGCACCTGGCGCCGCTGTGGACGCGGCTCAAATCGCTGGTGCCAGCCGAACCAGCCCCCGTGGGAGTAGCACATCACTGGCGCTACGCCGAGGTGCGCTCCGTCGTGCTCGAGTCGGCGGAGTACATCTCCGCCAAAGAGGCCGAACGCCGCGTGCTGATCCTTGAGAATCCCGGCTTCTCCGGCCGTTCGCAGATCACGAGCTCCCTCTACGCTGGCCTGCAGTTGATCATGCCTGGCGAGGTGGCGCCCGCCCACCGGCACACGCAGTCGGCGCTACGCTTCATCATCGAGGGCAGCGGCGCCTACACCGCAGTGGATGGCGAGAAGACGATGATGGCGCCTGGCGATTTCGTCATCACGCCCTCCTGGACCTTCCACCACCACGGGCATGAAGGCACGGGGCCGATGGTGTGGCTCGATGGGCTAGACATTCCGATGGTGGCGCTCTTCAACAGCACCTTCCGCGAAGACTATTCCGACGATGAAGCGCCAGTCAGTCGCCCCACCGGAGACGCGCTGGCGCGCTATGGCAGCGGACTGCTGCCGGTCGGCCACCGCGCGGCATCGCTCAACTCCCCCGTCTTCAACTATCCGTATGCACGCACTCGCGAGGCGTTGCATGTACTGGCGCGCGGTGCCGAGCCCGATGCCCATCTCGGCCATCTGATGCGCTACGTAAACCCGGTCGATGGCGGCTGGGCTATGCCGACAATGGCGACGATGATCCGTCTGCTGCCCGAAGGTTTTTCCACGCGCCCGTACCGTTCTAGCGACGGCATGGTCTTCGTCGCGGTGGAAGGGCACGGACAAATCGAAGTCGAGGGCCAGCGTTTCGACCTCGCGCCGCATGACATCGTGGTCGTGCCGGGCTGGTTGCGTTACACGCTGCAGGCAGCCGACGACTTCGTGGTGTTCTCGTACTCGGACCGCGTGGCGCAGGAGAAGCTCGGCTTCTTCCGCGAGCAGCGCCTTTCTGCTTGAGCCACAACGTCGTGGTTCGGTTAATCATCTGACAGGAATGCGATGCGCAGCGACCCTCGGCGTCGGCCGACCGCGCGCTTCAACTACACAAGGACAAATCATGCAAGCCCATCGTTCTATCAACGTCACTGAATTCATCGACAGCCACCGGTTGGCGCCGTTTCAGATTCTCATCGTCGTGCTCTGCTTCTTGATCGTGGCCATCGACGGCTTCGACACGGCGGCGATTGGCTTCATCGCGCCCGCGATCCGCGCTGAGTGGAGCCTCACGCCGGGGCAACTGGCGCCGTTGTTCGGTGCGGGTCTCACGGGGCTGATGGCCGGCGCGTTCCTGTTCGGGCCCCTGGCCGACAGGTTCGGCCGTAAGACAGTTCTCGTGGTATGTGTGCTGTTCTTCGGACTAGCCTGCCTGATGTCGGCGCATTCGAGCTCGCTGTGGGAACTGGTGGTTCTGCGTTTCCTCACCGGCCTGGGCCTGGGTGGTGCGATGCCCAATTCGGTTACCCTCACCTCCGAGTACTGCCCAGAGAAGCGCCGTTCGTTTCTTGTCACCACCATGTTTTGCGGCTTTACCGTCGGGTCGGCGCTGGGCGGCTTGGCTTCAGCCAATCTCGTAGGGGAATATGGCTGGCGCTCGGTACTCATGCTGGGCGGAATCCTGCCCCTCGTATTGCTCCCGCTGATCGCCTGGCAATTGCCTGAGTCGGTGCGCTACCTGGTTATGGAAGGCAAACGCTTGGACCGCGTCGCCGCGACATTGAAGCGCATCGCACCACAGGAGGTTTTCGCCAATGCGCGCTTTGTGCTGACACACAAGAAACCCGAAGGCTTCCCCGTCGGCCACCTGTTCAAGCCGGACCTCTTCGTCGGCACCTTGATGCTGTGGCTCACGTTTTTCATGAGCCTGCTCATCATCTACTTGCTGTCGAGCTGGCTGCCGACGCTCATCAAGAGCACTGGCGTGTCGCTCAAGACGGCTTCGCTGGTAACCACCATGTTCCAGGTCGGCGGCACCCTCGGCGCACTCCTGCTCGGTTGGCTGATGGATCGGATTAATCCCCACTATGTACTCGCGATCAGCTACGCGCTCGCCGGCATCTTCATCGCGGCCATCGGCAGCCTCACCGGCACGCCGTGGCTCGTCGGGCTGGCGGTATTCGGCGCGGGGCTCTGCATCTCGGGTTCGCAGGTCGGGGCGAATGCGCTTGCCGCCAGCTTCTATCCGACCGACTGCCGCGCCACCGGGGTGAGTTGGGCCAACGGCGTCGGCCGGATCGGCTCAGTGCTCGGGTCGATGGGCGGAGGTGCAATGCTGTCGATGAACTTGTCTCTGCCTACTGTGTTCCTGATCGTCGGTATTCCAGCCGCGGTCGCCGGTGTGACCATGCTTGCCATGGGCAGCTATCGCGCGGGACATGAGCAACGTGTCGCCCTAGCATTGTGAGAGGCGAGGAATGACCACGAAGCTCGACAACCTGTTCCGCAGCCTTGGATGAGCGTTTCTTTCATGAGTAGTATTCCACGTGTAGAGGGCACCCCAAGGCGAAAGTGGCGCGCCACGCAGACGGCCATGGAGACGTTTTCGTTGCGTTGACGCACCCGACTCCCGCCGAGCTAGTTGAGGCGGGCGGCCAACGCGACTTACGCGTGCGCGGCCATGTCTACGACCTGCATGCGATCCGTGCGCACTACGAGCTTGCCGAAGTTGCTGTCCTGGCGCAGGTGATCGTTCCGCCCGATGCCGAGATCTTCGGCAACCAGTTTCCTGCTTGTCGTGTGGACCCGATGGCGGAGACGTGGGCGTCCAAGCCCGCGCATCGCGACCCACGCTAACGCTCAGCACTATGCGGAATTTCACCGGGACATGGTGTATGGCGACCGGTCAGCCTTTAGGGATACCTTGGCGACGATTTCGGCCCTGGCGCGGCCATTGCCGCAGATTGATGTGGCAGGCGGTTTACATGCGCGCCGGGAGGATTCAGAGCGGCCGGATTAGCGCCTAGGAACAAAGCGCGGCAGCCGCTGCGCCCAGCGGGTGTTGCGCAGCGGCTGTGTTGCGCAGCGGCTTGCCAAGTCGAATGCGAGAAGGTAGGGTAACGGTAGCCTAT
>JGI12635J15846_10005304_pt1 | contig 11132 bp, 12 predicted proteins | sample BlaSpr_A8_OM2_M2_FD_15846 | JGI IMG/M metagenome (IMG submission 15846) | reverse complement strand
AAGAATTTCGTCTACCGGCACCTAGCACACGCCGGTCGATTCCATCGCCACGGTCTGGATACCGAGCGCCGTGAGTCAATCGGCCATGCACTCAAGATCGCCCGTAAAGGCTTGGAATTGTCTGCACTGGGGCATCACATCGCTCCAATCCAACTGCAACGACATGGAATCGCCACCCAATGTCGATCCCCGCCGCACGTTCATGAACAATCTGTAGCCCCGCTGGTCTTCTACTAGGTCTGGACAAGATTATTCCTTTCAGTCAGGACGCAGGACGGGGACTCGAAAATCAGATCACTTTCCTAAACGGGGCCACACGTAGTGCCACCACAGCTGGGCCCGCAGCTTCCCCTGGACCAGGTTTTTTGACGGGAACGATGTCTGCAAAAAGCAGGCCACTCTTCGTGCGCCGCGGCATTATACAAACTGCCTGTTTGTATGCACGAGCGCGGCAACCCGCGTGGACAGTTTCTTGTCAGATCTCGCTCCATCTTCATTTCCGCCAACTCGCGCTTCACCCGTGCCCTTTCCCGTTCCAACTCAGTCAGGGGCTTCTGATTCTTACCGAGCTCTCCCCGCTTTGCGCTTGCGGGCCGCAGTGACCCCAGTTGGCCAAGCGTCTTCTTCGAAATCGACACCCGGCGTGCCGCTTCCGCTGCCGGCGGCCCTTCCTCCAATACGAGCTTCACTGACTGCTCACGAAATTCCTTTGCGTACGTATGTACTGGCTGTGAATGTGTTAATGGGCGTCGATGAGGGCCCCGCAGCTGCAGGCTCGTCGGCCGCTAGGACAGGAGGTGGGACGCCGGACAAATATGAAGGCCATCAGGTTGCGTCGTCTAAAATGCAAGCGAGCACGCCAAAGCAGATTTCCAGACGGTCGCGCCGCGACTCCTCCTCCTCGGGTACTGCTTCGGCGAGCAATGCGTCTCGGTCAGGACAGTAACACTCATGTCCGCATTCCAAGTTGGTGGTAGGACGGATACGATGTCCGCCAAACACGGGCACGCGGCACCGGTTAGCAAGGCCCCCGGGCGAACCGGTGAAATATTACGCCCAGAACATAACCTCGCCAGCAAAGCAGGTGACGCGGGGATATTCCTCCCTGATTTCTTGGGTGAACCTCGTGAACTCCGCCATCGGATTCGCACCGAACACCACGCGGTACTCTGCGGCCAGCCCACGACGATGGCAATAGCTTGTGTAGTAGCGCAACGAGGATTCTATGGTCTTTCGCATCCTCCGCACGTCCTCTTGGCCGTCACAGTCTGGGGCAGCCAATTCGCCCACCGCGACGAAGATGAAATTCTTGAACCGGTTCGGAAAGTTGCGCTGTACCCAAGACAGCATCTGTATCCCAGCGCGATGACGCTTGCCTACGAGGAGCACTGCCGTCAGCTTGGCCTGATCGATCGGGACCGTGGGTTCTTTTGTCGAGCACGCCTTCCCACTCAATAGCGCAGGCACGGCCCGCAATTGTTCACCGGCTTCGACGCAGCACCCTTCAATCAAGGGCCATAGTTTCGCAATACTGAAGAGGATCATAGTACGTCATCCCGTTCGATGAGGCCTTCGACGATCGCTATCCTTTGAACTCACTCTGATGAGTAGCGAAACCTGAACTCCTCTCCAACGCACGTTACTGAAGGTGGGGTATGACGGCGCGCATCTGCCGCAGTCACCGAAGGGCTCTCTCGCCACGCGTTGGCTACTTGCCCTTGTCGAGCGCCAGATTCAGCAGTAGCACGTTTACGCGTGGTTCCCCCAGCATACCCAACTGACGACCCTCCGTGTACCTGGCGACCAGCTCCCTCACTTTATCTACCGGCAACGCGCGGATGCGCGCGACGCGCGCGACTTGGTATTCCGCCGCGGCAGGACTCACATGCGGGTCGAGGCCGCTTCCTGAGGCGGTCACGAGATCGGTCGGCACGGGTGCGTTGTTGGCAGGATCGGCAGCGTGCAGCGCTTCGATCCGGCCTTTGACCGCATCACTCAGCGCGGGATTGGTCGGACCCTGGTTGGATCCGCTGCTGGAAGCCGCATTGTAGGGCTGCGGTGAGGTGGCAGACGGCCGACTCCAGAAATATTTCGGATCGCTGAAAGGCTGACCAATCAAAGACGAGCCGACGACTTTGCCGTCTTCCTGAATCAGGCTGCCCGCCGCCTGGGACGGGAACACGACTTTGGCGATCCCGGTCACGATCAGCGGATACAGGACACCCGTGATCAGGGTCAGCACAAGGAAGATCAACAGAACGGGACGGATTTCACGCATGGTAGTCTCCTAAGCCAGACGCAGTGCTACGAGAATCAGATCGATCAGCTTGATGCCGATGAAGGGCAGGATGATGCCGCCCACGCCATAGATCAGCAGGTTGCGACGCAGCAGCGCGTCAGCCGGCAAGGCTCGCACCTTCAGGCCCTTGAGCGCCAGGGGGATCAACGCCGGGATAATGATTGCGTTGAAGATCACGGCCGACAGAATGGCGCTGGTCGGGGTGGCGAGCTGCATCACGTTCAGCACGTTGAGCTGCGGATAGGTCGTCACGAATATCGCGGGAATGATGGCAAAATATTTGGCCACATCGTTGGCGACGCTGAAGGTAGTGAGCGCACCGCGCGTGAGCAGCATCTGCTTGCCGACTTCCACGACCTCGATCAGCTTGGTCGGATTGGAATCCAGGTCGACCATGTTGCCGGCTTCTTTCGCCGCCTGGGTACCGCTGTTCATGGCCACCGCGACATCGGCCTGAGCCAGCGCCGGCGCGTCGTTGGTACCATCGCCCGCCATCGCAACCATCCGCCCTTCCGCCTGGTATTGGCGGATCAGCTTCAGCTTGTCCTCGGGAGTCGCTTCGGCGAGGAAATCGTCGACCCCGGCTTCTGCGGCAATCGCTGTGGCCGTCAGCTTGTTGTCGCCGGTGATCATCACCGTCTTGATGCCCATCCGGCGCAGCTCTGCGAAGCGCTCCTTGATGCCGCCCTTGACGATATCCTTCAATTCGATCACGCCCAGCACCTGCGCGCCGTCGGCCACGACCAACGGTGTGCTGCCCTGGCTGGCGACCTGCTTGACGATAACCTCGACTTCGCTCGGGAATCGGCCATGGTTGTCGTTCTCCACGAATCTGCGGATCTCGTCGGCGGCACCCTTGCGGATTCTGCGGCCTTCCAAATCGACCCCACTCATGCGCGTTTGCGCACTGAAGGGAACGAACTGAGCGTGCAGCTCATTGAGTGGGCGGCCGCGGATGCCGTAGCGCTCCTTGGCGAGCACCACGATGCTGCGGCCCTCCGGCGTCTCGTCGGCGAGCGAAGCGAGTTGCGCTGCGTCTGCCAGTTGCTCGCGGGTGGCTCCCGGCGCCGGGATAAACGTGGACGCCTGGCGGTTGCCGAGCGTGATGGTGCCGGTCTTGTCGAGCAGCAGAACATCCACGTCGCCCGCTGCCTCGACGGCACGGCCGCTGGTCGCGATGACATTGGCGCGCAGCATCCGGTTCATGCCCGCTATGCCGATCGCCGATAGCAGGCCGCCAATGGTGGTCGGGATCAAGCAGACCAAGAGACCGACCAGCACCGTCACGCCAACGATGCTGCCCTGCTTGGCGACTTCCACGCTGTAGGCGGAGAACGGCCAGAGGGTGACGGTAGCGAACATGAACACGATGGTGAGCGCCGCCAGCAGGATGGTGAGCGCGATCTCGTTGGGCGTCTTCTGCCGCTTGGCGCCTTCCACCAGGGCGATCATGCGGTCGAGGAACGATTCGCCGGGATTCGCGCTGATGCGCACCACGAGCCAGTCGGACAATAGGCGGGTACCGCCGGTGACCGATGAGCGGTCGCCTCCAGACTCGCGCACCACCGGGGCTGACTCGCCGGTGATCGCGCTCTCGTCTACGGTTGCGGTGCCTTCGACGACTTCGCCGTCACCGGGAATGATCTCCCCGGTGTTGACCAGCACAATGTCGCTTCTGCGCAAAACGCTGGCCGACACGACTACCACGGCGCCATCACGCTTGCCGGTGGTCAGCTTGTGAGCGGGCACATCCTTGCGCGAAGCGCGCAGCGACTGCGCCTGTGCCTTGGCTCGCCCCTCCGCCACCGCTTCGGCGAAGTTGGCGAACAGCACCGTGAGCCACAGCCAGAGCGTGATGTGCAGGATGAAGCCCGGGGGCGCTTCTCCCTTGCCGAAGAGCGCCTGGAAGAAGAGGATCGTGGTGAGCATGCTGCCGACATAGACCACGAACATCACCGGGTTCTTCAACTGCTCGCCGGGATGCAGCTTCTTGAGCGACGCGATCAGCGCGGGCTTGATACTCTCCTTCGACCACGGTGAAGGAAGCTTCAGCGTGGCGTGCGAGGTCAAGGTTTGCGAACTCATTGTCCGACTCCAATCATTTGCAGATGTTCAACCACCGGGCCGAGCACCAGTGCGGGAACAAAAGTGAGTGCCCCAACCAACAGAACGGTGCCGACCAGCAGGGCGACAAACAGCGGCGTATCGGTAGGCAAGGTGCCGGGTCCGGCGGGCACGAGCTTCTTCTTGGCGAGGCTCCCGGCGATGGCAAGCACGGGAATCGCCAGCCAGAAGCGGGCGATGAACATCGACACACCGAGCATCAGGTTGTAGAAGGGCGTGTTGGCGTTCAGTCCAGCAAAAGCGCTGCCGTTGTTGTTACCTGCGGAGGTGAAGCCATAGAGGATCTCGCTGAAGCCGTGCGCGCCGGGATTGGACACGCCGGCTTTGCCGGGATCGACCATCACCGCCACCGCCGTGCCGATCAGCACCAGCATCGGCGGGATGAGGATGGCAATGCTCGCCATCTTGACTTCGAAGGATTCGATCTTCTTACCCAGATATTCCGGTGTTCGCCCGACCAGCAGGCCCGCAATAAACACGCCGATGATCGCGAACATCAGCATGCCGTACAGCCCGGACCCCACCCCACCGAAGACGACCTCGCCCAGCTGGATGAGAAACATCGGAACCAAGCCGCCGATGGGGGTGAACGAGTCATGCATGGAATTCACCGAGCCGTTGGAGGCGGCGGTCGTAACGCTCGCCCAGATCGTGGAGTTCACGACCCCAAGACGCAGTTCCTTGCCCTCCATGTTCCCGCCGGGTTGCAGCGCGGAGGCCGTCTGATCTACACCCAGTTTGGCGAGCAGGGGATTACCCCCATACTCCGCCTGGGTACAAATCAAGGCGAGCGGCAGGAGAATGACGAGCATCGCCGCGAGCAGCGCCAAGCCCTGCCTGGTGTTGCCGACCATCTTGCCGTAGGTGTAGCACAGCGCCCCCGGGATCAGAATGATCGACAGCATCTCCAGGAAGTTGCTAAGCGGTGTCGGATTCTCCAGCGGGTGCGCTGAGTTGACGTTGTAGTAGCCCCCGCCGTTGGTGCCGAGCTGCTTGATGGCGATCTGCGAGGCGACCGGGCCCACCGCGATTTCCTGTTCGGTGAAGCTCTTGCTCTCGGTCTTCGGCTTGCCGTCCGGGTCGTTAACCGGCTGACCGTTGGCGTCCATGACCGGGACGTCTGCCGTGACCGGGGTGAGCAGTGTCGCCTTGGCGCTCGGTGCGAACGTCTGTGGCACGCCCTGCCAGACCAGCGCCATTGCCAGGACAAAGGCCAGCGGGAGCAGGACGTACAGCGTCGCGCGAACCATGTCGACATAGAAATTGCCGACGGTGCTTATCTGCTTGCGCACCAGGCCCCGAATCAGGGCCATGATGGGAACCAGGCCCGCGGCGGCGGACAGGAAGTTCTGCACGGCGAGAGCGATCATTTGGGTGAAATAGCTCATGGTCGATTCGCCACCGTAACCCTGCCAGTTGGTATTGGTGGCGAAGCTGATCGCGGTGTTGAAGGAGGAGTCTGCGCTGACGGCACCGAGCCCCAGTGGATTGAGTGGCAGCCACTGCTGCGTACGCTGCAGGGCGTATACGACGAGAATGCCGAGGACGTGGAACACCAGGTATGCCATGGCATAGCGGGTCCAAGGCATTTCCTCCTTCGCATCGACCCCTCCGATGCGATAAATGCCGCGCTCGAGCCAGCCGAGCGCTTTCTGCGACCCGTAGTTCTGCCCGGTGAAGACCCGTGCCATGAATGCTCCCAACGGCTGCACGAGCGCCAGCAGCACCGCGAAATAGAGAACGAATTGGATCCAGCTCTGCGCGTTCATCAGAATTTCTCCGGCCGGAACATCGCGAAAAAGAGGTAGCCGGTGAGCCCTACGGCCACCACCAGCGCCAACCAAAGCAGGGCACTCATTTGATGTCTCCCAAGTAATCGCAGAAGGTGATAAGTAGCGCGCTCCCCACAAACAGCGCCAGCGTGATACCGATCATGATGAAGTCCATGAAGCACCTCCTAATAGATGAATGTGCGTTTGACCAGACAATCCAAACGTCCGCTTGATACCGCTGGCGGTCACCGATGTTTCTGCCCGTAGTTGCAACCAGGTAGCCTGCGTCCTTGGCGTTGGCATCGGTGCAACCGGCGCCCGCGCTCCAGTCGGTGCCAAAGGTGCTGGCAAATTCGACCTTGCAGTCGTTGTAGGTAAATAGAGAATCATTGCTGACCCGTTGTTTTCACCCTTGTACTTCTGCTTACCGGCCTGCAGCATCAGCGTGAATTGATCTGTCTGCGAAACTGCCTTTGTAGCCGAGTAGAAACCCGACTCCGGACTTGCCGAGACGCCGGGCGCCGCATCGCTGATCCAACTGATGTTCGAGGCCCAGACGCCGGCGTAGAAGCCGCTCGAGTGGGCGTAGTCGAAGCCGCCCTGCAGAGTCGGTCGGCGGTTTGTCTGTGTGAGGCCGCGGAAGAGGTATTCGCTATGCAGTGCGACGCTCGCCGTGAACGCGTTGTCGGGCGCGGCAGCTGAGGTCGCTATGGCCGCCGGCTCATCGGCAGCGAGTACGACTGTCGGCGCCACCGTTGTCACAACGCCCGCCGGCACCGGCGCACGGGCAGGTCCTATTGCTTTTGTCATTCGTGTTTCCGCTGATTGAACGATCGATACTCTAAGTACATTCATATAAAAATGGCATAAAGATTGGCGCTCCGGTCATAAAGATCGCGTAAAAAATGAATGCGATCTTTATGAAACCCGGTGACCTGACGCAAACATCTCCGAATGCGCGGGCACCTGTCTGCCGAGCGTATGACAGGTCATAAATGCAGCGCGTGCTTGCGTTGTGGTGCAATATGCGCAGCCCTTGACGAGTCCATGGCGCAGACCTGCGGCAACCGCATTGCAGTTGGGGGACACTCCCATGGTCACGCTTCTCACTGGCGATGAGGTGACGAGTTCGCCTCGGGGTAGGCGTCGATCGCGAACCATGCCCTTGGCTCAGAACGGCATTAAGAATTTACGGATTCTTTACGCCGGAACTTCCAAAAATTACACCTTTTTTATTCGGGACTCTGTTTAATAGAGTCAGCATTCATGCGGACATCAGTCGGGGATGGACCGACGGGATTTGAGATCCCGGTTGCTCGTAGATCGAGGAATGCGATGATTGAGGAAGGGTATGGAAGCAATAACGTTGCGTCGTCTGAATACCAACGATTCATTGGATGAACTTACCGCAATGCTGCATCGCGCCTTCTCGCGCTTGGGGCAGATGGGTTTGAATTGCACTTGTGTGGACCAATCCGTGACGGTAACTCAGGAGCGCATTAGGAAGGGAGAATGCTTCGTTGCCGTCTGCGCTGGTCGCCTTGTGGCGACGATTACCCTGTACCGACCCGGTCCTGGATCGGAGAGCACCTGGTACCGTCGGCCGGCTGTGGCGAGCATCCACCAGTTGGGCGTGGATCCGGAATTTCAGGACAAGGGCCTAGGTACCGCATTGCTGGAATTTGGCGAGAGCTGGGCACGAGCGCACGGCTACCGGGAACTGGCCCTCGATACCGCGCAACCCGCGCGACATCTCCTCGCATTCTACGCGGGCCGCGGTTACCGCATTGTGGAGTCCGTACGGTTTCCACAAAAGGATTATTGCAGTGTCGTTCTGAGCAAGGTACTGGCCGAGTCGGATAAATCCTGTGCTGTTGCCCCGCACCTCCTGCGCGCGACAGCGACGCGGGTCGGCACTCCCAGTGGCCAAGATTTTCCGCCGAGGAGAGGCGCCCCGCGCGGTGTTCGCTGCCCCAATCCACGTGATTCCTGCGCGCCGACTATGCGCCAAGCCCAATTCTTGACCCATCTTCTATGTCCACGCTGTTAGCCTCTTTCGTTGATAACCGCCCGGAGTCGCCCAATGAATCGCTCATCTCTTCGACAACATCGCTGCCTGTTCCAGTTGCCGACTCAAGTAACCGAACAAAGTCGCCACCGACACTGTATCGAGGGAAAGGTAAGCATATCTGCCGCCGTCGTTCGTCCTCCCCGGCACCGACCGACGGCGCAACGATTGATGTTGCCCATCACTATCGACGCGGGTATGGTCACACCGCTGCGACGCGCAGTGATGGGCGCTTGCGGCGACACGTTGAGGTTCCTACGCATCCAATCTGTTGCTGGTTCCAATAAGGTGAAGGTTTGGCTGTGTCTTACCGGGTCGGGCATCGATCTCACCATGGTTGCCGTCGCGTGCACCCTGCCAGCGGCCGAGTTCGGCCGCCTCGCGGCTGTCTGAGGCGTCCGTGTTTGCGCTACTCGACATGGTGCTTAGCAGGGCGCTGCACGGAAGGACGCGCACTGGGACTTCCAGAGGGGCTGACCGGGAATGTCCTGTACCTGAGCTTGGACTTGAGCACACTCAGTCTTATGATTCATCGCCCTTGAATACCATTGCCAAAATGCTGTCGCCCGAGGACATCCTGCTCGACCTGGACGTCCCGACCAAGAAGCGCGTTTTCGAGGAAGTCGGTCGGCTCCTCGAGCGGCGCCATGGTCTTGCGCAAACGCAAGTGGTCGAGAGTCTCTCCGCGCGCGAGAAACTGGGTTCCACAGGCTTGGGCCAAGGCATCGCGCTTCCCCATGCTCGCATCAAAGACCTGCGGCAAGCCGTGGCGGCTTTCGTGCGGCTCAAGCTGCCAATACCCTTTGAGGCGCCCGACGGGAAGCCCGTGTCGGAAATGCTGGTGCTCCTCGTCCCCGAGCACGCGACCGAGGAGCACTTGCAACTTCTCGCCGAGGTTGCGCAGATGTTCTGCGATCGGGACTTCCGCGAGCAGCTCAGGATGGGCGTCGATGCGGATGGCATATGCCATCTGTTTCGCAATTGGACGCCCTCTTGATGCCATGCGAGCAGGCTGCTTGTCGCCTCAGGAAGAGGCTGCGCCGCAGGGTGGGTTGAATGGCAAATCCCTTGCCCCGTTAAGTCGTCTTTGACGAGTAATTACGAATGTCTCTGCCCCCGATCTCCTTGGCCCACAAGGCGCAAATCCTGGCGGAAGCGCTCCCCTACATACGGAGTTTCCACGGCAAAACCTTCGTCATCAAGTATGGCGGAAACGCGATGACCGAGCCCGCCCTCAAAGCAGCCTTCGGGCGCGACGTCGCGATGCTCAGGCTGGTCGGGATGAGCCCGGTCCTTGTCCATGGCGGCGGACCGCAAATCACCGATCTGCTCGACAAGATGGGTGTCCAAAGCGTATTCCGCCGCGGGATGCGAGTGACCGATGACAAGACGATGAACGTGGTCGAGATGGTGCTTGGTGAACTCAATCAAGAAATCGTCGGGCTCATCAACCAGCACGGTGGCAAAGCGGTAGGGCTGGGCGGCCAGGACGGGCAGTTCATTCATGCCAGGAAAATGCTGTTACCGCCGGTGGGTGCTGAAACGGAAGCAATCGATATCGGTTTTGTGGGCGACATCGAGCGCATTGATCCCGAGATCATCGATCTTCTCCGCTCCAGGGACTTTATCCCGGTCGTGATGCCCATCGGGGTTGGTTCCGAGGGTGAGGCATACAACATCAACGCCGACGTGGTCGCAGGCAAACTCGCGGAAACCCTGAAAGCGGAGAAGCTGATTCTGATGACCAACACCCCCGGGGTTCTCGACAGGCAAGGCAAGCTAATTACCGGCCTTACGGCGAGTGAAATCCAAGGGTTGTTCTCCGATGGGACCATCCAGGGAGGAATGCTGCCAAAACTTGGCTCAGCGCTCGAGGCCGTCAAGAATGGCGTCAAGTCGGCGCATATCATCGATGGTCGCGTACCCAATGCGCTCCTGCTCGAGGTCCTTACCAGCGAAGGGGTAGGGACGACGATACGCTCAGACGAAGGGCCGCATTTTTTCGCGGACAGTCGGCGCTATTTTGCAGAAGCCGGGTCACAATAAGACGGCAATCACCGCGCCGGTTCCAAACCAAACACCGCAATGGAGGAACGGAATCGCCGGCAGTAGATCATTGGCGAGCGACGTTACCGAAAGATGCGTTCGGGAATGGCCCGCAGGAAGAAGATCAACGCCCCGAAAACATCAGCGGAGTCACCAAGCCAGGTCGATCACTGCACCAGCCTCTCATAGTGCGTCTCAAAGCGGCCATCGCCGTGGAGTGCCGCTGCACGCTTGATGGTTTCCGAAACGCCCTGAAGCGCAAGCAGGCCAAAGCCAAGCGGCACCTGTAGCAACACCGGCCAGCAAGAGCCATCCACCGGCATTGCCCGAAAATTCCCGGACCGGCCCGGGTTCTTGAATAACGGCCATGAGAAATAGGCAAGGAGCGTCATCGTCGGCAACAGGAACAGCACGGTTCCGATCAGGCCAGCCACTGCTTGCCTCACCCCGACAGGAGGATGGGAGGATGTAGAAGATGTCCATCCGGACATGCTCTTTTTTCGCGCGTGTACCGCTCGAACCGCTCATCGTCGAACCACCATCCAATGCTAACCAACTGCCTTTATTCGGTTTTTAACCGGACGCGACTGCTATCGCACACTCATCACAAACACGAAAGAACCCTTCCCGTCATGGCTTCCAGTAGCGACGCAAATCTTTCTCTGCCCGGGCTGCAAAGCCCGTCCCGCCTATCTCGCAGTCCATCCCCCATTTTCGCGCAGGCCATCTATACTTAGCCGAGACTTGCCGTGTCTCGGTGAAGTATCCGCTGGAGTTTGTTCTTTCGAATCCATGTTCGGCTCGTCCATCAGCTCCGCCGCTC
>JGI12635J15846_10005300_pt1 | contig 11143 bp, 5 predicted proteins | sample BlaSpr_A8_OM2_M2_FD_15846 | JGI IMG/M metagenome (IMG submission 15846) | reverse complement strand
GCGGACTACCGCTGATAGTGGGCGCTGTGCCGCCGCCCGCCGTGACGGTGCGCGGGTCGCTGCTCGATGCCCATTCGCTGGCATTCCAAGACCACCAGCCGCCGGCAGCGTTTTCCTGATAGATGATGTTGTTGTCATAGAGCAGCAGCGTCACGCCACTCGAGTAGCCCGCCAACGCAGCATTCTCATAAACGACGCCGCCGGAGACGGTCCAGACATTGCCGCTGCTGTCGGTGATCTGCGTCGCCGATGGAATCGTCGTGCCATTGGGCGAGGAGACAACGGTGGGGGTGGCCACACTCGCCGAACACGATGCGGTCGTGCCGCCGTTGCTGCCGCCACAACTCCACGTCCACGGGCCGGTGCCGCTCACCGCCGAAGCCGTGCCCGCGCTGCATAGATTCGCAACCGGGGTCGTCTTCACAGCCATTCCATTGGTGCTGCCGCAGGCGCCGCTCACCGGGACGGTGCGCGGGTCGCTGCTCGATACCCATGTGCTGCCATTCCATGACCACCAGCCGCCGGCGGCGTTTTCCTGATAGATGATCTTGTTGTCATAGAGCAGAAGCGTTACGCCACTCGAGTAGCCCGCCAAGGCAGCATTCTTGTAAATGACGCCGCCGGAGAGGGTCCAGACATTGGCGCTGCTGTCGGTGACCTGCGTCGCCGATGGAATGGTCGTGCCACTGGGCGAGGACACCTTGCGCGGATCGCTGCTTGATACCCAAGTGCTGCCATTCCAGGACCACCAGCCGCCGGCAGCGTTTTCCTGATAGATGATCTTGTTGTCGTAGAGCAGCAGCGTGACGCCACTCGAGTAGCCCGCCGATGTTCCATTCTCGTCAACAACACCACCGGAGACGGTCCAGACATTGGCGCTGCTGTCGGTGATCTGGGTGGCCGACGGAACGGCCGTGCCGCTGAGCGAAGCCGTGCCCGGGGCGGCAGCCTCCATGAGCGACGCTACGGCGTCCTTTGAGTCGGCGGAGCTGTTGCCGCTGCACGCGGCGATTCCCAGGCATGAGACAGCGAGCGCTGCCCTAAAGACGTTGATCATCAGACGCATTGAGACCTTCCCTTTGAATTCCGGCGCTTATCGCGTCACGTTTTATTGGTTATGCGCGCTGCGCGCCAATGTCGGTAGATGGTTACATGTCGGCGAAAGGCGACCCGTCAGCCCTGCAACGTACTACGACAGGCCTGGGCACCATTCGCGGCAGCTGGAATTAGCCGCGAATATGGAAGCGACGAAGCCCTGAGGGGTTGGCGAAGCAGGAAGAGCTGACTGGTCCGCGCCGAAGCAGACGGATGGGCCGTCAGGAAGGTGCAAAATTGGTGGGCCGTAAATTGGTGGGCCGTGAAGCGCTCACGCTTTCAACGTAAGCACCTGATTATAAATAGTAAATTCCCTGCTGTGAAAAACGTCCCGCTGTGAAAAACGGGGCTCCCAAAGAGGCCACCGAAAAGTGACGGTCTCTCACCGTCAGCGGACATCAACCGACTTTTTCACGCCGCCAATTTCCATTTGGGTTTGAGTCCGGCGCGCGCCGCCAATCGTACGAGTAGGTCCATACTGAATCAGTCGATCTTGCCTAGCTTCAAACCCGACACGCGCGCCTGCGTAAGTTCCGGCATCTTGGCGGCCTCCGTGCCGAAGTCTTCTCTTTAAATTTGTTGACACGCCGTAAATTTGGCGTAAATTGCGCGCCCCTATGATTCATCAATCCACAACCTTTTGCACGCGGCAGCGCCGCTGGTCGCTGAAAGTCTACGCAGGGAGTCTCTTCGTCCCATGCGGTGCACCCCTGCGCGCCTTGGAAGTCNTGATGCGTTAGCCCAAGTTCGCGTGAGTTGCGGGGCTGACCAAATGGCAGTCCCGGAACGATCTCTCCATGAGACCCCGGAAGGCACTGCCGACCGGGGTCTCGTCGTTTTGGGCGATGGGAATTGGTGGGAACGAGATGGGAGGATTTGAGGCCGCGGATTGCCGGGGTCTCGTGATGAGGTCGAAACATCGATCGTGCAGCGACAGTGGGTTCTTGAGCCCACCTGGCGCGCTTGTGCCCCGCCTTCGGGTTGCGCAGGCGCGTACCGCACGGCCGCTCTGTTTCATGCCACCACAAGTTAGCTCAGTGGGTAGAGCAGCGGCTTGATAAACCGCCTGGCGCGGGTTCGACTCCCGCACTTGTACCAGTCTGTAAAACTGGGACTTGATGGTGTTGAGGCGAAGCTAACCCTTCGCATCGAGGTGAGCTTCGGTGGGGGAATGATGTGCATTCCGGCGTAATCCTCCACAACGCGCGCAACGCTTTGAGCGGTGGACGCGCGGTGTTCGCTCTGGTGGCCGCTGAGTCGGGTCGATGAAGACTGGTTCGCTCCCGTGAGCAACCCAGACCAAGGATCGAGGACTGCAGCGAATCGGCTCGGCGAATACCGCAGCTCCCACCGGCCCGCGCGGCATGCGGAGGTGAACCTCGACTTGTTGGATGGCCGCCGTACATGGGGTACGGCGGCCGGGTGAGGAGAAGAGAAATGGACGCCATGATGGGATTGAAGCGAATCACGATTGCACAGTACGAGCGCGGACTTCTGTTTCGCAACCGCTGCTTCGAGGCGGTCGTGGAGCCCGGCGTGCACTGGATATTCGATCCGCTGAACCGGACTGAGATCAAGGTGTACGACGTTGCCGTAGCAGAGTTCGAGCACCCGCGTATCGACGTGCTGATCACCGCAGCGCGCGCGCTGATCGAACGTCACTTGATGATCGTGGAACTGGGCGACCGCGAGGTCGGACTGGTCTACAAAAACGATCGGCTGGTGTCGGTGCTACCGCCGGGTAGGCGTCAGTTGTACTGGCGCGGACCCACCGCCGTACGGGTTGACGTGAAGGATATCTCGCGCGACTTCGCGCTCGATGCCGACACGGCTCGAATCCTGTCGCGTGCACCCGGATCGTTGGTGAACGTGGCGGCAATCGGCTCGGTCGAGGTCCCGGACACGTCGGTGGGTCTGTTGATCGCGGACGGCGAGTTGCGTGAGGTGCTGAAGCCGGGCTTGACGGCCTTCTGGAAATTCCAGCGCAACGTCAAAGTGGAGTTGGTGGACCTTCGGCTGCAGACGATGGAGGTTGCGGGTCAGGAAATCCTGACGCGTGACAAGGTGAGCTTGCGCGTCAATCTGACGGCGCTCTGGCAGGTGCTTGACGCCGTTCAGGCCCGGACGCGGCTCGTCAACTTCGTCGAGTACGTCTACAAGGAACTGCAGTTCGCACTGCGTGAGGCGGTGGGTGCACGGACCTTGGATGAGTTGTTGGGCGACAAGGGAGCGTTCGATCGCGAGATCAGCGCCATTGTGGCCGGGAAGCTCGAGGGCAACGGCGTGGCGGTTCGTTCGGTGGGTGTGAAGGACGTCATCTTGCCTGGTGAGATGAAGGTGATCCTGAACCAAGTAGTGGAGGCGGAAAAGATCGCGCAGGCGAACTTGATCCGCCGGCGCGAAGAGACGGCGGCGACCCGCTCGTTGCTCAACACTGCGCGCTTGATGGACGACAATCCGACGCTCTTGCGGTTGAAGGAGCTCGAGACGCTGGAGAAGGTGACGGAGAAGATCGACAAGTTGACGGTCTTCGGTGGCCTTGAAGGCGTGTTGAAGGACGTCGTGCGTATCCAGGTGCCGGGTGCCTGAAAGCCGCACGACCTGCAGGCGCCCGGCGGCCGCGAGGCCGCCGGGCCTTTACGCGCCGGCTCATCCGCGTCGCGCCGGTCCGTCTTGACCCGGTCGCCGGCCTCGACCGGCACCTGCCGTCAGCCGACTAGGTGATTGCTGCACCGCTGCAAAGTCCGACAAAGAGACTCGTTATGCTTTAATCACAGACATTGAAATTTAGCCTCACCGGGATGGCTGTGAGAGCGATGAATATGAATGAGTCGGTCGCGGAGTGAAGCATGGCTGAAGGCGTCTTGGGCGGGTTGCTGGGCGAGGAGACTGAAAAGGCAGAAGTCGAGGCGGGCGAGCGGACACCGAGTGCGGAGGCCTACGCTGCAGCGGTAGCCTCGGGAATGACTGCTGATCCCGAAGTAGCGCGCCAAACGGCGGCCTTTTTGGCCTCGCAGACGGCCTTGTTGAATGTTCAGAGGATACATATCGAGGACGAGCACACTTTGCGTCTGGCGAGCCTGCGCAATCAGATCAGCGAACAGGGACTGCGCCGATTCGGATTACGGCTACGGACTACCTCACAACTGCTGGTCGCGCTGATCATCGCCGCACTAGCCTTGGGACTGGCCGTGATGCTCTATGATGCTTTTCATTCGCGTAGCGTTGTAATTGATTCGTTCCAGACTCCTCCTCCGCTGGCGGCGCAAGGCATCAACGGACGCGTTCTGGCCTCTGGGCTGCTTGATGTGCTCACCGAGATTCAGGCAGCAACACGTAGCAGCGCCGATCATCCTTCGCTTCTGACAGCATGGTCTAATGACATCTCGATCGAGATCCCCGAAACAGGCCTGTCGATTCAGGAGCTCGAACGCGCACTCAAAGCCCGATTCGGACACGATCAACACATCGATGGGGATCTCATCCAGACAACCGCGGGCGCCTATGCCCTGACCGTCAGAGGGACAGGCATCCAACCCAGAACGTTTGCCGGCAGCGATCGAAGTCTCGAGCAACTCACGCGCGAGGCCGGCGAATATCTATACGGACAGTCGCAGCCCGGTCTATGGGCATGGTATCTCGGCGATAGAGGCCGTGCTGCGGAAGCCATCGCCTTCAGCCAGGAGATGTACCCCAAGGCAGCGCCTGTCGAGAAACCATACGTTCTCAATGCCTGGGGAAACGCCGTCGTTTATGTAGGTGAGCCTGGGGCCCGCGAGCAGGCGCTCGAGCTGTACCGGGAAGCGCTTCGGCTCAAACCCGACTACTTGGTCGCCCAATACAACGTCATGCAGATGTTGACCAATCTGGGGCGGGAGGAAGAGGTCATCGGTGTGGGCAACGCCATGTTGAAACAGACGGGCGGACGCCCTGGTCGCGGCGACGAGAACCTGTATCAGTACTGGGACACCGCGGTCTACAACCTTCAGGCGCTGCGGGCGGGATTCATTTCAGACATGGAAGCGCACGGAGGACTGGGAAGTGTGACTGCCTCGAATGGCGCGGAAAGTCTCAGCGTCGCCTTCGTTGATGTGTTGCTTCATGACCTACATGATGCTCAGATCCGTCTCAGCACTGTCGCGGTCGATCCAGGCTCGGCGCCTGATATGGCAGCGAAAGCGTTGGCTGCTGGAATGCTGGCCCACGCGCGCGGTGATGAGCAGGAGGCGGCGCGTCAGATGGAAGCCATGCAAAAGCAATATGCAGTGCCCTCGGTCTGGCAGAGTTCGACCGCGCTGCTGTGCTTTGCGGCGCCGATCTACGAGAGTGCAGGATTCCCCGCAAAGGCGGATGCAGTATTCGCATCCCTGGGGGCGCTGACGTTTCTCGATTGCACACGTTTCAAGGCCGACATTCTCGATGCACGCGGCGATTGGGAGGGCGCACAGCAATGGTATGCCAAGGCGATAAATCTCGCGCCGGACCTGCCGGCCGGCTATTACTCCTGGGCTCTCGCGGCGTCTCGGCATAACGACCTGCCGCACGCACTCGAACTGCTCAAAGCCGCCAACAGCCGCGGTCCACATTGGGCCGATCCGCTGAAAGCCTGGGGAGATGTGCTGTTGAAGATGGGTCGGCGTGCAGAGGCGCATAAGAAGTACGAGGACGCCCTTCGCTACGCTCCGGAATGGACGGAGCTAAAATCGGTGTCTGCCAGCACTTGAGCGGTGATGGATATCACACCCGATACCGCAATAATTGACTGTTCGCGTGCCGCGAACTAAGATCGCGCCCATGTCGAAATCCACGCAACACCATTTCACCTATAGCCCGAGTCTCCCCGGGACCGCGACCGTGCGGCCCGATAATAGACTCGAGTCAGGTATTACCGTCGATTGACGCGCGTGGCCCCCGGTGCCATGCCGGGGCCAAGAAAACCAGAGGGAAAATCCCTCTAGCTCCAAACCTCGATACCCAACCACCGGTTGTTCTTTAACAATGCGGCTGTCTTGAGCGGGGTTGGCCGAACGGCCAGGCATGAGCAGGCGATTCATAAATGGATGCTCGGTGCGCGCCAGTCGTCGCAGGGCCGCCTTGGCCGATAACGACTGAACAGTTCAATGGTCCCGTAGCTCAATCAGCAGAGCGCCGCTCCTACAAAGCGGATGTCGTGCGTGCAATTCGTACCGGGACTACCGAAAAAATGCAGTGCTAGCCGGCTATGTAGGCCGAACCGGCTGTAAACCGGTTGTCCCCGTGACCCGCAAGGTTAGATTCCTTGGCGCTGCACCACTTGATAGGTTAACTGTGAAGAAGCCTGCTCGGCCGTTTTACCGCACCCACTCAACGTCCACAGAGGATTTGTCCTTGCCTTCGGCGAGGCATGGGCGGCTCGAAGTACCGACAATAGTGAAGCCAAGCTTCGCCAGCACTCTGCCAGAGGCTGGGTTATCCGCGTGATACCCTGAGGTCAGCTTGTGGTAGCCGAAAGACTCGAAGCCGACTCTCGTGATTGCCCGCGCAGCCTCAGTGGCGACGCCGCGGCCCCAATGGTCGCGGGCGATGTAGTAGCCCAGCTCCGCGCTTCGCCCGTCCGGGGCTGGAGCCAAACCCATCATGCCGATGAGTCGGCTGGTCTGGCGCCACAAGATGGCCCAGGTCAATTCGTTTGGCACTACGTGGCTAAAGAAAAAGCGTAGGTCGGCATCCGTATAAGGATGGGGTATCCGAGCCAATCGGCGTGCGACCTCCCAGTCGCCGGCAATGGAGATGATCGCGTCGGCGTCTTGTTCGACCGGCGGGCGCAGGTGAAGTCGCGCCGTATCCAAGAGCATAGTTGCGGTAGGCGTTGATGTCATGAGTCAGGCGTTAGGAACTGGTTATCGATCGCCATCGATGTTCCTATGACGGCGGTTGCCAACATTCCTGATGCATCTGACTTGGCAATCACACCTGATGAGCGGCGACGCGCATCGAGATGGAGCGGACCGCGGGGTCCGCTCCATCCATGTCTAACGACATGATTTGCCACATTGCGGCGGCTATCGCGGCCAAAACTGCTGCTGCGGGCTTCCGCTGCACGGCTCCACGTCGAGTTGCTTGCCAAGCTCCGTATACGCCATGGCCCAGTCGAGGCACAGGCCACTCTTCTCATTGACGATTTCCCCTTTCGTGTTCAGCGTCCACAGTTGGGCGGTACTGGTGCCGCAGCTTTCCAGGAGGGCACCGTCTCCCGCCTTCGCGCCGGCGGTCAGACACTCGGCAGTTCCATTGTTGATTTTTTGAATCTGTCCGTTGGTAATTTCCCAGACCTGGTTCAGATTGTTGTTGCACGACCATCCGGTGACGGCTCCAGGCCCGGTGCTGTCAACGCCACCCACCTGCACACATTGATTGCCGATTCCGGTGATGCCTACTCCGCCGATGAGGCCAACGCCGCCGGTGATAGTGAGCGCATCGGCGCTTGCACAGCCCAAGGCGAGACCCACCGCGGATGTTAAGCTAATCGCGGTCAGCTTGAATCGAAAACACTGTCGGTTGTATTTCATGTTCAGACACTCCTATGGATTGATATTCGATCGGGGCGGCCTCGCAGAGAGCACAATTCGCACTCAGCGTGGTGGCTCTATTACCAAGACGCGGTAAGCAACCGGAAGCCGACATCGAGATGGCTGAATGATGCGGGGCGATACCACGATCGTTCTCTGGCCATGGCCGTTGAACTGGGGAAAGCCGAAATTGCTGCACGCCAATATGATGGACCGGGTTTCAATACCGGCCTCGCCGCTGCATGGCATGGAAATCGCCGATAAGCTACTATGCAACGCACTAACAAATGAAAAAGCCACGGCCCGATGAGTGAGATCACCGCGCTGCTCGGGCGAATGCAAGCCGGCGATAGTGAGGCGCGCGATTCCTTATTCGCGATTGCCTACGGTGAACTTCACCGGCTGGCACAGAGCCGCTTACGACGGGGCGGTCGTAACACGCTGCTCGATACGACGTCCGTCGTGCACGAAGCATACCTGCGATTCTTGCGAACGGAGCAGCTGCGTGCCGAGGACCGGCGGGCGTTTTTCGCATACGCCGCCCAAGTCATGCGTTCCGTTATCGTGACCAGCGTCCGCGAACGATTGGCGGACAAGAGGGGCGGCGATCAGGCGCCGTTGAGCTTGTCGACCAATATCGCGGCGTCCATTCCACAGGACGAAGAACTGATCCTGCACGTGCACCAGGCGCTGGAGGCTTTGGAGCAAGCCGATCCTCGTCTCGCACAAGTCGCGCAGATGCGCTACTTCGGCGGTTACAGCGAGATGGAGATTGCGGAAACGCTGGGCGTGACGGAACGTACCGTTCAGCGCGACTGGGAGAAGGCGCGGCTGATTCTTGCAGCGGCGCTTCGATGAGCGAGCGGACAGGTTAGCGGAGCGTTCCGTCAGCGTAGAAGCCGCTGGCACTCCGGGAAATTCACAGCGGAAAATTCATTTTGCGCAATAATGCGTCATACCGTGGGTCAGACTCGAGATTCTTGAGCAGCGGAAAACCTCTGATGTCGATGAGATAGAAGTCATGCGCTTCGTAGGCGCGACCTAAAGAACTAAACGCCTGATCTTTTTCGCCCCGGCAGGCGTGCACCACAGCGAACCAAAAGGGGCTCACGTCGGGGTCCTTGAGTTCACTCATTTCGCGCAGCGCTTTTTCTGCCTCGACGGCGCGTCCCATCGCGCCGTAAATCAGCGCGAAGCCGACCGTGCGGGCGGGTGCGGAAATTTCGCGCTGCATCTCCTCGAGGGCCGCCCGGTATTCGCCGCGTAGCATCAGAGTCAGCGCGATGTTCCAATGGAGAACCGGACCATTCGGATTGAGGTCGAGTGATGTGTGAAAACTGGACTCGGCGTCGGCCAAGCGACCCAGTTTAAGATAGCTTCGGCCCAGCCAAAAGTGCTGCGTCGGACTCAGAGGATCGATTGAGACTGCCTGCTGGCGCAACCGCAGCGCATCGTCAAAACGCCCGAAGACATCCGCGATGTTGGCCGCCCAGTAAATGCCGTCGGCGCTGGCTGGATCGAGGGCTCTGGCCCTACTAATCTCCGTGTCGGCCGCTTTCCAGTCCCAATCCAGGTAGTAGCTAATCCTGGCCTTGGCAATGTGGCTCTCAGAAAGACCCGGGTCAATGGCGAGGGCCTTTTCGGCGGAGCTTTCGGCCAGCCGGCGTTTTTCGTCGTGCGATCCCGCACCATGAAGCGCCTCCTGCGCATAACGCCCCGCGAGAGCCGCCCAGGCACGCGCGAAGCCTGCATCGAGCGCTACCGCTTGTTGGAGCAGCCCAACGGCTTTGAGCTCATTCTCTGTGTTCCATGATCGGTCCGCAAAGTAGCGCGCCTGAAGATACAGGGCATAGGCCTTCTCGTCGTGAGTGCCCGTTGATTGCGGTGCGCCTTGTAGCAGCGACAATTTCAGCGCCTTGACGACAGCTGCGGCGATCTCATCCTGTACTTTGATGATGTCCGTTACATCGCGGTCGAAGCTCTGCGACCACAGATGCGCGCCGCTGTCGGCACGAATCAGCTGTGCGGTGACACGAAGGGTATTCCCCGACTTACGGACGCTGCCTTCCAGGACATTGGACACGCCCAGCGCCTTGGCAATCTGCGCTATCGTGATCGGTTTGCCTTTGAAATAAAATGAGGATGTGCGGGCAATCACCTTGAGGCCCTGCATCTGAGCGAGAAGATCGATGAGTTCTTCTGAAAGACCATCCGAGAAATATTCCTGGTCTTTCTTCTCGCTCAAGTCGAGGAACGGCAGCACGGCGATGGATTTGTCGCCGAGGGGCTTGGCTGCCGGCAGGGCCGCGATCTCTCTCGCCGGTTCGGTGGCGGTGCGGTACATCTCGTACCCCCCCGCAGCCACAACGATAGCAGCAACAAATGCCGCGACGACGACACCCGTTCGACGCCGGCGCATAAACTTTCGAAGCCGATACGGGAGCCTCGGCGGTTGCGCCTGAATGACCTCGCTGCGGAGGTGGCGCCGCAGGTCTTCCGCCATGGCCGCCGAGCTTGCATAGCGCTGGTCGGGCTCCTTGTCCAGCGCCTTGAGCACAATGACATCCAAGTCCCCGCGCAAGAGCCGCACCAGTTTCTCTTGCGTCACGGCTCGAGCCTCGCACGATTGCGGTTCAATTTGCGTGCTCGGCTTGCTGACTTCGACCGTGGCGATTGCCTGCTCCAGCGTCCCCAGCGATGCCCCGGCTTTCAGGCGATAAGGCCGGGCCCCGGTCAGAAGCTCATAGATCAGCACCCCCAAAGAATAAACGTCGCTGCGGGCATCGACCGTATCGCCCCGCAGCAGCTCCGGACTCGCGTAAGCCGGTGTGAGTGCACGGCCGTAAAGGCTGGTGAGCTGCGTCCGATCCGCCTCCTCAGTCTGCAGGAGCTTGGCGATCCCGAAATCGAGCAACCGTACCTGCCCGGATTCGGTCACGAGGATATTCGAGGGCTTCAAGTCCCGATGAATGACGTGGCGCTCGTGAGCGTATTGCATCCCATCCAACACCTGCAGCAGCAATCTCAATCGCTCCGGGATGGCGAGTTTATGGGCATCGCACCAGTCCGTGATCGGCTCCCCGGCGACGTACTCCATTGCGAGATAGGGCAATCCATTCGAATCCGCACCGCCGTCGTAGAGGCGCGCGATATTCGGATGCTCGAGGCTCGCCAGGATGTCGCGCTCGCGGGCGAATCGTTGCTCCAAATCCTTGCGCAGGCGGGTCAGCATCGGCAGCTTCAGCGCCACCTCGCGCTTGAACACCCCGTCCGCACGGCGTGCCAGCCACACCTCGGCCATGCCGCCGGCGCCGAGCGGTTTGATTAATTCGTAGGGACCGACTCGAGATCCGGGCTTAAGCTCGCTCGCCGTCGCTGAGACGCTTTCGTCATCGGAGCCAACCTTGGGGAGAGTCGCCAGGGGGTCATGGGTCTTGGCGCTATAGAGAGACAGCGCCTCGCGCAACGCGGGGGCAATATCCTGATGTTCCGAGGCAAGC
>JGI12635J15846_10005296_pt1 | contig 11147 bp, 14 predicted proteins | sample BlaSpr_A8_OM2_M2_FD_15846 | JGI IMG/M metagenome (IMG submission 15846) | reverse complement strand
CGCTATGTCGACGCTGACAGATTCCCCCCGCTCGAGACGGGAGATAGTCATACGAGTGACTCCGATACGGTTAGCGAGCTCATCCTGGTGAAAGCCTCTAGCCTGGCGCGCGCGCCGCACGTGTTCGCCGAGTTCGACGGTGTCGTACACGAGCGGGACAGGATGATACATATTTCGATCATACGGCCGACATGTCCGTATGATCAATATTTCGATCATGAGACATGAATTATCCAAATGCTCAATATTTCGAGCATCGCGAAGCGAATGCTCTGATGAGCTAAGTACGTGGCACACCCATCGTGGCGAATCTGGTCTCAGAACTAACGTTCTCAGTTTCTCGAATGTTGTTGCCGAACCGGACTGTGACAAGCACCCCGCAAGCGGTTCCAGAGGTGTTCTGCCATGCGGACTTGGGCTCGCCGCGTTGCAAGGTGTGGTCAGTCGAGTGCGATGGGAAGTTCTGGGCACGGGGTGATGTATTTGACGGCCGGGGACACTCACTCATGCGATTGTTTGTGGCTCATGTTGGCGGTGAGATTGCCGCACAGCATTTCTGGGGTGGTGACGGGCGGCCAAAGCGGCACAGTCCCATCGGAGCTGGCAGGCCAGGGGGCGCCCGTCGGCCACCAAAAGCTAGTCGGCGGTGGGGTGCCCACGATTGTCGCCGGGAGTCCGATGGAGCAGGAGAAACTGGTTCGGGGTGTCCATCGCCGTCAGCAACTCGAAGTCGAGCCTGATCTCGCCGAGGTCCTCATGACGGATCGTCTTTTCCTTGCGGTCGTGCACGTCTATCTCGTGGCTGTCCCACAGCAGAGCGAACGCGTGACTCTTAGCGGACACGTCCGCGATTAGCGCCATGGTGACCGGGTCATCGTCGATGACCGGGCCGATGGTTCTGCGGACCCTGCCCACGAAGAACCTCGCGAACGCGTCCCAGTCCGCCCATCTCTCCTGTGCTGCCGGGTCCAGGAACAACATCCGCAGGATATTGTCTGCGATCTCGAAATACTCGAAGATATCTTGCGCCAGTTGATTTTTGGCCAATACATCGCTGCGGTGGTTGACGATGTACGCGGGTCCCAACGCCCACGCCCGCATGACCAGAAGCAGGAATTCGTTGGGCACCGAATCGGCGTCGGTGCGGTTGGCCCGCGGAGTCGGAGGTGGCGTGACCAAGCCGTGCAGGTAGCTGGTCTCGGCCGTGGATAGTTCGAGTGCTGCCGCGAGTGCGTCGAGCACCTGCGCAGACGGATGCCGTTCTCGCCCCTGCTCAAGCCGGGTGTAGTAGTCGGTGCTGATGGCGGCCCGCGCGGCTACCTCTTCACGGCGTAGGCCCAGTGTACGCCGTCGCCGTTCTAGCCACTGGTCATGAGACGGTTGCGCGGCTTCGCGGTGCGCGCGCAGGAACTCTCCCAGCCTGTTCGCTGACACATCGCCATGCTAAGGCCGATCCCGCGCCACGGCGGTGGACCGGTCACCGGGGGTGCAGCACTCATAGGAGACGCGCGTCCTGGCAGAAGCAGGTCCCACCGGTGACGCTGAGAGCGAGAAGGACACGCGCCAGATGAAACGGGTGCAGGAATGAGAAGGGCGACGGTCGTGCGTGGATTGGATAACAAGTGGTTCCACACCCGCGCGCTTTTCAACGCCATCAGCGAATTGGGTGTGGACCGTGTCATGTTCTCCGCCGACTACCCGTACGAAACCATGGAAGAAGCGTGCGCTTGGTTCGACACCTCGTTGCTCTGCCACAACGACGCGCTCAAGGTCGGCCGAGAGAACGCTCGACGGCTGTTCGCGTCCACGATCCGATAGCCGACCGTGATGAGGGATCGGTACGTAAACCACTACGAGAGAGGAACATCGCTATGAAGGTCATCGGTTTCGAGGAGCACTACAAGCTTCCGGCTATTCAAGAGGCGAATCGGGACAATCCGGGCGAATTGGTCTATGACGTCTGGAAGAAGGCGGGACGCTTCGAGACGGACGCGCAAGGCGGCTGGCCGGCAGGCATCTACGATTTGGGAGAGGGGCGGATCGCCGCTATGGACGCGGCAGGGATCGACGTGCAGATCCTCTCGCACACCTCCCCTGGCCCAGAGACCCTCGAGCCGTCGCTCGCGATCGACCTGGCCACACAGGCGAACGACGATGTCGCGGCTGCGGTTTCGAAGTATCCCGAGCGGTTCCTGGGCTTCGCCACCTTGCCGATGCGCAACCCCGAGGCTGCCGCGAGCGAACTCGAACGGGTCGTCCGCTACCAGGGTTTCGTAGGGGCACTGATCAACGGCCACGTCAACGGGCGTTACCTTGACGACAAGTTCTTCTGGCCGGTGTTCGAATGCGCCGAAACTCTCGACGTGCCGATTTATCTGCATCCCGTCCTGCCGCCGAAGCCGGTAATCGACGCCTATTACAGCGGCTTCGATCCCTACGTTTCGAGCAACCTGTCAGCTGCCGGGCTCGGCTGGCACATCGACACCGCGATCCACTGCATGCGCTTGATCCTGGGTGGGGTGTTCGACCGGTTCCCCGGGCTGCAGATCATCGTGGGACACCAATTCGAAGCATTGAGCTGGATGGCGTGGCGCACGGACTACTCGTTTCAGCCGGACGCGAGTGGTGGGCTCAAACGCACCATCAAGGAATACCTTCGGGAAAACTTCTACGGCGGCATCCTCGCCGGCGACTTCGCGAACCAAGAGTCCGGCGCCGTGGACGGCAGTTGGAGTCTGTCCTACAACGCCTATCTGGGCATGGTGAACCTGATCGGGATAGACGGGGTTGTGTTCACCACCGACTATCCCTACGCGAACATGAAAGCGGCTCACCAGTTCCTGGACCAGATGCCCATCAACCTTGGCGACAAAGAGAAAATCGCCCACCTCAACGCCGAGTGCCTGCTCGGACTGAAAGGCTAACTGCGACATGACCGCAACTACCGCTACCGTTCGTGACGTCGTGCGCTCGTTTCTCATCGCCTCTGGAGTCACCAAGATCTTCGGGAATCCCGGCTCCACCGAGATGCGGTTCTTCAAGGACTGGCCTGATGATCTCGACTACGTGATGGTTCCCCAAGAAGCCCCCGCGCTGGCCATGGCCGACGGCTATGCGCAGGCCAGCGGCAGTGTGGGTGTAGTGATGCTGCACTCGGCCGCCGGGCTGGGAAACGCATTGGGAAGTCTGTTTACGGCCGAACGCAATGGCACCCCGATGGTCGTCATCGCCGGCCAGCAAACCAGATCGTTACTGATGCACGATCCCTACCTGTTCGCACGCCGGCCCACCGAGTTCCCTCACCCTTACGTGAAGTTCGCCGTGGAAGCCCCTCGACCCCAGGACGTGCCGACGGCCATCGCGGAAGCCTTCAGGTACGCCGAACAAGCGCCGGCAGGCCCGGTATTCGTCTCGGTTTCCGAAGACGACTGGGATGCACCGGCCGAACCGCTGCCAGCGCGCCACCTCAGCAAGCGGCTCCTACCAGCCGGCGCGGATCTGGACCGTCTCAGCGAGATGATCACGGTCGCGGCCCGGCCCGTGTTGGTGCTCGGCTCGAAGGTCGCCACCGAAGGAGCACGCGATCGCGCGGTCGAACTGGCCGAACGGCTGCAGGCCCCGGTGCTGGTGGCCCCGGTCGCCTCCAGATCACCCTTCCCCGAAGACCATCCGCTGTTCACGGGTTTCCTTCCCCCCGTCGCCAGCCAGATCCGTACCCAGCTCGATGATCATGACCTGGTCGTGGTCATCGGGGCGCCCGTATTCCCCTATCACGTGCCCTCCAGCGGCCCACCAATAGGGCCGAACACCACCTTGGTGCAGATCGTCGACGACCCCCGACAAGCCGTCTTGGCGCAAGTAGGCGACACCATCGTCGGCTCTGTTGGCCCCGTGATCGACGCCCTGCTCGACAAGCTGACACCCCTCCGCAACGCTCGGGTGACACCGCCGGCAGCGCACCACACGGAGACGGCGCCAATCGCGTCGGGCATGAGCCCAGAAGCAGTGATGGCGACCCTCTCCCAGCAGCTTCCGCCCGACACCATCATCGTCGAGGAGGCACCCACCCATCGCAACGCCATGCACGCCCACCTGCCCATCTCACGAAACCGTGACTTCTACGTGGCCGCAAGCGGCGGCCTCGGCTGGGGAATGCCGGCGGCAGTCGGGATCGCGATGGCCCAACCGCGTCGTCCAGTGGTCTGCCTTATCGGCGACGGCTCCTCGCTGTACTCGATCCAAGCGCTCTGGACAGCAGCCCAACACAACGTCAACGTTGTCTTTGTTGTCCTCAACAACGGCGGGTACGCAGCAATGAAGGCATTTGGAAAACTGCTGCACGTCAAGGACGCCCCCGGTCTTCAGTTGCCAGGCCTGAACTTCGAGCAACTTGCAGCTGGCTTCGGCCTTCACGCCACTCGGGTATCAACACACGCGGAACTCGTTGACGCGTTAACCAGCGTGCCCACAGCCGGACCACGACTGTTGAATGTGCTCATCGGGCCGGCCGCCGAGGCGCTGTACTAGATGTACTGACCACGGGCCGCAACGCGATTCGCGAAGCTCTGAAGCTGTTGCGTGGCGAGGCACATCGTCCTGCGTTCGTTGCGCGAAGGAATTGATACGTCGAACGCCACTGGCCGTATGGTCGCGGGCGTGCTTGGGCCCGGGGATGGCTCACGCGGCCATCTGCGCTGCCCACTAACCGTCAACACCACCGGAAAGCGACTGTTGACTTCGGCACGCGCGCACGGGAGCCGCAGCGACCACCAACAAAAGTGAAATGGATCACCATCACCCCAGATGGGGCAGCCTTCCCATCGCTCCGGCGTTGCCTCAAGCGGCCACTAAATCAGACGGTGACCCAAGTCCAGGGAGGCTGACATGCGGCAGACCATCATCACCCCGGCCACACACCACCCAATCGGTGAGGCGGTCTGGATCGTCGCCGGCATCATCGTGATGTTCGCCTTCGGCGACGCTTTGACCCTATTGGCTCTGGCGCTAGTGATCGTGACCATGGCCATGGCCTGGTGGATCGACCGCAAAGTTGAGCACCGCGTGCAGAGAAGCGACGCGGAGTTGGCTTCCGCGACCCATCTACGCCCAGCATTGACCGTCCAACGCGGGCGGGAGAAGACTTCGGCACACGCGTCATGGCGTGGCCCTCGCGCCGCCTGACCCTAGGGCCGCCAGCAAACCCGGCCACCTCGCCCCGGGAAAAAATACGGGAAAGGGCGTCTGAGCTGTAGCTAGCAACCACGATCTTGGGCAACGTGGTTGCGCCGCTATCCGGTACAAAATGCGCCGAGGTTCATGGCCGCAAGACAAGGGGGAGAAAATTATCGTCTATGGGGCATGCCTGAAACCACAAGCGCCGCAGTGCTGGCCGGCGAGGAACTGGTCGGTGTGTACGGGGACTATCCGCCAGCGGTCTGAGTAACTTCCCGGCCTCGCGTGTTGGCGTTACGATCTGCGCAACGTCTACACCTCGAGAAGCATCGCGCGATTTCACTGGCGTAGCGATGAGTAACGTGCGCGGCGACTCCGGGGTCGCCGCGCTACTTAGTCCTCGCTAGTCATTAAGCCGGCTACCGGGGGCGCTTTCGAGCGGGGGCCCCGGTGAGCATCCGGTGAATTACAACGACTACACAGGCGAGGAGTGCGAGTACGGCCACCTGAAGTACTACAAAGTGGTCGAAATCGAAGCGGGGGCCACCGCGATGAACGGCAACGCGGCCCCACCTGCTGGCGCGCTAACTGCGAAGCTCACAAGCGCTGGAAAGCCGCGGGGCATCGCCCACAAGAGTGAGAAGGGTCAGCCGGCCAGCCAATCGCCGCCAAGGCGACGCTGGACACGTTCAAGATCTGCCGCCGTTGGAGGTTTGTCACTGATCCGCGTGATCGCCGCGCCGAAATCGTCGATGTCCAACTTCAACTCACCACGAGCCATCAGGTCTGTAGCCAGTTCTGCTATCTCGTCGTCGGATAACCGACGCCGCACCAATGCCAGCAGCGCTCTGTAGTCGGTCGTGGGAATGCCAAGCGGGTAGCTGGCGCGAATGAGCGCCACGAACATCGCCACATTCAAGCTCACCCGATACTCCGCAACCGTCGCTAAAGCACTACAAATCAGCGTAGCTAAAGCCCAACCTGACGAGCCGCGCGACACCCTTCGCCGGCAGGGCTCGGCGGAGACAGTGTGCGCCACGGACTGTGCAGACATACGCTCCACGGATGGGCGACATCGAAGTAATTGACTCCGCGCTCGGGCGGTAGCTGACGAAATCGACCGCCTAGCTAGAGGCACAAAACTGACCCAGCGGCCACCGGGAAACCCCGGTGGCGCTTTCTGTGAGTTGGCTGAATTTACAACGCGCGCTTTCGTGCTCTGCGGCTCACAGTTGGACGCATGACCTGGTGATCGAGCAGAAAGTAAGCGCGATGCAACTCTCCAGAGAGCAGCGGATCCCGATGGAGCGATACGTTACCGACCCGACCAAGGGCCGCCCCAGCTTCGTGGCGCCGAGGGCAGCGCAAGCGGCCCTAGCTGCACTTGTAGACCCGGCCGCCATCAAAGCGTCCCACGTCACGTCGACCGCGGCGGAAGCAACGACTCGCTGGTGTATCTGGGCCGTGACGTCGGCCCGGCTGGCAAAGGTCGACATCAGCTATAGCGAGTTGAACTATGACCTAGCCGAAGAGAACGGCCGACGCGACCCTACCTCGACAGGGAAGCCCGTTGACCCAAGTTCGGTCGAGGCATGGGTACGGCCACTTGGGAACATTGTCAGCTTCGAATTTGCAGGCGTGCATTTTGACCAGTTTTCAAACGAAAAGTTTCGGATCTATGACCTGGAACTCGTGTTCTCGGATGGTTTCGGCTTTCGCATTAGCGGCGTCAGCACATCGGACAACGAGACAGCGCGCAGCCGGTGGGAGGAATTCGTCAACGCGATCCGCGAGGGACTGCCCTTCTGGCCGTAGTGGCCGTTTTCAGGCGGCCACGGGGGCAAGTTAGCAGTTCGTCGCTACCCACTCAAGGATTCCGGAAGGCCGGTCGGAATATTCATCGCGGTCGGGTATTGGACACAGATCGCTTCGAATAGCATTCTCAAGCCGTAAACGCGGAGCCCCGCACTGAGCCCGATCAAATACGGCTTGGCAGCGGGTGGGTTGTGTATCACCCTAATCGCCGCCCGGCAGAGCATGCCTTTGTCGATATCATCGGCCCGACTTGCCCGCTGGACCAGCGTAACCAGCTCCTCGGCGAAATCACATTTAAAGTTCACAAAAAATCTCTGTCTAGCTGCTCCCAGCACCGTAGGGTGCCGGGATATGAGCACTTCGCCCGGGCCAGGTTGGTGGCTGGCGTCAGACGGCCAGTGGTACCCGCAGCGGTGGGAGACCATCTTCATCTATGAGACGAACGAGTCTCTGAAGGAGCTAATAGACGAGGTAAGCCGTCTGACGAAGACCTACGGAGAACAGGGATGGGAGATCGTAAGCTCCGCGGTGCAACGTACTCAGGTCGCCCACCACTTCAAGGGCTACGACAAAGGCGGAGAGTTGCTTTTCGAATGGAGCATCGTCTGTAGCATGAAACGGCCTCTCCGGCCCGAGTAAGTCATTTAGAGCAAAATGAAACGCCTACTTATCGGACTCATCGCGACAGCTACTCTCACCACCGGCTGAGCCGCATTTTCGCAACAGATTGACCGCGAACTAATCTCGCGGGTGCCGACGCCTAATCACCAGCCGCTTCCGCCTGGCGACGATCCGACTGGATGCAAGGGGCCGCCGAGTGGTTGGTCGGCTGGTTCGGCCGGCAAGCGCGCTGGAGTCTTGAGCATCACCGCCGCAGTAGATGATGATGAGATCCGCGCGGCAGCGGCCTGCGCATGGTGAGGCCAACGGCAATGTTTGATGACACACGATCGGCGCCTACCGCATGCGGCCCGGGTGGCGACGAGGAGAAGCCGGGGTCCGGATGGGCGATTTCGCCGCGGGCTCTGGCGATCGGGTGCGGCTGTCTCGTCGTCGCGGTGAGCATCGTAACCGCGTTGGTCGGACAGCGACCCGCCGCTCGCACCTCCGAACCGGCATATCCACGAGTTTCGCTGCGAGCAACGACATCACCATCGACATCGACCGAAGTGGAGCCTGCGCCGACTGCAGCCAGTGACGACGATGAGGATGCTGCTTATCTCTCCGCGCTGCGGGCCTCGGGCATTCTCGTTGTGGATCCAAACACAGCGGTGGCCGCTGGCCGCGCGGTCTGTGCTTACTTGAAGCAGGGGCATTCACAGGCCGACGTCGTTGTAGTGGCGATGCATGTCAACCCGATGTTGTCGCCGATTGATGCTTTTAATGCGGTTACGGCCGCCGTGTTGGCGTACTGCCCGGAGATAAATCGGCGATGACCGTGCTAATTAGCGTGCTCGCGTTGGCAGCGACATGACTGGGTGCCAAGCAATATCGCGCGGAGCCTGCCGTCGACGATCCGCTCTGGCAACGGGAACAATCGATTTAACTTCCCGGACCCCGCGCCGACACGACGCAACGCCAGATTTATCGGGAGAAAGGGCAACGAAAGATGTTCGACACAGACGACTTGGAATACATCTGCCCAAAGTGTTGGGAGAGCCTCACTAAGAGGGAGTACCGGGAGTGACCGTCGACAACCCCTTTTGGGAGGCTGTCAAGGATTGCGTTGAGCCCGATAGTTTGCGGGGCAACCCGGTGGTCGGTGAGTTCCGTTTGGACCTAACGGTAGAAGAGTGCATGGCCCGCTCGCCGAATCGGCAAGGCTCGTCAGGCAGTACTCCTGGACCATCCCTGACCCCGATACCGTGGCGTTCGTGGCCAAGCACGCTCAAGGCGGCCTGGTCGATCCGATCGCGGGCACGGGCTATTGGGCCTACCTGCTTGCGCAGGTGGGCGTGGATGTCGTCTGCTACGACCTGAACCCGGGTACGGCGCTGACCACCAATGGTTGGCACGGCGACGACCTCTATGCCGAGATCTGCGCGAAGGACGGCGCCGAAGCGGTGGCAGTGCACCCTGACAGGACGCTATTCCTTTCGTGGCCGCCCTATGACCAGGATGTCCCGGCGCCACTGGCGATGATGACATGCACCTGATACTCGATTCGGATTGGACCGAAGTCGATTCCCACCAGCCGGTTTAATTCTGGGGTATCCAGGATCGGGTGACGGTGTATGAGCGTGGCTGAGCCGCCTGTTCCGGCAGGGCGAATCACCCAGCCAGGTAGATCAACAGATGTCGACGTCGATGGGCGCCGGCATGAGCAACGCCATGCAACTGGTTTCCAGTGCGATGTTGTCCTACCCGAACTGCGCGTGAGCGCGGCCCCGGCGGCATTCTCGTCGCCCGATATGGCGGGCGTGCTCATCGTGAACCGCTCAGCAGCGACGGCTCAGGTAGGCGATTACCCTGGCGCTGTGAGCAGCAAACGAGTGCCCGGTGGGGTGGTGCATAAGCTGCCCGCAGACCTGCGCGACGCGTTGATCGCCAACTCCACGGCACTCGCTGCCTGGAAGGACATCACGCCCTTGGCGCGCAACGAGTTCATCTGCTGGGTCGAGGATGCCAAGCAGCAGATGACCCGAAAGCGCCGCATTCGCCGGACCCAGGAGGAGCTGGAAGAAGGCCAACGCCGGCCCTGCTGCTGGCCGGGGTGCAAGCACCGCGAGCGCACTGGCAGGGTAAGCGCGCCCGCCGGCTGAGCACGCCACGCCGACGACGTGTCGGCGAAGGTCCGAGCATGGAACAAGGCGGGAAGGATTCTGGCGTGGCCCACAGTTCATGCCAGGCCGTTCGAGCATAATTATCTACGTGAAAAGGCTCGCGCGACGCAGCGTTTCTCGTGTCCAGCAAATCCGCTCATCTTGAAGTGCTGAATCCGGCGATGACGGAGAGGTCGACGGGCAACGTCATCCGCTATATCCGTGGCAACATTCCTCGGGCTATCGTGATTCCTCGGGCTATCGTGTTCAGCAGATCAAGGGAGACGAATGACTGAGAAGTTTGAACTGTTCAAAGATCACGCGGGGAAGTTTCGGTTCCACCTCAAGGCCGCCAACGGAGAGATCATCGCCAGCAGCCAAGGCTACAATTCCAAGACTGCGGCGGAGAACGGCATCAAGTCGGTGCGGACCAACGCGCCTGGCGCCGCGCTTGTCGACCAAACCGACTAGCGCGATATTAGTCTAATTTGCGATCGCAGAATGTCAGCCTCTGCGAAACCGCTCGCGTAATTGTGGGTCGTTTTCCCACCACAACGCCGATGGCACTGCACTTTCACTCTCGGCCGCTTCCGCAGTGTCCAGCTCGGCATCGACCGCAACGGCGTGCGCCTTTTCGTCTCGGGACAGCGCGCGCATCAGCAACAGCACAAACGGCAACCCGACCACGTCTCCGAGGATCCATAGCACGCCGGCGCCGATAGTCTGATCGAGCCGCGGATCCGGACCCCAGGTGCGTTGCAAACTCGAGTAATACGGCGTGGCGATCAATGAGCCCTGCCAGATGACCAACCCCAAGACTCCATCGCCCAGCGTCTCGCCGACGCTGATCAACAACGAGATCAGCTGGGAGTACCTGCGGGGAACGAGATCTGCTTGGAGACGAGCGTAAAAGTACCCAAAACCGATCACTACCAACAGAACCCGAGTGGGCGCGCCAATCCATTCGCTCTCCAGCGCCGCGGTATACCAGGGCGTCAAGTACAGCAGCCAGGGCGTGGCCAGCATTGCCAGCGACGTGGTCAACGGGTGCGCGAGCACCCGGGCCAATCGGCTCGCCAACAGATGGTCAACGCGGTCCCGGCCTGCTGGGCCCAGCGCATTGCGCACGACCGTGACCGGCTTGCCCTGCGCCAGGAAGAACGGCACGACGTAAAGCAGCAGCAGTACCTGCAGCGCGCGCACCCAGAACAAGGCGTAGGCATAGGTGCCGATGACGCTCAACGTGGCCAGCGCCCACAGCACAATCCCAACGCCAAAGCACCCGGCCTGCGCCGGTCCGACTGGTTGCTCGCCGTTCCGGGCGCGCCGGTAGCACCACGCGTATGCGCAGACCAGCAACACGATTACCGTCGCGCAGACCAGGTCCAGATGCCAGGC
>JGI12635J15846_10005295_pt1 | contig 11147 bp, 12 predicted proteins | sample BlaSpr_A8_OM2_M2_FD_15846 | JGI IMG/M metagenome (IMG submission 15846) | reverse complement strand
CGCTGCCGAACTGTTGCGGGCGACGACCTGTGGCGTAATATCTCCGGATTCGAGCAGCATCGAACCCGAGTGGATAGACCGATTGCTCAGGCCAGTGATCCGCGATAATTTCGACCTTGTCACCCCGATCTATCAAAGGCACAAGTTCGATGGCCTTTTAGTCCGTAATCTTGTTTACCCGATGACTCGGGCTCTTTATTGCAAACGGGTGCGCGAACCTCATCCGGGAGAGTTCGCTTTCTCAGGACGCCTCGCCAGCTACTTTTTGGAACAAGACATCTGGTCGCAGCCAGCGACTCAAAACGGAGCAGAAACATACCTCATCATCGCAGCGATATCCGGCGGCTTCCGTTTGACGCAATCCTTCCTTGGTCCCAAGCCTCGTGTCGATAGTCGGTCTGCAGATCTCGTTCTGGCAATGCGGCAAACGGTAGGCGTTTTGTTCTGGGCCTTGGAGAGAAATTTCCCTGTTTGTACAGCGCAGGCGGAGGCAGACGCGGCTGCAACTATTGACGCCAAAGCCGTGACTAGTGTTGAGCCAGTTCGGGTGAACCGCAAACGGCTCTATGAAATGTTTGTGCACGGCGTGGCCGAACTCGAACCTGTGCTGAGTTCCATTCTTTCTGCCTCGACTCTGGAGGATCTCAAGCACGCTGCGGCGGCCGCCGAGGAAAGTTTTCGCTACCCAGACGAACTGTGGGTTCGAACCGTCTATGAATTTGCCGCTGCCTACCATCGGGAAGTCATTAGCCCTGATCACGTGATCCAGGCACTGGCACCTCTTTACCGGGGCAAGGCCTATACATTTCTGGTGGAAAATCGAGATGCCTCAGCCGAAGAGGTTGAGGAAAGGATAGAAAACCTGTGCCTGACGTTTGAGCGACTCAAACCGTATCTTCTGGAACTATGGAACGGAAGGAAGTGAGGGCGAAATGTGGGAGCTGATCGTTACAGAGTTGAGCGAAGCGACGCGCGAGATTGTAGGGAGCATGGCGCGCTTCTTGCCGCACTTGCTCGAAATGCTAATTATTGTGATCGCAGGTTGGATCATTGCGTATTTGTTGAAATACATTGTCCGCAGCATTCTTCGGCTGATCCGGTTTGACAAGATGTCCGAACACGCTGGGGCGGCACAGCTTCTCAACAAAGCGGCTCTTCCCCCGCCGACCGAACTTCTGAGCCGGTTCGTTTTCTGGCTGGCCTGGTTGGGCTTCATTCTGATTGGGATCAGCGTACTCGACATAGTAGGCATGCAGGAACATATTTCGAGTTTCTTCGGATTCCTGCCCCGCCTGTTTGCGGGACTTTTCCTGCTTGTCGTCGGACTGCTGGGAGCAAGCTTTTTTTCACGGGCAGCTCTACTGGCTGCGGTAAATGCCAACCTGCCCTCGCCCCGGTTGGTGAGTACGTTGATCCGGGTTTTAATCGTGGTGTTCACCCTGTCGATGTTTTTTGAGGAAATAGGCCTGGCCGAACGCACTGTGCTGGTCACCTTCACGCTGGTCTTTGGGGCGCTTATGTTGGGGATGGCCATAGCGTTTGGGCTGGGAGGACAAGACCTGGCGAGACGTTATTTGGAACGTAGACTGCTCTACGATAAGGATAAAAAAGAGGAGCAGGACGAGCTCTCGCACCTGTAGACTCTGTTGCTGTTGCTGATTCTGAGGACGAAGAAGCGTGACGAAACAGGCGCGGAGGTTCGATATAAGATCGTTCGAGGTGAGAGCGAATGTAGTCAAGTTTCTGCCATTGTTGTGTTTTCTGACTATGCTTTCGTCCTCAATGGGCAAGAACGATCAGCCGTCGCAAACTCCTTCCGTCGAAAATATCGTCGCCAGACTGGTTGCCGCCAATCAGCGGCGATCTCGGGATTTACGCGGCTATCACGGAAGACGCACTTACCATCTCGACTATCGTGGGTTCCTGGGAAGCCACAGTGCTCAAATGCAGGTAGACGCTGTGTATACGGCTCCTGACAAGAAAGAATTTAAAGTGTTGTCACAGAGCGGCCCAAAGGTGTTAATCAATCGAGTCTTGTTGAAGTTGTTGGATAGCGAGAAGGAAGCATCTCTACAACAAACCCGAAGACAAATTGAACTCAGCCCGGAAAACTACACCTTCAAGTTTGTCGGAATTCAACACGCGCCCGATTCTTACGTTTTGAGCGTGGAGCCACGTGAGAAAAATCAATTCCTCTACAGCGGAAAGATCTGGATTGACCCGGTCGATTTCGCCGTTATGCGCATGGAGGGCGAGCCAGCGAAGAATTTATCCCTCTGGATCAGCCGCACCACGATCGAATATGTCTGGACTAAGATTGGTGAGTTTTGGCTCCCCTCCAGCACTAAATCCGTTACTCAGGTGCGCTTGGGCGGCACAGCCACTCTTACGATCCAGTACACAGACTATCAAATCACAGGATTGAGCAAGACCGACATTCCTCGCGGCAGCGATAAATCGGTTCTCCCTGATCCTTCTTCGGTGACGCCTGATCAGCAGTGAATTCGCCGCCGCATTGTTAACCCGATAGACCCATATCCCGATCAGTGTGGGTTTAGATGAAACTCGGAATTCAAATGCTGAACTTGATTTTGGCGATGCTCTTGGGCACTACGACGGTTTCGGCACAAGCAATCGTTAAAGCCGATATTTGCGCCATTGCGCGACATCCATCGTCGTACAAGGGCCAGTTGCTGTCGCTGAGAGGGCAGATTAACTGGAAAACAGAAAATCTATTGATCTACGAAGAGTGCAATGAAGGATCGGCAGGCATCGTGCTAGTTCTCAATGAGAGAAAGGTCGAGCCCAAACCGACCTTCGCCCTGCTCGAAAATGACAGCTTGCGACGCTTCCAACAATACATCAGTGCCCGAGTAGAAGATCAATCCGCGGAGCCAAAGAACGGTGTATGCATCGGGTGTAATTGGAAATATTGTCAAATCGATTTGACCGTGACTGGGCGACTTGATGTGGTAAGTGAAGCCGAAGCGCGGAACGCCGAAGGATTTGGAAACGCCGGGCGAGAGCGCTATCGGCTCGTGGTTGAATCGGTTGACAATCCTATCGCGAAGGAGTGCAAGCGATAGTCAATCCGACCGAATGAGTCCGTGACGGGCATTTGGCTAGGGTCGCGCCTATTTCGCGAGCGCTTCCTGGCGAATAATCTCTTCGACTCTTTTGAGGTCATCTTCAGTATCGATTCCGACTGTATCGAAAGGCGTGTGTTGAAGATGAATCGGTATGCCGTTTTCCAGGAAGCGGAGTTGCTCTAGCTTTTCAGCGAGTTCGAGTGAAGATTCCGGGAGAGCCACAAAACGGTCCAGCGCTGGCTTTCTGTAAGCGTAAAAACCAAGGTGCTTAAAATGAGCGGCGCCTGTGCTGTCACGATCGTGAGGAATGGCCGCCCGGGAGAAATAGAGCGCTTTCCCAGTCGCGTCGGTCACTACTTTTACAACGTTAGGATTTTTGACATCGGCTGCCTTTGCAACGGTTTTCAATGTGCCGACCACGATTTTCGGATCAGACATTAATTCAATTAGCGCTGACAAATGCTCCGGACGGGTCAGCGGTTCGTCTCCCTGCACGTTGAGATAAACGTCGGCGGAAGCACGGTTAGAGATTTCATGTACACGCTCGGTTCCGCTTCGATGCGAGCTTAATGTCATCTGTACATTGCAACCTCGTTCCCGACAAATCTGTGCGATTTCATCGGAGTCGGTTGCGACTAAAACCTCGTCCAAAAGTGTGCAAGCGCGAACGGCGTTATAGACCCGGAAAATCAAAGGCTCTCCCGCAACTTCGCGCAGCATCTTGCGAGGCAGTCGCGTCGACGCCAGGCGAGCAGGGATTACCGCCAAAACTTTCATGTGCGCCTATAGTCTCGCTTTCCTTACGAAAGTTGCAAGGGTGGACACAGTTGGTGACGCCCGGAAAGGTTTTTTGACGCTACGGAATTTCGCCTGTTAGACTGAAAGCTTGCCAAACGATAATTTGGATGAGAAGGGAAGTCCGTGCGCGCCGAAACTCGTCATCAGCTAAAACAAGACCGTTTTAAGGGAGTCACCATGGGGGCTGCGGAAGCGACCGCCCATTGGACAGTGGAGCACAAGAACACGCTTCTGGTTGCGGCGGCTGTCTTGATGGTCGCCATTTTGGCCATCACAGGCGGCTGGTACTACATGAATCAGCGAAACGATCAAGCCAGCCTCGGACTCTCACAGGCGGTTCGCACATTGGAGACTCCGACGCGTCCGGCAGGTATGCCAGCGCAGGCGGAATACTTCACTTTCGCGTCCGACAAAGAGCGGCAAACGACGGCACACAAACAATTTCAGGCTGTCGTAGATAATTATCCGCATACGCATTCCGCCGAGTTTGCTCTTTATTTCCTGGGCGTGACTGATGCGAGCCTGGGAAACAATGCGGCTGCTGAACGTGAATTCAAGGACGCTGCCGCCCTCCGCAATCGGGATGTCGCGGCATTAGCCGAGTTTGCATTGGCTTCGCTGTATCGCAACACGAATCGCACCAAAGAAGCCATCGATCTTTATAAGAAGCTCATCGATAAGCCGGCAAGCACGGTGGGAAAGTCCACCGCGCAAATGGCTTTGGCAGAAACCTACCAGGCAGCGGGACAGTCGGCCGAAGCCAAGCGAATCCTGGAACAGATCCAGAAAGAAAATCCTGCCAGTGAAACCTCGCAGCTGGCTTCGCAGAAATTGCAAGAACTCCAATAATGCGGCCCGGGCGATGGGCGGTTGTCCTACTGTGCTTCGCGATTCTTATTCCATCTTCTTCCCTGGCGCAAAGCAACCGTCCCGCAGCCGCAGTGTCTCCCGCCATCGCGCAGCGTCGCGCGGGCAATTTGCGCCATGGGATCAATCTCAGCGAATGGTTTGCGCAGGTTTACGATCCCAAAGGATACACGCCCGAGCATTTTCAGAACTGGACCACAGAGGGGGATATTGCGCTCATAAGAGCGATGGGATTTGATCACGTCCGGCTGAGCGTGAATCCCGCCCCTATGTTTCGCAATGGCCATGCCAATGAAATTCCTGACGATTACTTGAATTACCTTGATGCAGCCGTGAAGATGATTCTCGATCACGGCCTTGCGGTGATAATCGACATTCATCCGGATAGTGATTTCAAAGCCAAGCTCAGCGATGACGGCTTCGTCGAACAATTTGGAGACTACTGGCGGGCGTTGGCACAGCACTACTCGAGTTATGATCCTGATCGCGTTTTCTTTGAGATTTTGAACGAACCCGAGTTGCGAGACCGCTATCGATGGTCCGGGATTCAAACCAAGCTGGCAGCGGCAATTCGCGAAGGTGCTCCGCAGCACACGATCATCGCGGCTGGCGCGCGCTATTCGGCCAACGATGAGCTCTTATTTCTCGATCCTTTGAGCGATCCCAATGTCATCTATAACTTTCATTTTTACGAGCCGCATGTTTTCACTCATCAGGGAGCGACGTGGGGCGTGAACTTCTGGCACTTCGAACGGCAATTGCCGTATCCGTCAACCCCTGAATCGGCGGCGCGAGTGGCAACGCAAATCCCCGATGACATCAATCGTCTGATAGTTCTCCGTTACGGAATGGAACGTTGGGACGCAACTCGCATTGGAATGGAAATTGGGCAGGTTGTGCAGTGGGCAAAGCGCTGGAATGTTCCGGTCACATGCAATGAATTTGGCGCGTTCCGGAAATATTCCGATCCGCGAGACCGGGCTGCCTGGATTCATGACGTGCGCACCACGCTTGAACAGGACGGAATCGGTTGGACGATGTGGGACTACAGCGGCGGGTTTGGCGTGGTCACAAAAGCTAATGGGCAAGCGACTCCGGACGAGGTGACAGTGCGTGCGCTGGGTCTGACGATGCCTGCGACATCCCAACGGTGAGCTTGAACAATTCAATGTTGTTTCCGAATGATTCAATCTTCAGCTCTTTGAATTCCGGCGTTGCGGCTTGTAGTTTCGGACCGATTCCAGCTCCCCAACCCTCCTGCACCACCCAGACTGTGTCTCCAGGTCGCAAACCGTAAGTTCGAATCATCTCGGCATACAAATCCGGAAATGTAGCCGGATCGAACGACCAAACATTGGCGACGATCAACTGGTATCCACCGCACTGCAAGACCTCGAAATCGGAATGAGGAGCTTCGGCAGAAGTCTGTTGCTCACGGCAAAGATAATAGCCCAGCAACATACGGGTCTGAACGTCAACAAAAAGCGGGACGGATCTCGGTATTCGTTGTTGAATAAACGCGAGCGAGTGCTCCATTTGGACTCGGCTTTGATCGGCTCGGGTCATGTAAGGTTGATGCGGCGTTCCGAATGCCGCACAGGCGGCTACGATGGCCAGCGTCAAAGCCAGCGACCCGACGGTTCCCAGCTTAGAGATTTCAGCAATAAAAAAGCTAATGCCGGCGAGGGCGAAGACAGCCAGGAAGACGGAATGGCGAGTGCCTCCGAAGGGATATGCACCGAGCAAACCGGCCGCGCAATTCAGGGCAAATGGGAGAAGGAAGAAAGTTGCCAGCTGCCAACCCGCCGGACGTGACCGCGTAGGGACAGCCGCCCCCGGCTGTCCAGCCGAGCCCAGCTCGGCAGGGGGCTGTTGTTTACCCGCAAACGCAACCGCGCGCTTGTTCCCGCCTAGACAGCCGGGGGCAGCTGTCCCTACGCGGAGAAGTAAGATTACTCCCCCGATGAAGCAGAGCCCCATCAAGTCGCCGATAACTAGGTGGCCGAAAATGTACTGAAAGACTCCGAAAGTGCGTCCCACGATGAAAAGCAGGACGTGATCCTGACCGGGATGAAAATAGGAACGGCGCAACCAGCCCTCGGTCGCCTGTTCTGCCAACGAACTTCCCTTGAGCTTCGAGATGTGAGTCCGGTAAAGAAAGATGAACAGCGCGAGCGCTCCCGCCTGACCCACAACCCAGGCGATGACCACCTTCATTGAATCTCGTTTTTCAGCGAGTCGAATTACGGCATAGATACCAATCGAGGCGGTGAAGAACATCGCCGAGTAGTGAGAGAGCATTGCAAGGTACAGCGAAATCGAAAACAGCACCATCACGCGGGCTGAATCTTCGTCCAAAGCTCGTTCGAATAGATATGCAGCCAACGTCATGAATAGAAGCAGCAGAGAATACTGCCGGACCTGCGCGGAAAGCGATACCAACGAGGGAAGTAAACAAACGAAGGTCAGGCCGAGTACCGCTGCCTTACGTCCTAAGATGATTTCCAGCCATTTGAAAAACACAAAGCAGAACAAGATACCCGCGATAATTGAGGACATCCGCAGCACAAGTTCCGAGTCGCCGAGATAGCGCCAAAAGTAGAGAACGAAAATCAGCAGCGGAGGATGGGCGAGCGTCAGGCTGGATTTGTAAGCGAGAGCTAAAGATGTTCGATTCGCGACCAGGAAGTGCTGCGCTTCGTCAGGATTGAGAAATATGCCGGAAGCGGCCCAGAGGCGTACTACGAATCCCATCGCTAAGATGATGGCGGCAATTTCGTTCGGGTGATGCTGTATCCGGACGTCCCATTGTCCTGGTAGTGCAGTTTCTTGAGAAGAGAGCCCGTCCCGCGCCCGATTTCTTATAAGACTCATCAATCAAGTGGACCTGACTCGGTTTTGTCGAGCATCACCATAGCAGGAGTGAAGGGGCGAGGTCGACACTTCGAATCGTGCCGAGCAGGGCAAATCGGTAGTAAACTGCTTTTGAGGACTGGAACAGGTATGAAATACCGAATTGCCATGTGGGCGGGTGCAGGCCTTCTAGCTGCGGGCTTCTGGGCTCTTTATTTCCTCACGACGACTCCGATTCCGATGACTTCGGACAACCCAATATGGACTCTTGTCCGCATAACCTGTCCGATTGTGTCTGCCAGTTTTTATTTTCATTTTCCCCTTGGTGTGTTTTCGTCGCTCATTGCGAATACTGCTACGTATGCATTGATTGGTCTGATCGGAGAAACCCTCCGGCAACAACTGAATCCCGCAAGATGATTGCGGTTCCTTGACACCTCTCGCACACGCCTTTATTCTTAAGTGTTGCTCCCTGGAGAAACTTACGCCTCCGGGCGTATTTCCGCGGCCGTTACGGTGTGTGGCGGGGGCGCGGAGGTCCCGATGTTCATCGAAATTAAGGAATTGGAACTTCATCCTATTGATTTCGAGGAGAAGTTTCGTCCGGGCGTGATTGGTTTTGGCCCTGATCTCCGGCAGAGGACGCCACTGACGGCTTCCGGCCGGGCTCAACTCGTTGAAGAACGTCACGGGAAGCACGAGCGAATAAAAGACATCCGCATTACGGGACATCTGGACACTAACCTCGAATCGGACTGTGCACGGTGCCTTGAGCCGGCGGTTCAGAAGGTGACTCGCGAATTCGATTTGCTATATCGCCCACTAGGTTCTGATTCGGGCCGGTCAGAGTTATCTGTCACCGCCGCTGAAGCGGAGGTAGGCTATTATCAAGGCGAGGGGTTGCTGCTGGAAGATGCTCTTCGCGAACAGGTTTTGCTTGATCTACCGTTGAAGGTAATCTGCCGCGACGACTGCAAGGGTCTTTGTCCCCATTGTGGAGCGAATCTGAATGGTGGGCAGTGTACGTGTGCTGCGCCGCTCGAAGACCCACGGTGGACCGCGCTAAGAGACATTCGAAGCAAGTTGTAAGCTTAAGTTTTGAAATTTGTTAGTTTGCCCGGCGCTCTCATAGCAGCCCGGCTTTTGAAAAGGAATCTGATGCCTAATCCTAAACGTAGACACTCAAAGAAGCGCACCAGCACGCGGCGCGCTCACGACTTTTTGACCAGCCATTCGCTCTCCGAGTGTCCTAACTGCCACGAGCGCAAGATGCCCCACCATGCCTGCCCAAAGTGTGGGTACTACAAGGGCCGCGAAGTCCTCAACGTTGAGGAATCGAGTTAATCTCGCAACCCCATGCCAAGCGTCATAGCCTTGGACGCGATGGGTTCCGACCGGGCGCCGAAACCTGAGATTGAAGGCTCCATTCATGCGGCGCGGAACTACGGCATTCATGTGCTATTAGTGGGGCCGGAAGCTGCCTTGCGGGAAGAACTGTCACGCTATCCAGCAGCCCGGGATCTTCCAATTGAGATCGTCCATGCCAGCGAAGTCATCACCATGGATGACAAGGCTGTGCAGGCAGTGCGTGCCAAGCGAGATAGCTCCATGCGCGTTGGGCTACGCCTGGTGCGCGAGGGACAAGCTCAGGGATTCGTTACTGCCGGCAACACCGGCGCTGCCATGGCAACCGCAAAAATGGTGCTGGGAGCCATCCCGGGAGTGGATCGTCCCGCACTAGCTGCCGTATTTCCAACCGCCTTGGGGACCGCTGCCGAACTACTGGACGTTGGGGCGAATGTCGACTGCAAACCGGAAAACCTCGAGCAGTTTGCGGTCATGGGGGAAATCTATTTTCGCAGCATGTTCGGTACCCGGCGTCCGCGCGTGGGATTACTCTCCATTGGCGAAGAAGAGAGCAAGGGAAACGAACTAACGCGAGAAGCTTTTCATCTTCTCAAAAAGCTTCCTTTAAATTTTGTGGGAAATGTTGAAGGACGCGATCTCTATGGCGGTAAAGTTGACGTCATCGTGGCGGACGGTTTCGTAGGCAATGTCGCCCTGAAAGTTTCGGAGGGCGTGGCTAATCTCGTCCGGTACACACTTAAAGAAACTCTGAAGGCGACTATCACGCGACAGGTCGGATATCTGCTCTCGCGCAGCGCCTTCGCCGATTTCAAGAAACGGCTTGATCATACGGAATACGGTGGCGCGCCTCTCCTGGGAGTGAAAGGCGTATGCTTCATCACCCATGGATCGTCGAACATGAACGCAATAAAAAACGCGATTCGCGTTGCGGCCGAGTTTGCCGACCGAAATATCAATGACACGATTGAGACCGAACTGGCCTCGCTGCGCGCCGGAGCTATGGTTAGCGGCTAGGGTCTGGATATTCGGGTGCCCCCAGTTCTCGCGTCTTTTGCGAGAAGTGGGATCAGCGGGGACGACGGTGAAATTCCCTTTATGACAACTACAGTAGCACCCACAAACGGTCCCATCGCATTCCTCTTCCCGGGCCAAGGGTCCCAAACGATCGGCATGGGAAAGGATCTTGCGGAAACCTATCCAATCGCCCAGCAAACGTTTGATGAAGCTGACGACTCCCTGGGCTACAAGATCTCAAAGCTCTGCTTCGAAGGCCCGGAAGACCAACTGCGGCTCACGGAAATTACGCAGCCGGCGATCCTGACCGCCTCAGTCGCTGCATACCGCGTTCTAAACGAAAAAGGTATCAAGCCTGCCTGCGTGGCGGGGCACAGTCTAGGAGAGTATTCTGCGCACGTTGCGGCTGGGACGATATCGTTTCACAACGCAGTGCGGACTGTGAGAAATCGTGGAAAGTATATGCAAGAGGCGGTTCCCGTGGGAGTGGGAGCCATGGCCGCCATTCTAGGCATGGATCTCGACGCGGTGACCGCCCTGTGCAACGAGGCGGCGCAACACGAAGTGTGCGAGCCGGCGAATATCAACTCATCGGAACAAATTGTGATCTCGGGCCATGCAGCCGCTGTGGAGCGCGCCGTCAAATTGGCTGAGGCCCGGGGAGCCAAACGCGCAATTTTGCTGCCGGTAAGCGCACCTTTTCATTGCTCCCTGATGAGGACGGCGCAGGAAAGGTTAATCCCCGATCTTAAGGAAGTGATCTTCCAAAAATCCCGTGTTCCCGTAATTTGTAACGTGGACGCAGCTTCGCATTATGAGCCCGCCAAAAGCCGCGACGCATTGGTACGACAGGTGACAGGATCGGTTAAGTGGGATCAATCTATTCGGCTACTGATTTCAAGCGGAGTTCAAACTTTCATGGAAGTGGGTCCCGGCAAGGTCTTAAGTGGATTGATGCGGCAGATTGATCGCTCGAAAAATAGTCTGAGCGTCGGCGATGAAGCATCATTGCAGAAAGCTTTGAAGAACTTCGCAGCAGTGAGCGCTTAGGGACGCCGACCGGCAATTAGGAGCAATCCTCCCCAACTAGTGCAGTTTGCGTTTGATCGGAGGTTTACTGAGGAGTATCCGTCTTTCAAGCCGGTTCATGTTCCGGCC
>JGI12635J15846_10005294_pt1 | contig 11148 bp, 10 predicted proteins | sample BlaSpr_A8_OM2_M2_FD_15846 | JGI IMG/M metagenome (IMG submission 15846) | reverse complement strand
CTGTCCTTCGTGCGGCTCGCCTCGAAGGTCGGGCACGCCGGCTCGGTCTACGGATTGATCCGTTATGCGCAAGGCCGGAACCCGGGCTTCATTGCCGGTTGGGCACTCCTTTTGACGTACGCGCTTTTTGTCGCTAGCGCGTTGTTCGGCTTCGGCCTGTTCGCCTCGATGCTGTTCGATCCGATCGTCAAGATCGCCTGGCCCGTCTATAGCGTGGTCTGCGGCATCGTGGTGTGGTGGGTCACCTATCGGGACATCAAGCTGTCGACGCGCTTGATGCTGTCGATCGAGTTTCTGTCGATCATGCTGCTAATCATTGTCGCCATGGTGATCCTTCACAAGCAGCCGTCCAGCGCGGTGCCATTCCAGGTCGGAGGGGCCGGCATCGTCGGCATCAGCCAGGGCCTCGTGTTCGGCGTCATGACGTTCATCGGCTTCGAGGCGGCCGCTTCGTTAGGCGAGGAATCGCGCAATGCCTTCCGCGACGTACCCTTTGCGATCGTCGCCACGGTGCTGATCGGCGGCGCATTCTTCACCTTCGTCTCGTATGCGCAGACGATCGGCTTCGGGCTCGACAACATTAAAGCTTTCGCCGCCGCTGCAACGCCGGTGAATGACCTGACGAGCCGCTATCTCGGCGAGCCGTTCAACGTGGCCATCAAGTTCGGCGCGCTGATCAGCAACCTCGCGATGGCGGTGGGCTCGGCCAGTGCGGCTTCCCGACTGCTGCTCGCGCTGGCGCGCGACGGCTTCCTGCCGCGGCCGGTGGCCAGCATCAACAGTTTCGGTTCGCCAAAACTCGCGACCCACATCGTGATGGCTCTGAACATGGGGCTCGTGGTGATTCTGCCGTTTGTCGTCGCGAGTGCGTCCGACTTGTACGGCTATCTCGGCACGATTGCGACGCTAACCGTGCTGGTTGCGTACGGCATGATGAACCTGGCGACGCTGACTCACTTTGCACGGCAGGACCTGCAAACCGGCAAGCCATACCGGCTGGTGCCCCCGATCATCGGTCTGCTGCTGTCGGCGTATGTGCTGTTTGCCAATGTGTATCCGGTACCGGCCGCACCGTTCAATATGTTCCCCTACCTTGCCGCAGCTTACATGCTGATTGGCGGAGCGATAATGTTTCTCTCGACCCGCAAGGACAGTTCGCGTGCGATGGATGCCTATGTGTTTCATCGCGTCACCCCGACTATCGACGATGCTACTCAGGAAGTTGAAGGGCGTTCTCAAGCATGAACCACATCAGCAAGACCATACACAGCTGCCGCAACTGCGGCAGCCTGCATCCCTATTGGGACAAGTGCGTACCGCCTGCCATGCATGTCGAGCCTGGCGAGGTCTTCAGCCTGACCAGCCCCGACGCATCCAACGGCGCATTGAGCCGCCATTCGACCGCGGCGGACATCGCGACGATCGACTTTAATAAGCTCGATCCGCTGTGCGGGCCGATCTACGTCGAGGGCGCGAAGCCCGGCGATACCCTCAAGGTCGACATTCTGGACCTCGATCTGGGCGACTGGGGCTGGACCGGGTTGATGCCCGGCTTCGGCTTGCTCGCCGAGGACTTCAAACAATCGTACTTCCGCAGCTTCGACTTGACGGGCGGGTCGGTAGACTTGTTTGGCATACCGTTCAAACTGCAACCGATGCTGGGCGTGCTTGGGGTCGCACCCGCGGCACCCGGGCCGCACTCGTCGATTGCCCCTACCCGTGCGGGCGGCAACCTAGACGTGCGCTACATGAATGCAGGTGCGACCTTGTATCTGCCCGTGTACAACGATGGCGCGTTGCTCTCGGGCGGCGACGGCCATGCGTTGCAGGGCGAGGGCGAGATATCGGGAACGGCAATCGAAGCGCCGATGACCGCGACGCTACGGGTCGACGTCATCAAGGGTGGCCCGCCACTACTCGCGCCGGTGCTCGACATGTCCACATCCAGCTATACCGAAACCGAGTATCGCAACTTCCTTGGGGTCCAGCCCGACCTGTTTCTCGCGGCCCAGGATGCGTGCCGCTTTGCGGTAGATGCCCTGTCCCGCAGTCTCGGCGTCGAACCGTACGAGGCGTATTCGATCATGGGTATGGTCGGGGAATTGCGGATCCACGAGATCGTCGACAAGCCGAACTGGGTCGTCGGCTGCATGCTACCCCGTACCTTGTTCGCGCGTGGCTGAAGCGTTGCCGCAACCAATGGTCCGAGGCACCGTGCAAAGCGCCTCGGCCCCCTGCTGAAGCGAACAGGAGAGGCTCGCCGAAGCCTGACGGCTTCGGTGCAAATAGCGATGGCGCATCGGTTAGAGTGTCAAGCTGACCGATCTAAGCGCATTGTCACTTTGTTGAGGCGGTCCGATACCGGCAACACTTCGCGCTCAGGCGAGATCGACTACGTGCCTCGCTTTATCGCAAACAGCTCGCCGAACGCCTTGCCGCGTGGCATCACTCCACTGAGCTCACCCAAGATCCGCCCGCTTTCTGAGCAAATGCGAATCCTCCCCGCTATGGCGTCGCTAACGCTTCAACGTGACAGCGCCCTTACCGCCACTATTGAGCTATGCGATCGGCTCAAAGACGGGCGGCGAGAAATTAGGAGCGCTTTTGATGTGATTAACAAATCGATCGATAATTGGCATCTCGCAGCTATTCCAGATCAAGCTCGTTTCGATTGAAACCGGCATATCTTCGACATGCCTATACACCACGCCCGGGCGGGCAAACCGCGCAAAGACCTGTGGCACCCACGCAATGCCCATCCCCGCTGCGACGAGGCTGACGATGGTCTGCATCTCGATGGCCTCCTGCGCGATATGGGGGGTGATCGACTTCACGTGGTAGTACGACAGCAGCGCATCAAAAAGCGACGGCACGATGTGGCGAGGAAAGATCACAACCGGATCCGAAGCGACGTCTGCGAAAAAGACCGGCTCCCGGTTCGCAAACGGGTGATTGACCGGAAGCGCGACGAGAAATGGCTCCACAAGCAAAGACAGCGCTGAAAGCCCGACCGGCACTGCTCCCAGAGCGTGCAGGATGAATCCGGCATCCACGTGGTCTGCGCTGAGCGCCGCGAGCTGCACATCGAGCGTTGCCTCGCGAAGTTCCACCAGGACGTCCGGGTTCGCGTGCCGAAAACCACTCACCCAGCCGGGCATCCTGCCATAGGCCACCGTAGAGGCGAACGCAAGGCGCAGCCGGCCGGTCTGTCCATCCGCGGCCGCCTTGACCATCCTTGGCAAATCGTCTGAAGCGCGAAGCAGGCGCCGTGCATGCTCGAGTAGCGCTTCCCCTCCCGGCGTCAGCGTCACCCTTTTCTTGCTGCGATCAAACAACACCACCTCAAGAGACGCCTCAAGGCTCTGCATTGCCTGCGTAAGCGGAGGTTGCGTCATGTGGAGCCGCTCGGCTGCACGTCGAAAATGTAATTCCTCCGCAACGGCGACGAACTGCCGTAGCTGGCGTATGTCGGTCATTGATATGTCTCGTGTATCAAATGTGTCTGTGCAATATATTGGACCCTTCAATTTTGATTCTCAATACTTTCCTCACCCAGCGAGATTTCGGTTCGCAGCCAGGCCCCACCTGCGTGCCTTGGCGGGAAATGAGTTCAAGTAGCAGTCCGTTTGTGCCCAAGCCATTGCCTCGACTTTTGCCAACCCTTCAGGATCTTCAAGATGACCAAGCTTTCAAAGGCCGTAGCTTCCCGGCGCCGAGCGCTCGCCGCGGCACTGCTTTCCCTGGTTGCATGGGCAACCTTCGGCTGCGCGCACGCGGCTTCGCTGGAAGAGATCAAAAAACGTGGCTACATTGTGGTGGCCACTGAAGACGACTATCGACCTTTCGAGTTCGTGAAGGACGGCAAGCCCACAGGTTTCGACAATGAAATGGTCGATGCGCTGCAGAAGTACGCGCCCTTTCAGATCCGTCATGAAATCTTGCCTTTCACCGGCATCCTCGCCGGTGTCGCGACGGGTAAATACGACATCGCGATCACGGGTGCAACGATGACCAAGGACCGGCTGCAATCACTCGATTTTGCCAGCCCGATCGCGGACGCCACCGACTATTACGTCAAGCGAAAGAACGACGACTCAATCAAGTCAATCAAGGACCTGAGCGGGAAACCAGTGGGCGTTCAGGCTGGTAGCGCACAACTCGCGCACCTGTCTCAACTGCAGGCACAGATCGAGAAGAGCGGCGGAAAAATAGGCAAGATCGTGCAGTACACCTCATATCCCGAGGCATACCAGGATCTGGCGCTCGGCCGGACTGATTATGTCGTGAATACAATTATCAATCTCACCACTTTGGTCAATCAAAAGCCTGACGTCTTCGCGCTTGGACAGCCCGTAGCCGCCCCGTCGATGGCAGCCTGGTCAGTTCAGAAGGGCAATGCTGACCTGCTGACGTATATCAATCAGTTCATCGCAAAGCAAAAGGCGAACGGTACGGTCGCGGAACTGCAGAAGAAGTGGTTTGGGCAGTCTTTCAATCTGCCCGTTGCCTTCACACCCGAGTACTGAACGCGAATGAGTTATTCCGATGTACTCTCGATCTTCAGTGGGGCGTTGACCACGCTCCTGCTGTCGGTCGCCGGTATTGCGCTGGGCCTGCCGATCGGACTTGGGATGGCATTGCTGCGTTGGGGGCGCCTGCCTGCCGTTGGGCCTTTCATCGCCGTCTACGTGAGCTTGCTGCGGGCATCCCCGCTCGTCACCCTGCTCCTGCTGCTGTTCTACGGATTGCCTGATATGGGCATTGAAATAGGTCCGATCGCCGCTGGCGTGCTCGCGCTCACCATGAATACCTCGGCGTTCTACTGCGAGATATGGCGTTCAGCTCTCCTCGCCTTTCCGCGGGAACAACTGGAGGCCGCGCGGGCGGTCGGCATGCGGCGCGGCATGTGTCTTCGCCGCATCGTGCTCCCGCAGATTGCACGCACGAGCCTTCCCGCACTGGTCAACGAAATGTCGCAACTGATCAAGGTAACCCCGGTACTCGCCATCGTCGGTGTGGTCGATATCACCCGGGCTGCGGTTCGCGTCGGCGCGGACACCTATGATCCATTACCGCCATTCTGCGTCGCCCTGGCGATCTACGTACCGATTATCTTCGCGCTGGTCAGCGTTCAGCGCTGGGTCGAGCGAAGAAAGGCTCGCCTGGAGACATCTGAATGATCCACTCGTTCGGCATTGTCTGGTTGCACCGTGATCTGCTTCTATCGGGCCTCGCGAACACCATCGTTTTATCAGTGTTGGCCGCATTGAGTGCGCTGATATTTGGCGCCCTGATTTCAACGGTCCTCGTTCGCCGCGCGCGTACGACTGCCCATATCGTCCGGTTCCTGATCGACGTGGCACGCTGCACGCCATTCCTGTTGTTTGCCTACATCATCTACTACGGCCTGCCATCGCTCGGACTACGTTTTGACAATTGGGGCGCAGGGCTTTTGGCATTGATCGCCTACCACTCCGCTTATATGGCTGAAATCCTGGGCTCGGCCTGGCGATCCCTGCCGCAGGATCCGATTGAAGCTGGCCATGCGTTCGGATATAGCGGCCTGCGCCTGTTTCGCCGCATCGTACTTCCGCCGCTTGCCCTGAACGCCGCGCCGGTGATAGGCAACCAGATCATTCAGATCGTCAAGGACAGTGCGTTCCTCACGATAATCGCGCTCCCTGAACTCACGCATGCAGCGAGCGCCATTCAGTCGCAGTATTTCGTCCCTTTTGCGGCCTTTATCATTGCCATGTTGCTGTATTGGGCACTCTGCCTGGTCGTCGAAGCCTGCGTATCGACGCTCGGTCGAATGGCGGATGCCCGACGGTGAATACCATGCACTCCCCTATGAAAATGGATGATTCCCGTGCCGTTCTGAACATCGTTGGACTCTCGAAGAGCTTCGGGTCCTTGCAGGTGCTCGATAACGTAAGTTTTAGCGTTGCCGCGGGAGAAACCGTCTGTCTGCTCGGGCCGTCCGGTTCAGGAAAATCGACGCTGCTGCGTTGCGTTAACTGGCTTGAGCGTCCCGACCAGGGGCGCATTCTGCTGAATGGAGCACAGATAGGCATCTCGAACGCCGGAGTCGTGATGAGCGACCGGGATCTCGCCACCATGCGCATGCGAATCGGCATGGTGTTCCAGCATTTCGCCCTGTGGCCCCATCTGACCGTTTTGCAAAATGTGATTGAGGCGCCGGTGCATGTGCAGCGCCGCCCCAAAGAAGCGGTGCGTGCAGAAGCCGAAGCGCTCTTGCGCCGCGTTGGAATGTATGAAAAACGAGACGCGTTCCCCGCACGTCTTTCGGGCGGTCAGAAGCAGCGGGTCGGTATCGCACGGGCGCTGGCGATGAAACCCGAACTGCTGCTCTTCGATGAGCCAACCAGCGCGCTCGACCCCGAACTCGTTGGCGAGGTGCTTGCCGTGATGCGGGATCTCGCGCTCGAGGGCATGACCATGGTCGTGGTCACCCACGAGATGGCTTTTGCAAGGGACGCGGCAAGCCGCATCGCCTTCATGGATCGAGGCACGATCGTCGAGAGCGCACCGCCTGACGTTTTTTTCTCTGCTCCGGCCACGGAGCGCGCACGCCAATTTCTGCAGCGCTATTCCGCTGCGTCAGACCGCTCGCTGGCAACCAGTTGACCACGAGCATAGCTAACCCACTACGCCAGGAACCCCGAGCGATGACATCCACAGAGCTGCCGGTATGAGTAATCATTCCTCCACCCCAATGAACGAGCGTGAAGCGCATCGCGCACGCTACGAGGCACTTCGCGCAGAAGGCCAGGGCGCGTCAGCGCAAGCGCTTCCACCCCTTACCGCGCGCGGTCATAAAATCCCGCAGGATGTCGTCCTGCATCGCGAACACCTGCCGGGGGGCTGGTATTGGACCACCCGTCTGGCGCGTGGCGAAGCGCTACGCATTGTCAACACGTCGGGCACCTCTGCTGTTTCGATGGTTGCCTGGTGTGAAGCGGATCCGTCCGAGCGCCTGAACACCGCCGACACAATGAAAGTGCAGTGGAGTACCGGGCTGCGCAAGGGCCGCGTGATTTATACGGAAATGGGACGGGTAGCCTTCTCTATAGTCGAAGACACCTCTGGCGCCCACGACCCGCTCGTTGGCCCAACCACAAAAGAATCGATGGAGACTGCGCTCGGATCGGGCGCAGCGAGGAACTCCCGCGATAATTTCTTCGCCGCCGCGGCAAAACTTGGATTGACGCGCCGCGACGTCCCGGCCTGTATCAACTTTTTCGCTCCGGTGGGCATCGCCGCCGACGGCCGGATCGCCTGGCACCCCGAGCGGCGAGAACCCGGCGACTTCATCGACCTTCGGGCCGAAATGGATCTCCTCGTCGTGTTGTCCAATGCCGGTCATCCGCTTGATCCGGCTCTGCAGGCGATACCCGCGCCGGTTGACGTGATCCAGTTTGCGGCGCCCCTACCCGGCTCCGATGACCTATGCCGTCATGCCTGCAGCGAAGTCGAGCGTGCATTCGAGCAAACTGAGCGGCATATTCGCCGCGGGAGCAATTCATGATGGATTCGTCCGGTTTTACTGACCTCTTGCTTGATGTGGTCATCCCTGCCCGCACACCGTGGTCTCACGTTTTACGACAGGGACAGAAGCTGCGTCTCATCGACGTTGAAGGGCAGCAGGCAGTAGACGCACTTTTCTACAGCGCCGCAGATACTGCGCAACGCTACAGCGCACAGGACACGGTGCGCGAGCAGGGATCGGCTTACATAGGACTCGGTACACAGCTTGTATCCAACCAGGGGCTCGTGATGGCGCGCGTTGTCGAAGACAGTTCGGGTCGACATGACACGCTGGCTGGTTGCTGTTCATGCGAGAGCAACGTCGTCCGGTTTGGTGAAGCAACGCGCTACCAGCACGCATGCAGAGAGAACTTTGTGCTGGAGCTCGGCCGCTACGGAATGGGAAAGCGGGATGTCGCACCCAACGTGAATTTCTTCATGAACGTGCCGATCGACGACGCCGGCAATTTCGCAGTTCTCGACGGCATATCTCCGCCAGGAAGCTACATTGATCTCGTCGCGGAGATGGATCTGCTTTGCGTATTTTCCAATTGTCCGCAGATCAACAACCCCAGCAATGATTTCAACCCGACGCCCGTACGGGTGCTGATATGGGACGCGGTGCCGCAGCCCGCTTAAGGGCTGACGGAATTTTCCTGCCATGCAGGACGTTTACTGCAACCGGGCAGGCTACCAATCTGTCCGGTCTCAGTTCTAAAAATGAAGCGCGAAATGGTAAAACTTAAATGATCGATCAGTACTGCTGGCCAGTAAACAAACAATGGCGGGGCTACCGCACCCTCCCTCTCTATTGCCAATCTGCCACCGCAGACAAGCGCCTGGGAACTTGAAGCATGAACGCTCCGAAGCTCAATGACCTCGACGCATGGCAAGCTGCACGCCTCATCGCAAGACGCGAGCTTCTCGCGGTGGATCTCCTGCGAGCGTGTCTTGACCGGGTTGCGGAACGCGACAGCGAGGTGCACGCCTTTGCGCACCTCGACCGCGATCTTGCGCTGGCGCAGGCTCGCGCGCTCGACAGTGGTCCCGTGCGCGGGCCCTTGCACGGACTGCCAATCGGCGTGAAGGATCTGTTCGACACCTTTGATCTACCCACCAGTTATGGCTCGCCGGTCTACAGTACGCACCGTCCGGTCGCGGACGCGGCTGCGGTCGCCCTGTGCCGCGAGGCTGGCGCCATAGTGATGGGTAAGACCGTAACGACGGAATTCGCCTATTTCCATCCGGGTCCCACCCGTAACCCCTGCGACCTGGCGCACACACCGGGTGGATCGTCGAGCGGATCTGCAGCGGCCGTTGCTGACCGCATGTTGCCACTGGCGCTGGGCACTCAAACGGCGGGCTCGGTCATCCGGCCCGCCGCCTATTGCGGCGTCGTTGGCTATAAGGCGAGTTCGGGGCGAGTACCTCGCGCCGGAGTCAAGAGCCTGTCGGAGACGCTCGATACGCTGGGAGGGTTTGGACGAAATGTGCGTGACGTCGCGCTACTTGGCGCTGTGCTCACCGGCGACACGCGACTCAACACCGACTTTGACGCTTCTGCCGCTCCACGCATTGGCCTGTGCCGAACGCCTGAATGGGCATCCGCTGAAGCCGACACACAACGTGCCTGGGACGCAGCGACTGACGCACTGATGCGTCTTGCACCGAGTCTCTCGGACGTCGCGCTACCGGACGATCTGCCGGATCTGGTCGCTTTGCAAAAAGAAATAATGGCATTCGAAATGTGTCGAGCACTGAGCGTCGAGCGGTTGCGTTACCGGGACCAGCTCAGCCCTCAATTGCAAGCGCTATTGGACAGCGGGACCAAAATTTCCGGTGCCGCACATGCCGCCAATCTCGTACGTACTGAGATGGCAAAGCATCGCGTTGACACCCTGTTCGATCAGTTCGACGTGCTGCTCGCGCCCAGTGCTGCCGGCGAGGCCCCGGTCGGTACCGACGCCACCGGTGACCCACTGTTTTGCCGCGGCTGGACTTTGCTGGGACTTCCCTGCGTGCATCTCCCGTTCACACGCGGCAGCAAAGGTCTTCCGGTAGGGCTGCAGTTGGTCGGACGCTGGGGCGAGGACCATCGTTTGCTCTCGAGCGCGCAATGGGTTTATGACAGGCTGACGAAATAGGCATGGCTCTCTGCCCTCGAACGTCCCTCCTCGCGTAGTCGCCTGCTATCGCAGCCGCCGGATCACTCTATACATAGAAGACAATAGATGCACGTCCACCTCGAAAATTCTACCTCCAAGCCGCGCCCGTTCTGGCTGACCCCCGAACTCGTCGACGCCGCGTGCGCAAGTCATCCTGAGTTGCCAGGTGACGTGAAGTTCACCGTCAATAGCGATCTTCAAGATATCGCGAGCAGCTTATCAACTGCAACTGCGCTCGTTACATCTTCCGGGGTCATCTGCGATCCGCGGTTCCCGCGCGATGATCTGGCCAGCGTTGCGCCTGACCTGCAGTTCATTCATCTCATCGATGCAGGTGTGGAAGATGTCATGCCGTTGAACTGGCTGCCGTCAAACGTTCAGCTAGTCAACAATAGTGGGGTTCACGTCGAGAAGGCGCGTGAGTTTGCGATCATGTCTTTGCTTGCACTCAACGCACGCCTGCCGGAAATAACGTGGAACCAGCGTCAGGCAAACTGGGAGCAGGTTTTCACGCCGCTCATTCGAGGCAAATCCCTGCTGGTAATAGGGCTCGGTGACATGGGGCAGGCGGCAGTAGCCGCTGGCCGCACGTTGGGCATGAGAGTCTTTGGCGTCCGGCGTTCGGGCATGAATGTACCCGGCGTCGAGCGAGTTTATTTACCGAGCCAATTACACGAGGCGGTCAAATTCTCCGACTTCATCGTGATCGCTACTCCCCTGACTTCCAGTACACGGAACCTCGTTGACCGCTCTGTATTGGAAGCTGCCAAGCCGTTAGCAGGATTGTTGAATATCGGCCGCGCGGACGTTCTGGATCACGACGCACTCGTTGAATTGCTGAAGAATGGTCATCTAAGTGGCGCGATACTAGACGTACAGCCGCGCGAGCCCTTACCCTCATCGTCAGAGCTTTGGTCCTGCCCGAACCTGATGATCAATCCGCACGTCGGTGCGGATGATCCCACCACTTATATGACGGAAACGATGCGCCTGCTTTTCGCCAATTTGCAGTGCCACCTTACCGGTCGGCCACTTCAAAATGTCGTGGATCGGGCAAACGAGTATTAAGACCCAGAGATACTCTGAAAGGTGCAGCAGTGGTGCCTTTAACATTCCACATCACAATGTGCTTGATCATTGATGCTCGCTGGACATACATCGTCGCCCTTCCCTTCACTCGGCGTTACGAAGCGGATAGCCTGTTCACGAACCGGTTCTGTCGCGATAAGGCGATTGAACCAAATGAAAACAAACTCCAGCGCTGAAAAAACCCGCAACCAGTTGGATGCTATGACACGGAGCCGGCTGCGGTTAGTGCGCGGGCTGTGCGCTCCCGCACCGGTCGTGTCTTCGCTACCCACGCCCGACAAACGGCATCTTGCTCGCCATGATGGTCATGAACTGCACGTTCGCATCGAGTGGCAAATCGGCCATG
>JGI12635J15846_10005293_pt1 | contig 11150 bp, 11 predicted proteins | sample BlaSpr_A8_OM2_M2_FD_15846 | JGI IMG/M metagenome (IMG submission 15846) | reverse complement strand
GCAGCCTGCTCGGCCTCAGCCTTGACAGCGGCGGCCCGCTCGGCTTGGGCCTTTTCGGCAGCGGCGCGCTGAGCCTGCTCGTGCTGGCGCTGCTGCTCGGCCTGCTCGTCGGCGGCCCGCTTCTCCTGCGCCGCGCGCTCCTGCTCCTGGGCTTTTTGCCGCGCCGCCTGTTCCGCATGCGCCTGCTCCTCGCGCGCCCGCTGTTGCGCCTGCTCGTCGTGCGCTGGCTCGGCCGGTGGCGGTTTGTCGGGTTGCGGCGGCGGGTTCGGCGGTGGCGGCGATGCCTGCGGCGGCGCATCGCGCACTACGGTGGCTTCGATGGCCAGGCTCGACGGCGTCGCCGCAGGCCGCCGATACTGCCACCATCCCCAGAGCAATAGGCCGACGATCCCTGCATGGATCAGTATCGACAGCACGATCGACAGGATGCGATCGCTCCGGCGTTCGGTCATGGCTGGGTCGGTGCCTTCGGCAACGGATCGGTCTGGAAGCCGACCTTGTGGGCGCCGGCCTGCTGCAGAATGACCATGGCCTGCACCACGCGGCCGTAACTGACCGCCTTGTCGCCATTGACCAGCACTGCGCGCTCGGGCGCGCGCCGCAGGGCCGCGCTCGCGCGCACCAGCACGGTCTGATCGTCGATCGGCTGGCGCGGATTGGCGCCCAGGTTGAGGTACAGCCGGCCCTGGGCATCGATCGACAGCACCAGCGGTGCCTGGTTCGCCTGGGCGGCGATCGGTTCGGCGGCTGCCTTCGGCAGGTCGACTTTGATGCCTTGGGTCAACAGCGGCGCCGTGATCATGAAAATAATCAGCAGTACCAGCATCACATCGATATAGGGCACCACGTTGATGTCGCCCATCAATCGGCGCTTGCCTCTGGTGAGAGCGGACATATCAGCTCCTGGTCCCGGCCGGCGCTAGCGAGGCGCCGGCACTCGAGCCGGCTGACGCCGCGGCGGGACCGCGCCCGGCGTAGCGCTGCAGAATGGTCGACAGCTCCTCCATGAAAGCGTCGTAGCGCAGCTCCAGGCGACTCACCTGATCAGCGTAGCGGTTGTAGGCCACGACCGCCGGAATAGCGGCAAACAGACCGATCGCGGTGGTCACCAGCGCCTCGGATATTCCGGGCGCGACCATCGCCAGCGTCGCCTGCTGCACGTTCCCGAGCGAGCTGAAGGCATTCATGATGCCCCAGACGGTGCCGAACAGGCCCACGTACGGACTGGTGGAACCGACCGTCGCCAGCGTCGCCAGGCTGTGCTCGAGCCGCTCGATCTCCTTGAGCTGCGCGACGCGCATCGCGCGGCGCGAGCCTTCCAGCAGCATGTCCGCCGCGACGCCGCCCTGCGCCCGAAGCCGCGCGAATTCGCGAAAACCGAACTCGAAGATGCTCTCCATGCCGGTGGCGCTGCCGCGCGACTCGATGGCGCGATACAGCGAACTCAGGTCGCCACCGGACCAGAAACTGTTCTCGAAGCGATCGGCATCGCGCTGCGCGCGCCGCACCACCATGCGCTTGCGGAAGATGATCGCCCAGGACATCAGCGAGGCGGCCAGCAGAATGCCGATGACAATCTGCACCACCAGACTCGCCTGCACGATCATGCGAAGAATCGACATCTCGCCGCCCATCAGCTACTCCTTGGGTACCGGCCGCGCGCAAGCGCTCATGCCGACAACTCTTTGACTATGACTTGCGGCAGACGCCGAGGTTTCAGGGTCCCGGCGTCAAGACAGGCGACGCGTACCGAGGCGATGAGCAGCACCTCGCTGTCGAGCGGCTCGCGCCAGATGCGCTGCGAAAATACGATGCTCGCGCCGCCTTCCAACGCCGGCTCGCAACTGATCGACAGCAGATCGTCGAGCCGCGCCGGACGCCGGTATTGCGCTTCGAGCGCCACCACCGAGAACACTACCCCGGGATCGCTCGCCAGCGCGAGCTGCGATACGCCGCGCGCGCGCAGCCACTCGGTGCGCGAGCGCTCCAGGAATCGCAGATAATTCGCATAATAAACAATACCCCCGGCGTCGGTGTCTTCCCAATAGACACGCGCCCGCCAGACGAAGGGCATCAAGCGCCCTCGCCGAACAACGGCAGGTTGGCGGCCGCGCGCTCGGGCATCTTCAGGCCGAAATGCTGCCAGCTCAGGCGAGTGGCGATGCGGCCGCGCGCGGTGCGGGCGATGAAGCCCTGCTGGATAAGGAATGGCTCGATCACGTCTTCGAGCGTGCCCCGTTCCTCGCCGATGGCTGCCGACAGGCTCTCGATACCGACCGGCCCGCCGTCGAATTTCTCCATGATCGTGAGCAGCAACTTGCGATCCAGCGCATCGAGTCCCTGCGGATCGACCTGCAGCAGATCCAGCGCCGCGTGTGCCGCGGGTTCATCGATATGTCCCGCCCCCTTCACCTGCGCGTAATCACGCACCCGCCGTAGCAGGCGGTTGGCGATGCGCGGCGTACCGCGCGCGCGCTGCGCGATCCGCAGCGCACCGGCGGCGTCGATCGCCACATCGAGGATGCGGGCCGAGCGCTGCACGATGCGCTCGATCTCGGCAACGCTGTAGAACTCGAGCCGCTGCACGATACCGAAGCGGTCGCGCAGCGGCGAGGTCAGCAGGCCGGCGCGGGTGGTCGCGCCGACCAGCGTGAACGGCGGCAGATTGAGCTTGATCGAACGCGCCGCCGGACCCTCGCCGATCATGATGTCGAGCTGATAGTCCTCCATCGCCGGATACAGCACTTCCTCGACCACCGGGCTCAGGCGATGGATTTCATCGACGAACAGCACATCCCGCGGCTGCAGATTGGTCAGGATCGCCGCCAGGTCACCGGGCCGTTCCAGCACCGGCCCCGCGGTCTGGCGCAGATTGACACCCAGTTCGGCGGCGATGATATGCGCCAGCGTGGTCTTGCCAAGACCCGGCGGTCCGAAGATCAATACATGATCCAGGGCCTCCGCGCGCATGCGCGCGGCATCGATGAAGATCGACAGTTGCGATTTGACCTGCTCCTGCCCGATATAGTCGGCCAGGGCTCGCGGACGGATCGCCTGATCGATAGCCTCTTCGGCACCGCCCGTGGCCGCGCCCACCAGCCGGCCGTCTTCCTGCGCGCTCATGCGCGCACCGCGCCCTGCAGGGCGCGCCGGATCAACTCTACGGTGGACAGACGGGCGAGCTCGGCACCGACTGCCTTGAGCAGCCGCGTGGCCTCCGCCGGCTTGTAGCCCAGTGACACCAACGCGGCGTAAGCCTCGGCTTCGGGGCCTGCGGTGCCCCGTGAACCCAGAGCGCCCGCCTCAGGTCCAGCGCCGGGCTCATCGATACGATCGCGCATCTCGACGATCAGGCGTTCGGCAATCTTGCGGCCCACGCCGGGAATACGCGTCAGTGCCGCCGCGTCGTGCTCGCGCACCGCGTGCGCAAAGGTGGCCGCGGTCCCGCCCGAGAGTATCGCCAGTGCGATCCGCGGCCCCACACCCGACACCTTCAGCAGGTTGCGAAACAGCGTGCGCTCCTCAACGCTCGCAAAACCGTACAGGATGTGCGCGTCCTCACGCACCACCAGATGCGTCAGCAGCCGGGTGCGCTCACCGACGGCCGGCAGGGTGTAGAAGGTGGACATCGGCGCCTCGACTTCATAGCCGACCCCGCCGACTTCGAGTAGCAGATGCGGCGGCGATTTGAAGGCGAGCACGCCCGCGAGCGTCCCGATCATGGCCCGCAAGCCCGGTGCTCAGGCCACATCGACCGCATCGAGCGCGCCCAGTCGACGCGTCTGGGCATGACACAGCGCCACCGCGAGTGCATCGGCGGCATCGGCCGCGAGTTTGATCTCCAGCAGCAGCAGCGTGCGTACCATGTGTGCGACCTGCGGCTTGGCCGCCGCGCCGTATCCGGTCACGGCCATCTTGATGGCTCTGGGGGCGTATTCGTGCACGCTGGCGCCGAGCGACGCCGCAGCGCACAAGGCCACGCCCCGAGCCTGGCCAAGCTTCAGCGCACTGTCGGGGTTGCGATGCACGAACACGCGCTCGATGGCGACGCTGTCGGGCCGATGTTCGGCCACCAGCGCGCTGACCGCGGCATAGATGCGCTGCAGCCGCACCACCATGTCGTGCCCGATCACGTCGACGCAGCCGCTGGCCACGTGACGCTCACCGCTGCCGCGACAATCGATGATTCCATAGCCGGTGCGCTGCGAGCCTGGATCCAGACCGAGCACGCGACAGTCGCGCGCGACCAGTCTGATCGACGCCGGTGCCACTGACGCTGCGGCGTTGCGCGGCCGGAACGTGCGCCAGGACTTGCTCGGGTATCGCGTCATGAATCCATTCCTCAAACGCACTTGCTGTAGCCGGCCATACCTTGAATGATAGCCGGAAGACACCAGCCACACAGCATGGAAACCGCGACCCCCGCACCGCCCGAAATCGCCGCTCAGCTCGACGCCGCGCGCGCGGCACTCGCCGAGCTTGGCGCTGACCAGGCGGGGCTCGAGGCCGGTTTCGCGGCTGCGCAAGCCGTGGCCGCCCTGACGCTCGATGCGAATCTGGCCGCGGGTACGATGCTGCATCGGGCGCGCCTTGCCGGACTGTCGCGCGAAAGCCCCCAGGTCGAGAAGCGTCTCGGGGCAAACAGCCTGCGCGTGGCCGAGGAGCTCGAGCGGCTCGGTGAGCTGCATCTGCCTGCGGGCTGGTCGGCAGCCGGGGCCTGAATGCGCAGCAGGCCGAGATCCTGCGCAACATGCTGCTGGCCGTGGCGGCCGACCCGCGCCTGGTGGTGGCGCACCTGGCCGAGCAACTGGTGCAGCTGCGCGAGGCGCGCGAACTGCCGGCGCCCGAGCGGCGCCGACTGGCGCTCGAGACGCGCGAGATCCTGGCCCCGCTGGCCAATCGCCTCGGCGTCTGGAGTCTGAAGTGGGAACTCGAGGATCTTTCGTTCCGTTACCTCGAGCCCGAGGACTACCACCGCATCGCACATGCGCTGGCCGAGCGGCGCGTGGATCGCGAGCGCTACATCGAGCGGGTGTGCGCGCTGCTGCAGCGTGAACTGCGCAAGGCCGGCGTCGCCGCGGCCGTGGTCTATGGCCGGCCTAAGCACATCTACAGCATCTGGCGCAAAATGCAGCGCAAACAGCTCGCCTTCGAGCAGCTGTTCGATGTGCGTGCAGTGCGCATCGTGGTCGAATCGATCGAGGACTGTTACGCCGCGCTGGGGGTGGTGCACGCGCTGTGGCACTACATCCCCGATGAGTTCGACGACTACATCGCAACGCCAAAGGACAACGAGTACCGCTCGATTCACACCGCGGTCATCGGTCCGGACGACAAATCGCTCGAAGTGCAGATCCGCTCGCGAGACATGGACCAGTATGCCGAGCTCGGGGTTGCGGCGCATTGGCGCTACAAGGAAGGCGGCGCACGCGATGTTGGGTATGAGCGCAAGATTGAGTGGATACGGCGCGTGCTCGATCCGGCGCAGTCGTCGCAGTTCGAAGGCGATCTGATCGAGCGCGCCAAGGCCGAGCTGTTTGCCGATCGCATCTACGCGATGACGCCGCGCGGTGATCTGGTCGATCTGCCGCGCGGCGCCACCGCACTGGATTTCGCCTATCAGGTACACACCGGTCTGGGCCATCGCTGCCGCGGCGCGAAGGTCGACGGCCGCATCGTGCCGCTCAATCAGCCGCTCACCAGCGGCGGCGTGGTCGAGATCATCACCGGCAAGCAGGCGGCGCCGAGCCGCGACTGGCTGTCGCCGGAACTGGGCTTTCTGGCCTCGCCCAAGAGCCGCGCCAAGCTGCGGGCGTGGTTCCGGCGCGTCGATGAGTCGCGGCACCGTGCGCTCGGACGCGAAACGCTCGAGCGCGAACTGGCCCGTGTCGGCGGCGGGCCCGAGCTCATCGCAACCCTGGTGCGCGAGCTGCGCGCCGAGAGCGCTGATGAGCTGCAGCGCCAGATCGGCGAGGGCGATATCAGCGCCACCGCGCTCAGCCAGGCGCTGTCGCGACTGCGCGCGCCCGCGCCGGCGCCGTTGACGGCGGCGCGCAAGCCGGCAACCCGCGCGTCGGCGCCACGCTCGCCGGTGGAGGTCGAGGGCGTCGGTGATCTGCCAACCACCATCGCCCGCTGCTGCGGGCCGGTGCCGCCCGAACCCATCGCCGGTTATGTCACGCTCGGTCGCGGCGTCACCATTCATCGGGCACGCTGCCCGAACCTGCTGCGTATGCAAACGGTCAATCCCAAGCGCGTGCTGCGGGTGGAATGGAACCTCGACACCGACAGCCTGCTGCCGGTGAGGATCCGCGTCGAGGCGCTCGACCGCCGCGGCCTGCTGCGCGATGTGTCCGATGTGATGGCGCTGGAGCGACTGAGCATCGACGGCGTCAATTCCGACACCGACCCGAACGATCGCATCGCTACCATCGTCATGCGCACCGCGGTGCGCGATAGTGAGCAGCTCGGGCGCGTGCTGCAGCGTCTGAGCGCCGTACCGAATGTACTGCGCGCGCTGCGGCTCGCTTGAGCTGCAAGGTGCGCCTGCAATCGAGCGACACACGCGGCCTGAACACTGGCGCGCAAGCCGCTGCGGTCAGCGACGGTGCTCAATGTAATTCTTTATATACCAGTAACTTAGGATTACAAGTGCATGTGGATTGTATCTGCTCGGCCGGGCATCTGACGGCCGCAATGAGCGCCCGCGGCGGGCAGCGGCGCGTGAGCTCGAGCAGTTGCGCCAATTGCCACGCCCCGTTGACCGGCCCCTATTGCGCCCAGTGCGGCCAGCACGCGCACGAGAGCGCACGCTCCCTCAGCGTGGTGCTGCACGACGGCTGGCACCTGATGACGCATATCGACGGCCGCTTCTGGTCCACGATCCGGACGCTGCTGTGGAAGCCGGGGCAGCTCACGGTCGATTACTTGGCCGACCGTCGCGCCCGCTATGTATCGCCATTACGGCTGTACTTCGTGCTCAGCATTGCGTTCTTCGCGCTGGCCGCGGCCAACTCGAACCTGCTGTCAAAATCCGCGCCGCCCAGCCAGGCGCAGCTGGCGCCGGCCGACGTTGCCGAACTGCAGCATGAATTGCAGCAAGACGCGCCTTCGATTGCAGAGCATGTAACGCCAACCGCCACTGGCATGGATGTGAATCTCGAGGCGACCGACTGCAGCAAGATCGATCTGCATTGGCCGTGGCTGCAGGCGCGCCTGCGCAGCGCCTGCCAGCGTGAAATCGCCGACAACGGCCAGTCGGCAGCGCGTGCGTTCGGTTACTACGAAGCGACATGGACGTCGCGACCCACCAGTGAGTTGCGCAACTGAAGTGGAGCACGAACGCCTGTGAAGAGCGATAATACGCTCATGCCGCTTTCGTTCACGCGCACTCTTCGGTTGAAGGTTCGTGCGGAAGCCTACTCATGGCTCAATGCCGCAGCGGTGGAAGTGAACGAGGTGTTCAACTACTGCAATGAGACCAGCCTCAAGGCTGCGACGCGCACGGATATCAAACGCAAATGGATGTCCGGCTTTGACCTGTGCAGCCTGACGGCCGGTGCCACCCAGTATTTTGACAAGATCGGCGCCGATACGATTCAGTCGATTTGCAACCACTACGCCCAGAAACGCCAGGCTGCCCGGCGCATCAAGTTGCGCTGGCGGGTGAGCCGTGGCGCCAGGCGATCCCTGGGATGGGTGCCGTTCAAAGCCGCGAGCCTCAAGCGCAAAGGCGTTTGCCTGCGCTTTGCCGGCAAGTGCTTTCGGGTGTTCGAGACAGAACGACTGGAAGGGATCAAATGGCAGGGCGGCTGCTTTGCCCAGGATGCGGTCGGGGACTGGTGGCTGTGTCTGCCGGTTAAGCTGGAGGCTGAGCAGACCATCGCACCCCTTGAGGCCGTCGGCATTGACCTGGGGTTGAAGGACATTGCGGTAACGAGCGATGAGGATCGCCTTGTAGCCGGCCGCTGGACACACGACTACGCCCAGAAGCTGGCCTCAGCCCAGCGCCGTGGCCACAAGCGCCAGGCTAAACGCATTCATCGCAAGGCGGCGCGCTGCCGGGCCGATGCCCTACATAAGTTTTCGACACAGATAGTTGATCGATATCAGAAGATTGTCGTGGGCGACGTGAGTAGCCTCAAGCTGGTCAGAACACGGATGGCGAAGTCCGTGCTGGATTCCGGCTGGGGAATGCTCAAGAATTTCCTGGAGTACAAGAGCCAGCAGGCTGCCAGGACATTCGAAGTCGTCAACGAGAGAAACACCAGCGTCACCTGTTCCACCTACGGGGCCCTGAGTGGCCCGCGAGGGGTCAATGGGTTGATTGTGAGATCATGGATATGTCGCGACTGTGGTGAGTTGCACGACCGGGACGTCAATGCGGCCCGGAATATCCTGATCGGGTCCAGGTGTCGGACCTCCGTGCGCGGAAACGAGTCATCGCCCTGGCTGATTCCGCCGAGCAGCGCCTATCGCGTTCGTGAGGCAGGGACAGAAGCAGCAAGGGCGGCGGCATGAGCACCGGGTACCGAAGATGATGTTCGTATTCCTGCCGCTCATGGCCTTGATCATGCTGCCCCTGTACCGCTCTCCGCGGCACTACTATGTCGAGCACCTGGTGTTCTTCCTGCACGCGCACGCCGCGCTGTTCCTGGTGATGATCGGCGACATGGCCCTCGGCATGGTGGCGCGATGGCTGCCTTATTTGAGCGCTGTTGCAACCGTCGGCGACGTCGCCGCGGCCTGCTACGCAGTCTGGTATGTGTACCGGGCGATGCGCCGATATTACGCTGATCGCCGTGCGCTGACGCTTGCCAAGCTGGCTGTCGTCGGCATTGCCTACCAGGTATGCCTGGCGATCATGGTGGCCGCGACCCTGCTGCTCAGTGCGCTGACGGCTTGAGTACGCTTCGCTGGACCCGATGGGCGGCAGATTCTGCCCTGACAGCGCCAGTGTGGCGCCCATCCTCAACCGACCAGGGCAATCTCGACGCGCTTATTGCGCCTGCCCTCGCTGCGGATCCTGAGCACCCTGATGCCGCCGATCTCGGCGATGTTGCGGACGTGCGTGCCGCCGCAGGGCTGCAAGTCGATGTCAGGAATCCTGAGCAATCGCACGCGCCCGGCGCCGCGCGGCGGCTGCACGCTCATGGTCTTGATCAACTCCGGTCGTGCGTCGAGTTCCGCGTCGGTAATCCACACCGTTTCGGTTTCCACGCCGCGCGCGATCAACGCGTTGGTCTCGCGTTCGATGTTGGCGCCATCGAGCAGACTCATGTCGATATCGAAATCGAGCCGCCCCTTGTCGGGCGAGATGTTGCCGCCGGTGACCGGCGCGATCACCACGCATGACATCACATGCAGCGCGGTGTGCAATCGCATCAATGCATGGCGGCGGTCCCAATCGATTTGGAGCGTGAGCGTCTCGCCAACCTGCGGCGACGTCGCGCCGGAGGCAGGAACATGCACGATGCTGTCGAGCGTATCGCCCTTGCGGGTGTCGGCTATCGCAATGCGCTCGCCGCTGGTACGCAATAGCGCGCCGCTGTCGCCCATCTGTCCGCCGCTCTGTGGATAGAAGATGGTGCGATCGAGCTCGATACCGCGTTCATGCACAGCGATGACGCGCGCGCTCGCGCTCTTCAAGTAGGCATCGTCTCGGAATAGCAGCTCGGTGGTCCGGCATTCATCCATGAGCGCACGCGCGGCCGGACTCAACGGTTGATGCTGTCGATCGCGCGCTTGTCCACCGCCAGCGCCGCCTCGTGCAGCGCTTCCGCCAGCGTCGGATGCGCGTGGATGGTGCGCTGCAAGTCCTCGGCGCTCGCCTGGAATTCCATTGCCAGCGTGGCCTCGGCGATCAGCTCGCCGGCCATGGGCCCGATGATGTGTACGCCAAGGACGGTGTCGGTCTCGCTCGAGGCGAGAATCTTCACGAAGCCTGCGGCGGCTTCCATGGCCCGGGCGCGGCCGCTGGCCGCGAACGGAAATACGCCGCTCTTGAACGCCGTGCCGGCGTCCTTGAGCTGCTCCTCGGTCTGACCAACCCATGCAATCTCGGGCGCGGTATAAATCACCGATGGAATCACATCGTAGTTCACGTGCGCATAACGGCCGGCGATGAGGTCGGCGACCGCGATGCCCTCTTCCTTGCCCTTGTGCGCCAGCATCGGCCCGCGCACGCAGTCGCCGATCGCCCAGATGCCTTCGGCTGCAGTCCGGCAGTGCGCATCGACCCGAACGAATCCGCGTTCATCGAGCTCGACGCCGGAATCGGGCGCCAGCAGATTTACGCTATACGGCCGGCGGCCGACCGCGACGATAACCTTGTCGGTACGAAGGGTTTGCGCTCCGGCCTGGTCGCTGTAACTGACGGAAACGCTGCCTTTAGCGACCGAGGCGCCGGTCACTTTGGCGCCGAGCCGGATATCGAGCCCCTGCTTCCTGAAGTGCCGCGCGGCCTCAGTGGCGAGCTGTTGATCGGCGATGGCGAGAAANGTATCGAGTGCCTCCAGTACCACCACCTCGGCGCCAAGCCGGCGCCAGACACTGCCGAGTTCCAGGCCGATGACGCCGGCACCGATGACGCAGAGCCTCTTGGGTACCGCCGCGAATTCAAGCGCATCCCAGGAATCGACGATGTACTCGTGATCGAAGGGAACCGTTTTGAGCTCGGTCGGGATCGAGCCACTGGCGAGCACCACGTTGCGCGCGTCAATCTCGGTTCTGGTGCCATCGTGCCGGGTTACTTCCACCCGCCGGCCCGGCAGCAGCCGCCCGCGGCCAAAGATCGCGCTCACGCCGGCCGCCTTGAACAGCGATCCGATTCCGCTGGTCATGTTGCGCACGATGCTCGCGCGGCGCTTTTGCATCGCGGCCAGATCGAGCGCGACGCCGCTGAGCGCAATACCGTGTACGGCGAATTCGCTCTGGGCGCGATGCAGCAGCTCGGACGACTCGAGCAGCGCTTTTGAAGGTATGCAGCCGGCGTTGAGGCAGGTACCGCCGAGCGCGGTACCGCCATCGCGGTTCATCCAGCTGTCGACGCAGATGACCTTGAGACCGTTTTGCGCGGCGCGGATCGCCGCCGGATAGCCGGCCGGGCCCGCGCCGATCACGACGACATCGACAGCCTCAGCCATGATCGC
>JGI12635J15846_10005291_pt1 | contig 11154 bp, 8 predicted proteins | sample BlaSpr_A8_OM2_M2_FD_15846 | JGI IMG/M metagenome (IMG submission 15846) | reverse complement strand
CTCACTATTCGTGGTTTTGCTGACGGGTACTTCGCATTTTTTCTGGCACCGATACTTCGTGGTTTCGCTGCAAAATAAGCTTGGTCTTAGTCGGCTATTCACTGACTCCAGCCGACAAGCGCCGAGTTGCTGCCGAGACCCTCAAATTTTGCAAATGCCCCATTATTGAACTGTGGGATAGCGAGCCGCCGCGAGTACGATTTGATCACCGTATCTTTGATCACTACTCGCTTACGCCGGAAGATTTCTTACAGACCGTGCAAACCCTTCTCAGGGGCACTGGTGCAAGTGCTTAGCCAGCTACTTCTTCTGGGGCCTTTTCTTCTCGCGCGTTGTTGTGAATGGTGAGGGTATGGGGAGGGTATGGGGCCCTGTTCTGGTGAATGGCGTTGAGAACGTTTCCACATGCCCGCTTCTACAGACCATCAATCTACAATCAGCGCCTCATCTTTGACACGAGCAGGGCGGAGTGAACGCAAACGATTTGGTTGGGGTCTTCTTTGAGACGACCCGTAACAAATCATCAGATTGCATAAGATACCGACGCCAAGGTGGAGGCAAAGGGGCGGGATGTGTAAGTGACTGTCCAAAGTCTAGTACACGTATGTGCGGTACCGTACCGAAACGGAAATGTGACGTAGGGCGAGTCAAGCGGCAGCAGTCTCACTAAAATATGTTCCGCCGTCGATGACGGTTTCGACCGCCTTCAATAAACATTGCATCTCGTTCTTCGCACAGAGACCCTTTATTCCAACTCGTCTTGCCTCTGTCTCTAGTTGCGTCGACGGGTCAGTGGTCACCATCAAAATGAGAACGCCGGGATGTCGAGTAGTCAAGTGACGCGCCGCCTCGATCCCATTCATCTGAGGCATTATAAAATCCATCAACGTGAGATGTGGCATGTGAAGGTGAAATGTCGCCAAAGCATGATCGCCGTTGCAGGCCTCCCCAACGACAAGCCAATCAGAACGTTGCTCCAGTGCCGCTTTGAGAGCGGCCCGCGCATCAGCACTGTCATCGACTATGAAGATACGGACCAAGCGCACTCTTCCAGATGCCGCAGTTCACGGGTAGTAACCGTGCCCACTTCACTGGTATGAGTTTTGGCCGCTGCACGCCATACCTCTGAGACCTGACTGCAACCCGAATTGGGCCGTATGCGGTGACTGCCTGATTTTGACAACATGAATTTTTTAACAACGCAAGCTTAGGACACTACCCCAACTTCGGCGGTTAGCAACGCACTAGTAGGGCCTCCAAGTCGATCCAAACATCTCAAGCAAACCTGCGTGCGCTATCGGGCAGACTTGTCCTCATGCCATTGCATACACTCTCTGGAAGATGACTCCCGAAGAACGCAAACGGATGAACGGGCTGTGCAATCGAATCCAAGAGGAAAAAGACCCAGAAATTTTTGACCAACTGGTACGAGAGCTAAACGAGCTTTTTGAGGTCAAACACGAACGCATCCATCCAGAGCACCACCTAGCAGCTTACCCATCAGATCCTTTACGGCCAGACCTTAGAGACTATCCAGAAGACATACCGCTAGCAGAAAGGGAAAGTCTCGCGGGAGAAGCGCAACTTGCTGCCCAAAGGAAAAAACGGGCAACGCACTAATAGGGCTGACAATCCCCCCCATAATCGATCCCCTTCGGCTTCAAAGGTTGTACTATGTCCGTGTCCGCTCGTTGAGGTCGTATGGTTCACACGAGTCCGGAAAGTTGCTTTCGAAAAATGGTTTGGCTCGAAAGGGCGGATTTTGGAAGGTGGGGTTGCTCCCAGTGTGCTTGGTCCTTTTGGTACGATGCGCCACCCGACGCTGCATCCCTCGATGAGATAGTACGCAGTCTCCAGCGACGACTAGACGCGGAGTTCGATTCCCACGTTTGCGCCAATTATCCTCGGGTCGAAGGTGCGACGACTTCCTAGCAACGCACTATTACGACACTACCCAGCGTTGGGATGATTGTTGTAACATCCCCATTTCACTCATCTGGCCGAGCCGGGGCGCACTTGAGTGTATTCGCCTGTGGGTGTTGGAAAACTCGTTGCCCGTAATTCGCAAAAATAAAACGCGTCAAGATGGCAGTGCGGAACACTATTTCGCCTGAAAGCTCTTGCAGCTGCACAACTCTTGCGTCAGGTTAGGATTCGTCTCTTCACTTCTGATTGTGGCTCCAGCGCATGTGTCGTTCACGTGCTCTAGCCGACGATGACCGCACGCACAATATTCATTTGGACACAAATGCTCAGGCTCGAAGATCTCACCAAAATACATCTGCACTGATTCCCACCCGCATTGAGAGCACTTCCAACGTACTCCCTCTTCTGACGAGCCTTCCTGCTTGTGTAGGTGCGCCACCTAGCAATTTTCTCATCCGAGGCCGCCGCTTGGGTGGTTTTTCTGTCGTAACACCGCATGCCAGCAACCGTTCATTTAACAGTTCTTTTAGGAACGTTAGAATTGGCGTTGTTCTCGGTTGTGGCTCAGCCTCATGAGCGCCGCTCAGGATGGAGCTTTTTGGAACATGGACCCGAAGCTACAGCTCGCATGAGTTGGTATCTCGCGTCGCCGGAAATGCAAAAACCCGCTCCGGGTAAGAGTATCGGAGCTGCGCACAGGGGCTCGATGTCAAAGAAATACCGCTCCCTGCCCTCCGGGAATAGTGTTTTCTCTTGACATCCCCTTTATAGAACCCGTCCTCCGTTTGGAGCCGACACCGTTATCCCACCAGCCATCGGGATGAACGCGGAGAAATTTGCCTCCCTCTACGGCAGTTCGAGCTCCATAGCGTAGATTTCGTCGGTACTCAGGTTACGTGACGTAAGCACCGAGCCCTCAGGAGTTACGCCAGCCCATCCGAAAGCAGGCTGTGAGGAGTACAGGGTAATTCCTTTTAAGTCGGCAACCATCTGTGACCGAGTCTCTCCGACTTTGATGCGCCGAAAAGTGGGATGACCGGTGAAACGGCTGTCATAGTAAAGGTATTTTCCGTCCTGCGACCAACTGGGAAAGCCGATGAGTTCACTGGTCCAGTCCGACCACTTCAGGGTTTTGAAATCGTAGATCAGAAGCTTGGCTGAGTCTGAAGTCATCGCCGCGAGGTATCGTCCATCCGGGGACCAACGCGGGCTATACAAACCCTCTGAACCCGGGATCAGCGCCACTTTATGCGTGTCGAGGTCAATGGCCCGAATGAACACCCGACTGTCGTCAGGGGTCACTCCTAAAATGATTTTCTTACCGTCGGGCGACCACACGGGATCGGCCTGGTTCGTAGCATCGTCAAGAACTGCGCGTGCGGAACCACCTGAGGACGGCATTACGAAAGCTTTCCAAAGTTGACCCGGTCGGACATCCAGATATGCGATCTGGGTACTGTCGGGAGACCAGCGCGGCAACGACGCCGCAACCGGCGGATAGGTAAGTTGAAGGCGGTCGCTGCCGTCGCCGCGACATCGCCAAAGCGTACCGTCCGGATAGGACACGTAGGCGATCCACTCTCCATCGCGAGAATAATCCAGTTCGCCCGCCGAGATGCCCGAAAGAAATGGCCTAAATTGCTGAGACTTGGAATCGTAACGAACGAGTTCTGCCCTCCCCTGTGATGCATCGACAAATAGTTTCTTGCCGTCGAGGCTGGGTGCTAAAAAATCATACGATGAAGGCCCCACGATTAATTGAAGGGGCCGCGGCAATCGCCACTGCGCCAGAGTACTGTGCTCGCGCATGACCCAAAGAGTGTGACCGGTTCCAATAGTGCTGATAAAAAAATAGTAGCGGCCATCCGCAGACCACTGGCCGCAGCACGCGTCGGAGGGGCCGCGTCCCTGCGGAAATAAGGGATGCAGACCGGTGCCATCCGCTCGAATCTCCCAAAGAGTGTTTTCTGACTGAAAGGCGCTGAAGCGAATCCGGGATCCATCGGGAGAGAACCGAGGAACCCAAACCCGCCCCGGTACAGTCGCCAGTTTGCGGGGGCCGGTGCCGTCCGCGTTTGCCACGTACAAATCAGATCCACGGCCGAAGACCAAGCGTTGCTGGTCCGGAGACCAGGCGGCACCAGCACGATTTGCAATTACCTCGCCCAAACGGCGAGCCGTTCCCGTGGGAAGGGGAAGACTCCAAATGGGAGCTTCCGCTTCCGTCGTCAGCGAATTGGATACGAGTAATTTAGTATGATCCGAAGCAATATCGTCGGCATACATGTTGATAAAGGGTGTGACAATTGGCGAAACTTCGCCACCTGCGATAGAAACCTGAACAACCTGCAAGTTTTTTCCAGTTTCGTCTATGTAGAGCCGGGAACCATCCGTCACCATGCCGAATTTCGCGACGCCGTCACGGGTTAGTTGTGTGGTGTTCAGTACGCGGGGTGCAGGCGGATTGGAATTAAGCCAGAAGAAAACACCAGCAATGACCATCAGCAGTCCGGCCATGCCCGCAATTCGGAGCATGCCGGTATTCCTCGCAGGCGTCGGTTCGGCGTTGATTTGCCCGGAGGTGCTGTCCCGGCGGAGGCGTTTCAGATCGGCGCACAACTCCGCCGAGCTCTGAAACCGGACTTCCCGATCCTTTTCGAGCGTCTTACGAATGACGCGGTCCAGTTCGCCCGGGGCCTGCGAGTTGAAACGTAAGACCGGTTCAGGAGGCTTGTTCAGGATGGCATTGAAGATTGCCGCAGTCGTCTCGCCACGAAAAGGAAGCATTCGCGTGACCATCTCATAAAGAACCACGCCGAAAGAAAACAGATCAGTGCGGCCGTCGAGATCTTGGCCCAGCGCCTGCTCGGGTGACATATAGGCCACTGTGCCCAGCGTGCTGCCGAGGCTGGTGAGATGGCCTTCGCTCATGGTACGAGACGAGTCTGAACTCCGGATGACGGGGTTAACTTTGGCCAACCCGAAATCGAGAATTTTGGCATGTCCGCGACTGGTGACGAACAGGTTTGCCGGCTTGATATCCCGATGAACGATTCCTTTGGCATGAGCCGCGTCAAGCGCGTCCGCGATCTCGATTCCCAGCGATAAGACGGTATCGACCGCGATGGGTCCGGCAGCGATCTGGTGCTTCAGCGTCTGTCCCTCCAGAAATTCCATCACTATGAAGGGTTTTCCGCTGTCGTCGCCGACTTCGTAGATGGTACAGATATTGGGATGGTTCAGGGCGGAGGCCGCTTGCGCTTCCCGCTCGAAACGGGCTAGTGACTGTGGGTCCCCGCCACACTCGTCCGGTAGAAACTTGAGGGCCACAAAACGGTTCAACTTTGTGTCCTGTGCCTTGTACACCACACCCATGCCGCCGCCGCCGAGCCTCTCGACGACACGATAGTGTGAGATGGTTCGACCGATCACTGAAGCAGAATCCTACGTCTGCAAGACGGGCAAGTCAACGAAGGCCAGGTGTTGTCGTCGCGTCGAAAGGGCAGATGGTGAAAAATCGCCATAGCGCTCATCGAGGGTCAAAACGTGTAATCGCCTGTTAACGACAATTAGCGGAAGCGATGCGAGGAAAAGCCGCCTCGTCAGCGGCCCGGAGCTTACGTCTAAACTGTGATTCTGGTTTGCATGATGTATCCAGAAAGTCCAGCCGATCTACTGCGGCGTCAACAAGAAAGCCTCGGTTTGGCCGTTGAGCGTACCATAGCCTACGATCTGGCCCTTGTCATTGATGGCGTTCGCTAATTGCAAAACCCATCCCGAATTCGCCGGGATGAGATTGTTCAGATCGAGCATTCCTGTGGACGGGCTCCAGACGAAGGCGTGCAACTCATTGGTCGCGCTGTAATCGGACACGCCAACAACCTGACCGACGTTGTTGAGGCCGAAGGCAAAGCTATCCGGTGCCCCCGGCAGCACGCCCAGGTCAAGCATGCTGCCTTTGGTCTTGCTCCAGAGCGTGGCATGCCCGCTAAGGCTGCAATTGAGGCACTGAGATCCGCCAGCGACCTGGCCGAGGTCATTAATCGCGTAGGCGAAACTGCTATCGTAACCTGGGAGCTTGCCGAGGTTCTTCGCCTTGCCGGTAGTTTTTGACCAAATGAAAGCGTAGGAGGGTGTGTGAGCAAGGTCAGGGGCGTAGCCGACAACCTGGCCGAAACGGTTGATCGCTTGGGCCACGCTGCCACCTCCTCCCTGCAAGGAGGCAAGACCTTGCATGCCCGTGGCCTTGCTCCACAGGAAAGCCTCGGTTCTTCCGTCCAAAAGAAAGCAGTATCCGGCGACTTCCGCGGACGCATTGATGCCGGTGCCCGCGCAGCCCGGGGCTCCCAGGTTGCCGAGGTCGAGAGGCACACCGTTCGTCCATAGCGCCGCGGCGAAACCCTGGCCGTTGCTGGACAATCCCACGACAAGACCTTGGTTGTTGATGCCGTAAGGTGTAGTCGGATAGCCTGCGGTTAGCGGGGTAAGCGAGAGCTGTTTACCACCAGGACTCCAGACGAACGAGTTGCCGCTGGGGTATGACTGCACGACGACGTCGCCGAGGCCGTTGATTGCGAATGCTTGGCCGGGGCCGAGATCGGTAATGGTATAGGACTGCGCCGCGGCGAACGATGCGAAGGAAAGAACAACAAACACCGAAAGCGCGAGCCGGTTAGCTATTGCCATGGGACTCCTCAGAATGCGAGCAGAATCACTTTCGCGGCCTGTTTTGGCCGTGCCGCATTCTACTCCGTGTGGCCAGTCCCCTCTCACTTTTTTCTCCCCTTATCCCTCTCGAAGCGCGGTGACCTGAATCTTCACAGCAGTCTGATGCGTGTTAGTTGGCGAAAAATCGCCGTTACACTCAAAACCCCCGCATCCATGGTTACGAGCCATGAGTCGGCTTCTGGGACCTTTGCCTAGAGTGATTCAGCCAAAACCAAAGCTGCCCACAATCCCTCTATCATCGACCTTTGCAAATACCTGAAACTAAGAGATCGAAAAAGGCGCTGCTCTCCTGCCCAGATATTGATGTTTATGGGCCGTCCCTATTTATGCATTCGAGAGAATGGCACATCTCCCGCACATGCAGGAGCCCGATACTCAAGGATTTTGATCCTTGATACTGACCGACAGTAAGTCGTAATCGAGGGAAGGGCTGCCGACGTGACAGTTGGGCAACAGCTCCGCGGCTCAATGATTTGTGGAGAAGAATAACCGTTCGACTGTGTCCTTCTCCCACGAAGGGAACCCCACGGGGTCCGACCAAAATTTCTCCCAGGCAGCGTTCATCTCGCACGCCACAGTTCCGGTGTCACCGCTCCGATCTCCGCGATCTGCTGGCGGAGTCCATCATCGAGATTCGTTTAGGAAAGATGGATCCAAAGATCGCCAACGCACTCGGCTACCTGGGAGCGAGCTACATGAAGGCAATTGAGGTCTCGGAAGTCCAACAACGATTGGACGCGATTGAATCGAGACAGCGAATTGAAGAGCGCGCCTTCCTACAATCGGTTCCCGCGGACAGCGCACACAAGGAGCAAAAATAGATGGGCATGGCGTCCATTCGAAGCCGCCTCGTGAAGCTGGAAGATAAACAGCGCTTTCTCGATTGGTTCGTAATGGAGCGCTTTCACGCCACCCTAACGCTAGAAGAGCTTTCTACATTCGCGTGCTACGGAGAATTACCGAATCCCCTACAGGCCCGACCAAGCACGTTTCCTGGTGCGTTGAACCGAGAGAGTCTTATCAAGAACTGGGAAGAAGACGAGCGGATCTTCAGCGGTCGAAGTGGCGAAGCACTCGAATATTACGCCAAGAATGGCATTTGGCCGGAGCAAAAGGGCGAACTCCATTATTCGACGCAAGATGGAGATTTGATTGTTGAATGGCGAGTCAGGCGTCAGGAGGAAAACACTCCATAACAGGGGATGACTGCTTGCGATGGAGCCGGAGAAAAGACACAGTTGAGAGCGCCCTGAATCTGGACATTCTTGATCTGCAAAAGAAAGGATTCCTGGCTCTTGAAGCGGGGTTTTCCTCGCAGATCCAGTGGATCAGCAATGGTAAGCAATGCAGCATCGTTGGCTACGAACTTAAGAGAAGTGATGGCGTCCCGGTCTCAATGCGTCTCCAGTACACAACCTCCAACGCAAACCCGAGAGCCTGTGACTACTGGATTTCGATCACCGGCACAGCTTGCAACTACGGCGGAATTCGACTCTGGTTCATCTGCCCCGGCTGGAAGAGGCGACGCCTTCTACGAACTGATCGAGCGCCCGATGAAGATCCACGACAAAGCTCTTGCAGCTCTGAAACGTTCCCGCCGATCGCGGAAGCAGAATCGGACGCTTCAAAAGAAGGAATGNTCGGAGTGGGNATTGAAGATCGGCTTCTCGCGTGTGCCCGCCGCGGCAGAAATCCTGGGACCGATCATGGATTGGAAGATGGCCCAAGACTCTTGGGGCCGACGAGGACGATCATGACGCTCCGGAGAATGCTCGCAAATGCGTCATTTCGTTCCTCAGAGAGCGAGGTGACGCATGGGACAGTCTAGAGATAGCCAAGTCGCGTTCCGAGCCTGTGACGGCTGCGGAAATCGATTCCGCCCGAAGCGCTCCTGGCAGAAGCAATGTAGTCCGCGGTGCCGACAGCGGGTCTACATCAAACGTCAACCGATGAGCACTCCGCCTTACTACGGGGCATGAAAATCTCTTCCCGTTTCATGAGTGCTGGGGACCAACCAGTGGCATCGCAAGCGGATGGCAAAGATCTGGCAACGAAGATACCTACCAATGCCAGGACTGTGGAAAAGAGTGGACCATCCAGTGAAAACACGGCTAAAGCTATTGTTCGCGGTACTGCGGGGAGCAACTATATCTCAGTTTTCGACCACAGCGAATGCCCAATACGCGACAGTGAATGCCACACTGTCAGACATTGGTGGAAATACTCCCGCGGAAGCCTTTGGTCGCCTGTTCAGTAGGCGAACGCCGGAGGGAGAAAACACAAAATGGGGAACGATTTTCGATGGTTCTCGGAACGATGTTTTTGATGGCTGCAATGTCGTTTGGACAAGCCATCGCCAACCCCACTTTCCGGCCAAACTTTCCGCCTCGCGCAACCATGAATGAAATTGTGGGGCCGGGCGGAAGGTACACGTGTCCACGTGTGGCGGCAGCGACTCAAAAACCTTCGGAGCGTGCTGGACGCTGGCTGGAAATAAATATCAGCGATTTATCGCTTCTTGTTTCGTAAGCCTTTCGGGACACTAGTGACGTGGTGTCCGGTCTTGAACCGTCCAACCTTGCCATGCGTGGGACATTCGATAATGTAATGCCGCCCCATAATTCCGAGCGGGGGTTTGCGTTCTAATGACTTTCCAACCTCGGCGTCGGGAATCAGGACTTCCTCGCCCAGAAATCGAACGACTGGAGAAAGCGTCCCGCACTGCGGACATGGATATCTATCCATGGCTACGATTATATCTTTCCACAACTCGCGACCGTCCGTATTGAGAATGGTCGTGAGGCGAACGACTCACGTAAATCTTGCCCTTGATCGCATTGGTCGCCGTGTCGATCAGCGTGATAGACCCTGACGGGCCCACCAGCGAAGTGAACAACTCAATAAGTACCCCGCCTTACTATGGGGGCATGAGAATTTCGTCCTGTTTCATGCGTGCTGGGGACCAGCCAATGTCGTCGCAATCCGAGGGCACGTTGGCCATGAAGATACCTATCAGTGCCGGGACTGTGGAAAAGAGCGGACCATTCAGTGAAGACGCGGCTGAGAGCACTGTTCGTGGTACTGCTGGTGATAACCGTGTCTCAGTTTTCAACTACAGCTTTTGCACGGCCTCGCTGGCGGAGACGGATCTCCCTTTCTAAGTAATTCTTTGCTATGCGCAGTGAGTTCGGACGTGCGCGATGGGGTGGCACTCGGGGCAGATAAGAAACGGTATCTCCCAAGTTTGGCCGCCGTAGGAAAAGACGAAGTTCCGGTATTCCGGGGGTGACCCGCAATCAGGGCAGGAGATCGTGGACAGAGGAGTGGTTGCAGCGTCAACGAAGTCTGTGATCGCTCGGTGAATGGGATTGTCGATCGCCATTTAGCGACCTTTCTCGAAAGCGCAGATCATTCCGCACAAGAGGCCGCTGTCGGCAGCAAGTTTTGTGTCAAGGCTTTCTTCAGTATGACCAGGTGAGTCTTAAGAGAAACTGTTCAATACGGCACATTACGCCAGTTGCATGAAACGGAGGGGGGTGTCCAATAGTGCATTGGTGGCTCATTTGTCACAGTGAGGCAGCTCCGGCAGTGTGCGGCGTCTCCATACGGCGTCCACGAGCGATGTATTTTGGGGTGATACAATTTGCCGCATGAACCTCTTACAACTAGCAAAGCAGGAGCGGGACAGGCTCAACAAGGTTATCGCACTCCTGGAATCGGACACGCCGGCAGCACCCGCCGCCAAGCCGACCAAGAAAAAGAAAAACGGGCACCAGTGGACAGAGGCAGAGCGCAAGGCAATGAGCGTGAAACAAAAAGCCCTGTGGGCTGCTAAGAAGAAGTCTAAGAAGGCATAAGTCCACTCGTCCTAGTTGGCGGCAATCAACGCAAATCTCTGCTGTTGAAACCAGGAACGCCAATGTCGGCACCGGCTGCCATCCTCTTGGCTCAAGGAAACGTCATTTCCATAAAGGCCGATGATACCGCGCGTGCGTGAAGAACTGCTTACTCTAAGAGCAAGTGATCGGCAAATAATCAGCTAATCTCTGCGAGCCACGCGCGAACCGCACCGACCTCACGACAGGCCGCGAGAACTCTGTTCCAAACGAAGGCGAGATTTCGATAATGCTCTCCGGGGGGAGAAGAATGAGGGATTCTTGACTCTCAAGCGAAACTAGACGAGAATTGCTTCCTTCCCCTCGAACGAAAGATATCGGCCTAGGTTCTGCTCCACGATTGTTGGATTAGTACAGATAACTAGGAATTATCCGTGCCGCTGGCATCTACGCCCGAAGGTCCTTCCAGCATTATCGGCATCTCGTTTGATGGACTTGCGGTCTCCGGAATCGTAAATGGATTTTTGAATCTAGCTGCTGTACTCCGCGGCGACAAGCTTCGCGTCCTCTTTGATCTTGGGTTTGACATTACCGCTGGAAGGACGGTGGAGTTAGATTGCGCCTTCTTCCCCCATTGGGTCGAACCAATTCGGTGCATCGGCGG
>JGI12635J15846_10005289_pt1 | contig 11154 bp, 13 predicted proteins | sample BlaSpr_A8_OM2_M2_FD_15846 | JGI IMG/M metagenome (IMG submission 15846) | reverse complement strand
GCGCCGCTTCCGGATCGCACCAGATGTTGTATTCGGCCGCGGGAGTGACGTTGCCTTCGCAGCAGGGTGCGCCGCCCATGACCACACAACGACTCACTTTCGCGGCGATGCCCGGCTTCTTTTGCAAGGCGAGCGCGACATTCGTAAGCGGACCTAGCGTGACCATTACTAGGCCTGGGTGAGATTCAATCGTGTCGATGATGGCATCGGGAGCGCTTCCCGTCACCAATCGGTAGTGGGAACGAAAATGGAAGGGGCGCACCGGCTGTAAATTGCGGTACGCCCCAACCCATCGAGAAAGAGAACTGTTACGGCTGCTTCAGATTTGATTACCTGCCGAGGCGCCACACCAGTCCGCTCTGTAGTCTCAGATTGTTCTGGCCAGCCCCAGCAAAGTGCGTGTAGAGATAGTCGACCTGGATGGCTCGGAAGGAAACGTGCCGCGTCAGGGTGACATCAGCCCCGCCGCCTGCGGCCATTGCAAAGGCATTGCTTGACGCCGAGCCAAGGCCAGTTGCACCGGCAGAGAACTGCTCACCACCGAAGAGCGCTTGGACGAACGGAAACACGCGTCCACGAGTGGGGAAATAGATGCGCGGCCCGACGAGATAGCTCAACTCGTGCGAAGTCAAGCCGGACGGCAACCCCGTGACCTTGCATGCCCCGAACTCACCGATTACACCCACCCGCGGCGCCAGATAAGCCCCGAATGAGCCAGACCCACCCTGGCAGTTGATGCCGGAAGCTCCATTGCCCGGATTGAACCGAACATATTGATAGTTACCAGAAACCTCGAACCCTCGGCCTTCTTGCGCGTTGGCGGACATCGCCGAAGCCAAGAACAACCCACACACAATCAGTAACTTACGCATTTTCTCCTCCAAAGATTCTATTTGGCTCAGCTGGTACTATTACTATGATGAGCGCCGCGAATCCTTGGGGCAAGAGTGCTGGAGTCGGTCGTTTCCCGTGGGGAACTTGTCCTCTAGGTCAAGGCGCGTGACTAGACGAACAGGTCAGTTTTTCCGTTGCCTGTTCCGTCGGACCGCCTCTTTTGTGCTCTTGCCTGCTGAAGAGCTTAACTAAAACGAGGCTGAATACAGTCCACACTCAAACTGGAAACTCCGAGCATTAGAGTTGCGACTTGTCGCCCGAAGCCACCTGCGCATTAAATTCGCCCGACTTCTTCTTGGGAACAGTCAGCGTTCGCCAATTGCTCCCCGCAAAATGCCTCGCCACATAAACGATCTGCCCACGGATACGAATAATGCGCAATCTGCCGGTTGACAGACCGGCGTAAGTGGGCGAATCGCGGTGGCGGAGTGGTGACATGGCGACCTATTCTCAAGTGTTCCGAAAAGTTTGATTATCGACCCGAGGATAGCCGCTGGCGGGCATCCTGAAGAAGATATCCACCGCAGCAAGGAATGCCACTAACGTGGCGATGGCTTTTACGTAATCAATAGCGTGATCCGCCAACGCTGAAACTAGAATCTGGATTAAACCAAGGAAGATAACTGCAAACCCACCAACTACTAAAACGCGCTCCTTGCCCTGGGCAATCCGGTAAAGCACAACCCCACCCCAGAATAGGCATGCGTAGAAACCCAGATTAACTCCCGCTACGATCCATGCTGGCAGCGAAATATGCCATAAAACGAGCCAATCAAAGTCGAGAAGCCAATGGTGTTGGCGTTGGGAATGCCAGAGCACATCCCGAACACTCAAGGTCGCGAGATAGCCCGTACGGCAGAGTACAAATACCGCTCCGCGCTTGGAGTGGATGAGTCGAGGCTTGAATTCTGGTTGCCCCATTTTAGCGGATCATACGATGACGAAGTTCATTCGACTACAACCAACACTCTAACTGGAACCTCCGAGCTTTAGCGCTGCGACTTCTCGCCCGAAGCCACCTGCGCGTTGAACTCGCCCGACTTCTTCTTGGGAACTGACAGAGTTTGCCAATCGCTTCCCGCAAAATGCCTGGCCAGATAAACAATCTGCCCCACGTGGTACGAATAATGCGCAATCTGCCGGTTGATAGCTTGCGTCACCGAATGCGGTTCGGTGCGAATCGTGATTGTTCTGGATAAGTCGGCATCTGTCAGCGGACTCAGCGCTTCGAATAAGTAGTTCCACCCGGCATCCCACATCGCCATGATTTCCGCGCGCGTTTTAGGCGCATCTTCAAATTCCGTATCGCGCTGCCGGTCCGGCTTCTCCCCATCCGTCGTCNGAAAATTGCTCCACCGCGAACGCATGTTGCCCGCCATGTGCTTCACGATGATCGCCACAGAATTCGACCCCGGATCGATCTCCGCACCGAGTTTATCGTCCGGACATTGCGCAAGGGCGTTGTCCCCCAGCCGCTTGTAGTAACGAAACAAATCAATCGCATCCTTCAGGTACGAAGTCGTGAATTGGTGAGCCATGCCGCGATTCTCCAGCGCCCCGCCAGAAAACGCAACACCAACGCCATCAACTCATTCGAAAGCCGGGACGCCTCCGTCACGAATAATCCCATCCAATGATTACTTAGTTTGTCATTATATATCTATGTAGTAAAATAGGTCGTGATTCGCGGAACACGCTATCGGATCGTTCCTACCTGGCAGTTCGTCCGTCCCACCATGCCGCCTCTCACTCATTTCACAACCGCGTCGCCTCGTGTCCTACGAAGCGCGAAATCTTGGCTGTACGCAACCTATCTACATTATTTCCAGCAACTTCTGAGCTCTTTTGTCGCTCTTTGCAACGCCGGTCCTTTGTTTTCAACACTTTCTGAGCTCTTTTTGGAAAAACAGGGGGGTGGGGTGGGGGCTCACCACATTTTTTTACCGGCGATTGGCGCAAGTTTGCCTGCCTCTCCCGCGTTCCAGTACAATCAACCCTCATTCCCACCTCTACCCGGAGCTAAAAAATGCCTATCAGCGAACTGCTAATCACCGAATGGGACCAGGAAGGCGCAAACACCCGCAAGGCCCTTGAGCGCGTGCCAGCCGAAAAATGGGATTGGAAACCACATCCCAAATCGGGAACGCTAGGCTGGATGGCCTCGCATATCGCCACCCTGCCGCATTTCGCGGTCACCACCATCAAAACCTCCGAATTCGAAATCGAAGGCGGCGAACGTCCCAAGGTGGATGGTCATTCACGGCTGCTCCCCGTCTTTGACGAGCAGCTTAAGAAAGGCCGCGATGCCGTAGCCAGCGTCACGGACGAGCAACTCCGTCAAATCTGGACGCTGAAATGGAAAGGCCAGGTCCTGTTTGCCATGCCGAAGTACAACGTAATCCGTGGCATGTGCTTCAACCACATCATTCATCATCGCGCGCAGCTAACCATGTACTTGCGTAGTTTGGATATTCCCGTTCCCGCGCTATACGGACCCAGCGCCGACGAGCAAAAATTCTAAAAGTTATTGTGGGTCCGTTAGCCTCTTCAGAAGCCGGAGATTGAAATGGAAACACCAGTAATCCTCAGCGCAGTTCGTACCCCTGTAGGGAAATTTCAGGGCGGCCTCTCGAGTTTTTCAGCAGTTGAATTGGGCTCCAAAGCAGTGGCTGAAGCAGTGCGTCGCGCTGACCTCGACCCAAAACAAGTTGACGAAGCAATCCTCGGCAACGTAGTCCAGGCTGGCCTCGGCCAGAATCCTGCGCGCCAGGCCGCCCTGAAAGGTGGCTGCGATCCGCGCGTCGCCGCCATGACCATCAATAAAGTATGCGGCTCAGGCCTGAAAGCGGTCGCACTCGCTGCGCAAGCCGTACAACTCGGCGAATCGGAAATTGTTGTAGCCGGCGGCATGGAGTCCATGTCCAACTGCCCCTATTTACTCCCCCAAGCCCGCACTGGCTATCGCATCGGCGACGGCAAGCTGATCGACTCCATGATTCATGATGGCCTGTGGGATGCCTACGAAGATTTCCACATGGGCATGACCGGCGAACTGGTCGCAGAAAAATACGGCATCACCCGCGAAGAGCAGGATCGTTTCGCCTTCGAGAGCCACCAAAAAGCCGTGCGTGCGCGCAAATCCTGCTTCTTTGAAGCGCAAATCCTTCCCATCGAAGTCCCGCAAAAAAAAGGCCCGCCCATCGTAGTCAAATACGATGAATCGCCGCGTGAAGATACTTCTCTGGAAGCTCTCGCGAAATTAAAGCCCGCATTCAAAAAGGATGGAACCGTCACCGCGGGAAACGCGCCCGGCACAAACGACGGAGCCGCAGCTGTAATTGTCACCAGCGAACGCCACGCCCAATCGCTCGGCAAAAAACCCATAGCGCGCATCGTGGCTCAAGCCGTCAGTGGAGTCGAACCGAAGTGGGTCATGATGGCCCCCGTTAAAGCCGTCGAAAAACTCCTCAGCAAAACCGGCTGGGACCGCAACAAGGATGTCGACCTCGTCGAACTCAACGAAGCTTTCGCGGTAGCTGCCATTGCCGTGACGCGCCAGCTGCGCCTCGACCCAGAAAAAGTAAACGTAAATGGTGGCGCCGTCGCAATCGGCCATCCCATCGGCGCTTCCGGAGCCCGCATCCTCGTTACTCTGCTTTACGAATTACAGCGCCGCAACCTGAAGCGTGGAATCGCCGCTCTCTGCCTAGGTGGAGGCAACGCTGTGGCCCTAGCCGTCGAAATGATGTAGCTGCAAATCAAGTGGAAGCGATGTAGCAAAAAACTTAAACAATCACGGAGGTCTATCACTTAAAAAAAAATCACAGTGGGATGTAAACAATCACGGAGGGTGCCCCACCCTCGATTTGCAGGGTGGGTCTAGGGTTTTCTTTCGCCTCTGAGATGTCTACATGGAACTACGAACGATGGGCGCATCATTCGCCGACGAACCCGCTGCAATGGTTCCCGGCGTCAATTCACAAGCGCAATAAGGGCAAAATTTATCCGTCTCACCAACTTCACGTTTGCATTGCGGGCAGGTCGGCCGCAAATTGCATTTGCAGTTAGGGCAATAATTAAATCGCGCACCGACCGTCGCTCCGCATTGCGGGCAGTTATACGGCAGCGGCTCGCGCATCAAAAAGTAAATAAAAAATCCAAGCGCCAGCCAGCCCGGCGATAACACCACTACAAGAATTGTCCATAGCGCCGAGTTCATCCCCCGCCGCTTGGCGTCGCGATTTACGTAGCCGAACGCCAGCAGTAAAGCCGCAAGCGGGATGCTCGCAGCCGTGACGATTCCCGCGACGCTGAGCACCGAAAGCGCCGGGTTATCTGGAAATGGCCACAGTTGGCCCTCCGGCGTGCTGAGTGCATGCGCATAAAAATTTGCGATGAAGAACGCCACCTGCGCGATTACGAAAAGCACGATGACCATCGCGATCAGCCATTTCGGAATGATGCGCAGCTCATCGCGAAAACGTGTCTTCTCTCTGGTGCGGCGAAAACGGATCCGCCTCATCTTTTCACTGAAGGTGCTGTTAACTTGAAGATCCGACATGCTGTACCCTCATTAATTCCAGAAATCTAATTCGCGTAATTACCGAAATGTTTGCCGCCGCGATGCACTCACCACTCACTAATTTCGCAGCAGCCAACAAGTTCGCTACAAAAAATTGCGCTCGCTACAAAAATTGCATGACCAGTCACTCACTGACTTCGCTGCAGCCAGTAACGCTCGCTGCTTTGTTTTTCGTGCTCGCTTAGCAGCACGACCGCCGCGATGAGCGCCGGAACGGCCCACCACAATCCAAATCCCATTTCCCACACCAGCTTGGGTACGCCCGCTTGCTCACCGAGCCAGGCAAACAGCCGCCAGACAAAAGGCGCACTTGCCACACCGGTGACCCACGAAATTCCCGCCGCAATCCACAGCGCACGGCGGCGCGGTTCGTGCTGCCGAAGTTGTTGCACGCGCAAGCTCACACGAAACTGCGTGCGCTCCGTAAGTCCCACCGGCAAAGCGATCGGTATGGTTTGCAACGAGCGCAAAGCCGCTGAAGTTTTCCGCGCAAAATTCGCGCAGCTGTCGCACTCCTGTAAATGTGTAGCAAGCCAGGTGTTCTCCGAGGCGGAGATGCCTTCGATGCGCTCTTGCGAAATCAGTTGCTGCGCCCGATCATGAATATTTTCATGAATATTTTCGCTCATGAAACTCCCGCCTCCAGCGTTCCACGTAAAGCTTCCAGTCCTCTATAAAGACGGGACTTCACCGTAGACGGTGGTGTTCCCAGCACTCCCGCGATTTCGTCGATTTGTAATTCTTCTTGGAAACGCAACAGCAGCACTTCGCGGTAAATCGCCGGGATTTGTTGAAGCGCGCCCTGCACTTGCGCATCCTGTTCTGAATTCAAAACCGCCTGCAGTGCGGACGCTGAGCGATCATCTTTTACTTGTAACGGGTGCGCCTGCTCTGAATCGGTGAGCGCGTCCAGGCTTTGCACTTTTCGCTGGCGCTGCCAATCGATCACCAGGTTGCGTGCGATGGCGAAAAGCCAACCTTCAAAGCGCGATTTTCCGTCGTACTGATGTCCGCGCTCCAGAACACGAATCCATGTTTCCTGGAAAAAATCTTCGGCACGCGTGCGATCGCCAGTGATGTACACCAGGTAACGGAACAAACGGAATTGATATTGCTCGATCAGCCGGTCCAGCAAATCCGGATCCCGCCGCTGCAGCCCCTGCGCCAGTACTTTATTTTCGTCTTTCATCAACGCAGAGAACGCACAGGTTGGCTTCGCCAGCGTAGACCATGCATTTTGGTTAGGAATCGCCGGAAATAAAAACGTCGCGCTCATTGTACAGAGAACTACGCGCCAGCCAGCAGAAAAGACCCAATCACGCGGACAGGCCTTTAATTCGTTGAACTTACGGCTACCCTGATTCCCTCTGCCGCCTGCCGGATTGGCGGCTTGTATAGTAAACTCACTTGGCGATGTTCACTTTGTCGAGCGCGACAGACTGGCCCGGTTTTTTCGCGTCGTAGCGCAGAACCCGCGTAGAGAAATGTAATCAATTACAGCGAGGCAGTCATGTCTGACTTTGGCAACAAAGGTTCTTTTGTAGTTCTATGGGCCGGAGAAAATCCATCCGTGCACGTAAATCTGATCGAAAAGCTCGAGGCCAACGGCATCGCCTTTAACGATAAATCTTTGGGCGACGATGAAGTTGCGCCTACCTCCGATCCGTTACCCATCGACTGGAAGCCGCGTTTTGGATTTGAAGTTACGGTGCTGTCTACGGACTATCCGGCGGCGAAAGAACTCCTTGATAATCTGCTGCAACGTGAGCCGGAGAATCTAGAGATTCCCGCGCAGCCAGAAGTGGTCGATCCCTCAACCATGACGCCTAAAGCAAATGAAGCATCCGCGACACTTCAAGTGTGGAAGGGAACAGACACGAAGCTTGCGCAGTTCCTGACCAGCGCGCTGAGTGAGAACAATCTGGTTGCAAGGGTCGCCAACGAAGCAGGATCCACCGCAATTTATGTGGCTGAAGGGAATCAGGCGCGCGCCCTGGAAATTGTCCGAGAAGTAACGCAAGGCGCTCCTCCCAAGTAGGCATGAGCACAGACAACATCAAGACTGTCGCGGTGTTGGGCGCAGGCACGATGGGCAATGGCATCGCGCACGTCTTTGCGCGCTCCGGCTATAAAGTGATTCTGCGCGACGTCGAACAGCGGTTCGTCGACCGCGGCATGGACACCATCGGCCAGAATCTCGGTCGCGAAGTGAAGAAGGGCAAAATCACCGAAGCAGAGCGTGCCAGTGCGCTGGAACGATTGCTGCCAGTCACAGACATTGCCAACATCGCTGCGGCCGATTTTCTAGTCGAAGCGGTCCCGGAAAAAATTGAAATTAAACGCACTGTCCTGGCCGATGCTGACCGCCTGTTGCGCGACGATGTGATCATCGCCAGCAATACTTCCTCTATATCCATGACCACGTTGGCCTCGCTCACTCGGCGGCCCGAACGCTTCGTGGGGATGCACTTCATGAACCCCGTGCCGTTGATGGCTCTGGTGGAAGTGATCCGCGCACTGCAAACCAGCGACGCGACATTCCAAACCACAATGACGCTCGCCGAAAAGTTGGGCAAGAAACCCATAGCGGTGAATGACGCTCCCGGTTTCGTATCCAACCGCGTTCTAATGCCGCTTATCAACGAGGCAGCCTATTGCGTGATGGAGGGTGTAGCGACTGCGGAGGCCGTGGATGCGGTGATGAAAATCGGCATGAACCACCCTATGGGGCCGCTCGAACTGGGGGATTTTATTGGGTTAGATGTGTGCGTCGACATCATGCACGTGCTGCAAGAGGGTTTGGGTGACCCTAAGTACCGCGCCTGTCCGCTGTTAAAAAAGTACGTGGCGGCCGGTTGGATGGGGCGTAAGACCGGCCGTGGCTTTTACGTTTATGGGGATACGGGCCAATCGAAGAGTGCCTCAAAATAGTATTTGCTTTTTGTTCGCCCCGATGTTATTTTGCCCTCAGAGTTTTCAACAGGCCACATTTTTGCAGCGTCGGTCCCGTGGTTCGGGGTCCAACAACGTGAGAAACTCATTGGCGGCTGCGATTCTGCGCAGGCCGGATTTGAAGTTCAGGGAAGTTGAATAATTACGTATTCATAAAGTTAACTACATGGTACTATCGGGCAACTTTTTGTACCAACGGCATGATTCAGAGAGTACCGACTAAACATTCCCTCACCGAGGTGTTGCATGGCAATGGCAGACGATAGATCCAAATTGCTGGAAGCGGCCATATCGCAGATTGAGAAGTCCTACGGGAAGGGCTCCATCATGCGGCTCGGGAGCCGCGATGTGTTGGTCCCCGTCAGTGTAATCCCCAGCGGTTGCCTATCTATTGATGCGGCGCTTGGCGTGGGCGGATTTCCCCGTGGACGGGTGATTGAAATTTATGGCCCGGAATCTGGCGGCAAGACCACCATGACACTTCATGTCATCGCGGAAGCGCAGAAACTCGGCGGCCAGGCGGCGTTTATCGACGCAGAACACGCGCTTGATCCGGTGTACGCGCGAAAGCTGGGTGTGGACGTGGATAACCTGCTGGTGTCGCAGCCCGACAACGGCGAACAAGCTTTAGAAATTGCGGAAGCGCTGATTCGTTCGGGGGGCGTAGACGTTGTGGTGGTCGACTCCGTCGCTGCGTTGGTGCCTAAAGCTGAATTGGAAGGCGAAATGGGCGACCCGCAGATGGGTCTGCAGGCACGGCTAATGTCGCAGGCGCTGCGCAAGCTCACCGCTATCGTTTCCAAGTCGCGTACCTGTTTGATTTTCATCAACCAGATCCGCGAAAAAATTGGCGTGATGTTCGGTAATCCGGAAACCACCACGGGCGGGCGCGCTTTGAAGTTTTATGCTTCCATGCGGGTGGATATCCGGCGCATCCAGGCGATCAAGGACGGCGACAAAGTGGTGGGCTCGCGCACGCGCGCCAAGATCGTAAAGAATAAAGTGGCTGCGCCATTCCGCGAAGCAGAGTTCGACATTATCTATGGCGAAGGGATTTCTCGCGAAGGCGATCTGATTGATATCGGCGTGGATCGCGGTGTGCTGGAAAAGAGCGGCACGTGGATCAGCTTCGGTACTGAGCGTATGGGGCAAGGCCGCGAAAATGCCCGCACATTCCTGAAAGAAAACAAAGATGTGCGCGACAAATTGGAATTAGCTCTGCGCAAAAAGCTTGAAATAGCTATTCCCGTCAACTCCAATTCCGCTGAACCCGGGCCCAACGGCCACGCTCCTCACGCACAACCAGAAAAGCCGCCGGTAAAAACCACCGCTGCCGCCGCAGGAGCGGACGCTTCGCGAGGGCGTCCAAGTCGATAGATTTGGGGCCATCCGCAATCAAAATTGAGGGGCGGGCAGTTTCCGATGTGTTAGCCCACCCTTCAAGAGCCACTTTCTCACACCAGTACGGGCTCTTTCGCCATTCTCACATTGCCATTGTTGTAGTTCTTTCCACACGAATCGCAGAACAGCGCTTGGTAAGTGGTGCCATCTTTCGCGCTGGCGTTCGGGATCGGGTTCCAACCCTTTGCCTTCGTGAGCTTGCCACTCTGTGTCAACGCCTGAAACAGGTGCTCACAGATGTAGCCCATTCCATCGGCTTCTACCTTTTTCGCGTCGGCGAGCTTGTGAATCCAGATCGTTTGTGCCATGTGATCCTCCAAGTTCAGGCTCCACTGTGGCGCACGTGCAGATGCGCAAACAGCTGCTCGGAGGGGCAGGTGTGCTCCGTTGACAAACAGGCCTCGAGATTGACGCCCAACCTGGCGCTAATGTCTAAATGTCAGGTAACGCCGTGCGAGCTCAATGGGTCGGCGCAACACTCGCTTGAAGTCTACTTGCAGGAGTCTCAACAGCTAAAATCGTTCGTGAGCGTCGATTCACACGAAACACCACCCTGGCTAGGTTTGATTGAGTACAGCCGGATAAATCGCGGTTCTCTGGCGGGAAAGATGGTCGGATCAACTAATTAGATGGTGTTGCATCGACCTGTTGAGTCCACAGCGCTTATCGGAAACTGAACCACTACCTAGACTGCCCTCTCCTATGAGTTGCGGAGGGCATTTTTTTGTCTGCTGCTGATAAACTTGATGTATGTCCTCGACGCACAACGAAATCGTTCGCGAATCTTTCACCACGCAGGCGACCGCGTTCGCTGCCAATCCGGGGGTTTCCGATGAACAACGCATCGCGCGCCTGGTTTCCGCTGCACGGCTTACCGGCAAGGAACGTGTTCTAGACACTGCCACTGGTCCGGTTACATCGCGGAGGCCTTTGCAAGGGGCTCGCGCGAAGTTGTGGGAATGGATCTGACTGAAGCAATGCTCGCCATCGCCCGCGCGCGAACCGCAGAAAACGGCGTGAAAAACATTTCATTTAGCACTGGCGACGCGCAAAATCTACCCTTCGACGAAGGCGAATTCGACGTTGTAGTGTGCCGCCTCGCTTTGCATCACGTGCAGCAACCCGCCAAAGTGGTTAGCGGAATGGCTCGCGTATGCCGCCGTGATGGCATTGTGTTGGTGGAAGATATTTATGCTAGCGAACATTCCGCGCGAGCCGCCTATCAGGATCGTTGGGAAATAATGCGTGATCCGTCACATGTTCGGACGTTGCCGCTGAGTGAATTGCTGCATCTTTTTCGCGACGGGGGGTTGGAAATAGAAACA